>Ga0126379_10002598_pt1 | contig 11534 bp, 14 predicted proteins | sample PanSoiMetPlot_24_FD_92640 | JGI IMG/M metagenome (GOLD analysis project Ga0126379, IMG submission 92640) | Tropical forest soil microbial communities from Panama - MetaG Plot_24 | ecosystem: Environmental > Terrestrial > Soil > Tropical forest > Bulk soil | place: Panama | collected 2016-02-17
CAACCCCGGCGAGGAGCCCCGGGCCCGCCACATCGATAAAGCCTTTCACCTGCACGCCGACCAGCGTAAGGCTATCGGCAACGCGGGCCATAGCCGTCGTCCGCGTAGGAAGAGGCGAACTTCCTGAGCTTGATGAATCGATCCACGCGATTGTTACCTGCGGTGCGTGCCTCTTCGATTGCATCCTTGAAACGTGACAAATCGAATTTACAGGTGAGGTTCGAGGCCTCATCCGAGATTCGGGAGCTCGCGACTGCCTTATCATCCTCAAAGCCCGCGCGGAAGCACGGGTTCACCGCCGGCGGCTCGCAGCATCGGCAGGCGCCGGTGTTGTTCACGGTGTTAAAGCCTCTCACCGAGTTGCCGGAGAAACAGCTGCTATCGAACAGCAGCCAGGCGCAGACGTGTCGGCGCGCACCGCCGTAGATCGCCTGTATCGTGTCTCGCCGCGGAGCTGAGACCTCCCACCCCGCGCTGGTCACCGAGCCACACGCCGGGCAGTTGCCTTCGCTGCCATGGGCATTGAATACCTCGATGCCAATCTCTCTCTCGTCTCTGAGGTGGGCGATGTGCGTTGCAATCGCTCTGTCCAGCTTGGCCTGTTCGCCCCCGCGCCACGTTTGCCATATCGCCAACGCTGTCGCGAGCTCCCCCTCGGTCATGTTCCAAAAGCCGGCGGGCGGGCGGTTGGTCGCAATGAAGACGCGCCTCGGCTTCTCCTTGAAGTTCGCGTTGATGTCATAAAATTCAGTCGTGCACTGAATTCCTCTCAGCCTGGTCTCCATGTCGCCCACGCTGAACATGTACCACTCGTACATCAGGTCGACGATGAGCGCATCGCAACCCTTTCCGCGCTGAGGACAATCCGTTCCGCCATCGGGCCCACCATCCGGTCCTCCATCAGTGCCGGCATCGACTCCGCCGTCCCTTCCGCCATCGCTGCCGGCGTCCATTCCGACATCCGTCCCGGCGTCGATGCCCGCGTCGGTTCCCGCATCCATGCCGACCTCGTGTCCGGCGTCCATGCCCGGAGAACCTCCATCGGTTGCACCCTCGGGCGGTGCGCCGGCTCCCTGCAGCTGTTCCTCCCCGCCGAAGTCAATCACGCCCACCGGGCGGATGCTCGGATCGAGCACTTCAATCGTGAATCTGTAACGCTGCTGTCGGGTCGCGACCTCGAGATCGATGCGGTCTCCGATTGCCGCATCGGGGCGAATGTCCACCCAGTGCAGCTGCGGCTCCGCCTGTCGCAACGTTCCTGGACCCGATAACACGCTCAGCGTCGCTTCCCGGGAAGTAACCAGATTGCGAAGAAACAACACCGGGACATGATCGCCGGCAAAGCCGTCTCGCGTCGCAATGTCCGTCCCGCGGCGAGTGCACTGTCTGCGGGGCGGGACGAGCACGAGCGCGCTGACCCCTCCTTGATCGAGGGCCGCCTGCAGCAGCGCGGCGTCCTGCTCGTTGACCACGCCGTCGAAATTTACATCAGCGGCGTCGGCGCACGGAACCGTGGTTCGCCGTCCAGATGCCAGCTCGCGGATGAGCTGAACATCTCTCGCGTCGATCCTTCCATCCACGTTCACGTCCCCGAGCGCCTGGTAAAGCGAGACTTGGAGGGCCGCCATCCGGACTTTCTCCTCGGAGCTCACTTGCACCTGGACCTCTTCCTGGCTGGTGCCGAGCGAGTCCGTTTCAGGCCTTCCGCAGCTGCACCCACTTGCGATGGCAAGCGCGGCCGCGGCAAGCGTCAAACGAGTTGGCTTCATGGTGGGCTCCTTCAATTCGGCTGGCGCGGCCAAATGCAGATCCACAGATCATGAGTCAAAGGCCAAAAGTATTTCGCCTCGGCTGGAAATCGCAAAGCTCCGGGGTTGCGACGTCGCAGTGGGATGATTGGGCTGACCCTTCTCTTAGCCGACCTAATCTTTAAAGCTTGTCCTCGGTGTCGGCACCAGCGGTGTTATTCGAGTACTAAATGTTGAACGACAGCGCGGGGAGGAACATGAAAGTCACAGCCGAGCTGCGTTCTGGCATACCGGCTCGCGTGCAGGGCTCGCGCATCTGGCTCACCGCCGAGTTTCTTTTCCTGTTCGCGTTCTTTCCACCGCTCAGTGGCTGCGTTTCCTACTCGCTTCTCAAGGACGCTCGGGCGCTGGACCCTGGCGCGTTTCGCCTCGACGTTGCGGGTGGAGGAACGGTGATAGTCCCTCGCTCCGGGGCGACCCCCGACGCACCTCGGCCATCCTTCGACGTTGGTGACGCGAATGATCTCTTTGCGTTCGAGTTGCAGGCGCGATACGGAATTGCGAGGGGCTGGGATATCGGCCTGAAGACGGGTCTGACGAATCTGGAGCTCAACTCCACTGTTCAGCTCGTGCGCCGCGAGGCCTTCGACGTGGCGCTTGCTCCGGCGGTCCAGTACGCCTTTGGCTCTAATGGGGATGACAGAGGTTGGGGAACGTACCTGTTCAAGATGCCCATGCCGATCGACTTCCGTTTCGGTCAGGGAGGCGAGCATGCCCTGGTGTTCGCACCTACCATCGCCAAGGCACTTGGAAGTGGGAACGGCAAGAACTCGGGTTACAATGTCGATACGCTCTTCGCTGGCGGGACCGTTGGGGTTTCATTTAAATTGGGCCCGCTTCGACTCATTCCCGAGATCGCCATTTACACACCCCTCGCAGGCCATGGCGTGGCGCTGCAAGGCTATGCCGTCCGCATATCGCCTGACGTGGGACTGGGCATGCCAGTCATTGTTCAAGCTGGACTTGCGTTCTCCTTTGGGAAGTAGTCTGCGCCGATGTCTATTGTTTCAAATGTTTTTCGAGACAAGTTAGCATCGTGTCCGGGTTTCATCGGTTTTTCTAGAGTTTCGAGCTCGGCGAGACCCGTGAACAGCAACGGTGCTGCGTTTGAAGAATGTTCGTATGACGACCGCCTAGGGGCCAGTCACCGCGTTGCGTCGGCGAAGAGTCAGATCTTGTCACCGACTACTTAAGCGCCAAATGGCACCGAGAAAGGACAAAATTCAGCGCGAAGGAAAAATCAGCTCCCTTTTGCAGAGCGGAGCGGGGCAGTCCTACTGAAGGGTTGGGGTGCGAGCGGTTCATCGAAGTGGCGGGTTGTTGAGCGACGACAGGCCGGGAACCGGGTTGTGCGCACACCTCTCCAGGGCCTCAACAGCCGGACGACAACAGTCAAGAAGGTCGCGAGAGGGGACGGCCCTCAGCTCGGCGGAGCCCGCGCCGGAATCGACATCCCGAGCTGCTCAGGCACTCCCGCAGCCAGGTTTGGATTGGTCACGAGGGCGACGAGCTCCATCCGCCCGTCGCACTTCTCACAGCGCAGCACGTCGACCAGCCGGGTGCGCTTGAGCAGCCTCGGCCCAGCAGCGAAGCTCGTCACTAGCTAAGCGTAGGACCGCAAGCATGTCGATCAGTCCGGCATTGGGACAGGCCACCCAGTCAGCGCTGAGCTGGAAGCCGCGGCCCGTCGCGGCCGGCCCGCTGGCGAGGTCGGGCAACATTGTTTCCACTGGCGGAGCGACAGCTGCGGAACGCTCCCTACTCCACATTCTTTGTGCAAGAAACGGCCTGCTGATTCCGAATTGACGGCTACCTCAGCACATCACTGTTCTGGGCCTGGGTGACGAGCCGCCGCACGTCCTCCTGGAGCAGGAAGCGTTGCGACCAGAGCCCAATGGCCGCCCGCGTGACAGCTTGGACGTACCCGGCGTGGTCGCCGTACAGCTCCTCCAGGGACGGTCGTGGGTCCCCTGCCCGTTCACGCTCGGCCTGTGTCGTGGCGAGAGGAATGTAAGAGCCGGTCAAGCCACACATCTCTCCTTCGCGGAATCCGGCCGCCCGCACGTTCCAACCACTGTAGGTGGCGATCGGCGCCTCGATGAACGTGGAGCGTACTCCAGGAGCATCATTGCCAATTGCATCCACTCGGGGCACGAGCAATGTGTAATCGGTATCGGGCACCGACAGCGGCGGCAGGAGCGTCATGCGCCCGCCCGCGGGACCGAACTCGAGTCCGTAATCCCATACGTGCAGCTCATTCAACAAACCAGTGTATGTAACCCCGGGAATGTTTGGGAATCCAGTGCTCTCTTGATCCGGTGCGACCAGGTCACGACCGCGTGGATACCGATTCTCCGGCGGGTTGACGCCGTGGGTGACCCAAGCGTCCAAATCGTCCAGCAGAGCCCGATAGATTGGGGAATTGGCGAGTGGATTCGACAATTGTTGACATGAGCCCCGCGCGGGAGGACCGCCCGGTCCCACGGAATGCTGCAGGCTCGACATTAGATACACCCTGGCATTCGATGGCACCGGAATCTCGTTTCCGAGGGCGTCGTGTGTCACGAGAGAGCCCTGGAATTCCCAAAACTCAGTCGAGGTATCGGTGACGATCAACAGGGGATCCGTCGCCGGTCGTTTCAATATCCCATCAGTTCGCCCCGTGATTGGATCCGTTGTCACACTGTAGCCAAACGGAAAAATTGAGTTAGAGATAAAGTCGTGCCAAATATCTTGTCGCGAATAATCATTCGGCTGGGCAAACTCGACATTCATCAGCAGCCGATGACCACCGCCGATATGCGACCAAGCGCCGTCAAAAACCTTGCGGCCCTGCTCGTCCTCATTGAATCCCAGGTAAAGCCAGTCGCGCATGTACATCCCGCTGGACGAAATGCCGAGCCCGTAAGCATTGGTAATGCTGCTGCCCACTGGATTCGCGTTTCCAGCGGCATCCGCGGGCTCGTAACGTAGGAACGAGATGACGTCTCGGGTGACGGCATAGCCAAGCCCCATCACGAGCGGGTTCTTGGCGGGATAGGTGAGCTCATACAAGCGATCCACGGCAAAGCCTTCAAACAGACAGACGTCAAATGGGCTCGGTTGAACACCAAGCGTGCCGTCCTTCTTTAAAGTGCAGGAGGCGAATTCCCACTTATCGGCCGGGACCAGTGCTCGAGGATCTGCAGTGCGTTCCCGCACTGTGAGGATTGCCTGCGAAGTATCCCTCGCGGCGGATTCATAGCTTGCAAACTGAGTGCTGCCGCTCAATGGCAGCGTGAATGTGCCTTCGGTCGGGATAAATCGATCCGAGTACTCCTGACGCACGCGCGCCACGATCGGGCTGCCATCCTTCTGAGTGGCAATGGGCACTCGGATGGTCATCCGATTGTTATCTGGTGTTACGTCGCCCTGCCAGCCTGTCCATAGGACCGTGTAGCCCTCGCGGAAGAGAAAGCCATTGCCAGCGTCGGTTGCAGTCGTGGGATCGTTCACGCCGCCAGGCGAGTCATTGAGGAAGTTCAGCGCCAGTTTATTGCCGCGGTTGTGAACTTCCAGGAAGAGCTTGTGGTTACCGCGTTCCAGGTCGATGGGCTTGAGGATGTAGATGTCTGCGTTGTACTCGACCATCCCGCGTTCGTTGCGAGGAGCCCGTTCGAGATTAACGATGCCGACGTTGTGAGGATCGAGCGGATCCACTTCCATAAATGCGACGCCGACCATCTTCTCGTACTGACCGACTTTGCCGAAGACCGTGCCTTCAAACGTGGGCGATTCCACTCGGTTGATTTCGATTCGAACTACGCGCGCTTGAACCATGGGCACAACCCCGAGCAGCGCGAGGGCAAGCGTGCAATTAAATAGGTTTCGTGTTTGCTTCTTCATAAACCCCCCAATAACAGCTCTAAGATTTTGCCCGGAAAGCCAAGCCGACGTCACACCAGGAGTCTTGAAGACAAAGTGTCGATGTTGGCTGTTCGTGGCTGAAATTGATGTTTGGCGCGTTTGGAACGACCGCCGTTCCAAACCGAGCGTGTACGCCCTCTACTCAAGCGCGACAAGCTCTCTCTGCTGCACGATGTTCCAGACTTGACAGCCAAAAAGACAGACTATCCGTGCGTCGCCGCCCTTAGCCGCTAGACTGCTGCTCAAGGAACCTGCTCCGCCGCAGCTCTGGCACGACAGGCCCGGCAGTTTTGGATTAGTAAATATTTCAAAAGAGCAGCCAAGAATTCGAAATTCGCGTCCAGAGAACGAGCCGGTCGAGACGAAGCTCGCGAAGGAAACCCGCGGCGCGACGCTGATTCAGCTCTGTCTCTACGTGAGTTTTTGCTCCGAGCTGCGAGGCTCGCGTCCGGCGGAGCTTCAGGTGGTGGCCGCACGGTTTGGACGTGCTCGGCCGCTTCAATCAGCGTCTCGACGCACGTCGTGATGTCTCCGTCGTCAGCATCCTGCACCGTGACACCCACGATCGCGCCGGTCTCGAGATCGACGGTCTCACAAGCCCCATGACGCGCGCCAGCTAAGCGGCGTGTCGAACCCGGCGAGCGAGGCATAGATGCTCCACTGACCGTGATGGATCGCCTCGTGTTGCACGTACTCCCACGTGAACAGGGCAAAGGTGAACGGGGTTCCGTCCCAATCGATCGGCGCGTCGATATCGACGGTTTCCAGTGTGGTGAGCAGCTCTCGCTGCTTGTCGTCGAGCGCGGCCAGGAGTGCCTCCCGAGTCAGCGGCCCGAGATAGTGCTCGTGCTTTCGCGTCCACTCCACTCTTCTTGTCGCCAGCGCGGCATTGTAGACACCGCGGACACAGACGACGTGCCGCAGTTGCTTGCAAAACGGCGCGAAGCCGTCGCCAATCCGATGTGGTGCCGGTGCGCGGCCGGATTGTCCAGGCAGGTCGGGCGTAAAGTCCCACTTGTCGTCTGGGACCGCGCGCACAAAATCGGCGGTCAAGCCATGCAGTACCTTGCTGTACCGTACGAAGTCATCGATCGACATGGCGTGATTCTAGCCGCCGTTTTCACCAGGGGCTGCTAGGCGGGCGATGTGACGGCGGAGTCGCGGGGCGCGCCGATTCGCAGCTCGGCAGAAGGAGCTAAGAGTCGGCGCGCTACCGGTTCGAGGAGTTCCGCGCTACTTCCGTCTTGTGGCAGAGCTTCGAGAAGGAGATCGGCTTCGTTATCCAGCACTTTCGGCCAGAGCATGTATGACAGCTGTCCGGTAGTCCGGATCCTTTTCGTTGAGATGAACGCGAGAACCCGCCCAATCGATGTTGAGATAGAGCTCTGCGTACAGTTCTTCCTTATCGCTTTCAAAAAACAGCTTGAGCTTCACCGGACCTTTCTCGGGCAGCCCGGGATTTCCTTCAAGCGAAATGGCAGTGAACCGGGCTGCCGGCTTCATCGAATTCGGATGCAGATTCGTCTGGTAGATCGAATCCATTGCTTTCACGAGCTCATCGCTCGGCATCCCAACGGAGCGAATCTCGACGTCCCCTTTGTAAATGTCCATACCTGGCCCAAGGCTGCCCTTCGTCCAGCCGGAGCCAAGGATCGCGTCGAACTCGACAGGATGACCGCGAGCTGTACCTGCGGCCCGAATACGGCGACTTCCATCACTCATCTTCTCGCTGCTGCGAATCGCGAACACGAAGTCGTGAAAACCGTCCTCTGCCTGCGAGGTTATCTCGGGTATTGTGATCAGCTGGGTCGTGTCCTTTCGGCATGCTATGCATACGCTTGCGACCAAGAGCAACACTGACAGATTCGTCACGACTTCCTCATCTCCAACTCCACGCGAGTGACCAGCTCACGCGTATACTCTGGCTGACGTCCGTCACCGCCACAGTGACCCTGGGATCGCGACCGCGGACCGGGCGTGGGCAACAAACAGCCTCTCCAGTTGAAAGAAGTTCGGTCGCATCATCACTTCTGTGTTCGTCGGCGGCGCCGCCGAACCAACGGTCGTGCTTGCGCTGCGCGTTTGGCACAGAGAGCGGCGAACTTGGACAAGAAGTCTGATAGCCCCGCGCCTTCAAAGAGCGTCCACGGATCGGCGTTCAGGCTCCTGTGGGCCGGTTCCGTCTCCCAAAGGAGGCGATCCCCGAATCGCAAAAGCAGCGGCTCGAGGTAGCGCAGCACGGCGAGCTGTAGAGCCTGCACCCTGTCCACACCGTAGATGGGCCGCACCTTCTCGTCACCGATCCCGACGAGCTGAACGGGGCAATAGGCGTTTCCTTTGATGTCGCGGGGCGCGCCGATCCGCAGCTCGGCAGTGCGTCTAGCGTCTCCGCGTAAACGAAAACGACGAGTCGCGATCACTCGTCCCAGTGGAACTGCTCGGGGAAGGTCGCCTGGCATTTCCATTCAGACTCGCCGCTTCCATCGCAACGTGCAACGACGTTCGGAATCCTGTCGCGCTGAAACCCAACGCAACGCCGGCAGGGAACCACCCAGCCAGCGTCGCTGATGGAATCGATTCAGGCTTTGGCGGGCGCGACTCTGGTGGTGATGCCGCGCAGGGTAGGGCGCGTCAAGCACAGCAAAGCTACGGCTGACAGGGTGAAACCGGCGCCGACAAACAGCGGGCCTAACCCAACGTACCTCAGCAACACGCCTGCGGCCGAGGCCACTACCGGCGAAAGGCCCATGAAGGTGAAGATCAACAGGCTCATGGTGCGGCCCATATAAGCTTGTGGCACTCGTCGCTGCACCCAGGTGAAGAGCGCGATCTGCACCATCCCGGCAAGTGCGCCCACCGCCGCCAGACGGCCGAACCCAGCCCAGAGCGAGCACGGCAACCATCTGCATTAGTACGCAGAACTCTCTCCGCGGTTACCAGCGTGCTGCAGGCTAGTTCCGACGCTTCGAACCCAAGCAAAACGGAGGGCGGTGGCAGACCCCGGCGTCGGCGCCTGTCGCGCTACCGCGCCGTTTTCAACGCTGGCGGAGCGCTGCGGTTGCAGTCATTTTGAGCGCGCGCGTGCCAGCAGTTCGTCGAGCTCATCTCGCTCAAACAGTCGGCCATTGGCAATCACCGCACGGATGCGTCGCAGATTTCCAATGTCCATGAGCGGGTCGGCGTCGAGCAGCACGAAGTCTGCGAATTGACCCTTCTCCACGCTTCCCAACTGTTGTGGCTTGCCGAGAAACTCTGCCGCATTCGCGGTAGCAGCGCGCAGGGCCTGGGCTGGGGTCAGACCAGCCTGCACCATCAGCGCGAGCTCATCGTGCAAGTCGAAGCCGGGAGATACCAGCGGATTACCGAGATCCGTGCCGGTCAGTAGTCCAACGCCGCTGCGCTGCGCCTCCATTGTCAAAGCCCCGTAGCACTCGAACACGCGGCGCCAGGTGCTCACGTCCCTCTTCCCTGGGTTGAAGTTAGCCACTATCGAACGCGCCTCCTTCTCCCAACTTTGCCGAAGAGCCGACGGGACGTATTGCCATCGGGGATCAGAGTAGCCACGCGGGTCGATCACCTCTGCCAACCCTCGGTAAGAGACCAACGTCGGGGTGACCCACGTTCCTCGGGCGCGCAGCTCGGCGAATTGGCGGAGACGGTCGGAGTCCGAGGCGCAGCGCTTCCGGACGATCGTCCAGCGCTCTCGTTCAAGTGCCCGTTTCAGTCCATCCGAGCAGGGAAGGGGGAAACCGGAAAAGTGCTCGATGCTCTTGATGCCCACCCGGGCCGCGTCGCCAGGCGTCATATCGTCAGGAATATGTCCGGCGAAGGCAAGCCCGTGCGCACGAGATTCGCTAGCGATCGCAAGAAATCTCGCGCGGTCCAATCCAGCATGCACTTTCACAAAGTCCACACCCGCCGCAGCCAAGCCAGCGACCGTTTCTCGCGCTTCTTTAGCAGTTCGCACGATCCGCCGATCGGGTGCGAGCGAACCTTCGCCGTCCAGTTTGGGACCTGCGGCCACAATTCGTGGACCGATGAGATTGCCCGCCTCGATTTCTCTCCGCCACCGCTGAATTTCAGCAAAGTCGCTGCCCATGTCGCGTGCGAAAGTCACGCCGGACGCGATCAGCAAAGGAAGCGATGCTTCCGTGGCCTGCGACAGATGGACATGCATGTCCCAGAGCCCGGGGATGAGAAATCTTCCCGTCCCGTCGATAATGCGTCCACCCGCTGCGCCTCGATCCGTTGATTCAATGCTTTCGATGCGAGCGTCGCGCACGACGACCGTCGATCTGGGTTGAAGTGACCCCGTCTTGACATCGACGATGGCGACATTCGTGATCGTGAGGGTTGGAGAGAGCGAACGCTTTTGTTGCTGCGCGCCGCCGAAGTCAGCGGCTGCGATAGTCAAAAGGGCGAGAATGGCCGCAATCGGGTATCGGCGCCGCATACGATGGGCGGAGTGGCTCATAACGTCCGGCGATGGTTTGCTTAGCGAGGCACCGGCGTCAATGGTGGATGCCAATCAAAGTCATCGACCACGGCATCGCTGGCTAAAAGCGCTACTGGAGCTTGAGCACGATAGTGCTGGAGGTCGAGCTGGCGTCCCTGACCAGCCGGATTAGGTCCAACTCCTTTCTCGTGGTTACTTGAGTGAAGCGAGTTGCGTTGCTATCTGCATAGCGAATGAGCGAGTGAATTCGGCAGACACAGCTCGGCCTTCGCAAAAAAGGAAGTATCGGTGGCCCACGACCATTTCCACCCGAAGGCCGGTCTCGTCAACTGCCGCCGGCCACGGTCCCATTAGCACCGCTCTCATCTTGGGTTTTGAAAGAGGAGGACGCGACGGTCGAAGTACGTCCAGCGCGGTCTGCATGGTAAGAATCGGAAAGTTGCCCCCGTTATCCATTACCATCACCGAGACAACGGTGGGCATCTTGGTGGCGTCGAGACCTTCACCATTTTTCGAGTAAGACACTTGGGCCTCTGACATTACACCTGAGAGTGAGGAATCAAAATCCTCGCAGCGGGCTTCTTCTCTTTTCCAGCCCGCAGGTGCCCTAGGAAGTTGTTGGCAGAGGAACTTGCCGGACGGAGCCGGTTGCACGGTTTGGCTTGGACGAAATTCCTCCAAAAAGACCCACCATTTCTTCTCGGCGGCATTCCACTGATCAGGAGGATCGAGCTTCCCCTTAAAATCTTTCAAGGTCTGCTTCCACTCTGCCTCGATTGATGGTGTCCGCTCGGCGGCAAGTACTGGAAGCGCAACAGCGAAACAAAGCAGAACAACTGGAAATGAAATTACTGGACAAGTCATCAGATGGGCGCGGCTCGTTGCAACGGGTGCAGAACTAAAAGAACGATATCTCAAAACAAAAACGGGTTGTTCAATTCGCATTATAGCGCAAAGGAAAAATCAGCTCCCTTTTGCAGAGCGGAGCGGGGCAGTCCTACTGAAGGGTTGGGGGTGGGAGCGGTTCATCGAAGTCGCGCGTTGTTCAGTGACGACAGGCCGGGAAGCGTGCACGTCGTTGGAGGAAAGGGCGTCCTTCACCTTGTCGTTGATGATTCCCTCGGCAATCCCGGCGAGGAGCCCCGCGCCCGGAAGGCACGCCCACCATTCCTCGATCGTCACGTTCCAGTAGACCGGGACGGCTCGCGTCCGGACGATGCTGCCGGCAGAGTCGCACTGATTCGCCAGTTCCACGTCGAGCTCAGACCAAGGTCTGGAAAGACTCGTGAGTTGACGGAACATGCGCTATCAGCCCTACGTCTTCTCCCGACCTCACGGCATCTCAACGACATTTTGCACTCGCG
>Ga0126379_10002599_pt1 | contig 11533 bp, 9 predicted proteins | sample PanSoiMetPlot_24_FD_92640 | JGI IMG/M metagenome (GOLD analysis project Ga0126379, IMG submission 92640) | Tropical forest soil microbial communities from Panama - MetaG Plot_24 | ecosystem: Environmental > Terrestrial > Soil > Tropical forest > Bulk soil | place: Panama | collected 2016-02-17
GCTCGTTCTGCCCCGACAGGTTCGCAGAATCCGCGCGCCTGCCGCAGGTCAAGATGGTCGAGCTCAAGATGAGCCAGGGCGCCAAGCCCGGCCACGGCGGCGTGCTGCCCGCCGCCAAGGTGAGCGCGGAGATCGCGCGAACGCGCGACGTGCCGATGGGACAGGACTGCATCTCGCCGTCGGGCCACTCGGCGTTCGCGACGCCGATCGAGATGATGCAGTTCATCGCCGAGATGCGCCGGCTCTCGGGCGGCAAGCCCGCCGGTTTCAAGCTGTGCGTCGGGCATCCCTGGGAGTTCCTCGCGATCTGCAAGGCGATGCTGGAAACCAGGATCTATCCCGACTTCATCGTCGTCGACGGCAAGGAAGGCGGCACCGGCGCGGCGCCGCTCGAATTCCTCGACCATCTCGGCATGCCGCTGCGCGACGGGCTGAATTTCGTCCACAACGCCCTGATCGGCATCGGCGCGCGCGAGCGCATCAAGCTCGGGGCGAGCGGCAAGATCGTCTCGGGTTTCGACATCGCCCGCACGATGGCGCTGGGCGCCGACTGGTGCAACGCGGCACGCGGCTTCATGTTCGCGCTCGGCTGCATCCAGTCGCAGAGCTGCCACACCGACCGCTGCCCGGTCGGCGTCGCGACGCAGGACCGGACGCGCCAGCGCGCCCTCGTCGTCTCCGACAAGGCGGAGCGCGTCTACAATTTCCACGCATCGACGCTGCACGCGCTCGCCGAATTCGTCGCCGCTGCGGGCCTCGACCACCCCAACGAGTTCATGCCGGCGCACTTTTCGCGTCGCATCTCGGCGCGCGAGGTCGTCACGTTCGCCGAGCTCTATCCGACGCTGCGGCCCGGGGAGCTGCTCCAGGGCACCGCGGATCCGCGCTTCCGCGAGCCGTGGGCGATGGCGAACGTCAATTCGTTCCGCGCGACAGCGCCGGCCTAGAACGGAACGTGCTCGAGAGTCTGATCGATTGAAGCTACGTTCCGACCCGCAACGGCGCGGTGAGCTTGCGCAGGGCCGCGAGCGCGGACAGCGCCGTGATCCGGCCGGTCTTGGGATTCTCCGAAGGAATATTTTCGATTGCGAGCGAGAAGCGCGCCGAATCGGCATCGACCTCGATGTTGTGGCAGTTGCGGCTGACTCCCGGGTCGGCCCAGATCTCGATGGTGGTGCGATCGGGCCCGATGCCGGCGAGCGAGAGCGCCGCCACCACGTTGACGTTCTCCGGAAAGCCGGCGGCCGCCTCGCGCGCGCTGCCGCGAAAAATGCATTTCGCCGCGTTGAGGCCCTCGACCGAGATCTTGTGTTTCACGAGGTAGGGCGCGCCCGCGAGCCCACCGGGCGGCTTGCGGGTGACCATGCGCACCGAATGGATCGTCCCTTCGGCCGCGGCCGACACCGCGTCGAGACCGAGGAGCGCGCCGGTCGGCACGATGATCTGCCCGCCCTTCAGCCGGGCGAGCTCGATCAATTCGGGCCGCGGCAGGAGCGCGCCGGCGCTCAGCACCATGACGCGCTTGCCCGCCTGCAGCATCGGCCGGCAGATGTCCTCGAGCGCGCCTGCGGGCGCGCACTCGACCGCGAGGTCGGCATGGCGGGGAAACGCGTCGAGATCGACCAGCGGACACGCGATGCCGTGCTGGTCGAGCCAGGCCTGCGCCTTGGCCCGGTCGCGCGCCGCCGCGCAGGCAAGCGTCACGCCCGCCACGCCGGCCGGCGCGCCTGTCTCCTGTGCCCCCGCGGCGAGCCGCCGCGCCAGGGCACGGCCGATCGCGCCGAGGCCAGCGATCGCAACGCGGATCGAGGACATGCACACCTCCGTCGTCCCGCTCATACGCGGCAGGGGCCGCAGGGGCAATACGCGCGGTTGACCCGCGGTTGCCGCGACTTGACGCGCCTTGACGCGTCTTTCTGCCATGGCCCAAATGGTCGGGCCCGCGGGGGGCAAGTCCAAGGAGACGTCACGTTGATGCATAAATCGATCCTCGGCGCCGCGGTTTTCGCAGCGCTCGTCGCGGTCGCGGGATCATCCGCCGCGCAAGACTTTCCGACCCGGCCGTTGACCATGGTCATCCCGTTCGCCGCCGGCGGTCCGACCGACGTGCTCGGGCGCGTCATCGCGGCGCGCATGGGCGAGGTGCTCGCCCAGCAGGTCGTGGTCGAGAACGTGGGCGGCGCCGGCGGCATGACCGGCTCGGCACGCGTCGCGCAGGCGCGGCCCGACGGCTACACCATGGTGCTGGGCACGGTCGGGACCCACGCGCAGGGGCAGACCCTCTACAAGAAGCCGCTCTACAACGCGGCGACCGATTTCACCCCGGTCGCGCTGGTCGCCGAGGTGCCGATCGTGCTGATCACGCGCAAGGACCTGCCGGTCAACAACCTCAAGGAATTCATCGACTACGCCAAGAAGAACCAGGACAAGATGACGTTCGGCTCGGCCGGCGCCGGCTCGGCCACCCATCTCGGCTGCGTCGTGCTCAACACCGCGATGGGTACGCAGATCACCCACGTGCCCTATCGCGGCACCGGACCCGCGATGCAGGACCTGCAGGGCGGCCGCATCGATTTCCTGTGCGAGATCATCAGCACCGCCAAGCCGCAGATCGACGGCGGGGCCGTCAAGGCGCTCGCAATCATGACCAAGGAGCGCTCGCCGGTGCTGCCGGATCTGCCGACCGCGGCGGAACAGGGCCTCCAGAACGCCGAGTCCTATACGTGGAACGCGATCTTCCTGCCCAAGGGCGCGCCCGACGCGATCGTCAACAAGCTGCACGAGGCGGCGCTTGCCGCCATGCACACGCCGGCCGTCAAGGACCGGCTGCAGAGCCTCGGCGCGCAGATCGTATCGGACGACCGGGCGACGCCGCAGTATCTCGGCACGTTCGTCAAGAGCGAGATCGAGAGATGGGCGGCGCCGATCAAGGCGAGCGGCGCGAGCGCGGATTGAACGCTCTGATCGGGTTGTCATCGCAAGCGCAGCGAAGCAATCTCAGCCGCGGAGCAACGGGCTGAGATTGCTTCGGCGTGCCGCGCACGCCTCGCAATGACGAGGGTCATCGCCATGGGGTCATCGGCATGGGGGTCATCGCCATGATGGACGGCTTCACCCGCAGCGAGATCAAGACCTCGGGCGCGCGTATCGTCACGCTGCATGGCGGCAGCGGGCCGCCGCTGCTGCTGATGCACGGCAATCCGTTCACGCACCTGTCATGGCACAAATTCGCGCCGCGGCTCGCGCAGGAGTTCACCGTGGTCGCAACCGACCTGCGCGGCTACGGCGACTCGGAGAAGCCGCCCGGCGGTCCTGACCACGCCGCCTACTCGTTCCGCGCCATGGCGCAGGATCAGATCGAGGTGATGGCGGCGCTCGGCTTCGATCGCTTCATGGCGGCCGGGCACGACCGCGGCGCCCGCGTGCTCCACCGCATGTGCCTCGATCATCCCGACAAGGTCGAGCGCGCCGCGATCCTCGACATCATGCCGCAGCACCACCTGCTCAACAACATGACGCGCGAGTGGGGACGGTTTTCCTGGCACTGGCTGTTCATGATCCAGCCCTACGACCTGCCGGAGCGCCTGATGGGCGCCGACCCCGACTACTTCATCAGGAAGAAGCTCGCCAAGACCGAGCAGGGCCTCGCGTTCTTCGGCGAGGGGGCGCTCGCCGAATACATGCGCTGCTTCCGCAACCCGGCGACCATCCACGCGATGTGCGAGGACTACCGCGCGACCTTCGGGGTCGATCTCGACATGGATGCCGCCGATTTCGCGGCCGGCCGCAAGGTCACCTGTCCGGTACTGCTCCTGTGGGGGGCGACCGGCGGGGTCGGGCGCAACCACAAGCCGGGAGAGATCTGGGCGCGCTACGCGGCCGACATCCGCGGCGCCAAGGCCCTGCCCTGTGGCCACTATCTCTCCGAGGAGGCGCCCGAGGAGACCTATCGCGAGCTGCGCGACTTCTTCGCGGCGCCAGCCTAGAGCATGATCCCGAAAAGTTGCGGGACTTTTCGGACAAGATCATGCTCCAGAGTCAATGAGATGCGGGCGCGATGCGATTCTACCTAATCGCATCGCGCCCTGGACATCAGGCCCGGCGATCACCACGATTGACCGGGGCCAAGGCGACCAACCATGTCGCCAGGCTGTTCGGGCCGGGCGGCGGACTCGTCTCGGAGGGCAAGTGAGAGGCTGACATGGAAGCTGTTGCACCCCGTCCTGTTGCGGCACCGCCCCCGCGTCACCCCTGGTACACGATCCTCTACGTCCAGGTGCTGATCGCGATCGCGGCCGGCGTCCTGATCGGATACCTCGATCCGCACCTCGGCGTGCAGCTCAAGCCGCTCGGCGACGGCTTCATCGCGCTGATCAAGATGATGATCGCGCCGGTGATCTTCTGCACCATCGTGCACGGGATCGCGTCGATGGGCGATCTCAAGAAGGTCGGCCGGGTCGGTGTCAAGACGCTGTTCTATTTCGAGGCGGTGTCGACCCTCGCGCTCGTCATCGGCCTCGTCGTCGCGCGGGTGCTGGAGCCCGGCCGCGGCTTCAACATCGATCCCGCGACGCTCGACCCGAACGCGGTCGCAAGCTACGTCACCCGCGCCAAGGAAGAAGGCATCGTTGCCCACCTGCTGTCGATCATCCCCAACACCTTCGTCGGCGCCTTCTCGGGCGGCGACCTCCTGCAGGTGCTGCTGGTCTCGATCCTCACCGGATTCGCCATATCGCTGATGGGCGAGGCCGGCGCCCCGGTCGTGCGCGGCATCAACGTGGCGGCGCGCGTGTTCTTCAGCATCATCCGCATCGTCGTCAAGGCGGCGCCGGTCGGCGCCTTCGGCGCGATGGCATTCACGATCGGGTCGCAAGGCATCGGCGCGCTGGTCAAGCTCGGCGAGCTGATCCTGACCTTCTATTTCACCTCGGCGCTGTTCGTCCTGCTCGTGCTCGGATCGATCGCCTATCTGGCCGGCTTCTCGATCCTGCGTTTCATCGCCTACATCAAGGACGAGCTCTTGATCGTGCTCGGCACCAGTTCGTCCGAGACCGTGCTGCCGCACATGATCGCCAAGATGGAGCATCTTGGCGCGTCGAAATCGGTGGTCGGGCTGGTGATCCCGACGGGCTACAGCTTCAACCTCGACGGCACCAACATCTACATGACCCTGGCGACGCTGTTTCTCGCCCAGGCAACCAACACGCCGCTGACGATCTGGCAGGAGCTCGGCATCCTGGCGATCGCGATGATCACCTCGAAGGGCGCCTCAGGCGTGACCGGCGCCGGCTTCGTCACGCTCGCGGCCACCCTTGCGATCGTCCCGGACATTCCGATCCAGTCGCTCGCCCTGCTGCTCGGCATCGACAAGTTCATGAGCGAGTGCCGGGCGCTGACCAACCTGATCGGCAATGGCGTCGCCACCATCGTGATCAGCCGCTGGGAAGGCGAACTCGACGTCGACGCGCTGCACGAGACCATGGCGCATCCGATCACGGTGGGCGAGGAGATGGAGCGGCTGCCGGCGTGACGCTGGGCTGTAGGGTGGGTTAGCGCACGCAGGTCGGGTTTAACCGACCTGCGCATTATGATGCCGATCTCGGGCAAGCCCGAGATCGGTGCGCGTAACCCACCGGCCGAGTCGCCAGCATGGGGTCCCATGATGGGTTTCGCTGCGCTCAACCCATCCTACAACTAGCTTGCGCGGGCGATGACGCGGTGAGAGACGACGCCGTCACAACACCCGGAAGCACTTCAGCTCCACCCGCCGCGCGTGCCGTTGCGCGGTCGCGACCGCCATCGTGGTGTTGAGAAAGGCGAGCTCGGCCGCGCCGGTCTCGAAGCGCATGAAGGTGCGGAAGAAATAGCTCGCCGGATCGACCGCTTCGCCGCGCGCGAGGCGCGCCAGCACCTCGGGCGGACCATGGCGCAGTCCCTGGCTCACCACCTGGACGAGGCCGCCGCGCGCCTCCTTGAGCGCGTAGCGCGCATCGAGTTCGAGCGTGCCGTCGCGGCGGGCGATCTGCCAGTCGGCGCCGCCCAGAACCTCGCCGCGCAGCAGCGGTCCGTCGAACGACCCGCCCGTGATGTAGACGACGCGCCGCTCGCCGAGCGGCGCCGGACCCATGTTCACGAGCTCGCCGACCTCGGCCGAGATCGCCATCAGGAATTCGAGCTGCGGGACCGAGTTGGCCGGCACGGACGCGCGGCTCACGGCGCGGCGGCGGCCGGCAGCGCGAGAAACCCGCGGGTGACGCGCGGCAGCCCCTGCCGGTTCTTGGCGAAGCGGCCCAGTCCGCCGCCCACGCCCAAGCCGATCCCCAAGCCGGCGCGCAAGCCGGCCCCCAGGCCGAGCCCCAACCCGAGCCCGAAGCCGGCGGTCTTGATCGGGTCGCACCGTGCCGGCGCGTGATCCCGGTCGGTCATCATGTCCTCCCTGGCGTCCGTCCCGGCAATCGCAACACGGCACGACCGCCCGATATTGACCGCAATCTACCAGAGCACGCGCCGCCTGACAGCCGCGACGCCCGCGGCTCGCGTTCCGCGTGGAGTTCTGTTAGGGACGGCGGGTGGTCGGCAAGCGCGGCGCCCGGTGGATGCGCGCGAGCGCCCGCGAGTGTGACCCTCTGGAGCAAGGTTGAATGTTCGATCGTCTGGCCGCCGCCATGCGACGGTTCGATGAGAGGTTCGGCTGGGGATGGATCGGCGCCTGCCTCAGCGTCGCCATCATCTCGGCCGCCGCCTTCGTGCTGTTCCGCAGCCTGCGTGGCATCGATTTCGGCGAGGTGGTCCAGGCCATCAGGGCGACCGAGGTGCGCGACGTCGCGATCGCGGCCGGATTCGTCGCCGCTGCCTATGTGACACTGACATTCTACGACCTCTTCGCCTTGCGCACGATCGGCCGCAAGGAGGTGTCCTACGCGACCGCGGCGTTCGCGGCCTTCACCAGCTACGCCGTCGGACACAATGTCGGGGCAAGCGTGTTCACCGGCGGCGCGGTGCGCTACCGCATCTACTCGGCGCAAGGCCTGTCGGCGATCGAGGTCGCCAAGATCTGCTTCGTCGCCGGGCTGACCTTCTGGCTCGGCAATGCGGCGGTGCTCGGCCTCGGGATCTCGCTTGTGCCCGGTTCCGCCTCGGCGATCGACCAGCTGCCGCCATGGCTCAACCGGGCCATCGCCAATGTGGTGCTGCTCGTGCTGGGCGGCTACGTGGCCTGGGTGTGGCGCACGCCGCGCGTGGTCGGCCGGCAGAACTGGGAAGTCGCGCTGCCGAACGGCCCGCTCACCCTGCTGCAGATCGGCATCGGCATCATCGACCTCGCCTGCTGCGCGGCCGCCATGTACATGCTGTTGCCGGACGAGCCCTATATCGGCTTCATCGCGCTGGCGGTGATCTTCGTCGCCGCCACCCTGCTGGGCTTCGCCAGCCACTCGCCCGGCGGGCTCGGGGTATTCGATGCCGCGATGCTGGTGGCCCTGTGGCAATACGACAAGGAGGACCTGCTCGCCGGGCTGCTGCTCTTTCGCCTGCTCTACTACATCACGCCGTTCGCGATCGCACTGGCGCTCCTCGGCGGCCGCGAACTCTGGCGTGCGCGGCGCAAACACCGGATCGCCGCGAAGTGCGAGCGGCAGGACACCCGCCTGCGTTAAATTTGCGATAACTTTGCGAATCATGACGCTGGACGACCATCGGCGGACACATGACGGGCCGGGATCCTGGCTCGGCCGGCTCAAGCGCGCGCGCCTCGTGCTCGCCGCGGCCGCGCTCGTGTTTGTGGCACTCGACGTCGCCGGCGTCCTGTCGACGCTGCAGGCCTCGGTCGCATTCCTGATCGTCGCCGCCGCCTCGCTCATCGACTTCACCACCTCGGAGCCGCCCGTCGCCGTTCCGGCACCCTCGCACGAGGGCAAGCCGCTCGCCGCCGACTGGCTGGTCGAAGCGGTCGTCTCCGGGCTGCCGGACGCCGTCATCGCGCTCGACCGGCGCGGCTTCGTGGTGGCCTCGAACGCGGCCGCGCGCGTGGTTGCGCCGGCGCTCACGCGCGGCACGCCGCTGTCGATCGCGCTGCGCATCCCCGACATCATCGAGGCGGTGCGGAGCGCGGTCGAGACCGGCGAGACCCAGCGCGTCGAGTTCTTCGAGAAGGTGCCGTCGGACCGCTGGTCGGAGGCGTTCATCGTTCCGGTCGCCCTCGCCGAGGCGATCGCCGGCCGCCGCGAGCTGGTGTTCGTGACCCTGCACGACCTCACGCCGCTCAAGCGCGTCGAGGAGATGCGCGCCGACTTCGTCGCCAATGCGAGCCACGAGCTGCGCACGCCGCTCGCCTCGCTGTCCGGCTTCATCGAGACGCTGCAGGGCTCGGCGCGCAACGACGCGCAGGCGCGCGAGCGCTTCCTCGACATCATGAAGGCGCAGGCGACCCGCATGGCGCGGCTGATCGACGACCTCCTGTCGCTGTCGCGCATCGAGCTCAAAGCGCATGTGCAGCCCGAGACCCAGGTCGACCTCGCCCCGATCGTGCGCCAGGTGGCGGACGCGCTGCAGACGCTCGCGCGCGACCGCGGCGTCGAGGTCAAGATCGACATGCCGCCCGAGACGCTGCTGGTGCGCGCCGACCGCGACGAGCTGATCCGCGTGTTCGAGAACCTGGTCGAGAACGCGCTGAAATACGGCGCCTCCGGCAAGCGCATCGACATCACGCTCGCGCGCGAGGCGGGCGAGAGCGAGGCGGTCGCCGCCGTGCGCGACTACGGGCCGGGCATTGCGCCCGAGCACCTGCCGCGCCTGACCGAGCGGTTCTACCGCGTCGACGTCACCGAGAGCCGCGCCCAGGGCGGCACCGGGCTTGGGCTCGCGCTGGTCAAGCACATCCTCCACCGCCACCGCGGCCGTCTCACCATTGCCAGCGCGCCGGGCCGGGGCGCGACCTTCACGGTGCGCCTGCCGCTTGATCAGCGTAAGTGACACCCTTTGAAATCATTGGACTTTTTGACCTAGCTTCGTTCTGCCATTTTGCCGCTCCGCCAGAAAGCCAGCGGCCCTGAAGTCCGGCTGGCCACCGCACCCGGCGAACCGACGGTGATGCGACGCAAGGTCCCGTCCAGACGCGTGCGGAAGACCGCCGCAGCCCATCCCTTCATCTTCACCGGTCACGCGACTCTCCGCCCGTTCGAACTCGGCGCATAGAGCGCCGTGTTCGCGACTACGGCAATTGCCGGAACCCGGGAAGAACATTCTGACCCGCCGCACGCGGCGTCATGTCGGAGTCGACCTCGGCACGGCGCCCGCGGCGGGCTCGCTCTCGGCGGCGGCCGGCAGCGCGCCGGCGGCGTCGAGCACCGGGTAGGCAACGGAGCAGATGTGCGAGTGGATGCGCTTGAGGTCGCGCAGCACGTCGAGGTGCAGCGAGGTGGTCTCGATCGATTCCGGCCGGCCCTCGCGCAGCCGGTCGAGGTGGCGCTCCGCCGCGGCCAATTCGGCGCTGCGCACCCGCACCTTCTCGGAGAGGAGCCGCCCTGCCTCGGCCGCATCGCCGGACATGAACACGCTGAACGACAGCCGCAGGCTGTCGAGAATGCGCTTGTGGAACGCCTCGAGCTCGGCCGCGCCGTCGCTCGAGAATGCGATCTTGCGCTTGATCTTCTTGGCGGCGATCTCGCTCAGGTTCTTGTCGATGATGTCGCCCATATGTTCGAGGTTGATGGCGAACGAGATGATCTCCATCGCGCGCCGGCCCTCGCGCTCGTCGAGGCTGCCGCGCGTGAGCTTGGTGACGTAGAGCTTGATCGCCTCCTCGAGACGATCGACCGTGTTGTCCATGCGGGAGACCTCGACGACGAGGGCGCGGTCGTCGTTCATCAGCGCCGTCATGACCCGGCGCAGCATGGTCTCGACGGCGTCGCCAAGGCGCAACGTCTCGCGCGCAGCGTCGGCCAGCGCCAGCGACGGCGTGTCGAGCGCGCTCTCGTCGAGATAGCGCGGCGCGGAGGCGTCGTCGGCGCGCGGCCGCGCCGGAAAGACGCGGGTCAGCAGCGCGGCGAGCGGGCCGAGCAGCGGCAGGAAGACCGCGGCAAGCGTGACGTTGAACGCAATGTGGAACACGGCCGTCACCTTCGCCATGTCGGGCTGGACTGCGTGCAATGCGTCGGCGACCGCGGGAAGGAACGGCGTGACGAGCACGACGCCGACCACACGGTTGAGCAGGTTGCCGGCCGGCATGCGGTAGCTCGCCGGATCGCCGCGCCTCGCGCCCTCGAACAGCGGATTGATCGCGCTGCCGAGGTTGGCGCCGAGGACGAGCGCGAGCGCGGCGGCCGGGGTGACGAAGTTCGAATAGGCGAGCGACATGATGAGCAGGACGGCGGCGACGCTCGAATGCGCCGCCCACGCGAGCACGGCCGCAATCACGATGCAGAGCACGGAATCGCCGGTGATCGACTGCAGCACCGCCCGCGCCGCCGGCGCGTTCTCGGCCGGCGCCAGGCTGTCGATCAGGATGTGCAGCGCGAGAAGCATCAGCCCGACGCCGATCGTGACCCGGCCGAGATCCTTGATCCGGCTGCGTGCGCCGGCGCGGAACGCGACGAGGCCGAGGACGAACAGCAACGGCGCCGCCTGCACGACGTTGAACGACAGCACCTGGACGATCAGGGTGGTGCCGACATTGGCGCCGAGCATGATCGCGAGCGCGGGCACCAGGGGGAGCATGCCGTCGGCCGCGAAGGACGCGGTCATGAGGCCCGTCGCGGTGCTGCTCTGGAGCGCGGCGGTCAATCCGAGACCTGCGCCGAAAGCGGCCACCCGGTTGCGCAGCCCCTTTGACAAGAGCCGCCGCAGGTCGGGGCCGAAGGCGCGCATGATGCCGGTCTGCACCATGTGCAGTCCCCACAGCAGCAGCGCGACGGCGCCGAGGAGGTCGAGCAGTAAGAGTGTGCCCATCGCTGCCTCTCTGAAACAATATAACGCCCATGCGGCAAAACTTAAGAGCATGGCCCATCGCCCGTTTGTGCTATGACGGCGCGACCATGCCGCGCCGCAGACGCTGCGGCGGCGCTTCGGCGGCGACGTCGGGAACACACGATGGCGCATCACCACCATCATCACGGCCACGACCACGATCACGCGGCGAGCGTCGCCTCTCCCGCGAGCTTCAGCACCGCGTTCGCGATCGGCACCGCGCTCAACCTCGCCTTTGCGCTCGCCGAGCTCGGCGTCGGCTTCTTCGCGAACTCGCTCGCGCTCATCTCCGACGCCCTGCACAATTTCTCCGACGTGATCGGCTTGCTGCTCGCGTGGTGCGCCGCCTGGCTGTGCACCAGGCAGCCGACCGCCTCGCACACCTATGGCTATCGCCGCGCCTCGATCCTGGCGGCGCTCGGCAACGCGGCGCTGCTGTTCGCGGCGACTGGCGCGATCCTGACCGAGGCGGTGCGCCGTCTGCTCGAGCCCGAGCCGGTCGCGACCGGCCTCATGCTGTGGGTCGCGGCCGCCGGCATCGCGATCAACGCGGCGACCGCGCTCCTGTTCA
>Ga0126379_10002600_pt1 | contig 11527 bp, 8 predicted proteins | sample PanSoiMetPlot_24_FD_92640 | JGI IMG/M metagenome (GOLD analysis project Ga0126379, IMG submission 92640) | Tropical forest soil microbial communities from Panama - MetaG Plot_24 | ecosystem: Environmental > Terrestrial > Soil > Tropical forest > Bulk soil | place: Panama | collected 2016-02-17
ATGCCAGTTTCGACTTCGTGCTGTGCGTTGAGGTCTTGCGCTATCTCGCAGACGCAGCGCCCTGCATCTCAGAGATGGCCCGTGTGCTTAGGCCCGGTGGTACGTGTCTGGTGACGGCGACCCCCATTCTTAATTTGAATGGATATTACCCTATTAACCGGCTTGCCGGCCTCATCGCGGTAAGGGATCTGACACGGTTAAGGCAGTTTTTCACGACTTCGATGCGGCTCGCCCGCCAGTTTCGCGCGGTTGGTTTCGAGCGGCCGCAGGTGCACGGGGTCTACCTCGGTCCCGTCAACTGGATTGAGCGGCTAGCGCCCTGGGCTTTACCCCGGACTCTGAAGTCGTGGGAGCTTGTGGATGGCACCGTAGCCGATCTGCCGTTTGTGCGCGAGTTCTCTAATATGTTCTTGGTGCACGCCATTCGCCAAAGCTAAGTCGCAATGACGACTAATTTGTGCGGCCCCGTCGATTTGGAGTACGGCTGTTTGACGATCAGTCTTCGAGATAAAAGTAACAGAAGCGACGGGAAAAGCGAGCGGGTAAGTAAACCCTGAAGGTGCGACCACCCTTACGACACCCAGTTTTCGGGGCTGAGTCCAGCCTCTGGCCCGGAATTAGTGGGGCATTAGGACTTTCACGTTAGAGAATCAAAGATTAAACGCTTCCAGGAGCCACATTCATATCATTGATGTGAAAGTCTGGCAGTACAGCTCCGGAATTTGGCCTACACGGCGTTTGCGCTAATGCGGAATAAGATCTTCGCAATTGTCTTGACTGTCGCGGTGTTGTATGGGGGTATCTATATTGCCAATTCCGTGTTGGCCTCCCCGGATACTTCGCTGGCGATTGTGATAGGGGTTATTCCGGCAGCAGCCTGTCTCTGGATCATCCTTCGCGGCCAGTTGGATAAGGAATTCTTGTTGAAAGTATTCCTTGCCGCGCTACTGCTCAGGTGGATCGTGGGGTTCATCATTTATTACAAAGGCTGGCAGGCGTTTTTTGGCGGAGATGCCGAGACCTATGATGCATTTGGCAATGCGCTTTGCCAGTCCTGGCGGGGCCTCGTCGATCCCAATGCTCCCTGGCTCGTCAACTACACGAGCACCCAAAGGTCAGGCTTTGGAATGTTTTACTACGTTGCTTCCGTGTATTACCTTGTCGGCCAGAACCCGTTAGCAATCCAACTAATCAATTGCGCGCTGGGCGCATCATTGTGTGTCGTCGCGTACAAAATTGCGATCATAATCTACCCTAACCAGCGTGTTGCGCGAGCAGCGGCTGTATTTACGGCCTTTTGTCCTTCGTTGATTCTGTGGTCGTCTCAGATGCTGAAAGACGGCCCCATCGGTCTATTTCTGGCTCTATGCACCCTGTTCACCCTCAGGCTTCGAGACAGACTGGAGGCGAAGGGGTTCATCATGTTGCTCGCGTCGCTTTTCTGTCTCTTCGCGCTACGAAACTATGCTGCCTACATAGTCTTCATAGCAATGGCGGGAACTTTTGTGCTCACCGCCAGGAGATTCACGCCAATACGAATTGTGCAGGGCGCCGCTCTGGTCGTTATTGTCGGGGTTGCGCTTTCTTACTTTGCGGGCGGCCACGTACAGCAGTTCGCTGAAAGTGCGTTGGACCTGAAGCGCATCCAAATGGCCCGGGTTTGGGGCGCCAAGGCATCCGCCAGCGGTTTCGGTGCAGATGTCGACATAAGCGACCCCCAAGCCGCTCTAGGGTTTTTGCCTATTGGCGTGCTCTACGTCTTATTTGCTCCATTCCCGTGGATGATGGGAAACCTCCGCCAGCTTATCACACTGCCTGAACTGTTGGCCTGGTGGCTGTTGGTGCCTGTTATGCTGAGGGGTTATTGGTTCGCCTTCAGGCACCGCCTGCGCGAATCATTTCCCATCACGGTTTTCACAGTAGGTCTAACACTGTCTTATGCGCTTTATCAATCCAACGTTGGTACTGCCTACAGACAGCGGGCGCAGTTGTTCGTATTCTTTTTTGTGTTCATAAGCATAGGGCTGGAGCTCAGCCGAGTGGCCAAAGAGAGGCAGCGACTTGGGACGCGCCAAAGTGCGGCCCAACCGTCGTTACCGAGCTATGCATCGGCAACCGTTCCCGGTGCAGTTATCGATTCCAGGAACTTGGAAAGCTTTACTGTCGACAATTTCGCTTTACACGAACTACCTATAGCGGGCAATCGAGTACTGCCACCGGGCAGTGAGGCTTGAGAACCATTCCATGCCTCAGGATCAACTCGCCATGCTGAGTTCGAGCCGGAGCCAATCTTGTAAGTCGCGCCTGCGTGTCGTACGCATTATTGACCGGCTGAACATCGGTGGGCCATCGAAGCAAGTAGTATGGCTGACCGCTGGACTCAACTCTGCCGGATTCGATACAGAGCTCATCACTGGCACGCTCGCTGGGGGCGAAGGCGATATGAGCTACTTTGCTAGAGCGGCTGGAGTGAAGCCCCTTGTGATAGATCAGATGAGTCGAGAGATTGGACTCCGCGATCTGGTGGTCATAGCAAAACTCTTGTGGCGATTCCTGAAGCTGAAGCCTGACATTATTCACACACATAAAGCGAAGGCAGGAGCTCTAGGAAGGGTGGCCGCGATCATTTACAAATGGACAACACCCTCGATTCTGTGGTTCCGCCCTCGGCGATGTCGAATCGTCCACACATATCACGGTCATGTCTTCCACGGCTACTTTGGTCGATTTAAAACCAATCTCTTTGTCGCAATCGAACGCGCACTTGCTCGTATGTGTACCGATAGGGTGATTGTGCTAAGCCAGCAGCAGGCACGGGAGATTCTGGGCAGATACCGCGTAGGAAGACCCGAACAGTTCCGTATAGTCCCACTGGGGTTAGACATCGAGGAGATCCAGAACGGCGCCGACCGCTTGGCAAACGGAAAGCCATTGCTCAAGGAGTCAGGGCTTGCTCACGAGCATACCGCCATAGGTATTGTCGGGCGGCTGTGCGAGGTGAAGAACCACAAGATGTTTCTGGAAGCGGCCGCCCGGATGCTAAAGAACCTGTCAGGCCGCGCAACCTTCGTGATCATTGGTGACGGGCACTTGCGAAAGGCGCTCGAGTTACAAACGGTTGAGCTCGGGATTTCTGATGAGGTCGTGTTCACAGGCTTTCGCGAAGATGCCATCTCACTCTACGCGGGTCTGGACATTGTTGCGCTCACCTCGCTTAACGAAGGGACTCCCCTCACTCTGATCGAAGCGATGTGCTGCGGACGAGCGGTTGCTGCCACTGAAGTGGGGGGTGTTGAAGACCTGATGGGCGCACGGCGAAGCAAGATTCATGGATTCACAGTTTGGGACCATGGCGTCACCGCTCCCAGCGGCGATGCCGACGCATTCGCCAGAGCACTCCGCTTCTTGATCGATAACCCTGAATTGCGCGAGGAAATGGGAAAGCTAGGACGAGCCTTTGTCACCGTCAGGATGTCCAAGGAGCGCCTTCTTGGCGATATCGAACACCTGTATAACGAGCTAACAAGTTTCGGGGCCGGCGCTGTTCCCTCAGGCGAGCCGCAGCCTTTGGCACAATCCCAGTAAGAAACGAGGTATAACCGATGAAGATCTTGATAACTGGTGGAGCGGGATTCATTGGCTCGCATCTGGCTGAACGACTGCTGGAGCGCGGTGACGAGGTGCATGTAATAGACGATCTTTCGACCGGCTCAATTGATAATATCGAGCATATAAAGGATCACGCCAACTTCAGATATCATATTGACACAATCCGAAATCAGGCGCTGACCGCCGAGCTGGTTGATAGAAGTGACATCATTTACCATCTCGCTGCCGCCGTCGGCGTTCGATTGATCGTCGAGAGTCCCGTCAACACAATCGGGACCAACATTCGCGGGACTGACATCGTATTGTCACTTGCTGCAAAGAAACGCAAGCGAGTTCTTATCACGTCAACGTCTGAAGTGTATGGTAAGCGCGACCGTGTGCCGTTCCGAGAGGATGATGACCTGGTCATTGGTGCGACAACAAAAGGGCGATGGAGCTACGCGTGTTCCAAGGCGATTGACGAATTCCTTGCCATCGCGTACTGGAAAGAACGACGTGTTCCTACCGTCATCGCAAGGCTTTTTAACACGGTCGGCCCCAGACAGACCGGCCGCTACGGTATGGTGATTCCCAATTTCGTGCAGCAGGCCCTGGCCGAGAAGGAAATCACAGTGTTTGGCGACGGTTCACAGCGGAGGTGCTTCACCCATGTCTCCGACGTTGCGGATGCTCTTATCAAGATTGCTGAGCACCCACAAGCAGTCGGCGAAGTCTACAACATTGGCAGCGATCAGGAAATAACTATTCTCGATCTCGCCAGGCGGATTAGAGAGCTGGCCGACTCGCAGTCGACCATAAGGTTTGTCCCCTACAGCCAGGCTTACGAAGAGGGCTTCGAAGACATGATGCGGCGCGTGCCGGACACGACTAAAGTGCGTGAGTTGATAGGCTACAGCCCTCGGGTAGACCTGGACGGCATCATCATGAACGTCATTGATTTCCATCGCTCCAGGTTGGTTAGCGAAGCAGGGACGCCCGCAAGTTCGCTAGCGTTTTACGCGTGAGGTCGAGTCGGTGTTCAGAGGGAAAGATTTCGCAAAATAATGCTTATGCGAATCGCTCTTGTCGCTTTTTCCACGCTTGCTGTCGGGGTCGCATTGGTGCTGCTGGCACGCCGACTGGCAGTTCTGGTCGGGTTTGTGGCGGCACCCCGCACGGATCGGTGGCACCAAAAAACAACTCCCCTGCTTGGGGGCGCAGCAATCTACGCGACGTTCGTGTTGGGCTTTATTGTGTTCGCTCCGAGCCTTTCCAGGGCATACCCGATTCTGGCGGCCGCGACCCTGCTGTTTCTGACCGGCCTGGTTGACGACGTCATTCGCATCAAGCCTCATACAAAACTCATCATTCAATTCATCGCCGCTGCGGCGCTGGTGCTTTTCGGTTTGCATTTGCCCTGGGTCAACTACCTATGGATAAACGAGTTGTTGACCATCTTTTGGCTGGTCGGAATGACCAACGCGATCAATCTGCTGGATAACATGGATGGGCTCGCAGGGGGAGTGTCTCTGATCGCTTGCGTTTTCCTGGCGATAACATTCGTCTTGAACGGCCAGGTAGCGGAGGTTCTTCTTCCGGTTATACTGGGCGCAGCGGTGCTTGGCTTTTTGTTCTTCAACTTCAAGCCCGCATCGATCTTTATGGGAGATTCCGGATCGATGTTCCTTGGATTCATGCTGAGCGGACTTTCCCTCTTGAGCGGCGCGGCCCGATTTCGGAGTCTGACGTCCGTTCTGTTGACGCCAGTCCTAATCTTGATGATTCCAATATTCGATACTTGCATGGTTATCATAACCCGCAAGCTGTCAGGCCGGCGCATCTCTCAAGGTGGCAGGGACCATACCTCCCACAGGCTCGTCGCTCTCGGCGTTTCAGAAAGGCGCGCTGTGGTGACTTGTTATTCGCTGGCCGCCATCTCGGGCGGACTCGCGTTGTCGTTGAGATGGCTGGAGAGCACCGTCGCCTTTTGTTTGGTTTCTGCATTCGGGTTGGCCGTCATCATGCTTGGAATATATCTGTCAAAGGTAGGGGTCTATGAGGCCAACCAGCAGCACGAAGGAATTCCTCTGGTCAATGCAATCGCCGACTTCGCGTACAAACGCCGTATCTTCGAAGCCATTCTGGACATTGTGCTGGTTACTCTGGCCTATTATGGCGCATACCTGGTGCGCTGGGACGGTCGGTTGCCGGTTGAGCAATTTGCGATCTTCGTGAAGACGCTGCCAGTCATAATTATTATCGACATGTGCTTCCTGATGTTCGGAGGGGTTTATCGCGGCCTCTGGCGATACATCGGAATAGATGATCTGTTCATCATACTCAGATCAGTCCTGGCAGCGAGCGTGGCAAGCACCTTCGCAGTATTCCTGATGTATCGGTCAAGAGGCCCATCGCGTGGCGTCTTCCTTCTGGACTTGCTGCTGCTTCTGATTCTCATAGCTGGAAGCCGTCTCTCGTTCAGATTGCTCCGGGCGACCATTGTCGGACGCACAAAGGCGGGCCCGGAGGCGAAGCCGGTACTGATCTACGGCGCCGGAGATGGTGGCGAACACCTCATCCGCGAAATACTGAATAACCATGGCGATCAGTATTCCCCGGTTGGATTCATAGACGACGACGAAAGAAAGTCGGGTAGACTGATTCACGGATACAGAATCTTTGGGAGCGACGAGCTCCCGGAGCTGATGCAAGCCTATAAGGTCGAGGATGTTATTGTCTCGAGCCCGGGGCTCTTGAATGGCAATCTGGACAGGCTCCGCAGCATGGGCCTGTCCCTTAAAATGGTCAACGTCAGGATAGAAGGAGTGTAGTCCGAAAGGTAGTTTCTGGAGTCCGGAATGGCTTGTCAGGGACATGAGCATCATCTGAAAGAGCGATTCCGAGACGCTGAGCTTTTCAAATTCAAGCCGGTCCGGTTCTGATTCGGGAGCCGGTGATTTAAGGGAGGAACTATTATGAGTTCAAAGAAACGATGGAGGATTCCAGTCAGTGTGGCTGCGGCTTTGTCAGTGGCAGTCACGTTCACCTTGAGTTCATTTGCCGCTCCCGGCGGCCAAGGCGCGACGGTCGCACCCCCTCAGGCGCAGGCTGCCCAAACCGGCACATTGACTGCAAGCGGAACTGTAACGATCAATGGTAACGCGGCTGCGACAGGTATGACCGTACTTACAGGGAGCATCATTACAACCGGCTCGAATGGTCATGCTTCAATAGAATCGGGGCCTCTCGGACGGGTTGAGCTTGCGCATGAAACGACTGTGACATTGCAGCTGCTTGGCAGTTTGGTGGACGCTGCGCTGAACCAATGCGGAAAGGTAACTGTTACCGTCCCGGCCGGTATCACTGGACGAGTCACAATACCCCAACAAGAGAAGACCCATGTAAAAGTGGTTCAGGGGAAGGTTACGGTCAAGTACGACACGAACAAGGACAAGGTGCTGGTCGCCGGAGATAACAAAGAGTTCGACAATGCGACCGAAGTAAGCTCGGATGGTGGCGCCGCATTGTTTGAAGTCTATTGTGGCTATCATAGACCCATAGGGTATTACTTTCTCGCCTCACCGCTGGCTCTATTGTTGCTGCTCCTTCGTGGAGGGAACGAAACGCCGCCAGTGCTGAGCCCATCTGTTCCGGGGTAGTCTGCACTCGTATGTAAGCTCCCAGTCAGCAAGTCGAGAACTCCCTTCAGGAATTTAGGAGCTAACGCGGCGGCCCGGGGATCATTGTGGCTGACGCAGATTGTTACAACGAACCGACCCCGTAGTCTTGAATCTTTGCAGGACGCCAGCGTGGATGACGCTGTCGGGATGTTAAGGAGGTTGAGCCGATATGTTGAAGAAGTCTGAGTGGATTATCGCGATCGCGGCTTGTCTGGTCTTTGTTCCTCACCTAGCGCGTGCTCAGAGCCAGTCAGCAATCGTCAAGGTAACGTTAGGCCCCGAGCAAATCGGCATGATTAAGGCGGCCCAGGGAATTACAACCCGTGTATCATTTCCTGACCAGGTCAAAGAGATTATTTGCGGCGACCTCTATGACCCAACCACAGGTAAGGGCGGGTTTGTAGTTCAACGAAGTGAAAACGACGTCTTCCTCAAACCGATTCCAACCAAGGGAATGACCAATCTCTTTGTAAAGACCGGGGAGAAGGGTGACCATATCTACAACTTCGATCTAATAATTGGCCCTGTGCCGGAGGCACATCGGGTGGTTAACGTCAGCGCACTACCCAGCAGTGCGCCGCATCGAGGCCAGCAGCCTGTCGAGCAAGTAGATGACGTCTTGAACCGCGCGCGCCAGCACGCCGCTGAAATCGAAAAGAACGCCAGCCAACAGGCTGGGCGAATAGTCGCCGAAGCGGAACAGAAGGCTTCCGATTTAAAACGTCAAGCCACTGAAAAAGCCGCCGAGACAGAGCGACTGGCTCGGCAACGAGCTGACGACACAGAACAACGGTTCGTATACGCAATGATGGATGGGTCCAGGGAGATAAAAGTCAATCACCCACGCGTTGTCGCGAAAAACGTGGTCGTCACGCTCGACCGCAAGGTGGTCATCTTTGATGGGAAATCGTACCTGCGCTACATGATTCAAAACAACGGGCCCGAAGACTTCACTTTCAATGCCATTTCGATAGAGACAGGTCTGGAAAAGAATGGCCAGTCGATCACGGCCAATGTAATTCAGGACAAACCCGAGAACAAGGTTGCTCCGAAGGAGACGATCAAAGGAGTCATAGTATTCAGCTCGGATGCCGTCAAAGAGAACACTCGTCTGACAATGTACCTGCGGGGCCAGGACAATGTCGCAATCGCCCATACCAGCATTCAGTGATTATGTATAAGTCATTCGCAGTGCTTTTTATCTCCCTCATATTCCCAGTGTGGGTGTCCGCCCAACAGCCCCTGCTATCGCCGCCCGACCGGCCGCCCGTGCCGCTTTCTGACAGCGATCAGCTTCAAGCCGAGGCCCAGTCAAAGACGAAGCCAGCCGGCGATCCTTCCATCAGCAAAGCTCCTATCACAGTGCCTGCCTGGTCCTTTGTGGGTGGGCCTTCTTCGGGTGACGGGACTGTCGACGCGATTGTTAGAGAGGCGGCGCTCCGATATGGCGTGGATCCGCGGTTGGTTCTGCTTGTAATGCAAGCGGAATCCGGCTTTCGACTCAGGGCAGTGTCACCAAAGGGTGCAACCGGACTTATGCAACTGATGCCGGCGACCGCAGCCCGTCTGGGAGTTACCAATATACTCGACGCCCGCGAGAACATTTTCGGAGGAGTCAAATACTTGCGATGGCTGTTAGATAGGTTTGGGGGTGACGTGCGGCTCGCTCTCGCCGGCTACAACGCGGGCGAACACGCCGTGGAGTCCCATGGGAACCAAGTGCCGCCCATCTTGGAAACCCAGAATTATGTGCGATCGATAGTCCTTCGCTACAATCGATTTCGCGGGCTGGAAGGTCTTCAGCCTCAACTACCTGAGAACGCGAAGGATAAGAACAACCAAAAGTTTCCTGTTTATAACCAGATCATTCAGTTCAGTTTTTCGACCGATCCGGTCCCCGAACAGGCCAGTCGGAAGCAATGACATCGGAAAATCCACGTGGTTTGGGCCGTGCTGATGGAATTCTCGGCTCCTTTGGCATTTCGCTAATTGTAGGATGGTCCCGGTGAAACAGTCTGATGATCGGGTTTCGCGGGGCGCGCGAGTGGCGCGACTCCTTTCAGGAGCCTGGCGGAGTTCGACTCCGAACCTTTTCCGTGCGCCAGACGACTTGGCCGAGATTACCCCGTTGCTGCTCCGGTCAGGTGCCGCTGGCCTGGCATGGCGAATGATCCGTAACTCGGCTGTGCGCGGCTCTTCAGCGGCACGCCAGCTTCAGCAAGCTTATCGGCTCTACTCGCTTGAGGCGGCTCTCCATCAACGGCGTCTGAGACAAGTGATCCCGGTGTTGCGTAGCTTCGGCGCAGAGCCTGTGCTCGTTAAAGGTTGGGCGATAGCACGGTTCTATGCCGAACCGGGTCTACGGCCTTACTGTGACTTGGACTTGTGTGTGTTACCTCAGCATTATGCGGCCGCCAGGGCTGCTTTAAAGAGTCCTGAAACTGGCGGAGGCACAGTAGACCTGCATCTGGGTTTCGGTAAATTCTATGAGCGCCAGACGGATCAGGTGTTCACGCGCTCCCAGTTGGTTAGTTTGGACGGCATTGACGTGCGAGTTCTGGGCGCGGAGGACAATTTGCGTTTTCTTTGCCTCCACCTTCTTCGACACGGCGCTATTCGGCCGCTTTGGCTCACCGACATTGCTGTGTTATTGGAGACCATCACTGGTGATTTTGATTGGGATCGATGTTTGTCTGGCTCGCGGCGGCACGCCAAATGGGTGGCCTGCGCGATTGGCCTGGCGCACCACCTTCTTGGCGCCGATGTGCACGGAATACCGGTCGAGGCCCGCGTCAAACGTCTGCCGAGCTGGCTGGTCCCTCCCGTGCTCAAGGGATGGGGAACGCCATGTGAAACCCCCAGACAGGTGGCCAGTGTCTTAGGTCATCCCATTGAGCTGTCGCGAGAATTGCTGCATCACTGGCCGAACCCGATTGAGGCGACAATGACAGTCGAGGGCTCATTTAACGAGTTGCCACGGCTCCCTTATCAGCTCAGTCACGTGGTTTCCCGGACGAAAGCCATGTTTTCCCAGCTTTTTACAGCCCCCGAGGAGACACTCAATCGAAGGAATTGATATGGAAATTGTGCTATTGATCGCGAGGCTATTGCTGGCTTTCATCTTTGGACTCGCCGGAGCGACAAAACTTGCCGACCTCGCCAGTGCGCGGAAAGCAGCGATTAGCTTCGGTATTCCCGAGAAGCTCGCGGTTCCCCTCGGATCCGGTCTGCCGTTCTTGGAGATGCTGATTGGATTGGCGCTGCTCCCGACAAATACCGCATGGCTCGGCGCGATTGGCGCCCTTGGGCTCCTGCTAGTTTTCGCCGCCGCGATCGCGGTGAATCTCGCACAAGGGCAGGCCCCTGATTGCAACTGTTTCGGCCAGCTTCACTCCAAGCCGGTGAGCTGGTCCGTTTTCTCTCGCAACCTGGTGCTGGCCGCGATCGCTACGCTCATAGTCGTTCAGGGGAAGATGGGTTCCGGTTTCAGCGCCTTTAACTGGCTTGGCGATATGAAAGCCGGAGAGATCGCCACCCTCGTTCTCAGCATCGTCGCCGTTAGTCTGCTGACGGCTGCCGTTGTTTATCTGCGGCGCCTCATCAGCCAGCAGACAACGCTTGTGGCAAGAATCGAAGCAATGAAGAAGGTCATCGACGAGGACTATGTCGAACCGCCACTCCAGCGCGAAGATGCCGCAGGTCCACGGGAAGGACTGCCGGTTGGAGCTCCTGCGCCGAGGTTCTCTTTGCAATCAATTGGCGGACAGCAAGTCACTCTCGAGGACCTGCTGTCCAATCGGAACCCGGTTCTGCTGCTCTTTGTCAGTCCGAACTGCTCGCCCTGCAAAACCGTCCTTGAGGCAGTAGGTCCATGGGAGCGTGACTACCGTAAGCAGATGACTATCGCGCTCCTCTCCAAAGGAGACCCCAAGGAAATCCACCAAAGAATGCTCAGCTACGGGGCCACCAATCTGCTGTTACAAGGAGAATCAAGCGTAGCAGCCGACTATGAGGTCAAGTGGAGTCCAGCAGCCGTCCTGATCAGTCGCGAAGGTAAAGTCGCCAGTGAGATGACCTACGGCGATGAAGCGATTCGCGCTCTCGTTGATCAAACCGTAGCGGCCGGTCCGGGTCTGGTAGCGGTCAAAGCTTCCAACGGAGCTCTTGGACATGTCAGCTTCTCAGGCACCCAAATCGAGGTGGGTGAATCAGCCCCCAGCTTCTCCCTCCCTGACTTGAATGGCGCGGTAGTAAGTACG
>Ga0126379_10002601_pt1 | contig 11520 bp, 8 predicted proteins | sample PanSoiMetPlot_24_FD_92640 | JGI IMG/M metagenome (GOLD analysis project Ga0126379, IMG submission 92640) | Tropical forest soil microbial communities from Panama - MetaG Plot_24 | ecosystem: Environmental > Terrestrial > Soil > Tropical forest > Bulk soil | place: Panama | collected 2016-02-17
AATCTCCAATCCGAAATGGCCGATAGAGGAGTAGAGAGACACCGGCAACGAGGTTGCCGAGGGTACTCTGGGCCGCCATGCCAATCACAATAGATGCCACGCTGGCGCCGGTGAGCAGCGCGGTTCCAAGAGAGCGAAGTTCTGGAATCAGGTACGCATATAAGATCAAAGCCAACACCAATTGAGTGTGAGGCCCATGCGACGAAGAAATCTCGCTGTGGTTCGGTCGAGCAGCCCATCTTTCAGGGAGGTCAGAGCGAGGCCTAGCGAGCGTGCTCCCAGCCAGGCCAACACAATGAACAGCAGGGCGTAGAAAATTGCCCCAAGCAGCGTAGCGGGATTGATAAACTCACCGCTAAGAATCCGCTTCAAGACAGCCATATGAGCTTCCAGAGGAAATTCGCATTTTAGTATGCAGATGTGTTTGTTTTGGGATCAATCGGAAAAATACGTCAAAATCCAAGAAATACTGACGTGCGACAAGTTTGGCGGTCTAGGAGGATTACGGACCTCCGAGCAGGTCAGATTTCAAATTTCAAAGCTGCTTCTCTTCCCACGCTGTTCGCGCTCTTAATCAGCGGGCCGCAGGCTTACCACGAAACAGCCTCCTCAATTCTCCGACCACTAACGCGCCATGGACTGTTGCGGCAATGCTTGACGGATCTCATTTGAATAGCTAATCGGGATAGGCGGATCGAGAGGTCAAATGGAACTGGAGGAGGATCTCGCTTAGAGCCTGTCGGGAAAATCAGAAATGATGCCATCTACGCCCAAAGATTTCAGTTTCTGAATATCCCGCTGCTCGTTCACGGTGTAGACGAAAACCATTAAGCCTTGCTCACGGCAGGTCTCAATCAGCGACTTGGTCACAACCTTGTAGTTGAACCCAACATGAGTTGCCTGAACGTTCTTTGCCACCGTAACCGGAGCCCTCCTCAGCCGGCCGAAGAGCGCCATAGTCAGAGCTCGTGGGTCAGCCTCCTTGATGGAACGCATCTGATTGTGTAGGAACGAGGCGTAGATGACGGGCCGGGCGAAAGCTGAGCGCTGAACACTCTCATAGGTCTGCTCAGCGAGACCTCCTCCTTTGAGCTCGAGGACCAATCCGATACGTCCGTTGGCTGTCTGGAGCACCTCCTCCAATGTCGGAATGCGCTGTCCCGCACCTGCGTTCAGCTTCCGTAATGCCATCAATGGCATTTCGGAAGCCAAGCCGGTTCCATTTGTGGTGCGATCGACACGTTCGTCATGGAGAATGACGAGATGTCCATCGCGCGTTTGGTGGACATCAAGCTCAACGAGATCCAGGCCGAGCGAGATCGCTTTCTCAATCGACGCGAGCGTGTTTTCCGGCGCATACCCCGCAGCGCCACGATGGCCGATTCTCAACACCTGCGGCATGGAGTCCCCTGGAACCAGCACCGATGAGGTAAACGAAGCTGGATTTAATGGATTGGTGGTGCAAATCTGAGATTATGCGCATCCAAATTCGCGAGGTATTCTTTCATACGTTTTTGCTCGTTGGTTTTCACAGATTCGATCACTTTGCTATCAATCTCCAGCAGTCCGAGTCCAGGAGGGATCTCATCTGGGCGGATGACAAACAGATTGACCCCCAACTCCTTGGCTCTCACCTGTGCTTCCTTGAGGCGATGATGAATGTACCGCTCATTCAGGCGTAAGAGGTCGTTTAATTCAACAAGGTCCCGCAGGGGGTGTGGCTCGACACGAACGCTCTTCCTCGGAAGGTTGAGGAGGACGAACACCGTATCGCAGCCACAACTAAAGGCTTCCTCGACTGGGAGAGGATTGGCGAGATCGGCATCAAGGTATCGATAGCCGTTAATCTCAACCATCTCGAACAAGGGGTACAGAGCCATGGATGCACGAATGCGTGTAAAAAAGAGGTCGTGTTTGGCCTTCTGGCCTCGCAGGTCCTCGCTCCCGTCCATTGCGAGATCGGGATCTTTATTTGAAAAGACCACCGTCGCTCCATCTTCGTACCGCTCGGTGATGATGTTCCAGACGATGGGACTTGTGAGCACCTTCTGCAAATCGATCTGCTCGCCCAGCCTGGCCAAGAGGGGGAATGGGTCGAGGAAGGCTTTCATCCTCTTGAGTTCAAAATACTTGTCCACCTCGTTGAACGCCTGTTGGATTTCAGGCGACTGCACGAGTCGTCGGAAGGACTTGTGTTGGGACTCAAACGTGTCCATGAGTCGAAAGATGAAACTCACAGTGCGACCCGCTACGCGGAACGGCATGTGCACACAAAAGGACATGACCAGGGGCAGAAACTTGATTGCCCTCCTTAGATCATGGAGAATCGAACCGCTCGGTCCCCAGCCATGGGTTACTCGTGGAACAACCCCTAAGAGCCGCGCCAATTTTTCTCGAACGAACGGATGGACTTCGTAGATCGCTTCCGGAGAGGTGATATATTCTTCCCAGATGCGGAGAGTTTTCTCGGCTCCGACTATCCCAGGATTCTCAACAAAGCCGAGGGCGTTGCAGGTTCCGGCTGAGGAACTCATGATGTGAGTCGGTATCAAGCCAGCATTGACCAATTCTGCCGCCGCAACCGCCTGAATGACGGCCTTGCATCCGCCCCCACAAAAGACAAACAGAATGTTCCCGTACCTACTCGACTGAATATCAGACATGCGAACTCCTCGGCTTTGCATACCCGGAACACCTGCATGGTGTGCATACTGCTCTGCTGTGCTGCCACAGTCGTTGTTGCGCTAGAGGGCGCAATGCACACCTCGCTCGACCTGTGCCCGCATTTGAGGGACCCCGCGCGATGAACACATACGATGTCTGCATCGTGGGAGCAGGGGTCGTAGGGTGCGCCATTGCCAGAGAACTCACGCACCGGCGCTGGGATAGGCCCCTCCGCGTCGTGGTTCTCGAGCAACACGATCGGGTGGGAGAGGAAACCAGCGGGCGCAACAGCGGCGTGCTCCATAGCGGAATCCACGAACCCCCCTGCTCGCTGAAGGGACAACTGGCGCTAGAGGGGAGCACGCTATCGATCTCATACGCGCTACAGCATGATATCCCACTGCTCAGAACGGGAATGCTCATCGCCATTTCGTGGGAGGATATCCGTCGAGGGCTCTGGCGCGAGGTATCCATGCTGCGGCGTCTGTGGGTCAACGCTTGGAAGACAAAGATCCGGATGTCATTCGTGACACCTCTAGGGTTACGCGCGTGGGAGCCGAATCTCCGCACCTGCTGCGGTATTGTCATTCCCAGCGTCTCCGTCATTGACCCTCTGGTCTTCGTGCAATCACTCAGGACGGATGCGGAAGCAACGGGTGCCGAGTTTACGTTCAGTAACCGGGTGATTGGCATAGATGAGGACACCACCGCCTACATGGTGACCACCGACCGTCAACGGATCCGCGCTTCGTGCCTGATCAATGCCGCAGGACTCCATGCCGACGACATCGCCGCTCTCGCCCTGCACTATAAAAAGTATACCATCCGCCCGCTCCGGGGTGAGTATTACGAGCTGGTCGCCCCGGAGAAAAAAAACCTCATTGGACGCCTGGTGTATCCCGCCCTACCTCGTCATGCAACCGGCAAAGGGATTCATTTTGGCCCTCGCCCGAATGGACAGGTGTTCGTGGGACCGAATGAGGTGGCAATCCAAGACAAGACGGACTATACGTCGGGCAAGACACCACCGGGCGTGTTTGTCGAGGCCCTGAAGAAATTCCTTCCGACCCTGGAAGAACGTGATCTTCGGTGGGCCTATTCCGGAATCCGGCCCTGTGTCATGACCGAGGATTCGCGCAAAAGCGACTTCATCGTCTCCGTAGATAGCGAAGACCCGCCGCTTATCAATCTGGTAGGTATCGAATCGCCCGGGCTCTCCGCCGCCCTGGCACTCGCTCGATATGTAGGCGAGTTGACTTGCATCCAGAGACGGTTTTGCCCGATTGCATCTCGCGACCCATCTCATGCCCGAGGCAACAAGGAAGGTTGAACGTGGAGTCGCACTCCTTCCTCGACTCGCAACACACGGTGCAGCGTTTTTCCGAGAATCGATCTAGGCAGTTCGGTGCGGAACTCAATCTTCTTCGGAACTTTGTACGACGACAGGTAGCGCCGGCAATGCGCGATCAGGTCGTCCTCAGAGGTAGAGTTAACCGTGGGGACGACAAACGCCTTGATCGATTCGGTACCGTCCCCGAGTTGCACTCCAATCACGGCCGCCTCACTCACCTGCGGATGAAGAACGAGCACCTGCTCGATCTCGGCGGGGTACACATTAAGCCCAGACGTTGACAAGATCATATCCTTCTTTCGATCCACGATGTAGAAGAAGCCATCCTGATCGGCGCGCGCGATGTCTCCGGTCGCGAGCCACCCGCCGGGCTTCAGCACGTTCGCCGTCTCCACAGGATTGTTCCAGTACCCGCGCATCACTTGCGGACCTCGCACCCACAGCTCGCCAATGTCCCCCACTGGGACTTCCTGCCCCATCTCATCAACGATTTTTGCGTCGGTGTTCGCGATGGGTAACCCGATGGACCGTTTGACCGAGAGGCCACGGGGAATGTTGCAATGCGTAACCGGAGAGGCTTCAGAAAGGCCGTATCCCTCGACGATCAGGTGACCGGTCTTTTCTTTGAATTTCTTCAGGAGCTCATAGGGGAGCGCGGCTCCGCCACAAATCACAAACCTCGTTGCCGCAAAGTCCTTCGCATCACAGTGTTCGAGAAGCTTCCGGACCAGAGCAGGAACGAGTGTGATCACGGTGGGTTGCTTCTTCCGAAGGAGCGTCAGCAGAACAGGCATGTTTCGCGGGTCAGGGACCAGCACCATACACCCTCCAACGGCCAAACAGATATTTTGCGTGACCGTCATTCCAAAAACGTGAAAGAGGGGGAGCGCCGCGAGAAAACTCTCCACTCGTTCGGCGGGAGCAAACCAGCTGATAAGTTGCTGAATGTTGGCTGTCAGATTGCCGTGACGCAGCTCCGCTCCTTTTGACACGCCGGTGGTCCCCCCGGTGTATTGAAGGAGTGCGATATCGTCCGGGGTCACGGCAGGAAGATTCTCGGGCGCAACAAGGGTCGCGCCGCCCAGGACATCGTGGAAAAACAGCGTCGTATCCGTAGCTGGAATTTCAGGCTGCGGTTGGCCATTTCGATGTTGATAGATATATTTCGCGATCGTCGTCATGAAATCGGTGATCCGCGTGACAACGATCAAATCTAGGTCGAGCTTCCGGATTTTCTCATACATCAGGTCGAGTACCACGATCGCTCGCGCCCCCGCATCTCGAAGCTGGTGGGACAGCTCGTGTTCCGTGTAGGTCGGGTTACAGGCCACGACGATGCCCCCGGCCCTCACGATGCTGAAGTAGGCAATGACCGCCTGTGGTGAATTCGGAAGACACAGGGCCACGCGATCGCCCTTGCGAATTCCCAACGCTGCAAGGCCGCAGGCGAATCGTTCAACGAGCGTGTGGCATTCCTTGTAAGACAGGGTCTTCCCAAAGAAGTAGAGAGCTGGCCGGCGTGAAAATCGCCGTGCGCTCCGGGAAAACATCGCCAAAAGCGTCTCAGGACAGAGAGAGAGCTGTTGGGGGACTCCCTCGGGATAATGCAAGAACCACGGTTGTTCGGGCATCAGGCGCTCCGTGTGGTGCAGAGTTGGTCAAGACATACTTGGCACTACCATCCTCCGTTCGAGAGACCCGGGCTGGGCTCAAAGCGTTTGCCATATGTGATCGCCAGCGACTCCAACTCTTGGGTTACCTGTCCTGCCGTCATCGTGTGCCGAGCCCAGGCAAGGAGACCCCCGCGGAACGCGGGGAACCCGATTCCATACGTCAGTGCAAAATCAACCTGCCAGGGCTGCTCCACGATCTTATCCTGCAAACAGCGCACCGCTTCGTCGACCATCGGAAGAAACAGCCGATGGCGAATGATGTCGTCGGAGATGGGCCTAGCTGCTGAAGGGTATGCGCGACGATAATTCGCGACCGCATCGAGGGCCTGCGCATTAACTTTTCCTGCTTTCCAAAATGTCAGCGGCGGCTTGTTCTCGGGAAGGAAGTTCCGTAGCAGCGCGTCACGCGACTCGATTCGAGCTCCCAGTACGGCGAGTGAGGTCAGTACATGCATGGCGACTGGAAGTCCAATCAGATCAAGGAGCTCCAGAGGACCCATAGGACGGCCGCTGTCCACAGCCATCCCAAAGTTCTTGGCTACGGTGTCAATGCGTTGAACGGAAATGCCCTCCCCCACCATAATCACCGCCTCTGCCAGATAGCGTGACAGAATCCTGTTCACGAGAAATCCCGGACCGTCACGCACTACAAGCGGGAACTTGCCCAGCCGCTTAGCAAGGTTGCAGGCCTGCGCGAGGGCCATCTTGGATGTGAAGGGTGCACACACCACTTCGACCAATTGCATTTTGGCCACAGGGTTGAAGAAGTGGAGCCCTACACAGCGTTCGGGATGGATGGCCTTCGCCGCGATGTCGGCCAGGGTGTACGACGATGTATTCGTGGCAAAGGTCGCATCGGAACGTGCCTCCGATTCAAACTCTGCAAGCACCGCTCGTTTTACGTCCAGTTTCTCCGACACTGCCTCGATGACGAAAGGAGCAGCCATCACATCTTTGATATCGATGGTCGGAAGAATTCGCATCATTCGATAGCGTAAGTCTGACGGAAGGATGATTCGCTTGCGAACCTGAGCAGTGTAGGTCTTGTGGATCCTTCCGATTGCGGTCGCGAGAACAGCCGAAGCCACATCTCGAAGCACCACCGAATACCCTTTTTCGGTGAGCTGCCCGGCGATCTGTGAGCCCATCAAACCGGCCCCCAGCACACCAACATGCGTAACTGCCTCTGGAGAACCGGCAACTTTCCGTTTCACCTCCTCACCCGCCAGGAACAAACCAACCAGGTGCATGGAAATCGGGCTGGCCATGAGATCCAGAAGTAGCGGCCTTTCAATCGTGAGCGATCCATTCCGAACACTCAAACTCATCCCTTCCCCGACTGCATCGATGGCGCGGAGCGGAGCGGGATAGAAATGCCGGACTCGCTTGACCACCTGTCGTCGGGCATAGCGACACACGAGCGAGCGAATCCCCGGAGCGCTCAGGAGACGCTGGCTTGCCCGCAGGGGCCGCCGTTGCATGGGGGTCGAACAGACGGCACGGGCTTGTGCGACCGCGGCTTGAACCAGGGCTTCTTTCCGAATTTCTTCAAGAGTCCTGACGCTGGACGGTAGAGAGGTGATCATCCCGTCGACAAGGCCCATCCGCAGAGCTTGCCGTGGAAAGATTGTCTTTCCCGTTGCGATAATGTCTAAAGCCGCCGGTAAACCGATCAGCCGTGGCAGTCGCTGAGTGCCACCGAATCCAGGAAGAATGCCCAGCTTGACTTCCGGCAGCGCAAAACACGTCCTCGGATGGGTGCTGGCAATCCGCACGTGGCAGGCCAGCGCCAGCTCAAGTCCGCCACCCATACAGGGGCCCTCTAGTGCGGCGACAAATGGTTTCGTCGATCGCCCCATCGCGTCAAAGAGATCATGAGCGGTGATCACGAGTCGCTCCATCTCCTGAAAGGAGCGTCGACGTTGCGCATCGTGCATCTGTTCGAGATCGGCTCCGGCACAGAAATTTCCATTCTTCATGCTTACCAGCACCACGCCTTTGATGGAGGCCGCTTGCTCGACAAACTGTACGATCTCCTGCCACTCGGACATGCTTTCCACGTTGAGAACATTGACAGGCTTGCCGAAGTAATCAAAACCTGCCAGCAACGTCCCGTTATCAAGGACTGTGGTCTTGAAGTGTCTGAACTCGCCGTGACGGCGTGGGGAGTTGGTGTGGTCGCCTGACATACCTATATCCTCTCCAAGATCATCGCCACCCCCTGTCCACCCCCCACGCAGGCGCTGATCAGCGCCCGCTCTGCACTGCGCCGTTGAAGTTCGAACAGCGAGGTGATGGCCAAGCGCAGACCGGAGACGCCGACGGGATGACCAAGTGCGATAGCGCCACCGTGTGGGTTGAGATCATCTGGCGGGATTTCACCGAGACGTTCAGTAAATCCGTAACGGCCAAACTTGCGTTCCATGAGGGATGACGAGTCAAGGATGCGGTTGATTCCTAATACGACGGATGCAAAGGCTTCGTTAATCTCAAATACTGCGAAGTCCTTGAGGGTCAGGCGAGTCTTAGCCAAAACTTTGGCCATGGCTCCAACAGGGGCTAGGCCCATGCAGGACGGCTCATATGCAAAATCGGCGTAGTCTTTCACATACCCTAAAATCGACAAGCCGAGGGATTTGGCCTTCCCCTCTTCCATGAGGAGCACCGCGGCTGCAGCATCGGTGATCTGGGAGGCGTTGGCCGGCGTCACTGAGCCGTGGTGTTTGTCGAACACAGGTTTCACGTCGCGAAACGTCTCCCGACTCGCATCCTCACGAATTCCGTTGTCTCGCTCCACATAGCTCCCCCGCTCAGGAACGTACATGGGGACGACCTCGTCCGCAAAGATTCCGTTCCTCCACGCCCGCGCCGCATTCCTGTGCGATCGAACGGAAAACGCGTCTTGCTCCTCGCGAGTGATGCCGAGCGCCGGGTCTTTGGCAATATTCTCCGCGGTAAGGCCCATAATGAGATCACACATCGGATCCGTGAGACCCATCACCAAACCGACTCGCGGCGGATAGCGCTTAAAGTTAAGGAGCTTGGGAATCAGGGCGAGAGCGCCAGCCGTACGTTCTCGAAGGCTTCTGGCTTTCCCGTATTGCAGGATGAGGTCAGCCACGGTCTGGTTGTATACGATCGGAATCCGGCTCATCGCCTCCATGCCGATCACGAGCACCGTGTCAGCATCACCACTCCTGATACGCAGGCTTCCATAGTAGAGTGCCGTCACTCCAGATCCACAGTTTTTCCCAGCAACTGTATCGGCGGGGATGGTCGAAGGAAGACCACCCGTGACAGCTGCGACTCGCGTCGGATTGACCGCGTGCATGGGGGTAGCCACATTGCTCCCTAGGACGCAATCAATCGTCTCAAGTGGGAGATTCCATCGACGACAACGGTTGACCATCTCGCGGACGACCCACGCGCCGAGGACTTCCGCATCCGTCTCGGAAAACTCCGTTCCCTCCTTACACAGCGGAGTGCGGAACCCGTCAACAATGACGACATTGCGCATGGTGCATCTCTCCTCCGGCCTTTCCAACTGAGCAGACGGCCACCCGCCTTTGGCTAAGGATTTGCCAGACCTACAGTTACATCCTACCACGGAGCTAACTGCTCGCCTTATCACGGGAGTATAGGGGCTCCTCCATAAGGGTGGGCCGGGCTGGACCGATTCTGAGACAAATTGAGCGTTCTAAGTGGTAAGGTTAATCATTGAGAAGGGCGACAGCATGGTAATTTGCCACTCGCGGGAGTGCCGCGCATGATGAAACCGGAGGTCTTTCAAGGGTCTGTAGCGGTCGCCGAGACTGCTCGTGACAAGGCTTCCTATTCAGGGTTTCTTGCCGGACTGTTTGAAACCGACGTCCGTTGGAACCTCTTTACCTCTATTGGCATCCCGCAGACGAGTCCACCTGCCCTGGATTTCCTAGCGCGATTCAAGGCCGCCCTTCTATCCCTGGATCCTGAACGAGTTGACAGTGAGGGAGAGCTGCCGGAGCCGCTCTTGAAGACACTGGCTGAACTCGGTGCGTTGGGCATCAAGATCCCCAAGCGATTTGGCGGACTGGAATTGACCCAATATGAGTATCAGAAAGTCGCCACGCTGAGCGGAAGCATCGATGCCTCGCTCACCGTCTTGTTGTCGGCTGCTCAATCGATCGGTGTTCCCGAACCGCTGCGCCTCTTCGGAACAGAAGAGCAGAAGGCCAAGTACCTCCCTCGGCTCGCGCGGGGAGAAATTTCGGGCTTCGCGCTCACGGAGAAACAGGTGGGGTGTGACATCGCCAAGGTGGAGACCTGCGCTGTCCGGGTCACAGAGAACGGGAAAACTGTGGCGTACCGCCTTACGGGAGACAAATTCTTCATTACGAATTCCGCCAAGCAGGATGGCGAGTTTCTGTCCTCCCTTCTGATCGTCATCGCACGAATCGTAGATCGGCAAGAGGAAATTTACGACCCCCATGCACAGAAGCGGTATGGAGCCTTCATCGTCGAAACCCACTGGCCGGGGTGTACTGTCAGCCGCCTGCGTTTTGAGGGTGTGAGAGGTATTTACAACGGAGCACCTACATTCAAGAACGTCTACGTCCCGATCGAAAACCGACTGGGCAGCGAAGAGGACGGACTGAGGATTGCGCTCGCCACACTCACAGTCGGACGCCTGACGCTTCCCGCAGCCTGCTTGGGAGGCCTCAAACAGTGTCTTTCCGTGATGCGTTGGTGGGGGCGCACTCGCGTTCAGTGGAACAAACCGATCGGCGAGCACAATCTGATCGGAGAAAAACTCTGCCGGGCTGCGGCTTACACGCTGGCTCTCGACGCAGTGATGGCCTTCTGCGGAGCCTGGGCGAACAAGAAGGGCGATCTCCGGCTGGAGTCAGCCGCAGCCAAGATTATAGGGAGTGAGTGGTACTGGGAGGTGGTCAATGACTTGTTCCAAGTGCGCGGGGGACGGGGATTTATGACGGTTGAATCACAACGTAAAAGCGGCGAAGTCGGCATTCCCGTCATGCGCATGCTTCGCGACGCCCGCATTAATCTGGTGTGGGAGGGGACGAGCGAGATTCTCCGAATTTGGATGGCACGCGAGGCACTCTCGCCCTATATCGAACAGGGCATTGCCTTACTCCAAGGGTCACTTTCAGACAGGATCGCGGCGCCGCTGTTCTACGCGCGCATGGCGCTCCGCTCTTGCCTCCCTTTCTTGCATTCGCCGCGCACTCCCGCGATGTTTGGGAATGAACATAAAGAATGGGTTCGCTTCATCGAGTCGTCCACGAGGAGTTTGACTCGATCGACCCTCGCCACGACCCTCCGCCACCGGCAGAGCCTGCACAATAAACAGCTGCTGTTGCAACACCTGGTGAATGACGGCCTCTGTCTTTTTCCCATGGCCGCGATGCTGTGGTTTGCGTCCCAACCAGAGATGCGTACGAAGCCCGGCATCTGTGCGCTTGTCACCTATTTCTGTCAGGAGATGGCGGATCATCTGTATCCGCCCTCTTCTCTGGCGAGGAGAGTTCGCAGGCACAAGAGGGACACCATCGTCTACCGCCTCTCAAAGACAATCATGAACGGCGAGTATGCCTGGCTCGAGGAAGGGATTGCGCCCTTGCTTGAGAAATAGCGAGCCGGCACGTCCGCTTGGCCGCGTGATGGAGGCGTCGTGAGGCCCATCGAGGTTGGCAGGCGGGTGGTCGTTCCTCTCATACAATAGCTGACCCAGCTATTTGTGGCTGAAGGTGAGCTCTTCAAATCGTGCAGTAAAATGTCGGAGGGTCGGTGCTTCATAGGTCATCGTCAAACCGTAGATAGCGTCTCGTCGAC
>Ga0126379_10002603_pt1 | contig 11518 bp, 9 predicted proteins | sample PanSoiMetPlot_24_FD_92640 | JGI IMG/M metagenome (GOLD analysis project Ga0126379, IMG submission 92640) | Tropical forest soil microbial communities from Panama - MetaG Plot_24 | ecosystem: Environmental > Terrestrial > Soil > Tropical forest > Bulk soil | place: Panama | collected 2016-02-17
AATTGCCGCGGCGGCGGCCGGAGGCCTCGCGGCGGCGTCGGGGATCCCGGTCGGGCAGTTCCTGCGGTGGTCGATTGTCCCCTATTTCCTGATCTTCTACCTGCTCGGCTACCTGATCTATGTCTGCATCTACGCCGTTGGCGGGTCGATCGCCAATTCCGAGAAGGAAGCCCAGGCCGCGACCGCCCCGGCCATGCTGATTGTCATGACGCCGTGGTTCCTGCTGACGCCGATCCTGCTCAACCCGGACTCGCGGATGGCGACGATGATCTCGATGGTCCCCCTCTTCACGCCGATCACGATGTTCATCCGCGTGCTCGTCTCCACGCCGCCGTTCTGGCAGGTTGCGGTCTCCATGGTGCTGACCTCGGCGACGATCGTCTTTCTCTTCTGGGCCTCGGCGAAGATCTTCCGCGTCGGCATCCTCTCCTACGGCAAGCGCCCGACGATCCCCGAGCTCTGGCGCTGGCTCAAAGTCGCCTAGCTCAGAACCTCGCGAGCTGGTCGGGGAGGTTGAAGATGAGCCAGAAGTTCAACCCGTCGCTGCAGGCACCCTGGGGGTTCGTCGAGGCCCCGGTCGAGACGGAGCCGAGCGGCGAAAGGTCCGCCGCCTTGAAGAGGCTCACCCGGTCCTGGAAGATGTTCGTGATCAGGACCCTCTCCCCGTCGAAGGCCGCGGCGTAGGCGGTGCCGAGCCCGTTTCCGGTCAGGATCGAAAGGACCGCTCCGCTCGAAGCACGGACGACCGTGACGGAGCTGGCGCTCGTCGGCACCCAGATGTTCGACCCGTCGAAGACCGGGAGGTGGGCGGCCCCGGCCGTGGTCACGGTCTGGAGGATCGCGCCGTTCGCATCGAGCTTGAAAAGGTTGTTGGAGGCCGCGTCGGTGACCCAGACGTTCGAGCCGTCGAAGAGCGTGGCATACGCGCTCGTAAAGCCGGTCGTGACGGTCGTCACGGTCCACGGCAGCGACGCGCTCGGGGTTACGATGGAGACGCTTCCGTTGGATCCACCGCCGAAGTTCGCCGTCCAGATCCGGGTTCCGTCGAAGGCGATTCCATTGGAACGGTCACCGAGGTTGGAAGCGACCGTGGTCACCGAACCGGCCGGCTGCGAAGGATCGAGCCGGTAGAGGCTTCCGTTCGGGCTGGTGAAGCCCACCGCGAAGACCCGACCCATGGCCACGAGCGGCATCTCCGGGGAGGTCGCGCCGGTCCAGGTCTCCAGGAGGCGGCCGTCGCTCGCCTGAATTCGCACGATCACACCGCTGCCATTGAAGGATGGGGCCCAGAGATCCTTCCCGTCCGATTGGACCCACTGCGCCCCCGGCGGGAGCGTGGTCAGGCCCAGCACCGTCTCGTTCTGCGACGTCCAGAATCGGTCGAGAGCCGCTCTCCGGCTTCCTCGCTTGAGGACCCCGTCCACGGTCCGCGAGAGAAACGCCGCCATCTGGAGCCGCGTCACGTTGCCAGTCGGGTCGTACGTCGTCGCCGTCGTCCCGGTGGTGATCCCGAGGTAGAAGATCTCCAGAACGAACGGGCAGAACACTGCGTCGGATACGTCGGTGAAGGGACCGCAGACGCCGAGAACCGAGACCGCCCCTGCAAGCACGGCCCCGGCCACAGCTGCCGCCACCAACTTCCCAGAAAACGGTCTTGTCATGATGGCCGGCTACTTCTTCCTGCCCCGGTCGAGGAGACGGACGATGTCCTTGAGCTCGCGCACGACCCGCTTGCGGTCGAAGGAGTCGGCAGGCGGAGGAGGCGGAGACATTCTCGCGGGAGGCGACACGGCAGGCTCCGTGAGAAAGGCTGGCTCGGCGAGCTCGGGCGGAGGCGCCGGTTTGGCGGATGCGGGCGTTTTCGCGGGCGGCGGCGGCTTCGCAGCCGCTGCCGCCTTCTGCACGGCGGGCGGCGGCGCGCTCTTCAGTCCGTCGTCGAACCGGCCCTCGGCGATCTCTGCCTCGAGACGTTTCTTCGCGCCCGCGACGGTGAAGCCCTCGTCGTAGAGGAGCTCCCGGATGCGCGCGATGATCTTGACGTCGCGCGAGGAGTAGAGCTTCGCGGCGCCCTTCTCCTTTCCCTCGGAGAGCGCGGGGAATTCCGTTTCCCAGTAGCGAAGGACGTACGGAGCGACCTCGGCGATGCGGCAGGCCTCGGCAGGCTTGTAGAACTCCGGTTCCGACTTCACCGGCCTTTACTTTAGCGCGAATCGCCTTTTCTTTGTGAGCGCTCCCGGACCGAGATTCGGATCGGGACGCCCGAGAAGTCGGCAGCGCCGCGGAGGATGTTCTCGACTCGCCGGGACTCGGAGAAGTGGAGCGCCTCCTCGCGGCTCGCCACAAGGGTGAAGGTCGGCGGCGCGGCCCCGGTCTGGGCGACGTAGAAGACCTTGAGCTTGCCGCCGGACGCGGTGCGCGGCGCCTTGTCGCGCAGCGCCCGGCCGAGGACCCGGTTCAGCTCCCCTGTCGAGATCCGGCGCCGCCGGTTCGCTGCCACGTCCGTAGCGGCGGGCAGTACCCGCGAGATCCCCCGCTTCGTCTTCGCCGAGATCAGAAGAAGCGGCGCATGCGCTGCGAAGGGGAGCCGGTCTTCGACGGACCGGCGGAACTCCTTCGCCGCCTCCTCGCCCGGCCGGCCAGCGAGGTCCCACTTGTTGGCGACGAGGACGAGCCCCTTTCCGGCTTCCCAGGCCGCCGAGGCGACCGTGGCGTCCTGCGCGGTGACCCCTTCGTTCGCGTCCAGGACGAGCAGCGCCACGTCGGACTCCTCGATGCGCTTGCGGGCCGAGACGACCGACAGCACCTCCGGTCCCCGCTCGGTGCGCCCCTTGCGCCGGATCCCGGCGGTGTCCACCAGGCGGAAGCGAGTGCCGCCCCTCTCCAGCGTCACGTCCACGGCGTCCCGGGTCGTCCCGGGCAGATCGGAGACGATCGTGCGCTCTTCGCCCAGAAGCGCGTTGACGAGAGACGACTTGCCGACGTTGGGTCTTCCCACGACCGCCAGGGCGACTTCCTTTCTGGATTCCCCGGCCTCGCCGTCCTCCGGCGTTTCGCCGCCGCCAGTCGCTTCACCGACCGCGCCCATCCTCTCCGCAATCGCGGCCTGGATGTCGTCCACTCCGGTGTTGTGCTCGGCCGAGACTCCGTAGACCTCGTCGAAGCCCAGCTCCCAGGCCTCGACCTCTCCCTCGCTCCCCTCACGCCGGTCGATCTTGTTCGCGGCGACGACGGTCCGGGCACCCGCCTCGCGGATCGCGCGCGCCGCGGCCCGGTCGCCCGGCAGGACGCCGGCGGACGCGTCCATGACCAGAACCACCAGGTCCGCGCGCCGGATCGCCGCGAGCGCCTTCTCCCTCACCGCCTTCGGGATCTCTTCCCGCCCCTCCGGGTCGAACCCGCCCGTGTCCACCAACCGGTAGGGCCGCCCGTCGGGAAGCTCCGCCTGAGCCTCCAGCACGTCCCTCGTCATCCCCGGCAGGTCGTGGACGAGGGAGCGCCTTCGACGAAGAAGCTTGTTGAACAGCGCCGACTTGCCGACGTTGGGCCGTCCCGCAATGACCACGGTGAACCGCTTCATGACCGCGCGGATCGTAACGCGCCCAAAGGCACGGGAAACCGAGGCCTCTTAACCGCCCTTCTTGACGCCGCCGGCGAGGAGTAGGGAGTAGCGGGGATGCTGGAAGGGGTGGACGTCCGGATAGTTGGTGAAGATCCAGCCGCTGAAGACTTCTTTGCCCTGGTCGGTGACGCTGATGCGCGCGGCCGGATTGGTGGGCTCGGTTCCCTGAGAGGTGATCGCGTCCCCCTTCATCGTGAACGCCGGCAGGAACACGTCCGCCCGCACCTCCATCTCGGACTCCGGCACCCGCGCCGACCCGCCGAGCGGTACGTCGAGCTGCCCCTCCTTCCCCGTCTGCGAGTTCTTCCAGGCCAGGCGGATCGCCGAGTAGCTCTTCTCCACCTCCGGCGGCACGACGAGCTTGTTCGGAATCTTCGGCTGCCCTTCGCCTCCTCCTCCGCTTTCCGGTCCCTCCTCGCGCTCGTGCGAGACCGCCATCTGGATCCCCGGCTCGGGACGCCCCTTCTCGCCGCACGCGGCCGCCGCGAGCGCGAGCGCCGCCAGGAGACACGGCCACGCGCGTCTCACCGTGCGGGCCTCCCGGTCCGTCGCCGATAAGAAGGAATCCGCCCGGGCTCGCCCGGCAGCCGGAAGTCCAGCCGCCGACGCACTTCGTCGATGGCCGACAGGAGCACCCTCACCGAATCTCCCAACCTGTAGATCTGTCCGCTCGACCTCCCTCGGAGACGGTGCTGCTTCTCCTCGTAGACGAAGAAGTCCGCACCAAGAGCGGAGATGGGCACCAGCCCCTCGACGAAAAAATCCTTCAGCGTCACGAAGAGACCGAATGATGCCACACCGGTCACGAAGGCATCGAACTCGCGGCCGACCTTGTCCTTCATGAACACGATCTTCTTCCAGAGAAGGCTCTCCCGCTCCGCCTGCTCGGCGCGGCGCTCCCGCTCCGATGAGAGAGCGGCCATCTCGGCCAGGCGCTCGTTGACGGACTCGAAGTCCTTCGCGGCGACGGGACGTCCGTCCTCGAGAAGCCGCGTGAGCTGGCGGTGGACGATCAAGTCCGGGTAGCGCCGGATCGGCGAGGTGAAGTGGCAGTAGTACGGCGCGGCCAGAGCGTAGTGCCCGCGGCACTCCGCGCTGTAGAGGGCCTTGCGCTGGGCGCGCAGCAGGAGGTCGGAGAGGAGCCGCTCCTCGGGTTTCCCCTCGATCTGCTTCAACAGCTTCTGGAAGGCCGAAGGCGGGACTTCCTCCAGGTCGCCCTTCAGCTCATATCCAAAGCCCTCGAGGACCTCGCGCAGGTCCACGAGGCGGTCCGGGTCGGGCCGGTCGTGCACGCGGTAGATCGCCGGCTGCTTGGAGAAGAGGAGCTTCTTCGCCACCGCCTCGTTGGCCGCGAGCATGAACTCCTCGATCAAGCGGTGGGCGACGTTGCGCGACTCCGGGACGATACCGACGACCAGCCCCTCGTCGTCGAGCACGACGTCCGCGTCCGGCAGGTCGAAGTCAATCGAGCCCCGCGCCTCGCGCCTCCTTCGCAGGGTCGCGGCGAGTTCGCCCATCGTCCGGAAGTCCTCGAGGATCGGCCCGTAGCGGCTCTGGTCGGCGGCGGTCGGCTTCGTTTCCAGGAGGCGGGCGACCTCCGTGTAGGTCATGCGGTGGGCGCTCCGGATCACGCCCTTCACGAACTCGGACTTCGTGACGCGGCCCTTCGCGTCCGTCTCGAGGATCGCCGAGAGGACCAGCCGGTCCACGCGCGGATTCAGCGAGCAGAGCCCGTTGGAGAGCCGCTCGGGGAGCATCGGAAGGACCCGCCCCGGAAAGTACACGGACGTGCCTCGGGAGAGCGCCTCGTCGTCCAGCGCCGTTGCTTCGGCGACGTAATGGGAAACGTCCGCGATGTGGACGCCGAGGCGGTAGCCGTTAGGAAGGCGCTCGACCTCGACGGCGTCGTCGAAGTCCTTGGCGGTCTCGCCGTCGATCGTCACGATGCGGTGGTCGCGGAAGTCGCGGCGGCCGAGCAGGTCGTCCTCGGCGACCTCTTCCGGAAAGGCTTCCGATTCCTCCACGACCGGCTGCGGGAACCGCGGCGGCAGGCCGTGGGAGCGGAGCACGATCTCGATGTCCACGCCGGGCTCGCCCAGGAAACCGATCCGCTCCTCGACGACGCCGTGGGCGATTCGCCGCGCGTCCGGGTAGGAAGTCAGCCGCGCCTCGACGATCTCGCCCACCCGCGCCCCCCGGGTCTTCCCCTCCGCGATCCGGATGACCGCGTCGATCTTCGGATCGTATGGAAGGACGACCCGCTTGCCTTCCTCGGTGTCCATCCGCCCGACGACGCGCTCGCGGGCGCGCTCCAGGACCTTCACGACCGTCCCGGAGATCCTCTCGGGCTCGCGCCCCCGCCCGGCCGCCCGGGTGCGCTCCTCGCGCGCCAGAACGGTGTCGCCGTCCATCGCGCCGTGCATCCCCGACCGGGGGATGAAGAGGTCCGCGCCGCCCGGAACGAGAACGAACCCGTACCCCTCGGTCCGGACGGTCAACCGGCCCGACGTCAGGCTGGAGAACTCGATGGCCGAGTACTTTTCCCCGCGGACCCGCGCGACCTCGCCCTTGCGCTCCAGCCGGTCGAGCCCCTCCCGGAACGCGTCCTCGTCCTCTTCCCGGACCCGGAACGCCTTCGCGAGATCCTGGAAGGAAAGAACCCTCGAGCCCTTCTGTCGGAGCCTCTCGAGGATCTCCGAATCCCGCGGCAACACGCGCGGCAGTCTATCTTGCCTGCTAAAATTCCAGGCTTCGTGTCTCTTCCTTCCCGCGTCGCGCGGCACCTTCGGCTCACTCGGACCGCGCTCCATCGCGGCCAGGGCGAGACGCCGCCGTTCCTGATCCTGTTCATCAACTCGATCTGCAACCTGACCTGCGAGCACTGCTTCTACTGGCGCAACCTCAATCAGAGAGACGACCTGACCTTCGAGGAACTGGAGAGGCTGTCGCTGGAGCTCGGCCCGATCGAGAACCTCAACCTTTCCGGGGGCGAGCCGTTCATCCGGCCGGACTTCGCGAAAGTCTGCAGGCTGTTCCTCGAGAACAACGGCGTCAAGCAGATCTACGTCCCGACGAGCGGCTTTTTCACGGATCGCACCGAGACGCAGGTCCGGGAGCTCCTCGAATCGAAGTCGCTCCGGCTCTTCGTCTGCGAGCTGTCGCTGGACGGGATGCCGGAGTACCACAACCGCTTCCGCGGAAGCTCCGAGTCCTTCGACCGCGCGATGAAGACCTACGAGATGCTGGCACGCCTCCAGGAGGACGACCCGCGCCTGCGGATCCATTCGATCGGGACGGCGACCAACGAGAACATCCCCGAGCTTCGCCGGCTGACGAAGTTCCTCCACGACCGATGCCCCGCGATGGACCACCACAACCTCGCCGTCATCCGCGGCGACCGAAAGAACCCGGGGCTCCAGGGCCCGGCGCTGGATCAGTACCAGGAGCTCTACCGCTACAGCGCGTCGGTCTGGAAGGACCGCGAGGAGGGACGGTTTGGCGGGATCGTCGAGCCGATGCTCCAGTGGGCCAAGCGAAAGACGATCGAGACGGACTCGCAGTTCGTCGCCTGCACCGCCGGGAACCTGACGGGGGTCGTCTACGCCAACGGCGACGTGTCCGTCTGCGAGAACCATCCGCCGATCGGCAACCTGCGGAAGAACACCTTCCGCGAGATCTGGGATTCGCCGCGGGCGGAGAAGCTTCGCGAGGAGATCGCGGCGAGGATGTGCCACTGCACCAACGAGGTCTTCCTCTGGCCGAGCGTCGTCTTCCAGCCCGGCGAGCTCGCCCGCGCCGCCGCCGGGGCGCGGCCCTGGGTCAAGGCGCCCACCGAAGAGGAGTACGAGCGGGCGCGGCCGATGCCCGACGCGGCTCCCTTCCGCGCGTGAAGAAGGCCCAGCCGGCGGGCCTTCTCCCCTCCCTCGAGGACCTTCCCTTCGTCTGCCCCGGCTGCCGCGGCGAGCTCCTGGTCTTCGACTGGGGTTACCGCTGCCCGCATGGGTGTCGCCGGGACTTCCGATTGCACGCCGGCATCCCGGATTTCCGAATCTTCCCGGACCCCTATCTCGACTTCGACGCGGACCGCGAGCGGACCGACCGGGTGCTGGAGAACCTCGACACGCTGGACTTCCCGCGGTTGCTCGAGCGGTACTGGAGCTGGAGCGGGGAGACGCCGGAGCCCCTGCGCGCGACGTTCGTCGCGAACGCTCTTCGCGGAGAGGAAAGAGCGAAACGAATCCTCGACCTCGCCGAGCGGGAGGGCTTGCGGGACGCGGGATCCGCGACGGTCCTCGACATCGGATCCGGGACCGGCAACCTCCTCGCCGCCGCGCAAGGCCGCTTCGGACGGACCGTCGGCCTGGACATCGCGATGCGCTGGCTTCACCTCTCGCGGCGCCGCTTCCGCGACCGGGGGCTTCCCGAGCCGGCGCTCGTTTGCGCTTGCGCCGAGACGCCTCCGTTTCCGACCGGCTTCTTCGACGCCGCGTTCTCCCTCGGGACCTTCGAGTTCGCCCGGATCCAGGCCATCCTCCTTGGGCAGACGGAGCGGATCTTGAAGCCCGGCGGTCTCTTCATCCTGAACACCGTCAATCGCTACTCGGTCGCCCCCGAGCCGCACGTGGACCTCCTCGGCGTCGGCTACCTGCCCAGGAAGTGGCAGAGGCGCTATGTGCGCTGGCGGCGCGGGGCGAAGTTCGAGAACATCTGGCTCGTCTCGCGCCGCGAGCTGGTCACGATGGCGGGCCGGAACTTTCCCTCCGTGTCGGCCCGCCTCCCGAAGCTGACGGCGGAGTCCGTCGCGGATCTCCCTCCCCTGCGCCGAGCGGCCGCGAAGGTCTTCTCGATCGGGTCGCGCCTGCCGCTCGTCCGCGAAGCCCTCCAGTGGATCGGCCCGGAGTGGGACGTCGTCCTGCGAAAGGCGAGCTCGGGCGGATGAGGCTCGGTTTCAACGCCGTCCGCCTGACCCGGCCCTTCACCGGCGTCGGCCGCTTCGCGGAGTGCGTCCTCGACGAGTGGAGCCGGATGACGCTCCCCTTCGAAAAAGTGATCCTGTATTCGCCGGTCCCGATCGACCCGGCGCGAGTCGTCTTTCCGCTCGAGGCCTTCGAAACCCGGATCGGGGGCTCCGCCGGGCCTGATCCGGTCTGGGAGAGCACCTGGCTGCGGGGCTGCTCGGGCGAGGTGGACGTGCTCTTCTCCCCCTCCTACACGCTGCCGCTCAAGTATCGCGGCCGCTGCGCCGTGATGAACCTCGGGCCCTCGGAGAACCGCGCCTTCAGCTACGAATGGTTCCGCTCTCGCGCGTACGAGAGGCTCTACCGCGCGAGCGCCCGCCGGGCCGACCACGTCTTCGCGTGCTCGAAGTCGGTCAAGCGGCGCATCGTGGAACGGTACGGGATTCCGCCCGAGCGCGTTACGGTGGCCTGGCTCGCTCCGAGCCGCCTCTTCGCGCCGGTCGAGGATGCGGGCATCCTGGCGCAGACGAGGCGGCGCTATTCCGGGCAAGACGCCCCCTTCCTTCTCTTCGTCGGGAAGCTCGCCCGCCGGCATTCGGTTCCCAACCTCGTCGCCGCGTTCGCGCGCCTTCGCCGGTCGGGAGCGCCCCACCGGCTGGTTCTCGCGGGACCCGACTACCTGGGCCTCGACGTCGAGGGGATTGCCGGCCGCGAGGGCATCGCCGGCGAGGTCGTCCACCATCCCTTCGTCGAGCACCGCGACCTGCCGGCCCTCTACTCCGCCGCCGAGGCGTTCGTGTTCCCGGCGACCGACGCCGAGGGATTCGGGATCCCGGTCGTCGAAGCGATGGCCTGCGGCACTCCGGTCGTCAGCGTGGCCCGGGGAAGCATTCCGGAGTTCGCGACGGGAGCGGCGCTGCTGGCCCCGACGAGCTCGGTGGAGGACCTCTCCGCCGGCATGGAGACGCTGATCGGGGATGCGGAACTGCGCCGGTCGCTCCGGGAAAAGGGGCTTGCTCGCGCGCGGGAGATTACCTGGAAGACGACGGCGGAGAGGATCCTCGCCGACCTCGAAGCGGTGGGCAGGCGCTGATGGCGGGCGTGTCGCGGCCCCGCGTCCTCATCCTCTCCCGCAACTACCCCAGCTCGGTTTTTCCCAGGCTCGGGCTCTGGGTCCAATGGCTCGCGCGTCACCTCGCGAAGGATTGCGACGTCACCGTCATCTCTCCGGCGCCCTGGTGGCCGCCGCTCCCGGGCCCCACGGATTACGCTCGATTCCGGCGGATCGAAGAGTCCGGCCGCGACGGGGACGTCGCCGTCTTCCACCCGCGCCTCCTGGCCGGACCTGGCTACACCTTCCATTCGACCGAGGCTGTCTCCTACTACCTCGGAATCCGGCGCCTCGCCGACCGCCTTCGAGCCGAGCGCGGCTTCGACGTCGTCCACGCCCAGTTCGGTTATCCCGACGGCGTCGTGGCAGTGCTCCTCTCGCGGCGCTGGAGCGTGCCGGCCATCGTCACCGAGCACGCTTTCCAGCATCCGTGGCTCGACGATTACCCGCTCGTCCGCCGCCAGACCCTCTGGGCGCAGCGGCGTCTGAAGGCGCACATCGCCGTCAGCCGGCCCGTCAGGGAGCAGATCGCGAGCTTCCTGGGTCCGGCCCACGAAGTGCGAGTCATTCCGGTCGGCGTGGATCCGTCGGCGTTCCCGCCGCGCGAGGGGCCCGACACCGGCCCTCCGACGGTCCTCTACGTCGGGTACCTGACGCGGGCCAAGGGCGTGGACGTCCTCGTCGAGGCGGCGGCGAAGCTTGCGCTGGAGCGGTCCGACGTGAGCTTCCTCTTCGTCGGGGACGATGGATACCGGGACAAGAGAAAGCAGGCCGAGCGAATCCGGGCCCGGGCGCGGGAGCTGGGCCTCTCGGATCGAGCCGCCTTCGCGGGAGGCAAGCCTCCGGAAGAGGTCGCGCGCCTGATGCGGGAGAGTTCCGTCCTGGTCCTCCCGAGCCGGCGGGAGACCTTCGGCGCGGTTCTCGTCGAAGCGCTCGCGTCGGGAACTCCGGTCGTCGCTACCCGCTGCGGCGGGCCCGAGGACATCGTGACTCCCGAGACCGGCGTTCTCGTTCCGCCGGAAGACCCCGATGCCCTGGCACGCGGGATCGCCGGTGTGCTCGACAATCGAGCTCGTTACGAGCCCGCGGCCCTGGCGCGATACGCTGTGGAGCGATTCTCCTGGAGTCACGTCGCGAGAGAGACCGTGAAGGTCTATCGGGAGGCGTTGAGCTGAACGGATGAGGTTCTGGAGAGGCAGCAGGGTGCTCGTGACGGGGGGCGCGTCCTTCATCGGCAGCCACCTCGTCGAGAAGCTCGTGTCGCTCGGGGCCTCCGTGCGTGTCGCCGACGACCTCTCGTCGGGAAAGCGCGAGAACCTGGAAGCGGTCTCCTCCGGAATCGAGCTCCTCGAGGGGGACCTGCGCGACCGTGCCATCGCGCGCCGGGCGTGCGAGGGCATCGAGGCGGTGTTCCACCTCGCGGCGTCCCACGGCGGGCGCGGGTTCATCGACACCCACCCGGCTGACTGCGCCTCCAACCTGGCCCTGGACGGGACCGTCCTCGACGCCGCCCTCCGGTCGGGCGTCGAGCGCGTCTGCTTCGCCAGCTCCGCGTGCGTCTATCCCCTCCGCCTCCAGGGCAAGCCGGCCGACGGCGGGACCATACTCCTCAAGGAGAGATGGGCCGACCCCTTCCGCGACGGCTGCGCGGCCGCCGACCGCGAGTACGGCTGGGCCAAGCTCATGGGAGAGATGACCCTTTCGGCGTACCGGCGCCAGCATGGCTTGAAGTCCGTCTGCTGCCGGCTCTTCACCGCCTACGGCGAGCGCGAGAACGAGACCCACGCCGTCATCGCCCTGATCGCCAAGGCGTTCGTCCGGATGGACCCC
>Ga0126379_10002604_pt1 | contig 11517 bp, 6 predicted proteins | sample PanSoiMetPlot_24_FD_92640 | JGI IMG/M metagenome (GOLD analysis project Ga0126379, IMG submission 92640) | Tropical forest soil microbial communities from Panama - MetaG Plot_24 | ecosystem: Environmental > Terrestrial > Soil > Tropical forest > Bulk soil | place: Panama | collected 2016-02-17
AATGAGGATTCCGAGCTTCAGCCGGGCGATGTCGTCGAGGTTGTGCTGCGATCGGACTATATGACGGGGAAGGACATGCAAGCAGCGGGATCGCCGATTGAGGTGCCTGCGCCCGGCGTGACGCCCCTGGCGGCACCTCCCCGAACCGCTCCCGCCGCCCCTGCCTTGGCAACGAGACTCCTTGAGCCGATGTCAGAATGAACGTGGGATGAAGTCGATCCGGTGAACGCAGCGCGGCTTGCTGTGATCTCAAGCGCCAACTGGCAACTGGGCGCCGGCAGGAATGGTGCGCTCTTCAATTCGAGGCCAACGTCCGGGCTTGCTTTTTCCGATCACTTTGCCCCGCGGGTTGGCAAAAATATCGCCTTCGAGACGCCGGGACCTGATGCTGTTCGTCCACGCATCCGGCAGGCGAGGGGATCCCCGCGCTCGGTAAGTACGCCAAGGTCACGTGCCTGAATCTCCAGCATCACAGGCCCTCGTCTAGGCTTGATGCGCGCGCTTGCGCTGAAACGTCACGATCTGTTCGGCGGTCGTGCGTTTGAGACGGGAGTAGGTTCCGAGGCACCCTTCGAGCTCCTGGGCCGAGATCCCCCGCGGACCGGCACGCAATTTGAGTACGGCCTTGAGGGTCGGCCACGACAATCCGATGGCCTTGGCGATGATCATGACGGCTTCCGCGCGCGCTTGGACCATGGCGCGCTCGACCACTTCGATCGGCAGCTCGCAGAGAGTGGCGAGCGCCGCCGTGGTCTCCTCGAACTGGTCAGCCTCAGCGAACGCAGCGATGGCGTCTTCGTTCAGGTGCCGGGCGGCGTGCAAGGATTTCACGTGGGCGCACGCGGCCCCGTACTCTCGCGATACGGCAGCGGTTTTTGACTGAATCGCCGCGGTCGCTTCGGCGACGGCATTGCGGATAGCGTCCGACATCAGCGGATCTGCCGCCTGAAGCTTGGCGCGAACGGCGTGGGAGGCATTGGCCATCAGCTTGAGGAGATAATGACGGGGAATGTCACGTCGCGATCCAACGCAATCGGCGAGCTCATCATCTCGTTGCGAGTGGTTGACCAGAGCTCTAAAGCCCGTGTCTGAGAATTTCGCGCCCGGATTTGCGGCCGCACTCAGCAAAACCGAACGGTCGCCGCGTTCAACGAGAACATCGGTGACGATGTCATCAAGGCGGCGGCGGCGGGAGATGGCGAGCAAATGCTGTTGACTTTTTGTCCGAGCATTTTCCACTAGGGTGGCGTTGTCAAGACGTTCCGAGTGCTCGAGTACAGGAGCGGCAACCTCAATCGCGTCGTCAAATGCCAAGGTGCGTGTGATCAGAGGTGGGGCGTGCGGAAGTTTCGCGAGCGAGTTCGCCAACTTGGCGCGGGCGGACACCTCGATCGCGGTGGCAAGACGCACGAAGATATCGTCGAAGAGCGTGATCTCATTGTCAGAATATTTTGAAGATCCGAAGGCAAATAGATCCGTGACCCGCTGCAGCATTGCGGCGCGCCGGACGGGGCTGGTATCCAAAACAGCTTCGTTGAGCTCCTCGATCAGATCTAGCTGCGAGCCCGCGCCGGAATCGATCCTATGGATTGTCGATTTCATCAGGTGTGGGCCTTCCGGCCTTAACTGGGCGGGGTTAGCGGCGGCGTCCGGCCAAATAATGTGGCATTCATTCTTACGCGACCTCGGCCGAGCGATCGAGGTTATCGGGCGCGGTCAGCACCAGGTTCGAATGCGCCGTCGGCCGTCCAAACAGGTATCCTTGCCCGAAGCTACATCCGGCGGTGCGCAACAGGAGGTATTGTTCCTCCAGTTCGACACCTTCAGCGGTGGTCGCAATATTCAAGCTTCGACCTAAACCGATGATGGCAAGGACGATAGCGGTGCAATCGGCGCGATCTCCTAGCTGGCAAACGAGCGACTGATCGATTTTGATCTTGTCGAAGGGAAACATGTTGAGACAGCTCAACGACGAGTAACCGGTGCCAAAATCGTCGAGAACGATCGACACCCCGAGACTCTTGAGCTGGTGCAGCACCGCGATGTTCTCATCGTTCTGGTGCAGCAGGACCGATTCGGTAATTTCCAGTTCGAGGCGTTCCGGCGAGAGTCCGGAGTCGGTCAATGTTCGGGACACTAGACCAACCAGGTCTTCCCTGCGGAATTGCAGCGGTGAGAGATTGACCGCGATTTTCGTGCGCGCGGGCCAGGTGCGGGCGTCGGCGCAGGCGGTGCGCAGGACCCAGGCCCCGAGCTCATTGACGAGGCCGATTTCCTCGGCGATGGGAATAAATCGGTCGGGTGGGATCATCCCGTGGAGGGGATGGTGCCACCGGATCAACGCTTCCGCACCGCGCGGCGCGCGGGTGGCGATATCGATGACTGGCTGGTAGTGCAAATTGATCTGATGCAATCGCAGGGCGCTGCGCAGATCGGTCTCGAGTGCGCGGCGGGCGCGTGCTTTCTCCTCGAGCGCCGCCTCGAAGAAGCAATATTGGCTGCGGCCGTCGGACTTGGCGCGGTAGAGCGCGAGGTCGGCACACTTGAGCAATTGATCGACCTGCTGACCATGCGCGGGCGCGAGCGCGATCCCCAAACTGGTTCCGATCACGACCTGATGGCCCTCGAGCTCGTAGGGAGCGGAAACGACGTCACGTATCCGGCTTGCGAGCGCAATCGCCGACTCGCGTTGTTCGCCCTGAGAAACTTCGAGAATCGCAAATTCGTCACCGCCCAAGCGCGCAACCAAGTCGTTTTCGCCGACTGCTGCCTGCAACCGCTTCGCCACCTCCTGGAGCAAGGCGTCGCCGATCGGATGTCCCAGCGAATCGTTGACCGACTTGAAATTGTCGAGGTCGAGAAGGAAGATGGAACACACTTCGCCATATTGAGCCAAACGCGCGAGCGCTTGCGTGGTCTGTTCGGCGAACCGCACCCGGTTGGCCAAGCCGGTCAAAGCGTCGTGATGCGCCATATGGGCGATTTGCGCTTCGGTGCGTTTGCGTTCGGTCACGTCTTCGAAGATTACAACGGCCCCGCCGTCGGCCATGGGTTGCTGCGAAAGTTGGAGAATCCGACCGTTGCTGAGGTAAGTAGTCGACTGGGTCGCTAAGCCGCTCGAGATACGACCTTCGTATTCGGCGATCATGTCGGCGGCGGTTCGTCCGGGATGATTGCCGGCAGCAACGCTGTATTCGACCAGTTTGCGCATGCTGGCACCGGGCCGGACCATGTTGGGGGCCACCCCGTAGAGCTCGCAGAAACGTTCGTTGCGAACGACGAGATTTCCCTGCGCATCAAACATGCAGAGACCGTGGGACATGTTGCCCAGGGCGGCGTCGAAGCGGAGGTTCTGCTGCGCCAGCGTGTGAGCCAGATCGGTCTTTTCCCGTGTCGCCAGCAGCAGGCGCAGGTTGTTCTTCGACAGGTATGATGCGATTTCGGCGGTGGAGAGGAAGTAGAGGGCGTTCACAAGGGCTAGCGTTAGGTAAGCCGGCTCCCAGCGAATCGCCGAGGCGACGCCGAGCGGCACGATGGTGAGCGCAAGCTGCACGACCGCGATTTGCGGTCGAGCAGAATTGCGCGCGGTCACGCCCGCCGCGTAGCCCGTCGTGATCGCATTCACCAGCAAGTGAGTCACAGCGTCGTCGGTCGTCAAGAATGCAGCTAAGCACAGGCCGCCGAGGCAGGCCGCATAGGTCCAGGACCCCACGGCGTATCGCAACTCCCAACGATGAAGGGCGTTAGGGTCCCGCGGGCCACGGAGCACATGGCGATGATAGGAAAGCGCCAGGAGGGCCCGTCCGATCGCGATCAACACCAGGCCAGCGGTGCATGCGGCAAGCCAGCTACTGCCCGCACGCCAACTTGCAATCGCACCGACAAAGGCCACGCTGGCGGCGCCAACGATGAGAGAAGGAAGCGGCTGATAGAGGGCGTCGACGAGCTCTGCGAGAATATCGTTGGGTAAGCCAGCTGAGTCGCGCAAGTCAAACAGTTTTCGATGTTTGAAAAGGCCCATCGAGTAACCACCTTCCCTCAGCCAGGCGATTTTCCGAGTAGACGCATGAATCTCTGAAAATTGTCTTCACTCACGCGGACGCGTTGGTCACAAGCCAATACGGCGACCAGGATTTTTTGCGATAATTTTTAGAGGGCATTTGACCAAAGAATCGAGGGTCTTGTCGCCCCGCCTGGTTGACCTTACCCGTCCTATGATTTGTTTGTACGCGCGGGCGACGACTTGACGAGCGGCGACGCGCCATCAAGCCGCGGAAGTTGGCTCGCGCCACTTTTTGCGGTACGCATTAACACGTAGCTATGACGAAACCAAAGCAGGAGGACCCAATCAAGACAACATAGTGCTTATCCGGTCAGCCGCCGTAATGCCGACTCCTAGCAGCAATGGAGGTTCCCGTGAGCAAGATTTTGCCAGTGCCGATTCCTGATTCGCCCTCGGCGACCCTGCTGGGCTGGCGGCTCGAGGATCATGACGCGGAGAAGGGTTGGGTCAGGATCGCGTTCGAAGGCAGGCGTGACTTTCTTAACCCGGCCGGTTTCGTCCAGGGAGGCTTTCTGACGGCCATGCTCGATGATTGCATGGGACCGGCTGTGTGGATTATGACCGGCGGCGAGCTCTACACGACCACCATCGACTTGACGGTTAGCTTTCTGGCTCCCGCCAGCCCGGGCCCTCTGTTTGGGGAGGGTCAGGTGGTTCAGCTCGGTAAATCCATTGCATTCCTCGAAGCACGCCTTGTCGACTCTAGCGATCGATTGCTTGCTCGCGCCACCGCCAGCGCTCGCCTGCTTTCAGCCAAGCGCGCGATCGCCGGACTCCCTGACGGCGGCACCTGATGCAAGTCGCCCTTGCGATCCTTCGATCTTCCCGGAAGTGTCGGGTCACTTCGGCAGAACAAGTGAAAAGTCGGTGTGATCTTGCCGATTGGACTACGCTCGAAACCGGTTTTTCAGCTTTGCGTCGAGCACTCAACCGCACCGAATGAATGCTGACAAGAAATGCCACTGTGTCAAAAGCACGATACCGCTCGCTCTGCGATTGCGTTTTCCTTTAAGAAAAACGCAGTCGCAGCGGCGCAAACAAGTCTTCCTCACACTGGAGTCAGCAACAGAGAGCCAGTCGCCCCGTCATGCGACGCTACGGCTTCGCAAACCCAAGCCGAGACCGATCCAGCCGACTCCAGCAATGACGAGGTCGATGCCAAGGAATAGGCCGAGAACATAGAGGCTGGAGACGGGCCAGTGCGCCAAGATTATCAAACCGAGCAGGAGGGTGATGACGCCCGACGCGGCGATCCAGATCCAAGGCATCCCGGCTTGCACGCTGAAGGCTAGAATGATTCGCATGATGCCCGAGACGACGAGCGCAATGCCGAGAATGAGTGTCAGTAGTGCGGCCGCGAGCAACGGATTCTCGAATGTGGTGAAGCCAGCGACGATGTAGAGCACGCCAAGGAGGAGCCAAAACAGGAACCTGCCCCAGGTTTTGACCTGAAAGGCATTGATCACCTCGGCGACACCCGCGATGAGCATCATAATACCGACGACGAAGACGCTGGCAACGGTGGCCATAACGACGCTGCCAAGCGCGATGATACCGGCGATCACGTAAATGACGCCGAGGGCAACAATCCAGCCCGACTTGGCGCGCAGTGGTTCAAGTTCGGGGGACCTAGAAGTGGCTGTCATGGTGCTCATGGTGCTTGCTCCGGATAGGTAGCTGCTATCGACATTCCAGGTGCCACGTGCTGCTTGTAGCATCGCCCGCTGATGCAGGCGTGTCACGACTTAGTTGCCGTTACTGTATGCCTACCCTTGTGCGCGGATTTGACATGAATCAACCCGCCCATCGAATGGATTGCTGCTTCTGAGGGGACCGGAGGGAGCGTTCGAGGGGGATTTTGAGCCGGCTACTACCGTCGGCCGCGCTGGCTGGTCGTCGCTCGGAAAGCGAGCGGCGCCAAGGCTATCCTAGCCGACGGTCCATCGGCGAAGATGACCGAGCAGACACCCGCCAAAGGACAAGCATCATCGTCAGACGTTTGCTAATTGATATCGATGGTGGGCGTTTGGGCGGCCTTGCGCCGACGCATGGGAGTTCACTCGCCCCAGGCCACGAAGGCGTCGCTGAGTGCACGCTCTCCGGGGGTTCCTTTTTCTATGTCCAGGATTGCCCGTGTTCCGTTGACATAGACGAATGGAATCTCGATCCAGGATCGTTCCTTGAGCATCGTGAGATTGCGGCGCAGTTCGAAGTCGGTCGCTGACAGGCCGACGAGGAAATACCCGGCCGTGACTTTTGCGACCATGCCGGCCAGCACCGCGCCGCGAATCTGTTCGAGTTGCTGTTTCATTTGGATTGCCACCATCTTGGCAACCCCGCCATAGGGGGAGTCCGAGGGCATGGCAAATTTAAACTCGACCACATGGCTCGCCGGCATCGCGTGATCGGTGTTGCGCCGCAACGACATCGTCAGGCTCAAGCGCCGATCCGGAATTTCAACGTCAGCCTTTACCAAGACGCCCACGCCCCCCGCCGCCGCAGCGCCCGATTCACTGTGCCAGTTGACCGTGCCACCAAGCCGGCTTCCGCCCTTGGGGTCCGCGGGGTCTTCCTCGAACAGGACGGCCCGCTGGGTAACGACGCCGCCGATCCCGGCGCCGGCAGTCTCAATCTGGTCACCCTGAGGAGCCGGCTGAGTGTTCGGCAGCAGACTGGTAGGCTGGATCCGATCGGCCAGCTTGGTTTCCGACGAACTCGGCACCGGCTCGGTCGGGGTCGTTGGGATCGCGACCGCCGACTGCAGGGCCGGCGACGCTTGGCTTCCGCCTTGGAAATTTCGGTTCAGTCCCAACAAGATATAGACCATTCCCACGAACGCAAAGGCGATCACGAAGCCGGCTGTGACCGCCAAACCACGCCTTGCCACCAACGCGTGCCAAGGCAGGTCGCCGACTGTTGATGCCGAGGCGATCAAGGACGGTGGGGGGTCTTCGGCCGGCCGCAAGGGAGGCAATGAGTCCCCCGGTTCATCATCGTCGAACGCGCTTGGAAGGGCGATGAGCGGTTTGACAGCGCGCGGCATCGGGGGTTCGTCGTAGTCCCCGTCGCCGACAGCGTCACCCGCCCCATCGCGGTCGATCGCCTCGCGAGGCAACATCAATGTTGGCGCTTCGCTGCTGATTTCAGAGTCGAAGGCCTCCTCAGCCTGGGTGCCAGGCAACGTCAACTGCAATCGCAGTTCGTCCTCGTCGATCGCGGGTCTCTTTGACAGCGTCCCATCGACCACTGCGGCAGGGAGCGTCGGCTTCTGGGTCAGCCCCATGACGAAGGTATCGGGGAATGCCACCTTGGCGAGGTCATATAGCGATGAGCCCGGCAACAGGAACGGCCGTATCGTTTTCGGGACGGTCCGCAGGCAATTGTGCTCGAGCCAATCGATCTTGTCGCTTGCGATGTCGATCGCGATTGGGCTGGCCGGCTTGTCCTCGCCAATAATGAGGATCTTGCGCCCGCGCAGCACGACGGTGAGCTCGCGCACGTCGCACTGCGATGCCCCGTCGATGATGGCAAGGTCAAACCCGCCGAGTTTGGCCGGAAGTTGTTCGGCGACACGCCAATTCGGCATGATCCAGCACGGGATGCCATCGTAACATCCCTCGAGCGCCGCGCGAGCGACCCGCCGGTGCCGGTTCCCGATTGGACTCGGGCCCGTGATCTCCACGTTTCGCATCGCGATCGCGAAGGCGGTCAAGGCCTGCCTGACGGCGCCGGTTAGATTTTGCGCCAAACCAAGGTGAGCGCGGGCAACCACCAGCGCTTCAAACAGCTCGCCAAGGTGCCGCTCACATTGTTGGCGTTGTTCCGCGAAGTTGCGCAGGCGTTCACGCAGGTGCGGGTGGTCGAGATGACGGATAAGCACCGCAGCGTTCCACGCCATTACCCAGTTTGCTGGGAGCACGGGGTCCCCGGTCTCGGGACCTGCTGGCTGCGTCCGCAATCGTTGCGCCAAGAGCGGGGCGCCAGCCTCAGCGACCTTTCGGCTGACCTTGGCAATCAGGGAGAAGTCAGCGTGGCGCTCAAGCAGTATTTGGATCCGCTCCTGCAGCTTGGTCCATTGGGCTTCAATTTGCTCGGCAGTCACGTCGTCGCGACCAATCCGCGCCCAGAAGTCCTGCCGGACAGATGCCGGCCAAACCTTGATATCCGACACCAGTCCCTGCAGCCGATCAAGCTCGCCGCGTCCGACTTCGAGCCCGCTCACCGCAGTCCTGACGGCTGCGCCAAGCTGCTGAAGTTGGCGCGGCTCGGCGAACATCGCCTCGACGTCGCTGCGTGACATCGCGAGTTTAGATTGAGCGACTGCCAGAACATTGCGATGGGCGGTGGCGGTGGCCGAAATTCCGACATCGATCAACCTGACGATCCACTCAAGTTCGTGGATCGCTCGCGGGTAGTCTTCGTCAATCGCGGGGGCCAAGAGTTCCAGCGCCAGGGATCGCCACCGCTCGACCAGCGCTCGGATTTCCCGCCGCCACGCCAGATAGTCCCATACGTGCGCCCACTCGTCGGCGGTGGTGGGCGGGAATCCCGCGACCGTGATCGAGTCGAGGTCAAGCTTGAGCCGTCTGTCGCGAAAGGCGAAGGCCGTGAAGGCCTTCCTGCCTTCTGACAAGCGCTCGACGAGCTCGATTAGCTCTTTATTGACAATCGCATCGGTTGAGGTGCCGACTGGACGTGCCAAGAAGTCTGCACGTCGGGCCAAATGTGACGACGCGTCCCTTGCAAAGTCGACCAGTGCGGTCACCGCGGCTTCGCCCCCCCGTCCGCGCTTGCCCGAGGGAAACAGTGCCGTGAGCCATTTTTCCCCGGCAACGGCCTCATATCCGGCAGCCAGGGTTTCAAGGTCGGTCGCCAATTGTCTGGCGCCTTCGAGTCCCAAGTCCACGACGGCGCGACGCGCGAACCGAGTCTCTTTGGTTTCAGCGGAAGACAGCGAGGCCGCTTCTCGCAATTCGTTGTGCAAACGGCCAAGCATGGACGCCTCGGGTAGTTCGGCCAGCGCCGGCAATCTGCTATCTATGTATTGCAAATCCTTCCCGACCCGGATGCGCGCATCCCGGACCGCATCCATCATCTCGAGCGACAGATCGGTTTCGGCAAAAAAATTGGGTGGACGATCCTCGAACCAGGACTTGGCGTTCTCGGTCGCGGCGAGGGCTTCATAAAGATCGAACGGGAGCTCGGCGCGCTTCGGGAACACTTGCAAGTCCCGGCGGCCCAAATCGGCGATTTCGTCGTCAATTTCCGCAATACGGCGGCGCGTCGCGATGACGTCTAGTTCTAGTTTATTGATCAGGGTGACTTGCTCGCGAGGCTTGAGGGCCTCCACAACCGACTGAAGCCGCCGCACGACGGTCTCGGTTTGACTTAATCCCTCCTTGTCCGTCGAAGTCAAACCAAGGGTGAGTTCGCGGATCGCCGGAGGCAGGGCGTCTCGAAGCGCCGCCAATGTCGCCGGTTTGTTCGAAACCACGAGGACTCGCAAGCCGAGCGCGAGGTAGTGGCAGATCACGTTCGCGATCGCCGGGATCCTCTCCGTCTCGGGCGCGCATTGAACCACGAGTCCGTCTGCTTTTTCGAGCCGCCGTACGATTTCGATTTGCTCACTGTTGAACGGGAGTGGAAAGAATAGATCGCCGTGGTCCTCAGATCCCTCATCTGCCGGCGGTGCAATCTCGATTGGGCGACCGATGGCGCTCACGAGGGCCTGCCGCCCACGTGCACGGGCGTCGTCGTCGGGAATCAAAACTAAAGCGCGCGCCGCACCGACGAGGCCATCCTCGTTCTGTCCGGGACGATCAATCGCATCCTTGAGTCGATCGATATCGCGCAGAACAAAACTATCCGACCGCCGTCGCGCAAAAATGACCCAACGATCGGAGACGACGAGGTTTTTACCGGCGTCCGGATACGAAGATTGGGTGCCCTGAGCGGTCCAGTAGAAACCCTGCGGATCGAGCTCCGAGCAGATAACGTTCAGGATCGGTTCAAAGCTGTCGCGCACGAAAGGCGATATCTCGCCGTCACTTTCGATCGCTTCGAGGTTTCGCTGCGCGCCATCGAGCGCCAAGCGCATCCTGCCGGGCGCGATCGGTTCGAACGACTTAAGATTGACGACCGCTCCAACGCCGCGGGGGCGAATTCTAATTTCTGCTTCGGGCTTGTCGATCAGCTCAAGCTCGGCCAGACGTTCGATCACGGGAAGATCGATTTCGTGATCTGCATTTTTCCAGCGCGTGACGCCAATTCCCCACACGAGTTCTAAGGGCCGATCACCACCGCTAGAATCGGCAAACGTGGCCACCTCGAGCAAACCGTCATAGAGGGCAATCGCCTTGCGGCGCGGCGCTTCGACTTCCGCCCATGATGCCCACGGCCCATCGACATAGCCCCAGAGCCGTTCGACCAAATCAGAGTGATCCTGGAGTACCAAACGCACGCGCCACGTGTCGGTGCCCGCGTCACTATTCATTGCCGGGGCACAATTCTCGGGCCGAGCTTCTTTGGTTGTGATCAGTCGATCTTTCTCGCTGACATCGACATAAATCTCGATGCTGTCACACACACGTGGACGCTCATCAGGATCAGCTGGAACCTCGATCCACGGATGTAGGTCAGCATGAACCGCCGGCGCCTCGACACGCTTTTGCCGCTCGATCCTCAGCCAAATCGCGTCGTCATCGTGAACCCCACCGTAGGTGACGCCCGGAAGATGATCGAGATCGCCCTGACGTAGAATGAGATGCTTGCCATCCACAAACTCATAATCTGTCACGCGTTCGATGGCGCGGTTGTTGAGCCGCACCATCTCGGTCAGGTAACCAAGAACGCTTTTTAGCGGCTCAACGGCAGGATCGGGCGGATAACCGTCGTTCATGGAACTTTCCGGTGGTTGGCGACGGATTGGCGAGGAAAACGGGGCTCGAGGTCTACGCCGCTACGCGCGCCTCTTCCTTGGTGCGCCCCCTCGCATCAGAGTCGTGCGTGTCGTCCTGCCCCGGCCAAAGTACCGACGCCAGTAGGGTCAGGAATCATGGCGTAATCACGTCGGGTACTGTTGGCAAACACCCGCGCTACGGGCGAATAACGCACGCTGCGATAGAATCAGATCGACTCTTCTAATTCAAATTTATCTCCCTGTTGGAACCGATTCGGCGCTATCTGCGCTGGCGTAGTCCATTGACCGAGCTTAGGAAAGCTATTGCGTCCCAGGAAAGTGTAGCGCCCAAAACAGGCCAAATTTCGAAAGTCAACTTCAAAATCCGCCACATTGACGCAGGGGAATGCGCGCCAAAATTTGGACGGCTCTGAAGAAGACTTATGCACTTGTTCCTGTTGTGCTCGTGCTGATTTCCACCTCATTTTTTGATCATCCGGCCAAATGCTAGACGCCGAGCGGCCCCCCTTGTCCCCAAATGCATGGCTCAGAAAGC
>Ga0126379_10002605_pt1 | contig 11515 bp, 8 predicted proteins | sample PanSoiMetPlot_24_FD_92640 | JGI IMG/M metagenome (GOLD analysis project Ga0126379, IMG submission 92640) | Tropical forest soil microbial communities from Panama - MetaG Plot_24 | ecosystem: Environmental > Terrestrial > Soil > Tropical forest > Bulk soil | place: Panama | collected 2016-02-17
CAAGAAGTCGCGGCGGTCGACCGATTCATCCCACTCCGCCGCGCCTCGCGGATATTCACGGTGCAGCATCTCCTCAAAATGCGCATCGGCTGCCAACTCATCGAGCGTCCGCCAATACTTTTTTCCTTGCTGCTTGCCGAGCTTCTGCCGCACCGCCGCCAAATTCAGCGGAAATTCGCGCACGCGCCGCTCGTCTGCCGTTGGCGGATGGTTATCAACCCAGGGTTTTTGCTCTTGATCGCTCATACCGTCCACTAACGATGGCACGTCGAGCAGCTGGTCAGCTCGGTCGTGCTCCGAATGTTGCGTTCCGCATGATATTTCTTGCCCAATTCCGCTTGGTTTTCAGGCGCCGTCCACGTCATGTCGTAGACCTTATCCATCGGCCGCAAAACCTTTTCCGTGCTCCTGTGGCAGTCAAGGCACCATTCCATCAGCAGAGAGTTGGCTTGAAACACCAGCGGCATCTGGTCCACGCGCCCGTGGCAAGTCGAACAGCCCACTCCCTTGTTCACGTGAATGCTGTGGTTGAAATACACATACTCCGCCAGCCGGTGTACTTTAACCCAGTGAATCGACGTATCCGTTCGATAGCTTTCGCGCACCGGCTCCAGATATCCCGAATCGTTGAAAAGCACCGAATGGCAGGTCATGCAAGTCTTGGTGGGGGGGACGCCGGCGGTCGCCGACGTTTCAACGCCGGTGTGACAATAGCGGCAGTCAATCCCATCGTCGCCTACATGGTGCTTGTGGCTGAATTGCACCGGCTGAGTCCGCGAAATATATTGCCGGGTAAAGTAAGGTGATCGCGCCAAGCCAAGCACGGCCGTCAAAGCCAGTCCGGCCAGGAAAATCCCCGAAAACAGACTGAACCTTGAGATGAAATTCGTGCTGCGGTGGAAAATCTGGGCCATGTTTAAGTTGCACTCTGGCGGGTCTCCGGGGAAAAAGTGCGGGCACCTAGGAGAAACCACCCTCAGTCATCACCGGACGAGCGCTTGCCCGGGTCGAATATGACGCGATAGTTTCCAACAAATCTTTTTGAATTGCAACACGCGCGGGCGCAAAGCTGTTTCGCGGCAACTTTATTTCTTTCAAATAATTCGTCCGTTTTGAAACACTGATTCAGCATCGGAAATCCGCAAGAAAACGGCCACTGATCCCGTTTTTAAGCCATTTCCCCGCTAATTCTGTGCAGAATCATAAAGTATATCGTAGCACGATATGTTATGAAATAAACTGGAGCTGGAGTGACCGGAAATCGTTCAGCCGCTACCAGCCCGTTCGATAGTCCCGTTTGAGGAAGTCATTCGCAGCGGCCGCGTTGGTCACGCGCATGTTTTCGCCGTCGTAATCGATCTTCTTACCAGCGCGCAGGGCCACCATGCCCAATAGCATCACTTCCGTCAGCTTAGCGGCGTATGCAAAAGGGCACGACGCTTCTGCCTTTCCCATGGCTGCGTCCACCCAATTCAGTTCGTGATGCTGCCCCGCAATGCGCGGCAGTTTTTGCGCCGGCTTGCCAAAGGAATCGTGCAGCGACTTCGGCAAGAGCCGCGGATTCAATCCGTACGTTTCATGCAGCAGCTTTCCCTTGCTTCCGATCAGCAGTGCGCCACCGCCTTTGTCCAATTCCTCGTCGCCCAGCTCGGCTGGCTTCGGCGGCATGAGTCCGCCGTCGTACCAAGTCAGCTTTACGGGTGGCATGTCGGCGCGCGCCGGAAATTGGTAAAAGGTCATGGTCGCGCTCGGATACGACGCGCCATTGAACGGCGTCGAAATCGTTTCGACGGTTGTCGGATAACCCAGCTTCAGGGCCCACAGCGAATGATCGATCAAGTGCGCACCCATGTCTCCGATCGGACCCATTCCCCAATCCGACCATCCACGCCAGTTAAATGGATGGTAGATCGGGTGGTAGTCAATCTTCGGTCCGACTCCTAGAAACAAATCCCAATTTAGTTTCTCCGGGATGCGATAGCCGCCACCGGCCTCCGCGGCCGCAAATCTTTTTTCGACTCCGTTCACGTTCCAGCGCAGATTATCGAGCGGTTCCTTGGCCGCCTCCGGACGGGGCACCCCTTGCGGCCAGAAGCCCAGCGGCCGGTTGGTCCAGATATGTACCTCGCGGACTTCGCCAATTGCGCCCGCCCACACATACTCGACCGCCGTGCGCGCTTCGTCCATCGAGTGGCCCTGGTTTCCCATCTGCGTCGCCACTTTCTTTTCGTTCGCCAGCCGGGCCAGTTGCCGGCATTCCGCCACGCTCCAGGTCAGCGGCTTCTGCACGTACACGTGCTTGCCCAATTCCATTGCGGCCGCGGCAATCGGCGCGTGCATATGATCGGCCGTAGCCACCAGCACCGCTTCAATATCTTTCTGCTGGTCCAGCATTTCGCGGTAATCGGTGTACCGCTTGGCTCTTGCCAGATGCACGTCCTTCAGGCGCTGCATTCCGGCCAGACGCTCCTTCGCTTCATTGCGATCGAATGGCCTCCGCTGCCGGCCCGACTGCGGCTCCGGATCGGGACCGTCAATCCGCTTTTGCAGGTTTTCGATCTCGGTGCCGAGCCGTTCGAACCCCAGATCCGCATAGCCCCAGTCCACGTCGCACAGCGCCACGATGTTTTGGCTCGCCAGGTTCACCAGGTTGGTGCGGCCCATGCCCCCGACGCCCACTCCCGCAATGTTCAGCAAATCGCTCGGTGGCCTGATCCCGCGCCCGAGCACGTGCCGCGGCACGATGGTAAACGCCGCGCCTAGAGCTGCCGCTTTTTTCCCAAACTCGCGCCGCGTGATGTTTTTCTTCTCTTCCATGGCTCCCCCAGGTCTTTTCCAGGCCGCGCAGAACGCTAACCGCAATTGCCAGTTCATTCTTATTGACAGGGCCTAGGTCCGTCACCAAAAATCTTGCCCTAATTCTTGGAGACAAGAGAAATGTACATCCACATGTTTGCATTTCGACTGAAGCCCGGTGTCACCGAAGAACAAAAAGACCGCATGCTGCGCGAAATCAGCGAGCTGCAAAAACAGATTCCCGGCCTGCTGGAAACTCAGGTCGGAAGAAATGATTCGCCCCGAGGTAACGGCTTTGAAATTGGCGGCGTAATGAAATTTCCGGACAAAAACACCATGGAAGCGTACAACCGACACCCCGTTCACCAGGCTTTGTTGAAATGGCTCGTCCCGCTGATCGACGCCATCGAAGTCGACTTCCCCGCCTGAATTCGCGCTTTCCGGTGGCCACAACACTATTGCAGTCCCTCCTCCTCGGTGTTAGTGTCTCGGCCAATTATCCGGTGTAGCCATTGGCGGAGACCCCTGTGCTGCGCATCCCAACCGCGTCGCATGCCAATTTCGGTCGCGCGTTCTATCTGTTTTTGCTCCTCAGCGCATGGTGCCGACCGCTGATCGCCCAGCAGTTCTGCCAGCCGGTTCGCATCCCGTCTGCCGACCCTCGTTTAAACATCTTTTCCGATCGCCAGGAGATGGACGTGGGCGATGCGATAGCCGCGCATGTGCAACACGAATTTCTGGTTATCGACGATCCCGATTACACCGGTTACCTACGACGCGTAGGGCAGAAACTGCTCGAGCATGCTCCCCCGACCAATCTGCGCATTCAATTCTTCCTCTCCGATCTGCCGGTCGCGAACGCCCTGAGCCTCCCCGGCGGACGTGTCTACGTTTCACGCAAGCTGGTCGCAATCACCCGCAATGAGGATGAATTGGCCGGCGTGCTTGGCCATGAACTCGGCCACGTCCTCACCCACCAGCCGGTCACGAAAGTTACGCAGCTTTTTCGCGAGGTCCTCGGCGTCGCCCAGCCCGGCACTCGCGAAGAGATCTTCAAGCACTATGCCGACTTGCAGGACTACGCGGCGCGAAAGCATAAGGCGTTTGACCGTGGCGCTGGCCAAGAAAAACAGGAACAGCTCATTGCCGATCAAATCGGCATGCAACTTGTCGCCAGTTCCGGTTACCAGCCTCAGGCTTTCGGTGACATCTTCGATCGTATCAGTGAAACCAAAGGCAAAACCGGCAATTGGCTTTCCGATCTGTTCGGCGCAACCAGCAGCGAATCGAAACGCCTCCGCGAAATCTTCAAGCAGGCGCCCGCGCTGGCATGCGCCGGGCCGGTCCTGGCCGCCAACCCGGATGGTTTCCGGAAATGGCGAGCATCGGTGGTCGCATATTCCGGTCTCGGTCACAAGGAACAACTGCCGGACGTCATTGCCAGGGTCACCCTGAACCCTCCGTTACAAACCGACCTTCGCCGCATTCGGTTCAGTCCCGATGGCAAATTCCTGCTCGCACAAAACGAGTCCACCATTTTCGTCGTCGATGCGGCTTCCTTCTCCCCGAAGTTCAGTATCTACGCACCGAATGCCTATGACGCTTCCTTCACTCCTGATTCGCAGTCGGTGGTCTTCTACAACCCCACTTTTCGCGTGGAAGCATGGTCGGTTGCTGACGAAGCTCGCCTCTCTGCGCGCGAAGTCGTCATCACCAGTGGTTGCCTTGAGTCCCGCCTCTCTCCGGACGGGCACTACCTGGCGTGCCTGAATTCGGAATATGACCTCGCCCTCTACAACACGGAAACGGGCACACAGGTCTTCCTGAAAAAACATTTTTACGAACCAGGGTTTGGCGACTACCTGTTCCTCCTGCTCGGAAGGATTCTAGAAGAAGGAAATCCCGAGCTTCTACACATGCGATTTTCTCCGGACGCGCGGTATTTCGTTGCTCATTCTTCGCGCGAGGAATCTCTTGCCGTCAACCTCGCCACTCTTCAGCAAATCTCCCTTGCCGGTCCTCTTCGGAAGCTGCTTGCCCGCAATTTCGACTTTGTCGGAGCCGACAAAGTTGTCGGTGTTGACGCGTTTGATAGCAAAAGTTCGGGAGTGGTCAAATTTCCCGGCGGCGAACCAGTGCTAAAACTCACCTTGGGAGCGCAATCGCTCGAATCGGCCAGCAATTCACGTTATCTGTTGTTGCGCCCGATCGCCGAACACCCTTTGGGCGTCATGGATCTAGAAACCAGCAAGATCCTGATGGCTTCGGAAAAATCTGCGGGGGATGTGGCCGGCGACACCTATGTGTTCGAGCGAATTGACGGCGACCTGGGCGTTATGAACATGAAGGAACGGACGGAAGAGTCCAAACGTCTGAAGTTGCCGCTCGGAGAGTTGGGCGATCTGCAGGCGGTCAGCGTCTCGCCCGACTTGCGCTGGCTGGCCATGTCCGGAAAATCCCGCGGCGCCGAATGGGACTTGCTCCGCAATCAACGCCTGTTTTATGTCCGCGGGTTCAAGGGCGCTTCGTTCGGGGCGGAAGGCGTGGCCGACATAGACGTACAGAAATTTGAAAAAACGGAGCGGCACATAGTGCACCTGGATCCTGCCGGCAAGAGACTGGACGCCGGGATGGACCTGGAAAAAAGCAGGGGTTGGCAATACGGCGGTGTTTTCCTGCGCACCAAACACAACGGCAGGGAAAACTGGAAGTGGCGGGACGTGCTCTTTGAAGCTCTGGATGCGCGTAGCGGCACGGTGCTGTGGTCGCGCAATTTTTCCAAGGAAGCACCGGAAACCTTCAGTCGGCGCAAGGAATCGCTGCTGGTTTTTTCCTGGCCCGCGAACAGCGACGGCGCGAAAGAGGAGATCCGCAGCAGTCCCGCTTTTTCTCGCCGGTGGAGCAAAGTGGACGCGGATGGCAACGACTATTTCCTGGAAGTGCTGGAGCCGCAAACCGGAAAGATTTTGGGCGCAACGATTCTGCGTACCGGAAAAGGCTCTTTCACTCTGACGTCCGCGGAAGCTGCGGAAAATTTTCTGGTGGCCGCCGACTCCGCCAACCGTCTCCACGTCATCGCGATCGAGAACGGAGAGCAGAAAGGATTGCTATTCGGGCGGCACCCGGCGCTCTCCGGAAACTCCGCGTTGCTGAGTGCGGAAAATGATCGCGGCGAATTATTGCTCTACGACCTGAACACCATGACCCGGCGGCAACAGTATTTTTTCACCCACCCCATTGTTTACGTTGCCTTCGGCGCGGATCAGCGTCGAATGCTGGTGCTGACGGGCGACCAAACGGTTTTTTATATCAAACTGCCGAGCAGTCAAGCCACGACCGCAGCGGAAAATCACTGAGGGGCATTTCCAACTGCCGCCGCGTTCCGCCCCAGCGGCTGAATTGCAGCGTTGACTAGGAACGGGTCGTCGAATTCCGTCATATCGCCCGGACCCTTGCCTTTTACCGGGAATAAACGCGCGCTGAGCGGTTTGTGCCACTTTACGGCGAGCGTGGCTACGTCCGCTAGGATCATGTCGAGTTGTTCCACCGTGACATCGCCGGGAAGAGGAATCGTGTCGAGGCCGGTGGCGCAGACTGCTGAATACGACAGCAAACCCTCGAGTGAAACGCGGCCCTCGCTCCATCGCTCGGCCAGCCGCGAATCTTCCAGAATGGGCAACATCAACCCGTTGTAGCCGGTCTGCTTTACGTCGACCGCCTTGATCGCGGCGGTGATCGTGCCGGAAGCGGTGAGCGTTCCGGCGGAGCCAAACGGCGCGTCGATCAACTCTTCAATTGCGGCACCGATCGAAACGTCTTTCATGGGGGCCGGCGAGAGATCGATTCCCATGTAGCGCCAGCCGGTTTCCATGTCGACGCGTTCGGAGTGGCGTTCAATGTCCGTAGCCGAATCGCGCAGCATGTCGGTCAGCTTGCGTTTCGCGCTTTCCACATCCGGAGCATCCTTAAAAGCAGCTTCCACAACGTTCGCCGACTCGAGGCCGATGGCGAACTGGTGGCCAAAGCCGGTATGGTAGGCGGCGGTGAAGAATGGCGAGTAGGGCGGGACCATGGCGATCGCGCCGAGATTGAAGTTGCCCTGGCTGTGCTCGGTCTGGTCTTCCAGTTTTTTGATCGCGCGGGCGGCAGCTCCGATAGCCTTCCAGCGGACGCCGTCTTCCCCGGCAATCACTATACTGCCGCGGATGTGTTTCGTGGCGGCAAGGATATTCGCCAGCAGGTCGGCCTGCGATTCGGGATCGCTCGTATTCAGCATCGCGGGCCCGATGCCGGCGGCAAATTTCTCTTTGTCGGCGAGCGCGTCGTATTTTTGAAAAAACGCTACAGCCTGCTGCGTGCTCATGCCTTTGGTGTATTCGGGGAAAGGCTGAGTGGCGATGCGCAGCGTTTCGACCTCATAACCGCGCGATTCAAAGGTGGTTTTGGCGCGGCGCAGCATTTGCATTGTTTCGGCGACCTGCTGTTCGTATTGCACCGGATCGAGATTGATGAACGCAGTGATGGTGCGGATCTTCGGTTTGACGGGCGCGGAGGCTCGTGGTGTCGCTTGCGCCGCGGATTTCGCGGGGAGTGTTTTCTGCTGGGCCAAGGCGGCAGAGCAAAAAGCGAAACAGAGAATCGGCAAGACGACTGTGATTTGGCGGCGAATCATCTTGTTCTCCGATGCGCTAAACAAAGGCGGGGATGCCGGTGATTTTTTCGCCGATCACCAGCTTGTGGATGTCGTTGGTGCCTTCGTAGGTGTAGACGCTTTCGAGGTTGTTCATGTGCCGCATGATGCAGTAATCGTCCACGATACCGTTAGCGCCGAGAATGTCGCGGGCTTTGCGCGCGATTTCAAGAGCAATGCCGACGTTGTTCATCTTCAGCATGGAGATGTGCGCGGGATCGACTTTGCCTGCGTCCTTGATACGGCCGACGTGCAGCGCAAGCAATTGGCCCTTCACAATTTCGGTGATCATCCAGGCCAGCTTCTCCTGTACCAGCTGGTGCGAGGCGATGGGCTTGTTGGCGAACTGCTTGCGTGTTTTTGCATATTCTAGCGCCGTGTCGTAGCAAGCCATCGCTGCGCCGAGCGCACCCCATCCGATCCCGTAGCGCGCTTGATTGAGGCAGCTCAGGGGACCTTTTAGTCCGACCACGCCGGGAAGCAGATTTTCTTCGGGAATCTCGCAATCGCTGAAAGCAAGCCCGCTGGTGACAGAAGCGCGGAGCGACCACTTGCCGTGAACGTCCCAGGCCTTGAAGCCGGGCGTTCCAGCCTCGACGAGGAAGCCGCGGACTCTGTCGTCTTCGCATTTCGCCCAGACCACCGCAACATCGGCGATAGAACCGCTGGTGATCCACATCTTTTCGCCGTTGAGCACGTATTTGTTCCCTTTTTTAATCGCGCGAGTGAGCATGCCGCCCGGGTTGGACCCGAATTGCGGCTCAGTAAGACCGAAGCAGCCGATCTTTTTCCCTTGCTGCAGCTGGGGAAGCCAATTATTTTTCTGTGCCTCACTACCAAACGAATAAATCGGATACATCACCAGAGCACTTTGCACCGAGACGAAGCTGCGGATGCCGGAGTCGCCGCGCTCGAGTTCCTGCGTCATCAGACCGTAGGCGACGCTGGACATTCCCGCGCAGCCGTAGCCGTGCAGGCTGGCGCCGAAGAAGCCGAGTTCGCCGAGCTGCGGAACCAGGTGCATAGGAAAAGTGGCTTCGCGGCTGTGCTTTTCGATGATGGGAATGATTTCGTTCTCGACGAATTCGCGGGCTGTCTGACGGACCAGCCTTTCTTCGTCGTTGAGTTGCGAATCAAAGTCGATGTAGTCGACGCCGGCATACTTAGCCATGCTGGGTCTCTCTCCGTTTCAACCGTTGCGTGTCGGCATTTGTCTTCGGCGGCATCTAGTCTAACCCAGGCAGATGCGCAAAGGCGGACTGGAAGGCCCGGGAGATGCATGAGAAATCCGTCCGGCGACAGAAGCCACAGGGTCAGCGTGATCCCTTGGCTTGCCGTTGCTCGCCCGGGGACTTCCCGCCGGTCGAGGAGTGCGGCGCACCTATGTACTAGACCGGTAATATTTTACTATATGATTATCTTCATATCGATGGCGCTTTGCGGACCTGGAAGAGCGCGGTAAAACGGCGGAAATGTAACGAAAGGTAACGGCCGGTGCTCCGAAATCATCGACGACCGCGCAAAGGACGATCTAATTCCATGATTCGACGACGTTTACCTGGCCGCAGAGCATGGAAGCGCGGATGCAGTTATACCAACGGAATCACTCCTAAGGATGGGTGAATACGAATGAGCGGTATCAGAGAGAACGTTAGACGGGAGAGAGGGCGGGAGAGAGGCATCACGATGATCGAATTGCTGGTCGTGATCGCCGTCATTTCAGTGGTTGCTGCGCTCGCTATTCCGAACCTGGTCCGGCTGCAGAGGAACGCCAGGCTGAACGGTGATGCGCACAATCTCGCGGAAGTGTTATCCATTGCCAAGATGAGGGCGGCCGCGAACTTTACCGAGTCGAGAGTGTTCCTGTTCACGGGAACGGACAAGCTTCAATATTTTCGCGTGGATGTTTGGAGCAAGACAGCGAATGGCACGGGTAGCGCAGGCTGCTGGGTGCCAGATGCGGTCGTCAACCCAAGCACGAATGGCAGCGATTGCATCGGGAACTCTTCATACAAGGGCGGCGAGGACTTTCTTTCCACCGGAGTGAGCGCGGGGTACGGCAGCCTCAGTACTTCACCGGACACGACCGTGACGTTTGCGCAAGCGACGGCTTGCAAACAGGGGCAATCGGGGCCTACGGCGACTGACGGTTCAACGATTTCGGATACATCTTGCATTCAGTTCAACTCTCGAGGGTTCCCCACGGCGAGCGGCGGCTTCTACGTTACAGACGGCACGCGCGTTTATGGAATCATTGCCAACTCGATGGGATCAATTCACAGCTATGTATCCGGGGCGTCGACGGCGACATGGAAGGCGTACTGAGGCCATATGAGAGCCAAAATACCAAGAAGAGACCGGAATCGCAAAAAGGAGGCGGGCATTAGCCTGATCGAAACGATTATTGCGCTAGCCATCCTCCTGGTGGTGTCGGTCGGGATTCTTTCGATGGTGATGATTTCGATCACCACGACCGAAAATCAGGGACATCTGGCTGCGCGGACGACAGAGTACGCACAGGACAAGATGGAGCAGCTTCTGGGTCTGGCCTTTACCGATTGCAAAAACAATGACGCGAGCGTGAACTGCACGGACACGACTTCCGTCGACACCACAAACAACGCGTACACGCTGGGCACAGGTGGTACCGGCCTCTACCAAGGGGGCAGCCTGAGCACGTCATCTCCCACGAACGGCTACGTGGATTATCTGGACGCAAGCGGGAATCCCTTGGGGGGCGGCGCGACAAAACCGGCGAATGCCTTCTATATCCGCGTGTGGCAGATCACCGACACGACATCAACGCTGAAGACCATCAGCGTCAGGGTTGCGTCGGTCACCGGAGTGAATACAACGAATGCCGCACCGAACAGCACGGTAACGGCATTAAAGTCGAGCCCCTTCTAGGCTGGCGCGAATGAGGCGAGGAGGAATTGTGAGCGGCACGCCGAACAGGCACGAGACAAGCGGTCGAAAGATGCAAAACGGATTCTCTCTGCTGGAACTCCTTGTGGCAGTCGCGATTCTGTTAATCGTGGCAGGCACAGTCATGTCCAGCATGCTGGGAATAACGTTTTCGCAACAGACGGTGATGAACCGGACGCAAGTACACTCCAGCGTGCGAAACGCGACGGAAATGATGCAGCAAGAGATCGGCCAGGCGGGGAGAATAACGTCGCAATCGGGTCTGAGTTTACAGCAAGCTGTGATCGTGCCCAGCGGGTCTTCTTCGGTAACTACAACTCCCAACGTCCTGACGACAGCAACAGTGGGTGCTGGTACAGACAGCTTGTTCGTCGGCGAACAGCTCCTGGTGGATCCCAGCGCGAACATTTCGTCAGGCTATAACGAAGAGACGGTGACCATCACTGCGGTCGACTACGCGAACCACACGATTACCGCGACCTTCTCCTTTTCCCATGCGGCCAATACGCCGGTGCTCGTCCTGGGCGGGTTTGCCAGCGGAATCGTGCCGCCGGTGACAAACTCGAGCGGCACGACCTCCAAAATCTTTAGCGGCATAGGCACCATCGCGACCGATATGACGAGTGCAACCGCATCGGACGGCACGACGCTGAAACTTTATGGAGACGTCTACGGCGACGGGAACATGTGGTACGTGGTGTACAAATGTTCGCCGAACACAAACGGAACGGGAACGCTGTACCGATATGCAGTTCAGGACCTGCTCAACGGAACTGCGGCGACGCTTGGAAATTCAAAATCACTGCTCCTTGACAACATCTATGGCACGTCCGGGACCACCTGTTTTACATACACGACCAAAGATGTGCCGGTAACAATCAACGGTGGGTCGGTCACTCAAACGTTTGTCGTCAACGTGGCCGTGACGTTGACCGTGCAAACGCAAAACCTGGACTTGCAGACGGGCCAGCCTCAGAGAGAAACCAAAGCTCTGTTGAATATTGCTCCGCGCAACGTTTTCGATGCCTGGCAGCTGGCCAGCGCGCCGAGTGGGTACACCCGCACCCAGCCGATACCCAGCAACGTGTTGAACAATTTTCTGAC
>Ga0126379_10002606_pt1 | contig 11511 bp, 13 predicted proteins | sample PanSoiMetPlot_24_FD_92640 | JGI IMG/M metagenome (GOLD analysis project Ga0126379, IMG submission 92640) | Tropical forest soil microbial communities from Panama - MetaG Plot_24 | ecosystem: Environmental > Terrestrial > Soil > Tropical forest > Bulk soil | place: Panama | collected 2016-02-17
AATACGAATTTGGCTCCCCGAAACTTCCTATGATTCGTGAAGCCCTCGTCTTCCACTACATGGACGACCTCGACTCCAAAGTCGCGGCTGTCCGCGCCGTCCTCGCCATTCCCTCCGCCGAAGACCATTGGTCCGCCTACAGTGGCGCCCTGGGCCGCAAATTCCTCCGCTTAGGCGAATTCCTAAGAGACAAAGCCCCCGACGCGCCGCACGCAAAGCAGCCCTGACGAGGCTAGGTTTCTCAGGGTTCCCGGCAGTGTCCTTGTGGTGAAGCTTTTCTTCTTCCTGAGCTGTCAACTGTGAACTACCGCCCCGCAACCTGCTAGACTATCCTTTTACCGAATCTTTTCAAAAGGACGCACCCATCAACTGCGACAACGCCGCCTTCACCCAAAGGGCGCAGTCCATCCTCGGAAGGGGTGAACGCCCATCATCTCCCGATCCCGCAGTCCCCTCGGCTCTTCCCGCCGAATACCGGGTGCGCGATCTTTCCATCGGTCCAGCCACCGTTCTTGCTCCCATGGCTGGCGTCACCGACACACTTTTTCGCCGCGTCATTCGGGCTCAGGGCGGTTGTGGCCTGCTTATGACCGAGTTCACCAGTTCCGAAGGTATCACCCGCAGTGCCGCCAAGTCCGCTCGCTATCTTTTCTTCCAGGAAGACGAACACCCCATCGCTGCTCAACTCTTCGGCGCTAATCCTCAAGTCATGGCCGAAGCCGCTCGCATGGTCGAAGACCTGGGCTACGACGCCGTCGACATCAACCTCGGCTGTCCCGCGAAGAAAGTCGTCAAGTGCGGTGGTTCCGGCCTCCTTCGCGAGCTTCCGCTGCTTGAACAAGTTTTCCGTGCCGTTCGCGCTGCTGTGAAAATCCCTCTCACCGTCAAGCTGCGCGCCGGGTGGGACGAAAACTCCATCGTTGCCGTCGATGTCGTCAAGATGGCCGAGCACATCGGCATCGAAGCCGCCGCCATTCATCCCCGCACACGCGCCCAGGGCTATGCCGGCAAGGCGGACTGGTCCCTCATCGCCGCCGTCAAGCGCGCCGTCAAAATTCCCATCATCGGCAATGGCGATATCCAGTGCCCCGAAGACGCCGCCCGCATGGTCATCGAAACCGGTTGCGATGCTGTCATGATCGGGCGCGCCGCCGCCACCAATCCCTGGATCTTTTCGCAGATGCAGCAATACCGCGAAACCGGCCGCTATTCCGTGCCCTCCGAGGACGACCGCCACCGTTTACTGTCTGGCTACTATAAACAAATTCTTCAAGCCGGTCTGCCCGATGGTATGGGCAAAATGAAGCAGTTCGCATGCTGGTTTACTCATGGCGTGGGGAACGGCAGCGAACTTCGCAGAATTGTGCATTCGGCACGCACCCCGGGCGAAGTGGTCGACAACGTAGAGAACTTCTTCGCGCGGAAAACGGCCGGTGGAGGGCACCCAGCCCATGAGCCAGACGATCGAGAACGCCGCGAAACAGAGGTCGGAACGTAGAATTGCTGTCCGCTTGCCCTTACGCGTCCGCGGTTGCGACGCGCGAGGTTTTTCCTTCGAAGAAGACACCGCCAGCGAGAATCTTTGCCGCGGCGGTGCCGCTTTTCGCACTCGCTTCGACCTAGCGATCGGTTCCAATCTTCAAATTCGCATTCCATCCCAGAATGTCGCTCGCCGCATCGACTCCGAGTTTGAGACTCAGGGCCGCGTCGTCCACGTCACCGAGCCACTCACCAATGGCGAACGCGTCGTCGGCGTCCAGTTCACCGGCCCTCGCTTCCAACGCGTCTTCCGCCCCGAGTCCGCCGTCTGACCTCTAGCTTTGTTCGGTGCTTGAATTTGTGCGATTGCCTGAGAGGGGATCCGTTCTCGTATTACGTACCACTTACAATCCCTGATTACCCGCTTACCGAAGGCCGCTTGTTCCTGATATGACCCTATGCCTCCGGCTCGCCGTGATCCAGCAACTGCTTATACGCATCCCGCTTCGTGATCCCCCGCTCTTTCGCCGCCAGCTTCAACGCTTCCCGGCGATCCAGTTTCGCCTGGTGGATCAACTCATCCACCCTGGCTGCCAGTGATTGCGCCGTATCGAAACGAGTCCCCACTTCGCCCGGCTCCGGCGCGCCGATCAATAGCGTGATTTCTCCCTTCGCCGGATACGCTTCCAGAGACTCCAGAATTCCCGACAATTTTCCTCGCCGAAACTCTTCGTGCAGTTTCGTCACTTCCCGCGCCAGGCACGCGGGCCGGTCGCCAAGAGCCTCCAGCGCCGCGGCCACGGTTTCCGCAATCCGGTGCGGTGCTTCATAAAAGATCAGCGTACGGTCTTCAATCCGCAAGCGCTCCAGCGCGCGTTGCCGCTCTCCGGTCCTCGCCGGCAAAAATCCCAGAAACACAAACTCCTCATTCGGCAATCCGGACGCCGACAGAGCCGTCAGCAGCGCCGAGGGCCCGGGAATGGGAACCACGGGGATGTGATGTCGGATGCACAGTGAAACTAGCCGATGCCCGGGATCGGAGACCAACGGCATGCCCGCGTCGCTTACCAGCGCGATCGACGCGCCCTGCTCCATCGCCAGCACCAATTCCGGCGCGCGCGTCAGTTCGTTGTGCTCGTGATAACTTACCAGTGGCCGGTGAATATCGAAGTGCGTCAGCAATTTCTGCGTGTGCCGCGTATCCTCACAGGCAATCTGGTCGACTTCCTTCAGGATGCGCAGCCCGCGCAGCGTGATGTCTTCCAGGTTGCCGATCGGCGTCGCCACCAGATACAAACAGCCGCGCCGAGAAACGGGAAGGGAATCGATCTGCGCGTCTTCTGTCATCGGAGTTCCGAGAAGAGTCTAGCACGCGGCGGAGCAGCGGTCGCCAGCCGCGCGCATGGTACAATTTTGGATTGAATACTCCTCAGGAGGGAGCACTGTGCCGCTGTACGAGTATCAATGCACTAAGTGCCACAAGCGCACTGAAAAAATCGAAGGCCTTGCCGGACCGCACTTGAAAAAGTGTCCGCACTGCGGTGGAAAAGTCGAACGCCTGCAATCCGCTCCGGCGATTCAGTTCAAAGGCTCCGGCTGGTACGTCACGGATTATGCCGGCAAAAAATCCGGCAGTGATGGCGCGCCCAGTGAGAAGAGCGACTCCACGCAAGGGTCGAAGGAGACTGCCTCCAAGGAATCCGCCTCCAAGGATTCTGCCTCGAAGGATTCCGGCTCGAAGGACTCCAAAGAAAAAAAGCCAACCAAGAAGAAAGACTGACCGTGCAAGTTGCCGCTTGTCATTCCGAGCGCAGCGAGGAATCTCTTTTCGATGTGAAACAAAGCACAGGCGATCGCACGTTGGGTCGCTAAAATTTCAATGCCTTCAAATAATCCCTGAAATCTTCTCCCAACTCTTTGTTCATCAGCGCCAGCTCCACGGTCGCCTTCAGGAATCCCAGCTTGTCTCCCGCGTCGTAGGAAAGTCCTTCGTAGATCAACGCCCACAATCCGTGTTCCTTGGCCAGAATGCGCATCGCATCCGTCAGCTGAATCTCTCCGCCCGCCCCTGGCTTCGTCCGCTCCAGGCAACCAAAAATCGCCGGTGGCAGCACGTACCGGCCGGTAATCGCCAGATTCGACGGCGCGTCTTCCTTCTTCGGTTTTTCCACTAGGTCGCGAATCCGCAGGAGGCGCTCGCCAAACGGAGGCAGCGGCGCCGGTTCTCCGGCTACGATGCCATACAAATATGTCTTATCGCGCGGCACTTCTTCCACTGCGATCGCGCCTGTCCCCGTCGCTCCGTAAACGTCGATCAGCTGTTTGGTCGCGGGATTTGGGCCGGGAATCAGCACGTCGCCCAGCAGCACCGCGAATGGTTCGTCGCCCACCAGGTCTTTTGCCACCAGCACCGCGTGGCCCAGTCCCAACGGTTCTTTCTGCCGGGTGTAGCTCACCTGCACCATATTGCTGATGCGCCGCACCATTTCTGCCTGCTCGATCTTGCCGTGTTCTTCCAGAAAGCGCTCCAGCACCGGCGCGTTATCGAAATGATCTTCGATGGAGTTTTTGCCTTTGCCGGTTACGATGATGATGTGCTCGATGCCGCTGGCCACGCACTCTTCAGCAACGTACTGGATCTGCGGCTTGTCCACTACGGTGAGCATTTCTTTTGGCTGAGCTTTTGTGGCTGGCAAAAACCGTGTGCCTAATCCTGCGGCCGGTAAAACAGCCTTGCGAACTCTCTGATACGTATGCGTTTGCGAGGACTTCCGCTCTTCAATCGTCATTGGAACATCCAGGTGGCTGTAGCTTACTTACGGTTACTTTGGCAAAGTATCTTTCCCGCCCAAGTATTGTCAATGCACCGAAGGGTGTAGGCTGTGGCGGAAGTGAAACCTGGCTAGCGACCAGCGGGTGCTCCGCGAGGAGCTGCCATCGCCACCGCCACATCGCCACCCAAACGAAAAACTCAATCCTACCTCGGCGTCAAAATCGTTTCGCGCATCGTTGTGTGGATACAGAAACGCCCCGCCGGAGCGATCACCGCAGACGCCGGATTCTACAGTGAAATTCCAAAGCTGGCGTCAGTCGCGAAAGCGCATTGATTGAGCGTGTTACCAACATAGTCGGCGCGCTGACATTTTCTGTTTCGCGGTTCTTCACAGGTTGCCAGGCACCGGTTTGGCACGAATCGCAGTTCGCGAGTCAGGGCTCACATTCATGCTATTGTTATTGCAACGGTCGAAATTGCCCAAGCCCTTGCCGTAACCATCATCGCGTGGGAGGAGGTCTACACCTTGCACATTTTGTGGCAAGACGTACGTTACGCGCTGCGAATGCTGCGGAAGAATCTAGGGTTTAGCGCGATCGCGATTTTGTCGCTGGCGCTGGGGATGGGGTCGAACGCCGCGATTTTCACGGTAGTGAACGCGGTGCTGCGGAAACCGCTACCGGTGAAGGATATTTCACGGCTGGTCGAAGTCGATACCATCGACACCAAGACGCTGGTCACCGCGGACAACCTGGTGAAACTGGGCATTTCCTATCCAAATTTCCAGGACTTTGCCAGAGAACAGCAACACTTTTCCGGGCTGAGCTGTATCGTTGGTCCGTTGCCTGTGAACGGAGTTCTTGCGCGGTTTGCCCTAGCAGCGACATCCATAGATTGCACCACGCGCGGCCTCTGTGCGGGTGAGATAGAATTTGGTTTTTTGGGCGCGAGCCGCCCCTCAGGACAGGAGAATCCGGCGTAAGCCCGGCGTGAACGATAGAAATTGTCGGGGATCGGGTTGTCAGGAGACGGTAGAAAAAATTCAGATTGGGAGAGCGTCGAGCAGCCGTGGAATCTGCTGGCGTCCGCAGAGGGGAATCAGGATCGATTGTAGACAGGAACGAGGAAATAGGCTTCGAAGTCCGCGCCGCGGTGCGCTTTGCCCTGAACCTGGATCTCCCAGTACGTAGGCGGAGACGGGGCAAGGAGCGTGGAGGGTTGATTTGCGGGCACCTTGAACTCAACGGGGATATCCCCGCCAGCCAGGCCGGTGAGCTGGTCCCGGGAGAGGGTGAGCGCTTCCTGATAGAGTTCAAAGCAGACGACCCGGGTCGTGCGGTTTTGGCCGCTGCCGGAAGTAACGTATTTTTCCTGAACGCAGCGAAGCGTGAAGGTGAGTTCGTCCAACGAGGAAATTTGGTGCGGAGCTCGCAGGCGGGCGCGCAGCGATTGCCCGAGGAAATAGGGGAATTCGTCGTAAACGAAAAAAGTGTTGCCGTAGCGGAAGAGTTCGCCGAGCATCTGCAGCCAGCGTCCCCAGAAAACCAGGCCGATGAGTGCGAAGAGGCTGGCGAATACCAGGAAGACGCGCCCCATGCCGGGCACATTCAGGCCCACCCAGAAAAAGGGAATCAGGAGCGCGTTCCAACCTAGGGCAGCAACAAAGCGGCGCAACATGGCGTTGAAGGCAGAGAAGGCGATGCCCTCGCGATGCCAATGATGATCGACAAGCCATGGTTCGCCGGGATGCTCGGCGGCTTCGCGCAGGTAAACCGCTTGCCGCGCGGCATCGCGCAAACCATGAATAATCAGGAAGGTTCCGGCACTGAAGAAGAAACCGCCGATCAGGCCGATGAGCCAGTCGGGAGCGTTCTTGCGGCCGTGCATGCTGATGATATTGAGTGCGACACAGACGATACCGATGCCTGCGACGAGGAAGGGCAGGCCCAAGAGCACGGACTTCCAGCCGTCAATCGCCACGGTGCATTGCACCGGATGGTTCAGCAACACGGGCGGCGAGCCGGGTTCTGTGATGCCCATGTGCCGCGTCAATGAATTCGGACCGTCCGAGATGGTGATTGGCATAGATGCTCCGCACGTCGTTCGACTGTGCACGGTGCCAGCGGCCTCCTGCAATAGGACTTGCGGCCAATCAGTAAAGGGGGCTCAGCGCGTGTGCTAGCATTGGTCACGGAGCGAAAATGGCGCCAGGAAAGATCAAGGGAGTGAGGATATTGGGAATTGAGTCGTCGTGCGACGAGACGGCGGCGGCAGTGGTGGAGGACGGGCGGAAAATCATCTCCAGCGTGGTGGCGTCGCAGATCGACATTCACCGCAAGTATGGCGGTGTTGTTCCGGAGTTGGCGTCGCGGGAGCACCTGCGTCAGATTGTGCCGGTGGTGCGTGGGGCGATCAGCGAGGCCGGGCTGGGCATGGCCGAGCTGGACGCAATCGGGGTGACGCAAGGGCCGGGGCTGGCAGGCTCATTGCTGGTTGGAATCATGTATGGCAAGACGATGGCCAGAGCCTTGGGCAAGCCGCTGGTGGCGGTGAACCATCTGGAAGGGCACGTCCACGCGGCGTTTCTGGAAGCGTACAACAGTGGAGAAGAGCCGAGGCTGCCGACGGTGTGCTTGATCGTGTCAGGTGGACACACGGTTTTATATCAGGTGAAGGCTGGCGAAGCAGACGGGAACGAGGCGTTTGTGTATCGCAAGCTGGGCGGTACGAGAGACGACGCGGCTGGAGAAGCGTACGACAAAGTAGCGAAGTTGCTGGGGCTCGGTTATCCGGGTGGGCCAATCCTCGACAAGCTGGCTGCTGCAGCGGGCAATGCGCCGGCGCCGGTGAAGTTTGGTCCCACGAAGACGCGAGGCAACGCACTGGATTTCAGCTTCAGCGGCTTGAAGACCGCGGTGCTGTATCACGTCAGGGAACATCCAGAATACCGCGAGGAAATTCGGAAGAGGGAAGAAGCGATGGCACAAGGTCATCGCAAACTGGAAGTGTTGCTGCCGCTGTGCAGCAAACAAACACTAGGGCTGGTGCGTGAATTCCAGAATGCGGTGGTGCGTGACCTAGTGGAACGAACCATGGCTGCGGCGGAAGAGTGCGACGTGGAGACGATACAGGTGTCAGGTGGCGTGGCCGCGAATAGCCAATTACGGACGCGATTTGCCGAGCGGGCCAAGGGAAGGAAAGTGTTTTTCCCTAGCCGATCGCTGTCAACGGACAACGCGGCGATGATTGCGGCGGCGGCATACGCGAGATTCGTGAGGGGCAGGTTTGCGGATGATGGATTGAATGCGATGGCGAGCATGAGACTGGAAGAAGCAAGGAAGTAATGAAATAAGGAAGTTTCGAACGTGAGTTCGTGTGTTGTGTCCTTACTTCCTTACCGCGTTGCTTCATTCCTTCGCTGCCGTGAAAAGTAGCGGCGAGCCGCGCACTGCAAAAGAAAACGGGCTCTTCAAAGGAAGAGCCCGCTGAAAAATCCTGCGGATGAAGACTACTGTTCGACGGCTTCCTGCATCATGGGGAACTGCAGTTTGGCCTTGGCCAATGATTTTACAACTAGGCCTTCGGCATTTTCGGCAGTGAGGTTGCGCGCGGTCGCCATCTCACTGACGAGGAGATACTTGGCGCGTTCCAACATTTTCTTTTCGCGGAAGGAAAGAGGCTTGCTGCGGGACAGAGAAACGAGGCTTTTGAGAACGACGGCAACCTCGAGCAAAGAACCCGTGCGCATGCGCTCGGAATTCTCCTTGAAGCGGTGCTTCCAATCGTGATGGGAATTGAGTTTGCCCTTCTCGAGGAAACCGAGCACCTTGGTGGTGTCATTGGAACGAATAACGGATCGAAGACCAACAGCCAACGCGTTCGTATGAGGAACCATGACGCGAAGGCCGCTGGATACAATGCGAATCATGTAGTAACGTTCGGTTCTGCCGTTCAAGACTCCATAGCTCATTTGCTCTACAACGCCAACGCCGTGGTTCGGATACACAACCTTGTCGCCGATCTTGTAGTCCATAGCTGAGATTAGCCCCCTAGGAGATGAAACCAGTTTAATAAGTTGTGCTGCAAGAGTCAAGATATATGCTGTGGAATGAGGAAGATAGGAAGGGGGGCGTTTCAAATTGGCACTGTAATTGCTCTGGCGCGGCGCTCGCCGCCGGCGGTCATGCATTGGAAATATGGCTAAAAAAGTTCGATTTTGCTGTTTTGCGAAGTAAAACAGCGGTTGCCGAGAAGGGAACAAACAAAATGCAGGCTTGGCTGGACCGATTTCCCGTGTGTCTATGATCACCCTGGCCTTGGACACCTCGGAGACCAGAGGGAGCGTTGTGGTTCGACGGGACGGGCGGAATGTGGCCGTGCGCCTGCACGGGGGAACGGCAGACTATTCGTCCTGGCTCTTGCGGGTCGCCGAGGAGGCATTGAGGGAAGCGGCTGCGACAATGGATTCTGTGGAGCTGTTAGCGGTGTCGACGGGCCCAGGGTCGTTTACGGGCGTGCGCGTGGGGCTGGCGACTGTGAAGGCGTGGGCAGAAGTGTACGGGAAGCGGGTTGTGGGAGTTTCGCGATTGGAGTCGATGGCGCGGGTAGAGGACAGGCGGGGACTGGTGGCGGCCAGCTATGACGCGCAGCGGGGACAGATTTTTGGTGGACTCTACCAGTGGGTGGAGGGAGCGATGAAGGCGGTGGAGAACGAGATGGTGACGGCGCCGGGGGCATTCGTGGCATTTGTTGACGAACATGCCGGTGCTGATAGGGTGCAGTGGGTATCGCTCGACCCGCAAATGCTCACTTCGGCAGAGAAGTGGTCAAACCGAGAACGGCGGGGGGATCGCTTGATTGCCTGCCCTGCGGACGTGGCGAGCCTGGTTGGGGACCTTGCGGAGGAGCGAGCGAAACGGGACGAGTTTACCGACGTACTGGAATTGGATGCCAATTATGTGCGGCGCTCGGATGCGGAGATCTTCTGGAAAGGACCAGCAAGCGGTGTGCGCTGAGGGGATCAGGCCTAACGAGAGATTGGTGATCCGGCCCTTTGGCAAAGACAATGCTGAGGCCGCGAGTGCAATCCTACGGGAGTCGCCCGAAGCTGTTGGTTGGTCCGCCTCCATGATCAGAGACCTTCTTGCGGCGACGGGAGTGTCCGGCTTCATCGCGGAGCGAGACGGCAGTACTACAGGCCTTATCCTAGGCCGGGAAGTGCTGGACGAAGGCGAGATTTTGAATCTCGCGGTGGCCAAAGGGGATCGGAGACAGGGCGAAGGCGCGGCGCTTAGTCGTCAGATGATGAACTCCTTTGCCGCGAGAGGCGTACAGCGCGTGTTCCTGGAAGTGCGGGAGTCCAACCTGGGTGCGATCGCTTTTTACCAGAGGCTAGGCTTTCGGCAAGTGGGCAGGAGGGAGGGCTATTACCAACAACCGGCTGAGGCGGCCCTGATTCTGGAGCATAGTGCCAACAATCCACAGCCTGGCACGGAATAGGCCTTGACTGGGATTTTACGAGGTGTACCCTGCGTTCATCGGGCATTCACATTGCCCGGTAAGAAGGAGGAACGCATGGCAGCAATCCAGCGGGCACCTCGGGACGTAATAATGACAGCCGACGCCGAGTATCAGCGTCTGGCAGAAAAGCACCATCAGTACGAAGTAGAATTACAAAACCTCTCAAGGTCCCCATTCCTCAATTCCGAAGATCTCCTAGAAGAAATCAGATTGAAAAAATTGAAGCTGCACGTGAAAGACGAAATGAAGCTTTTGGCTGCGCGTATCCATACCTCGCGGACCGGACAAGCGCAGTAGTTTGTCTGGTTCGCGCATCCCAACAGCTATCTGTCGTAAAATGACCAGAGACCTCCCGCAGAGCGGTTCCGCGCCGGGGAAGGGGAGGGTATGGTCCGAGAAGGCTACTATTTTGGATTACCACCGTTTTTGCTGGGCGTAATTGCTTTTGCTAGTAGATGGCGGTGGGGAATTCTGACGGGCGGCGTGCTGGTTGCGCTGGGCCTGTTTGTCTTCTATTTCTTTCGCGATCCTGAACGAACAATTCCAACCGGAGCCGGGTTGGTGGTGTCCCCAGCTGACGGGCGCGTCGTAATAGTGACGGAAGAAGAGCGGTGCGGGCGGCCGGGCAAGCGCATCAGTATCTTTCTGGCAATCTGGAATGTGCATGTGAATCGGTCTCCAGCGTCGGGAACGATCGCGAAGTTGGAATACAAGCCGGGAAAGTTTCTGGCCGCGTGGGCGGAAAGGGCCTCGCTGGAGAACGAGCAAAACGTTTTTACGCTGGCGAGTGAACACGGCGAGATCGTGTTCAAGCAGATTGCCGGGTGGGTTGCGCGGCGCGTGGTTTCCTGGAAGAAGGCGTGTGACGTAGTAGAGCGAGGGGAGCGCGTAGGGTTGGTGCGCTTTGGCTCGCGCGTGGATGTGTGGCTGGCGGCGCAGGCGGAAATACTGGTAAAGGTGGGACAAAACGTGAAAGGTGGGTCGAGCGTGATCGCGCGGATCGCCGAGCCCATGGGAGCTCCAAGGATTGCCGGCAATTATTCGGGACGAGGGAAAGAGAAAATCAAGGAAGATGGCCGCCCGACGTAGTACTCTGGCAGAATAAGCAAAGCAAACATGGCTGACTACGAACAACAAGAGATTTCGTTTAGCGGGAAACTTCACAAGGACCCAAAACGGCGGCGGGGAATATTCCTGTTGCCGAGCCTGTTCACCGGGGCGAATCTGCTGTGCGGGTATTATGCTTCCGTTGCCGCACTTTCGGGCGGGACGGAAGACTTTGACCGCGCCGCGAAGGCTATTGGCATTGCGATCGTGTTTGACGCCATGGATGGGCGTATTGCACGGTTGACCGGAACGAATACGGAATTCGGCGTGCAGTTTGATTCGCTTGCTGACGTGGTGAGCTTCGGAATTGCGCCCGCGATTCTGGCGTACGCCTGGGGCTATCGCAGCGTGACGGGCATGAACCCGCAGGCCCTTGAGCAACTGGGGCACCTGGCGTGGATTTGCTGCCTGGCCTTCTTGATCTGTTGCGCGTGGCGGCTGGCGCGCTTTAACGTGCAGGGCATGGCGCCGGGAGGCTCGAAGAATTTCGTGGGCATGCCGACGCCAGCGGCCGCGGGAATGGTGGCTGCGACGGTGCATGCGTGCCACTGGTTCGGGCCGATCAGCGACAAGAGCTGGGCGATTGCCTGGTTTTTCATGATGCTGGCGCTGGGAGCGTTGATGACCAGCAC
>Ga0126379_10002608_pt1 | contig 11510 bp, 12 predicted proteins | sample PanSoiMetPlot_24_FD_92640 | JGI IMG/M metagenome (GOLD analysis project Ga0126379, IMG submission 92640) | Tropical forest soil microbial communities from Panama - MetaG Plot_24 | ecosystem: Environmental > Terrestrial > Soil > Tropical forest > Bulk soil | place: Panama | collected 2016-02-17
CCGGCCGGTAGATATCGAATGGCTGAAGGACGGGTCGATGCTGCTGTCCGACGACTATAACGGCGCGGTCTATCGGATCAGTTACGGCGCGCCGCCACAGGTCAGTTTGCGTCGCTAGGCGGACTAGTTATGGGGCGCACTGGCCAAGCCGCGGCATTTATTACGGCTCTCCTGCCCGGTGCGGTTCCCGCTTTGGCTGCCGATCTGGAGGAGAAAGTGGCGCCATGCCTGGCCTGTCATGGCGTCCAGGGGCAATCGGAGACCGAGAACGTGCCCTCGCTCGGCGCGCAGCCAGCCCCCTACACGGTGATCCAGCTGTTCATGTTTCGTGGAAAAATGCGCGTCGCCGAGCCAATGAACGAAATGGCGAAGGAGCTCAGCGACAATGACCTGCAATCAATTGCCGATTTCTGCGCGAAACAGCCGGCGCCCAAACCGTCTGCCGATCGTGGGGATCCGGCGCGGCTCGAGCGCGCTCGCGCGCTGGTCGAGCAGAACCACTGCAATGTCTGTCATCGCCCCGATTTTTCCGGGCAGAACAACGTCCCCCGGCTCGCCGACCAGCGCGAGGACTATCTTCTGAAGACGTTGCGCGACTACAAGAGCGGCGTCCGCCGCGGCTACGATGCCACGATGGCCGAAGCGCTGCAGCCGGTCGACGACGCGCAGCTCGTCGAGTTCGCCTATTACCTGGCGCACCTGCGCTGACTGCGCCGGTCGCGCTTGCAACGCCTGGCCACTAATAACCGATCAGATTTGGTGAAGGTCCGGCGATGCTACGGCAACCTCAATAAATGTGCTGGCCGCCGTTGACGAAGATTTCCGTACCGGTGACATAAGCCGCATCGTCGCTGCATAAAAAGAAAATCGTCCCGGCGACGTCTTCGGGATCACCGAGGCGGTGAAGCGGGATGCGCGGCAGCAGCACCGTGGTTTCCGGAGACAGCATCGCCGTCTTGATCTCGCCGGGAGCGACGGCATTGACCCGCACGCCAAGCTGGGCGAATTCCGCTGCCATCTCGCGCGTCAAGGCAGACAAGGCCGCTTTGGATGTCGAATAAGCCGACCCGGCGAACGGGTGCACGACGTGCCCCGCGATCGATGTGATGTTGACGATGGCGCCCTTGGCTTGCGCCAGCGCCCCAGAAAAAGCCCGGGCCAACATCAGCGGCACGAAAAAATTAATCTGAAAAACCGTGCGCCAGTCTTCGAGATCAGTGTTGAGACAGCCGAGCCGCTCCTTGGTCGGAGATTTGGGCGACACGCCGGCATTGTTGACAAGAGCATGCAGCGGCCCGTCGAGGTAGGCGCCGGCTTCCGCAATAAGGTGATCGAGATCGCCGGTCTTGCCGAGATCGGCGGTAATGTGATGCGTCCAGTTGGGGTCGCGTTTGCATTCCTCCGGCACCGGGTCGCGCGAGCAGGTGATGATCCGCCAGCCGGCATCGCTGAAGCGCTTGACCGTCGCATGGCCGATCCCGCGGCTCGCACCAGTCAGGAGCAAGACTTTTCGCTTCGCGCTCATCGTGCGGCGGCCTCCCGGCGTGGAAAGTTGGATCGCGGCTCCTCGATCCCCTCCGGATCCTGATGGATGATGACCTCCGCGTTAGGATAGGCAGCCCGCAGCTTCGCTTCGACCTCGTCGGAGATCTGGTGCGCGCGCAATAAGCTGAGAGAGCCCTCCATTTCGAGATGGATCTGAATGAAGGAAGTCGGTCCGGCTACCCGAGTGCGCAGATCATGCGCGGCGACCACGTTGGGGTGTGATTGCGCGATCTCGCGGATCCGCTCGCGCTCGTCGTCCGGGAGCTCATGGTCCATCAGCTGGAACAGCGACAGGCGCGCCAACCGCACCGCGGAATAGACGATCCAGAGGCCAATCGCGGCTCCGAACAGAGGGTCGAGGATCGGAAAATCGAGTGCGGTGCTCAACAGCAATGCGGCAATGACACCGAGGTTCAACACTAGATCGCTGCGATAATGCAGTTCGTCGGCGCTGATCCCGATCGACCCGGTGCGCCGCACGACATGTCTTTGATAGGAAACGAGCGTGATCGTCAGTGCGATAGCGAAGATCATCACGGCGATCCCGGCGGGCGGGTTCTCGACCGGCGACGGCGAGATCAGCCGCCGTACTGCTTCGGCGAGAAGCAGCATCGCGCTCCCGGTGATGAAAGCCGACTGGCCGAGAACGGCCAGCGGCTCGGCCTTGCCGTGGCCGAAGCGATGCTCGCGATCGGCGGGGCTCATCGCGTGCCGCACCGCTATCAGGTTGACGATCGATGCCGCCGCATCGAGCAGCGAGTCGACAAGGCTCGACAGCAGAGCGACCGACCCGGTTTCGAGCCAAGCTGCAAACTTCACCGCGATCAGAAGCGCCGCAACACCGACCGAGGCATAAGTCGCCAGACGCCGCAATCGGTTTGCCGCTAGCCCGTCAATCAGGGGAAGAGCCGTTCCCGTCGCCATCCCTCGCCTTCGCGCACGAACAACAGCCGATCATGCAACCGAAACGGCCGCTCCTGCCAGAACTCTATACGCTGCGGTATCACCCTGAACCCAGACCAGTTTGGCGGCCGCGGCACCGCTTTTTCGCCAAAGCGGCGCGAACATTTCTCTACCCGTCGTTCAAGTTCGGCGCGGCTGGCGAGCGGCTGCGACTGGTCGGACGCCCAGGCTCCGATCTGGCTGTCGCGCGGCCGGCTCGCAAAATACGCGTCCGCTTCGTCATCGCCCACGAGTTCGATGATCCCCTCGACCCGGACTTGGCGGTTCAGCGATTTCCACATGAAGCACAGCGCGGCGTGCGGGTTGGCGAACAGCTCCTGCGACTTTCGGCTATCGAGATTGGTGTAGAATACGAACCCCCGCTCATCGAGCCCCTTCAGCAGCACCATGCGAGCCGACGGCCTGCCATCGGGCCTCGTCGTCGCCAAACTCATCGCATGCGCGTTGGGCTCCCCCTTCCACGCCTCGTCCAGCCATCGCCGGAAGGGCGCCAGCGGTTCGGTCTCGGCGATCTCGTCCATCGGCAGGCTTCCCTGGGCTGCGGTTCGCCCGACCTACTCTGTCGCGACCTTCTCGGCAATCGGGTTGGTCGAGCGCCAGCGAAAGCGGCGGCGCGGGGCGGGCTCGAGCGTCTCGGCGATCAGTGAAGCCATTGTCGTTTGCATCGCGGCGGCTTCGGCTTTGACGATCCGATCCATCGCCGGCGCGACCAGCCGTTGCCAAGGGGTGGACACGTGCTCCGTCCAGCGGCCGGCGAGCGGTAAATGCAGCGCCTCGTAAAGGTCGTGCAAAGTTGCCGTCTCCGGGCTCCAGGCCAACACCCATCGGCCCTCCTGCGTGTGCGCGGCGAAGCGCGCCTCGGCGAGCGGCCTCATATGCTCATCGATCACGGTCGTCGCCACCCCGAGTTCGGCGGCCAGCTCCGGGGTCGATCTTGACTCGCCGCTCCGTTGTGCGCGCGCCAAGGAGGCGATGAGCGCCAGGCTAAAGCCGAGCCGGACGCCACCGGAAGGGATGGTTCCGATCCGCTCGTCGATCCGCCAATTCGGCAGCGCAGCGGCGACAACGGCTCCGAGCAGCACCGCCATCCACGAGATGTACATCCACAGAAGGAAGATCGGGATGATCGCGAGCGCGCCGTAGACCGTCTGATAGAAAGATGAAGCACTGATATAAATCGAAAAGCCGACCTTCAGAATTTCGATCGCCACTGTAGCAATAAGGGCCCCGAGCGCGCCGTCGCGCCACCGCACCGCGCAGTTAGGAATGAGGCAGTAGAGCAGGGTCAGGGCGATGAATTCGAGCAACGCCGGTACGACGCGGGCAAGAGAGTGCAGCCAGCTGCTCGCGAACCATGCCGCGGCTTGCTGTTCGAGGCCCACCTGCCGCGCCGCGATCTCGAAATAGGTCGACAGGGACAAGCTAATTCCGATAAGCAGCGGCCCGAGGGTGATCAGGGTCCAATAGGCAAGGATTCGCTGAACCCACGGCCGCGGCGCGGTGATACGCCAAATCAGGTTGAGCTGATCCTCGACCGTGGCCAGCAGCAGGATGCCGGTCGCGGCGATGCCGGCGACACCAATTGCAGTTGTCTGCGCAGCCGAACTGGTGAAGGCGCGGAACCACCATGCCGCCTGCTCGCCGATGGACGGCACCAGGTTTCGAAACACCAGTGCCACCAGCTCGTCATGCACCTGCGAGAATATCGGGAACACAGCGAGCGAGCCGAACGCGATAACGGCCAGCGGCACCAGCGAAACGAGCGTTGTATAGCTGAGGGCGCCCGAAGCGGCAAAACAGCCATCGGCGCCGAACCGTCGCAGCGAATACATCGCAAAGGCAGCCAGCGTCGCCATCCCTTGCCGAAGTTTTCCACGCTGCGGGGTGCGATGGCTCTGTTCCTCGGCGGAAATCATCGCAAAAAACCTTAGTTGCCCCGTCTCTTTTAAACAAGGTGCGCGGGCGATGATCTCAGCCCCGGGTAGCCGTGATTGGCCCCGGCTCACTGCTTCGTGTAGGATGCCCCGAACCGCGAGGAATGAGGAAGACGATGCCGCTGATGGCGGGGAAGCAAGGGCTCATCATGGGCGTCGCCAATGAGCGGTCGATCGCCTGGGGGATAGCGAAGGCTCTGCACGAGCATGGCGCGGCGCTCGCCTTCACCTATCAGGGGGAGGCCCTCGGAAAGCGTGTCCGGCCGCTCGCCGAGAGTCTCGACAGCGACCTTGTCCTGGAGGCGGATGTCGCGTCAGCGGAGAGCCTCGACGCGGTTTTTGCGGCCCTGTCGCGTCGCTGGGGGCGCCTCGATTTCGTGGTCCACGCGATCGCCTTCTCCGACAAAGAGGAGCTGAAAGGGAAATATATCGAAACGACGCGCGGCAACTTTCTGCGCACCCTGGAGATTTCCTGCTATTCGTTCACCGATGTATGTCGGCGCGCGGCGCCTTTGCTGACGGCGGGCGGCAGCCTGTTGACGCTCACCTATTCCGGCGCCGAACGGGTGATGCCGCATTATAATGTTATGGGTGTGGCCAAAGCGGCGCTTGAGGCGAGCGTGCGCTATCTCGCGGTCGATCTCGGTGGCGACAACATACGCGTCAACGCGATCTCCGCCGGCCCGATCAATACGCTCGCCGCCAGGGGCATCGGCGACTTCAATTACATCCTTAAATGGAACCGCCTCAATTCACCGCTGAAGCGCAACGTCACGATCGAGGATGTCGGCGGCGCCGGCCTCTATCTGCTGAGCGATCTATCCGCCGGTGTCAGCGGTGAGATCCACCATGTCGATTGCGGCTATCATGTCGTCGGCATGAAGGCCGTCGACGCGCCTGACATTTCCGTGGTGTGATGGCAAGAGGACACGTACCTGCATCATCACCCCCGCGAAAGCGGGGGTCCCGGGATCCAAGCAACGGATCAGCCTCTCTGGATTCCCGCTTTCGCGGGAATGACGGTGTCGGTCGAGGCTCCTAGGCGATGGCAGGCAATTCGTTCGGCACGCTGTTCCGTTTCACGACCTGGGGTGAAAGCCACGGACCGGCGATCGGTGTGGTCGTCGATGGCGTGCCGCCGCGATTGCCGCTCGCCGAGCCCGACATCCAGCATTGGCTCGACAAGCGCAAGCCCGGTCAATCGCGCTACACGACGCAGCGGCGGGAAGCCGATCTCGTGCGCATTCTGAGCGGCGTATTCGAAGGCATCACGACGGGCGCTCCTATCCAGCTGTTGATCGAGAATACCGACCAGCGTTCGAAGGATTACCGCAACATCGCCGATCGCTTCCGCCCGGGGCACGCCGACTACACTTACTGGAAGAAATACGGCATCCGCGATTATCGCGGCGGCGGCCGCGCCTCGGCGCGCGAGACCGCCTCGCGCGTTGCAGCCGGCGCGGTAGCGCGCGAGATCCTCGGCTCCGACGTGACCATTCGGGGCGCCCTCATCCAGGTCGGACCGCATCGGATTGATCGTGACGCCTGGGATTGGCGCGCGATCGAGGAGAACCCGTTCTGGTGCCCGGATGCCGCGGCGGCGCTGCGCTGGGCCGATTATCTCGATAAGGTACGTAAAGCCGGCTCCTCTGCCGGCGCCGTCATCGAGATCGTGGCGAGCGGCATCCCACCAGGGCTCGGCGAACCAGTTTACGACAAGCTCGATGGCGACCTCGCCCGCGCGCTGATGACGATCAACGCCGTAAAGGGTGTCGAGATCGGCGTCGGTTTCAGGGCCGCGGCGCTCAAGGGCGAAGAGAATGCCGACGAGATGCGGATGGAGAACGGCCGGGTCGTTTTTTTATCGAACAACGCCGGCGGCATTCTCGGTGGGATTTCGACCGGTCAGGACATCGTCGCCCGCTTCGCGGTAAAGCCGACGAGTTCCATCCTGCGCCCGATGCGCACCGTCGATGTCGAAGGCAACGAGGTCGAGATCGAAACCCACGGGCGGCATGACCCCTGCGTCGGTATCCGCGCCGTCCCGGTCGGTGAGGCGATGGTAGCCTGCGTCTTGGCGGACCACCTGTTGCGCCATCGCGCTCTCGGCGGAGGCGTGTGACCATTCGGCCCGTCTGGGGCAAAAGCGGTTGACGGGCCCAGCATGCGGCGCCTGATCGTCGGTTTCTTTGCGGTCGTCGGCTTTGTCACGGTGCTGCTCGCTGCCGGCACTCTGTTGCTGGTCGGCGGCCTGAGGCAGTCGGTAGCCCCGCTTCCCGGCAACATCCTGCTGACCGTCGATCTGACGCGGGATCTGCCGGAGGGTGCCAGCGAAGAACCGCTCCTGCGGCTCCTCGTCGGCCCCAAACCGACCCTGCGAGATTTTCTCGACGCGATCGAGGCCGCCGGCGACGATCCGCGCGTCAAGGGAGTGCTCGCCCGAGTCGGTGAGGACGGGCTCGGTCTCGCAAGGATCCAGGAGGTGCGCGACGCAATCGCCACGTTCCGCAGCACGGGCAAGTTCGCCCTCGCCTTTGCCGACAGCTTCGGGGAATTCGGTCCCGGCACCCGGCCTTATTATCTGGCAACCGCCTTCGACGAGATCTGGTTGCAGCCGATGGGGAATGTCGGCCTGACCGGCCTCTATGCGGAATCTCCGTTCTTGAGGGGAACTCTCGATCTTCTCGGGATCGCTCCGGAATTCGACCATCGCGAAGAATACAAAACCGCGATGAACCTGCTGACCGAGAGCAAGATGACGCCCGCGCATCGCGAAGAGCTCGAGGCGTTGCTCGCTTCGCTCGCCGGCCAGATCGTCCGCGGGATTGCGCAGGGCCGCAAATTGTCCGAAGCCGAGGTGCATGACCTCATCGACCGCGGCCCTCTCCTCGCCGAGGAGGCGGTCCAAGCGAAGCTCGTCGACCGTCTCGGATATCGTGATGAGGCGCTCGCGCATGCCCGCGCGCGCGCCGGCTCCGACGCCGAGGTGGTGAGTCTTCAAAAATATCTCGATCGCGCCGGGCGGCCGCACCGCGAGGGTTCGACGATTGCGGTGATTTATGGCTCGGGCCTGGTTACGCGCGGTGGCGACAGCGCCAACCCGGTGACCGGATCGAAACTGATGGCCGCGACCGAGCTGACGCGCGCCTTTCGCGCTGCCGTCCGCGATCCGGCAGTGCGCGCGATCCTCTTTCGCATCGACAGCCCGGGAGGCTCCGCTGTGGCGTCAGAGTCGATCTGGCGCGAAGTCGTCTTTGCCCGCGAGCGCGGCAAGCCGGTCATTGTGTCGATGGGCGATGTCGCGGGTTCGGGTGGTTATTACGTGGCCGCCGCGGCCGACAAGATCGTTGCCGAGCCGGCGACCCTGACCGGCTCGATCGGGGTCCTGGCCGGTAAGCTGGTGATCGCGGATCTGCTCAAAAAGATCGGCATCTCCACGGATTCGGCACAAACTGGCGCCAATGCGGCGATGTTCAGCCCGACCGCCAATTTTTCCGCGCGCGCCCGCGGCCGACTCGAGGCGTTTCTCGACGAGACCTACAAGGGCTTCAAAGATCACGTCGCGACCGGCCGTCATATGACTGGGGAGGAGGTGGAAACAGTGGCCAAAGGACGCGTGTGGTCGGGCGAGGATGCCAAGGCGCGCGGCCTTGTCGATGAGCTGGGCGGCTACTCGGTCGCTCTCCGGCTCGCCAAGCAAGCCGTAAACCTGCCGCCCGATGCGCCGTTCACGCTCGCGGTGTTCCCACGCGAAGAAACACTGCCCGAGCTTATCTACGACCGGCTCTCCGGCAAGGACCGCGAGCGCGAGGACGGCAGCGTCGGCGCGGGCTCTATCGAGCGTTCACTAAAGGCGGTGCAGCCGCTCCTCCAGCGCCTCGAAACCGTCCTCGACACCCCCGGCGTGCTGACGATGCCGCCAATCGGGGAGCCGAAATAGCCGGTACCAGGCGCAGACCCATCCGGCTTAGTGGTCTCGCTACGCTCAGCTTTCGATTCATCGAGCTAACCGAGTGCCACTGGCTGCGCTCGCGACTCGATGTCCGCCGTCACCTGGTCGAACGGCCAGATACTCGGGTTCGACCCTTTCCGATGACCCCCGGCGTCAAACCGTGATAGCGTCGTCTCGTGAAGCCGGCCACGGAGGATCTGATGCCCGATGCGCTGACCGTCATTCGCCATGCCGAGCGACCGACCGTGACACTCCCCGGCGGGGCGGCGTATAAGCCGATCATAGGCGATGATACCGGCGAGGGTGTGCCGATCCGCACCGGGATCCAGACTTCTGAGCCTGGTTACACGACGCCGTTGCACTCACACCCCTACGTCGAGGTCTTGACCGTGATCGAGGGAAAGGGCGAGGCTTGGCTCGACGGTGAGCCGCGGATCGTCCTATTGGAGCCCGGTGTTACCATCGCGGTGCCGGCGAACCGGGCGCATGCATTCAGGGTCGTCGGCGACCAGCCGCTCGTAACCTTGGGCATCCACACTTTCGGCAAGCGGATCGTCAACTACGTATCGCCGCCGGAGAGCTCGGGCTGAGACGCTTCGAGCATGTTTCTTGGTTCGTTCAGTAAGGGAGACAACCGATGGCTATCAACCGTTTCGATTTGACCCAACCGCCCGGGCCGCGCATGAGCCGCTGCGTCGTCCGCGGCGACACAGTCTATCTCGCCGGGCTCACGGCCGACGATGCAAGCCAGGACATCAAGGGCCAGACAAAGCAGATTCTCGACAAGATCGATGCCTATTTGGCCAAGGCGGGCACAAACAAATCCAACCTCCTTTCGGCCAATTTGTGGATCAAGGACATGGCGCTGTTCGCCGATATGAATTCGGTATGGAACGCCTGGGTCGATCCCGAAAACCCGCCGGCGCGCGCCTGCGTAAAGGCTGATCTGGCTCGTCCGAATTTGCTCGTCGAAATTATGGTGACGGCCGCGAAATAACCCATCGCGGCACAGCGAGATCGGGCTGATCAGGACATCCCAATCTCGCCATCGACGACGTGTTCGAGCCCGAGCTCCGGGATCGACAACGTTATTCGCGGCTTAAGCAACGCGCCTTCGCTGAGCTTTCCGTTGACGAGCGCGGAGCGCACCGCGTTCTCGATCTCGCGCTGCGAAGTCACACCGACAACTTTTAGGAATTTGCGGATATCCATATTGAAACGGTCTTCGTTCATGACCTCCTCCTTCACGCGTCTTCCACGGAAGCGTAATCCCGGAGCACTTTCCCGTCGATGACGGCGAATATAGTCAGCTCGTTGTAAATGGCACCCGACGCTGGCGTAGTATCGGCGGCCGAAGAACCGATGGCAGCCTACCGCGCGCTGCGGCAGAAGGGGCTGCTGCAACCCGACCCGGCGCAGCAGCTGGCGGTCGAAAGGCTGCAGAGCCTCTATCGCGCGCTGTTGCATTACCACCCGGAGACGGGGCTCCGTGGCTGGCTCGCCCGTTTTGGCCTCCCCGAGAACGGCGGCAATCATCCGCCGGTCGGGCTTTACCTGTGCGGCCCGGTCGGCCGCGGCAAATCGATGTTGATGGATTTGTTCTTCCGCTCGGTGCCGAGCGCGCGCAAGCGGCGGGTCCATTTCCACGCTTTCATGCTTGAGGTGCATGACCGCATCGAATGGGAAAGGCGGGCAAAAACCGAGAACCCGCTCGCTAAGGTCGCGAGTAACCTCGCCGGTGAGGCGGCCCTGTTGTGTTTTGACGAGTTCCAAGTCGAGGACATCGCCGACGCGATGATCCTCGAGCGGCTCTTCACCGCGTTGTTCGACGCCGGGGTGGTGGTCGTCGCGACCTCCAACCGCGCGCCCGACGAGCTCTATGAGCATGGTCTTCAGCGTGAGCGCTTTCTGCCGTTCATCGCGCTCCTCAAATCGAAGCTCTACGTCCTCGAGCTCGACAGCGGCCGTGACTGGCGCTTGGCTCGTCTGCAAGGAAAGTCGGTCTATCATCACCCGCTCGGCCGCGCAGCCCGCGAGGCTCTCGAGCAAAGCTTCTCCGAACTGACGGAAGGCGCGCGCGGTGAGAGCACGACACTCATCGTCAAGGGCCGCCGGCTCATTGTCCCGCGCGCCGCCCGCAATGTCGCTTGGTTCGGCTTTGCCGATCTCTGCGCGAAACCGCTTGCTGCCCCCGATTACCTCGCGGTCGCCGAGCGCTTTGCGGCCGTCGTCATCGAAGCCATCCCGCGCCTTACTCCACAGCAGCGCAATGAGGCCCGCCGCTTCAACGTCCTGATCGACACGCTTTATGAGGCGCGAACCTTGCTGCTCGCTTCAGCCGAAGCGCCGCCCGAGGAAATCTACCCCGCTGGCGACGGCTCCTTCGATTTCCAGCGCACCGTCTCGCGGCTGATTGAAATGCAGTCCGAGGACTACATCGCCAACCGCCGACGCCGTTGAACGTCTCGTTACTGCGCATGCCGGTCGAGGTTGCATCACCTCCCCGGTCCGTCATCCGCGGGCTTGACCCGCGGATCTCAGAGATGGCCGGGTCGTGCCCGGCCATGACAGACACTGGAAGCGATCCTAGCTGATCGGCGACTGCTCTAACGGGAAAGGGCAGGGAAGCCCCGATACTGCTCGGCGTGGTCGCCGGCATGATTCGGCATACCCGGCCGCGCCAGGTATCCGCGCGGGGGAATGAAGCTGTAGATCTCGCGTTTCGGATGCTCTTGCCATCCGATATTGAATGCGCCGAGTTTCGGAAAGAACTGCAATTGACTGTAAGGAAGGTGATCGTGGATCCACCACGCCATCGCTTGCCAGGGCGTCCCTTCCAGCAAACGATCGGCGAACCAAGGAATGACGATACAGGCCATCGCGCCGATGCTCCCCCGCGCGTCGCGGCGGTCCCAAATGTGACGCCCATAATTGCGCTCGTTTGACGCGCAATTGTAGTGGTGTGAATTGCCGTATGCATTGACAGCGCATGATCGATAAGCCGAGCGGATCGCCAGCCTTCCGAAGGTCGTCTGCAGCGGTTCGAGCAACTCCTCACAGAGCCGTCTGCCTGCCGCGATTGCCAAATCCGGATCGGCGGGAAGGTTGGGGATGCC
>Ga0126379_10002610_pt1 | contig 11508 bp, 10 predicted proteins | sample PanSoiMetPlot_24_FD_92640 | JGI IMG/M metagenome (GOLD analysis project Ga0126379, IMG submission 92640) | Tropical forest soil microbial communities from Panama - MetaG Plot_24 | ecosystem: Environmental > Terrestrial > Soil > Tropical forest > Bulk soil | place: Panama | collected 2016-02-17
ACAAAGGGGCGTGACACGCTCCTGTTCAACGTCTCGGCGTCCGATGATGGCTTGCGCCGCGAGTTGTGCGCGCGCGAGTTCGTGCATGTTATCCCGAGCCTCGCCATGCGCATGGACGCGCTGATGCAATATCTCACGTCGCGGAAATGGCGCGACATTCTGGTGTTCGAAGGGCCGCTGCCCGCCGATGCCGAGACCGTGAGGGCGTTCACCCGCTCGGCGCAGAAATTCGGCGCCAGGATCGTGGCCAACCAGCGCTTCAAGGCGGGGACCGACCCGCGCGAGCGCGAGCTGAACAATCCGGCACTACTCAGCGCTATCCGCGGCAACTACGACGTGGTCTTCGTTGCCGATGAGGAGTTCGATTTCGTCCGCCAGGTGCCCTATCACACGGTGCTGCCGCGGCCGGTGGTCGGAAGCATCGACCTTGAGCCGGTGGCTTGGCACTGGACCTGGGAGCATAACGGCGCCCCCCAGGTCAATTCGCGATTCGACAAGAAATCCGGAGGCCGCCGCATGGACAGCGCGGATTGGGCCGCCTGGGTCGCCGTGAAGATGGTGGTGCAGGCAACCCTGCGCACGCGCTCGGCGGAGTTTGCGAAGCAGCGCGATTTCATCCTCGGCGACGCGGGGTTTGACGGCGACAAGGGCCTGCCGGTGTCGGTGCGGCCATGGGATCATCAGGTGCGCCAAGCAGTGTTGTTGGCGGCTCCCTATATGGTGGTGGCCAGCGCCCCCGTGGAGGGGTTTCTCCATCGGATCAACGAGCTTGACACCCTCGGCGACGATGAGCCCGAAACGCCGTGCCATCTGAACAAATAGAGCCATTCGGGACTTAAGATGCAGATCGCTCATGTCGGCCGCGCCCTCACGGCGCTCACCATGCGGGAAATCACCAAATTCGCGCAGCAGCGCGGGCGGCTCTTGTCCGCATTGGTGCGGCCGCTGATGTGGCTCGCGGTGTTCGCGGCCGGCTTCTACAACGTGTTCGGCGTCTCGATCATTCCGCCGTACAAGACTTATATCACCTATCAGGTCTATATCGTGCCGGGCCTGCTTGGCATCATCCTGCTGTTCCACGGCATGCAGTCCTCGCTTTCGATGGTCTATGACCGCGAGATGGGCGTGATGCGCCTTCTGCTCACCGCGCCGTTGCCGCGCTGGATATTGCTCATTTGCAAGCTGTTCGCCGGGACGGCGCTGTCGGTGATCACGTGCTATGTGTTTCTCGCCGTCTGTATCCTGTTCGACGTGACCTTCGAGCCGATCGATTGGCTGACCGTGCTACCGGCCCTGGTCATATCCGGCCTGATGCTAGGCGCCTTGTGGCTGTTCCTGTCGGTGCACATCAATCAGCTCGAGAATTTCGCCGGCGCCATGAATTTCGTGATGTTCCCGATGTTCTTCTTCTCATCGGCGCTTTATCCGCTGTGGAAGCTGCGCGAGGGTGGGTCGGAACTGCTTTATTACGTCGCGCTGGCAAACCCGTTCACCCATGCGGTGGAACTGATCCGCTTCGCGCTCTATGGCGAGTTCGAGGCGGTGGCGGCCGCGGTCGTCAGTGCCTCGACGGTGGTGTTTTTCCTGCTCGCCGTGCTCGGCTACAATCCCCAGCGCGGCATGATCCGCCGGGCGCCGCAGCCGGCGTGAGCCGGCGCCGACCGAATCAATGATGCGGTCTCGACGAGATGTGCGGGGAATTGCTACCGGCGAGCGACGGTCCCGTTGAGACTGCTCAGCAGATCATTCCAGCATTCGGCAGTATCGCGCAGCGCTGACCGACGGCGCTCAGAAAAAGCCGCTTCCTCGGCGCTGATGATCTTGTTCCCCGTGCGGCTTGATGTCAGCGACCTTCTCCGGACTTAATTCCACTACGATCTTTGAAACGACATTCTCGCTTGCTGCCAGGTCCGATTTTGCGGATTGTGTTTTCTTGCTGGCATCGTTGGGCAATCGGGCGACAACTTGTCTGCGAACGCTCACTCCCCGTTCGACAAGGGCAGGGGCGAGGTCCGGACGCCGCGTTTTCAAAACGTCGCTAAATTCATTGAGGCTGCGTGCGTATTCCTGTTGCCACTGAATTCGATCCGGATCGCGCGCTACAATGTCCCTTCGGATCTAATAACCTCGATGAACGCATCGTCGGTAGCCATCCAATCCTGCTTGGCTGCATACGCGCCCCGCCCGGGTCCAGCGGGGCTGGCCGCAACGACGCACGTCTATTCGTTGAAGCGGTATGCCGAGGTCGTCGAATGGGTGTGGAAGATCCACCGCAGCCTGTCGCCGGACGCGGCCCTAGTTGCCGTTTCGGTGATCCTGCCATTCCCCGTTCCGGGTAGCGAGGGTGGCTTCATGTTCGTTCTTGCCGGGGTAGCGTTCTCGGCGTCGCGAGACGAGGCGCTCAAGGTGCTGGAGCCACTCGCGGAGTCACCTTTCCTCGGAGAAGCGTTGTTCGTCCAACACGCTCAGCCGACGACGATTGCTGAGCGACTTGAGTTCGCTGGCGCTATCCACCCACCAGGCATGCGCTACCTCGTGGATTCCGCGTGGGTCGAAGGCCCATCACGCGACATCATCGCCGCGACCAAAAAGCTCGTGGCCGAGCGTCCGAGCGGCACCCGGGGCCATGCTTTCTTTGACTTCGCGCTTCCACGTCCTGACGCGCCGGACATGGCGATGTCGCTACGCACCGACGTCATGCTCGGCTCCTACATCATCTACGAGGGTGAACAGAACGATGACGCCTACCGCACGTGGCATCTCGATGCCATCAAGCCATTGGAGCCATTTACGGTCGGCCAGTACTGGGGGGACTCCGACCAAGCCCTGCGCGAGGTGAAGACGCTGACCGACGATGCATGGACGCGTCTGCAGCAAATCCGTGCCAAGCGTGACCCGCATGGCCTGTTCGCCGACTACCTCGCCGGCCCAGGCGGTTTCCGAAACCGCAATGGCTGGGAAGCTGGCCATTCGAAAGTCATGGCTTGGGTTGCTTTCGATCGCGCGGCGAGTGAACAGGAGGGGTTCAATGCGACGGGACAGAGGTGGCGCGAGATCGCCGACGAAATCCATGCCGAAATCTGCGAGCGCGGTTTCGACCGCGAGCTCAACAGTTTTGTGCAGGCCTACGACTCCAAGCGGCTTGACGCCAGCCTGCCGCTGATCCCGCTCGTCGGCTTTCTTCCCGCAGCCGATCCGCGGGTCCGAGGAACGCTTCGGGCGATCGAGGACAGACTGCTGATTAAGGGCGAATTCGTACTGCGCTACGAAACCGAAAATGCCGGCGATGGCCTGCCCGCGGGTGAAGGGGCTTTTCTCGCGTGCAGTTTTTGGCTCGTCGACAATTACATATTGCAGGGCCGCTGCGCCGAAGCCCGGAGCCTAATCGACCGTTTGCTCTCGCGCTGCAATGACGTAGGTTTGCTCGCCGAAGAGTTTGATCCGCTGACCGGGCTCATGCTGGGCAATTTTCCGCAGGCCTACGGTCATGTCGGGCTGATCAACTGCGCGCTTAGTTTGAGCCGGCAGACGGGCCCGGCGGAGGAACGCGCCGAATCGCAAGTGGGCCCGATCGCCGTTGAGCCCGTAGCAGCGGCGATGCCGGCTGCGCAGTGAAACAGCAATCTCCGATTTATCACCGAGAGCAGGCATCTGTCGTGGCCCGACACGATGATGAGTCTGCGATGCCGCCAGCCCTGAACTATCGATCGACGAGATGCTGACCGATCTAATCACCGCGCTTAATGACCGGCGATGACGTCGACATCGAGGAATCGCAGGGCATTGTTGCAGTCGTGCTGCCAAGGCTGGTTCACTGACGAGTACATGCGGGATGCCGCTCGGGCCGTCTCAGGCACCGCCCGAGGTGATCCCGGTGGAAGGGTCACCCCCGGTTTTGACATCGCCTGATAGGCCAGCCGTCGTCGATCGAATATGAAACCGGCCGACCGTCCAATACTCCCAGCCGAAGTATCCGGCTCCCGAAAGTGCAAGAAGACTTGCCCCGACCAGCAGCAGCCGGCGCAATCGGGCGCGCGGTTCATCGGCGCGACGGGGGAGACCGGAGGCACGCGAACTCAACTCGCTGCTCCCGGTGACTAAAAGCGGGCACGCTCGGGGCGGCCGTCTCAGCAGGAATTTCCTTTTCAACCAAGAAGTTGGACGGCTGCGTCGCTTCGATGAGCAAAACGCCGTTGTCGCAGCGGCGGGTCGGATGCCGAGTCACCTCGCGCGCGCCAAAGCGCGAGAAACCTCATGGCAATCTCGCAAGTAGGCTCGCAATCCTCCCCGCGATGATAAGCAGGATTGTCTCGGCGCCCCAAAAAAAATTCACAAACATGCGGTGACGAGGCCACCGCCGAAAGCGGTGATTCACTTCCCGTGGTAAATCGGTTGGCGACCTTCCGCCTCAGCCCGGCGGCCTTCCTTGAAATCTTCGGTTGTGTAAAGCGCTCCGTATTGTGCGTTAAGCTTGGAGAGCGTCTCTGCCTCGGAGCGGTCGACCGCGAGATGCGCCGACGCCAGAGTCGTCCTGATCCCGAGCGGCCCGCAGGCGGCTATCTTCGTTGCGATCGCGACGCCTGCCTCAAAGGCCTTCTCGCGCGTCGGCGCGACTTCCTGCACCACGCCGATGCGAAAGGCCTCCTCGGCACCCCAGTGATCACCGGTTAGCATGTAGCGCATGGCATTTCCCCAGCCTGCCTCGCGCACGAACCGGATCGTTGCGCCCCCGCCCGGAAACCGCCCATGCGTGTTCTCGTCCTGGCCAAAAACCGTATCGGCGGCGGCTATGCGGATGTCGGCGGCCAGATGAAGCTCGTGGCCCATGTTCCAAGTGTCACCATGAACCACCACGACGAGCGGCTTCGAAAGTACAGGAGGTACCTTCGCCAACGGATCGATCATTCCGCGCTCCTCGATGCGAGATCGACCGGATGTCACAAGCGCCGCAAACGCATCAACGTCGATGCCCCTGGAGAAGTTGTCGCCGTGCCCGAAGAGCACCGCAGCACGTAGCGAAGGATCATGGTCATACTGGTAGTAGGCTGTGGCGAGCCCGCTGTAGGTTTCGGGATCGATCCGATTGTGGATATATGGCCGATTGATGCCGATGAGGACGATCTGGCCGCGGCGCTCCGCCGTAACCTTGGCGGTCGCACTAAGCGGGATTTCGGCCATCGTCACTTCGGCGGGCGTGGCTTCGCTCGCGACGTTTCTGCTTCGTTCCTCAGCCTCGGCTCCAGTGGCTCGTGCGAACGCCGCCGAGACACCGCCCAGAAATGCGCCCGCTTTCACCAAGCTGCGCCGGTCGAACAAGCCCGAGATATTCATTGTACACACTCCTTGTCTGATCCTTAACCGTATACGCTCATTTATCGAAACGTCTTCAGGTGTGCGGTGCGAGCACGCCCGATCTCTCGCGGCGAACTAATCGGCGGAGTCGAAGGGGCCCAGTCCGCTCGCGATCACGGCGCGCAGGCTGCGACGCAATTCAGAGGCCTGCTTTCCCCCTACGCGTCCTCGAAGCGCCTTTGCGCCTCGGCCCATCCTTTGTGGGCCCGCTCAAAGCGACGCTCACCGGTTCTGGTGAGACGTAAGATCCTGCTGCGTCGATCCTGGGGATCGGGTTCGATCACAATCAGGCTATCGCGTTCCAGTGACTGGACATTGCGGCCCAGCGTGGTGCGGTCCGTCACCAGCTCGGCCGCCAAAGCATTGATCGACATCGGCCCATGACGCTTGAGCTTCGCGAGAATGCCGTATTGCGTCGTCCGCAAGCCGGCGGCTACCAGATGCTGATCATAGAACTGCGTGATGTAGCGCGCCACCTGACGCACAGCGAGGCAGTTGCACTCGGCAGAAGCGTCCGTCGATGTATTAGCCATCAGCGATCCAATCCATCTTCACAACTTCACATCTTCAACAAGCTATTTTTGGTGCATATGCGCCCATGTCAATACTCGGGTTCTGCGACGCGTGGACGGTCAGGTTCGATTTCTGCCACGCTCAGCAATTGCGGTCTAAACGTAGCCGGTCTGCGCGGCCGTCCAGGTCCAGTACTCCCGACCAGCGGGCCAAAAGGGGTGGACGCCCGCGAAAGCCTGCATCGTCACGGGTGCACGAGTCGGCTGGCGGAACATGCACTAAGCTCGGGCCGTCAGCAGCAGTGACTGTTGTTTTCGCCTGACTCTTGACGAAACGCGCATATGCACACATATCAACGCATGTGCACTTATGGTGGCAAATAGGGCCGACAGATGAGGGTCCACGATTCAGTTGCGTTTATATCGGGTGCAAATCGGGGACTCGGCTTGATGTTTGCGAAGGAAGACATGGCGGGTGAGCTCACGCTTCCCAAAGTCAAGCCGGTGGACGTGGTTCGCCAAGTGCTCAGCGCAATCGAAGCTGGTCGCGACGAAGTGCTGGTGGATGACATAAGCCGAGCGGCCAAGGCTCGACACGGCATGATCCCGGACCTCGGCCGAGCGCGCAGAAGTGCAACATCAACGTTGCTCTCGGGAGGTCTGCCATGACACCGCAGCGCTCGGTTGTTCTCGCGGAGCCGGTTCGGACGGCGATCGGCACCTTTGGAGGCTCGCTCAAGGATGTACCCGCTCCCACTCTCGGTGCGGTGGCGATTGGCGCCGCAGTCGCGTGCGCGAAGCTTCGCCCCGAGGAGGTAGAAACCGTCGTCATGGGCAACGTCGTCCAAGCCGGCACCAAGATGAATCCCGCCCGGCAGGCAGCGGTTCATGCAGGGCTGCCGGTCACAGTTCCGGCACTCACGGTCAATCGTGTCTGCGGCTCGGGGGCGCAAGCCATCGTCTCGGCCGCGCAGGAGATTGCCCTCGGCAACATCAATGTCGCGGTGGCAGGCGGCATGGAGAACATGGACCAGGCGCCTTATCTCATTGCACGCGCTCGGTGGGGCTACCGCATGGGCGACGGCGCGCTTTACGACAGCGTGCTACGCGACGGGCTAAATGACGCTTTCTCGGACGCCCATTCTGGCTGGCACACTGAAGACCTGGTCGAGAAGTATCAGGTCTCGCGCGAGGCCCAGGATACTTGGGCATTGAGATCGCAGCAGCGCTTCGCCGCGGCGCAGGCTGAAGGTCGTTTCAAATCGCAGATCGTGCCGGCGGAGGTGCCCGGCAAAAAGGAACCCACGCTATTCGACAAGGACGAGCACAACCGGCCCGACACGACGCTCGAAACGCTGGCGCGGCTCAAGCCAGCCTTCCGTCCGAACGGCACTATCACAGCCGGCAACGCCCCCGGGCTGAATGACGCTGCCTCGGCCATGGTGCTCGCCGAAGGCGTGTGGGCCGAGAAACGCGGTCTTGTCCCGACGGCACGCCTCGTCGCTTACGGCATCGCTGCGGTCGAACCGGGCATGTTCGGACTCGGACCGGTGCCGGCAGTCCAGCTCGCATTGCAGCGGGCCGGCTGGGACATTCGCTCGATTGAGCGCGCCGAGATCAATGAAGCCTTCGCAGCCATCGCCATCGTTGTCGCGCGCGAACTGGGGCTCACCGAGGACATCGTCAATGTCGAAGGCGGCGCCGTCGCCCATGGTCATCCGATTGGTGCTACGGGAGCCGTGCTGACGACCAAGCTGATCCACTCGATGCGCCGCGACGGGCTGACGCGCGGCCTCGTTACGCTTTGCATAGGTGGCGGTCAGGGCATCGCGCTCGCCATTGAAGCGCTGCATTGAAAAACGACGAGCAAGACAGGAGTCATACCATGCCGCTCGCCAAGATCCACGTCGTCGAAGGTCGTTACGACGAAACCCGCATCGTTAAGGTGTCCAACGCCGTGCAGGCCGCCTTGATGAATACGTTGCGTGTGCCGCCCGAAGATTTCTACCAACTGATCTTCGAGTTGCCGAAAAACCGGTTACTCCATACGCCGTCGTTCGTTGGGATGCATTACACTGACGATCTGATTATTCTCGATGTCACTTTCATCCAAGGACGACCGAGGGAGACGCGGCTCGCACTCTTGAAAGACATCAATACGCGCATTGCGGCGGCCGCTGGCGTGTCGCCGGACGACATGCTGATCACTCTCTACGAAGTTCCCGGCGAAAATATCTCGTTTGGACAAGGCGAGGCGCAGCGCGCTAACGCAGTCGTGCGCGCGCAGGAGCGCGATAAAGCCCTCTAATATCACACCTTTTGCGTTGGCTTGCCTCTGATCGGACAACGATGTCCTGTGTCTTCGGAAGCGGAAATCGTTGGCGGCCAACCTCGCGGTCTTATGATTGGCGCAGACGCTGCTCAATGGATTGGAGGAATTCGAACCCTAATCCGCGTCCGCGCTGGGGCGAGGTTAGCTGTGCCGAAAACATGAACAACTCGATGATCGCTATCGGCAGGGAAACCTATTATATGAGCGGTGACGGGATGCTGATGCCAGTCCGCAAAAACCAACCGCCGCCGGATTTGCGATATTTCAAACCATCGCAAAAGTGATGACCGCATGAGCACGCACCAAAAGTCAAAGAAGGGTTGCGGACTGGCAGCAGCATCTGCAATCTCCAGGGCTCACGACCCAGCGTCAACCGAAGCAACTTTCGCAACTGAAGCCTCGCCGTAAACGGCCTGCGAACCGCGGTCAAGGAGCCGAACCCCGAGTCCTGCTTCTAGATCGGCGATCACTTCCGACACTGTGGGAGTCGAAACTCCAAGCTGCGCGGCCGCTTTAGCCGCGCAATCAACGCCTTGAGCAAGAACGCGCCATTCTGATCGGTCTCACCAATAAGGAGACCGATCATGAACGAAAACGAAGCGATCCCATCGAGCAGTCCGCCGGGCCGTCAGCCGTGGAATAAGGGCAAGCTGATGGGTGCGAAGCCGCCACTGCGACCAAACCACGTCTGGTCCATCCGCACGGAGCTGCGGCTCGAAGAGCGCACGCGCGACCTCGCACTGTTCAACCTCGCCATCGACAGCAAATTGGGCTGCGATGTCGTCGCGGTGCGCGTCGATGACGTGGCCTCCAACAGCTACACACTCGATCGAGCAACGGTCCGCCAGAAAGAAGACCGGTCGCCCGGCCCGTTTCGAGCTGACCGAACAGACGCGGCAAGCCATCGATAAGTATCTCAGAATGACCCGCAGGAAGCCCGGCGAATTCCTGTTCGCCGGTCGCGGCGACCGTCGTAGCCTCACGACACGTCAATACGCCCGCCTCGTCGGCCAATGGATCGCAAGCATCGGCCCGGACCCGCTCAAGTTCGGCACGCACTCCCTGCGCCGAACCAAAGCGGCGTCCAACCTGCCCTAACGGTTGGACGCCCCCGCAGCAAAGTACTCCCTCAGCAGACAACAACCAGGACCACAACCAGGAGAACGAAAAGAGCCGCACCCAAAAACTCATATCGAGAGTATCGAAGATCCGGCCGCTACTTTTTCAACAGCATGGGTCAAGAGCGGACGAACTGGCAACCCTAAGGGCCCCCCCGCCAGAAATCCATTCACTTTGGCTGAAGCGGCCGACTATGAGCCGTTCGTATTGCTGTGGAACTGTGGTGCGCGCCACATAATCGCTCATCTGCCGAGTCACCTTGTCTTATAGCAGCTGAATTATTGGGGCATTGCGTCAGAGCAGGGGGGATCCTATCATGTCACGGAAATTCGCTATCACCCTTTCGGCGATGACCGCGCTGAGTGCGGCGTCACTTTCAACCGATGCGATGGCCTTTGGTGGAGGCCGCGGTGGCGGTGGCGGCGGATTTCTTGGCGGGTTCGGCGGTGGCTTCCATCCAAGTTTCGGCGGAATGCGTCCCGGGGGTGGCGCAATGCGTATGGGCGGGTTGCCGTCAGGCGGAATGCGCCCCAGCGCATTGCCCTTGAGTCGGGCGCGCGTTGGCGGAATTCACAGTGCTGGCACGCCAGTAACGAATGTTGGCAGAACGGCTGCCGGGAACGCATTGCGCAGCCCTAACCTCGGATTGCAGGGCCAGCATGGGTTGCGCACATTCGCCGGCGCATCCACGCTGCGTGGCGCTGGTAACACGCAGGCGCCGACGCATAACGCTTTGCCGTTCGGATCGCACGCCTTTGCGCACAATAATTGGCAAAACTGGCACAATGGCCAATTTGCGCATCCGTGGCATCACTGGAACCGCTTCGCGATCTTCTTCGGTTGGGCTGGCCCCCTGTTCTGGCCCTATTTCTATGATGACTTCTACGACGACATCTTTTGGGGTTGGGGCTATTACGATCCATTCTGGGACTATGGCTACGGTGATCTGCTTGCTGGAATCTTCTGGCCCTACGGCTATGACGATCTCGCCAACTACTTGCCAGACCCTCGGGGCGTCGAAAGCCGTGTGACCCCTAACCGCTTCGCCTCGCGTGCACGAGGGGGAACAGTTGCCGTATCAGCTCCTAGCGATCTGCGCCAGATGTGCGGCGAGGATACCCGGGACATAGCTGGCTGGCCCATCGACCGCATCCAGCAACTGGTGTCGCCGACCGAGGCGCAGCGCGCCGTTTTGGACGATCTTTCTAATTCTTCTATAAGGGCCGCCCAGATCGTCAAGGCGGCGTGCCCAACCACCGTTTCCCTCACGGCGGTCGGGCGGCTCGACGGCATGCAGGCGCGCATCGAAGCGATGATTGAGGCGACCAATGTCGTCCACGGCTCGTTCGCGAGGTTCTATGACTCATTGACCGATGAACAGAAGGCGCGGCTCAACGCCAATCCGGCGCCTGATCAGCAGCGCCCACAGGCGCGCGGGTCGATCGCTGAGAATTGCCAGGCCGCGAACGCTGCGTTCCAGTGGCCGCAGGCGCAAATTGAAAAGGTGGTGCGGCCGGATCCGGCGCAGCAGGGAAAGCTCGATGCGCTTCGGGCTAGCGCCGCCCGGGCAGCGGACGACATCGCCGCGTCCTGCCCGGTCGAACTGCCGTTGACGCCAACGGCCCGGCTTGACGCGGTCGCCAAGCGGCTCGATGCGATGCTCCAGGCGGTCAAGACCGTGCGGGCGGAACTCGATGACTTCTATGCCTCGCTCAGCGACGAACAGAAGGCCGAGTTCAACGTGATCGGCCAGCCGCGCACCGCGAGGCGCTGAGCCGATCGGTTACTATCGAATTCGGGATTCGACCCTGGGAGCGGCCTTCGGCAAGCGCACGCATCCGGGCGAAGAGATCATCTAGGTCCACGAGGTCTCGCTGGAGTATCAGATCGAGGGCAAGCCGCCGATGACGCTCAAGCCGGCGACGTCCCCTTCATCCCGGCCGGAATGATCCACGCGGCGAAGAACGTCGGCGGCAACATCGCGAAGGAGGTCGCTCGTCGTACTGGTGAAGTGACGGCTACGCTCGCGCACAGGTCACGCTGGCGGCGGTCGACGGCTTACCCCCCGCCGGGTAGGCGAGGGCGTTGCCCCCTCGCCCCCCACAGATCCGGACGCGCAGATTTCCCGCATCCGGTTCCTCACGAGAGCGATTCGTTCCAGCTGGTGTAGCGGTGGATGATCCTGGCCGCTGG
>Ga0126379_10002611_pt1 | contig 11507 bp, 12 predicted proteins | sample PanSoiMetPlot_24_FD_92640 | JGI IMG/M metagenome (GOLD analysis project Ga0126379, IMG submission 92640) | Tropical forest soil microbial communities from Panama - MetaG Plot_24 | ecosystem: Environmental > Terrestrial > Soil > Tropical forest > Bulk soil | place: Panama | collected 2016-02-17
GGCAAAGCTCGCTATATGAATATGGCCGAGGCTTCCCTGGAGGAGAGTCGCTATTACTTGATCCTGAGCGGCAAGATCTGGGATACGGTAACACCAGCAGTCTCACCACTTCACTCGTGGTAGCCGCTTACTCAACGCCATACAAAGGCTATCCTGGCTTCGGACTCCTGACTTTCATATCCCGAAGGGATATCAAGGGCGAAGCCCTTGTCTAGTTAGCCCACCCCGCGTGTCCCCGCGTCGTTCTCGGTTGCTCGAAATAAGCGAGCGGACTAAGATGTTGCCTCCTTTGGGCCGGCCACAAAAAGAAATCCAGACCAAGGAGGCTTCCTTGAGGCTCAATCACATACCCGGACGCCTATTTCTTCTGGCTGGAGTCTTACTGTGCGGAGAAGCTACCTCCCTCACGCAAACACCGGCAACGCCAGCCAGCACTCCGGGTCAAGCCATTCCCGGAACCCTTGGAGTGAGCCCGTTCGCGGGAAGTGTGCCGGCGAAGCTGGTTCCCGGAGTTCTGCCACTCTCATTGCAAGAAGCGATCGACCGCGGATTAAGGCAAAACCTCGGATTGCTTCTTTCCGATGCGAATATTCGTTCAGCCCGCGGACAACGCTGGGAACAGTTGAGTGCCCTTCTGCCGCACGTGGCGGTGAATCCTTATGTCGCAGATTCGCAGATTAATCTTGCTGAACTCGGCTTTACGAGTATTGGAGGAGCGACCCTTCCTCCGTCTGTTGGTCCTTTTTCTTATTTTGACGCCCGTCTAATTGTGAACCAATCTCTTTTTGATGCAAAGTTGATCCACAATACCCGCGAGGCCACGCAGAACCTCAAATCCGCCCAATATACTTATAAAGATGCTCGGGATCTTGTTGTGCTCGCTGTGGGCTATGTTTATCTCCAAGCCATAGCCGACGAGGCCCGCATTCAAACGGCAGAAGCCCAAGTGGAGACGGCGAAGGCCCTTTACGATCAAGCAACAGACCAGGTGAATGCGGGTACTTCACCAGCGATCGACGGCCTGCGCGCCAAAGTGGAACTTCAGACCCAGCAACAGCAGTTGATTCAAGCAAAGAATAATTTCGCAATACAAAAGCTGACCGTCGCCCGCGTTATCGGCTTGGCTCCCGGGCAGGAATTCGAATTCACCGACAAGTCGCCCTACCGTCCGTTCGAGGGCATCACGATTGACGAAGCCCTGAAGCGCGCTTACACTTCACGCTCCGATTACCTCGCGGCCATGACTGATGTGCGCGCAGCGGAATTCTCCCGCAAGGCCGCAGTGGCTGGCTATTATCCCTCGCTCGCCTTCAGCGCCGACTATGGCGCAGCAGGGGCGCATCCCTCTACCGCTACGCAAGTATTCGACGTGCGTGGCACGCTGTCGATTCCCATCTTTCAGGGAAACAGCGTTCACGCCGACATTCTGCAAGCCGACGCCAGACTTCAGCAAACCCGTGAACGCCTGGACAATTTGCGGGCGCAAATCGACGCGGACATTCGCACCGCGCTGCTCAATCTGCAGTCGTCTGCGGATCAGGTGAATGTGGCCCGCAGCAATATAGATTTGGCGGAAGAGACGCTTCTCCAGTCGCGCGATCGGTTCAGCGCGGGCGTGACCGATACGGTGGAAGTAGTGCAATCCCAAGAAGCGGTGGCCAGCGCTCACGAGCAGTACATCTCAAGTCTCTACAGCTACAATTTTGCCAAGATTTCCCTTGCTCGCGCTCTGGGTATTGCTGAAGCGGGCGTCAAGCAATACTTCAAAGGAAACTGAACATGGCGGAAGAGAATCCACCTCGTCCGATTCCTAGCACAGACGAGGGATCCCCAGTGAATCCGCAGCCCTTGGCGGACAGGAAGTCTACGTCTCCGCGTTACTTGAGTCAGAGGATTCGCAAGAGAACTTTAGTTCTGGCGGCCGCCGTGGTGGTGCTGATTGGCGGCTTCTTCTTATGGCGGTATTTGAGCAGCTATGAATCGACCGACGACGCACAGGCGGATGTTCATCTCTATCCTGTCAGCGCGCGTATTTCCGGCTACGTGGTGCGGGTCAACGTAGACGACAACCAGTGGGTCCAGAAAGGCACCGTGCTGGTGGAGATTGACCCCAAAGACTATGAAGTTGCTGTCGCCCAGGCTCAAGCCAATCTCGCTAGCGCCGAAGCGACGGCTCAATCGCTGAATATAACCGTGCCGATTACCTCGGTGAGTACTTTGAGCCAACTAAAGTTCACTGCCTCGGATATTGAAAATAGCAAGGCCGGTGTCATAGCCGCTGAGAAGCAACTGACCGCAGCGCACGCACAACTGGAACAGGCTGAGGCTAACGATGTGAAGGCGCAAGACGATCTCCACCGCTACAAGATGCTCGTCGACAAGAGGGAAGTCGCCGAGCAGATCTACGATCAGGCGTTGGCTGCTGCCAAATCGAGTACTGCCGCTGTAGCGGCGGCTCACGCCAATGAGTCCGCGGCACAACAATTCGTGCAGCAAGCGCAGAGCCGTTTAGTGGAAGCGGAGGCCAACCACCAATCCGCGGAAACCGGGCCGCAGCAGGTATCGTCAACCAAGGCTCGCGTGCGCGCGGCCATCGCCGATGTGGAGCAAAAGCGCGCTGCGCTCGAACAAGCTCGACTGAACCTCCAATACACCAAAATCGTTGCTCCGGTCACCGGTGAAGTGAATAAGACCGTGGTCCTCGGGCTGAACGTTCAGCCCGGGCAGCAACTCCTCACTGTAGTGCCTCTTGATGAAGTATGGGTCACGGCCAATTTCAAAGAGACCCAGCTTAGGCATATGCGAGTGGGACAGCTTGCGAAAATCGATGTGGACTCGACTGGCCGGACTTTAAAGGGTCACGTGGACAGTATCGCCGGCGCAACTGGCCCACTCTTCAGTTTGCTTCCGCCCGAAAATGCCACGGGCAACTACGTGAAAATTGTCCAACGAGTTCCAGTAAAGATCGTTCTTGATCCGGGCGAAAACCGGGATCGTCAGCTGCGGCCGGGCATGAACGTGGTGCCACACGTATACCTCCAATGAGTTCCGTTGCACTCACAATCGACCAGGACGCTTGGCGACCGAAATACAATCCTTGGTTGATTGCTGTTGTTGTGGCCCTGGCGATTTCTCCAGACCCTCGTGGGCTACACTTCCCAGCTGGCGGGGCTTGCGCTTTCCGCGGAAGGCTCGTTTTGCTCTTTGAGATGCCCGTTATTGGTAAACTGACAACCAAGGTTCAGGCCCGATACCTGATCGCTCTTGGTTGGTTGTTATTGTCCATCGCCATGTTCTATTCCACGAAGCGCATTAACCTGCAGATCAGTTTCAGTGCCGCTACCTGGTTGCGCATCAGTCAGGTTCTGGGTTTAGGATTCCTGTTCGTGCCGATTACTCTCGTGGGCTACATCGGAATTCCGCCGGAGAAAAACAACTCGGTCGCCGGAATCGTCAACTTCATGCGCAATATCGGAAGCAGCGTTGGAACCTCCTTGGTTACGACCTTGATTGCGCGGCGCGCGCAATTCCATCAGGCAAGGCTGGTCGAATACGCCAGACCTGACAATCCTAACTTCCAGAATTCGGCTAACGGCCTGGCCCAGCGCCTGGCTCAATCAGGGTTGGGTTCGCATGAGGGGTACCTTAAGGCGGACGCCAGGATCTACCAGAGCTTGCAGGCGCAGGCGGCAAGCCTGGCATACATCGATACCTTTATGGTTCTTGCCGTCGGGGCCGCGATCATGTTCTGCCTGGCTTTTTTCTTGAAGAAGAATGACCCTGGCGCTGGCGGGCTAACTGTCGCGGAGTAATAATCTATCTGATCTGGAGAAGTAGGTTACAAAGTCACAAGCAAAATGATCAAAATCGTAACGATTGAACGGGAGTACGGGAGCGGGGGTGGTGAAATCGCTCAGCGGCTTGCCGCGCAGTTGGGCTGGAAACTTTGGGATCAGTTATTGACCGAAGAGATCGCTAAACTGGCTGAATGCCCTAGGGCCGTCGTCGAGATTCGAGAGGAGCGAACTGATCCTCTCTACTATCGGCTGTTCAAGTCCTTTTTGCGCGGAAGTTATGAAGGAAGCCTTAACGTTCACAAACTCAAGCTGGTAGACAGCGAGAGCATATTGAAGCTCACCCAACGCGTCGTGCACAGTGCGGCGAGATCTGGAAACTCCGTTATCGTTGGCAGGGGAGCGCAGCATTTCCTCAGGAACCGCCCAGACACGCTACGTGTGTTTCTTTACGCTCCCAGAGAAGACAAAGTGCGGCGCCTATTGGCTCGGGGCAAGAGTGAAAACGAAGCCGAACAGCTCGTGGATTCCGTCGATCGGGAGCGCACCGATTTCATCCAGAAGTACTTCGCCGTTGAATGGCCCGCGCGCGCCGTTTACCACACCATGATCAATACGACCATCGGCGATCAGGCTGTTGTTCAAGCGATTTTGGATTTCATGAAGACGCTCGATGCAAGAGTCACGACCTGAGCCGCAGGAGCTGGCAAATCAAATCAACCTCGCCGGTCTCCATCGTTGTCGGCGACAGCGTTCGGGATCTGCTTGCCGCAGGGAGAGCGTGGGCTTTGGGAGTGGCGGTTCTATCCGGCGGCTAAGAGCAGGATGAACTGGAGCGCGCCGGAGTTTGTTTATCGTGGCTCCCAGGATCGGTACGACCTGCAGCATCTGGTCGGGGTGCGAACTCCGGCCTGATATTGCGCTCGGGCGGCTAGCGCTTTTCGTCGATCTCGACGGCTAACGCCACGGCGTTTCCTCCACCCAGGCACAGGGCTGCGATTCCCCTTTTCAGCTTGCGGCGCTGCAACTCGTAGAGCAGCGTGACCAGAATCCGCGCACCCGATGCGCCAATCGGATGTCCCAGCGCCACCGCCCCGCCGTTCACGTTTACCTTTTCTGGATTGAGGCGCAACTGGCGCGTCACGGCAATCGCTGCCACCGCAAACGCTTCATTCAATTCGACTAGGTCCACATCTTGGTCGCGGTCCCAGCCGGTCTTCGCCAGTAGCTTTTCGACGGCGTCCACCGGCGCCATCATCACCCATTTGGGCTCGACGCCGCTGACCGCCTGCGCCACGATGCGAGCCATCGGCTGCTTGCCCAGATTTGCTGTCATGCGTTCGCTCGTCACCACCAGCGCCGCCGCCCCGTCATTCGTTCCCGGCGCATTTCCTGCGGTCACCGTCCCGTCTTTTTTGAAGGCGGGCTTCAGCTTCGCCAGTGCCTCCAGTGTGGTGTCTTCGCGGGGAGATTCGTCGTACTTGATCACCAGGGGCTCGCCCTTTTTTTGCGGCACTTCGATCGGCAGGATCTGCGATTCAAAGAAGCATGACTTGCGCGCACGAATCGCTTTCTGGTGACTCTCCAGCGCGAACTTGTCCTGCTCCTCGCGCGTAATTCCGTATTTCTCCGCTACCAATTCGCCGGTGTTCCCCATGTGAAAATTCTCGTAAGCGTCCCACAGACCGTCCGAGATCATGGAGTCGACGACTTTCTGGTCGCCGATGCGATAGCCGGTGCGCGCCTGTGGCAACAGATAGGGACAGTTGGACATGGACTCCATTCCACCCGCCACCACAATCTCGCTTTCGCCCAGTTGGATCGCCTGCGCGGCCAACGCCACGGCCTTCAGGCCCGAACCGCACACTTTGTTGATGGTCATCGCGGCGACGCGAGCGTCGCAGCCACCCCTTAACGCCGCCTGTCGCGCAGGATTTTGCCCCACGCCGGCCTGCACAACGTTGCCAAGGATCGCTTCATCGATCTGCTTGCCAGTTAGCCCGGCGCGGCAGATCGCCTCCGCCACCACTTTTCCGCCCAGTTGTGGCGCTGTGAACCCGGCCAAGCCGCCTTGAAATTTGCCGATGGGGGTGCGAACCGCGGAGAGAATGACGGGAGTTTCCATGAGCGACCTCCAGCACGTGAATCTCAATTATAGCGGGAACTGCGCGAGGGAGGAATTCGCGGGTCCAGTTTCGGCTACCCAGAAGTTAAAATTTGGTTTACTGCAACACCCACACGGCAGCGCTACGTATGTTAGCCCTTTGCACAAATCTTTCGGCTGCTACGACCTCACCGTACACATCGATTCCGATGCTGGCTTTCAGCGGCAGCTGGCAGGACACGTGGAAACCGGGAAACCCAGCGTGAGCGATCCTGCCATCGGCGCAGCTCTAGTGCAAGCTGCGGACGTGTCCTAGCACCGTTCGTCCGTGACAAATCTAAGCCCGGCCACCAGAAGAAAAATGACTGAAGGCCGGGAACCTTTGCGATTTGCGCACTTTATGATCAGATCGCTGCGTGAAGCGGTTAGCGGGCTGTCCAGCCACCATCGATTAGAATCGTTTCGCCGGTGATTAACGACGCAGCGGGGGACGCCAGGAACACAACCGCGCCGGCCACTTCCATGGGCTCGCCGATACGGTGCAACGCGGCAATGCGTTCCAATGTGTCAGCGCGGAATGCCGCATCAGCGAGTGCGCTTTCCGTGCCCGGCGTGTTAATGAATGTTGGCGCTACGGCGTTCACCGTGATTCCGTGCTTGCCCCATTCCACGGCGAGACATTTGGTCAAATGAGCGATACCCGCCTTGGTCATGCAATAAATCGATTCTGTCGGCAACGCCGCAAACCCTGCTTGCGAGCTCATCATGATGATCTTCCCGCTCTTTTGCCGAATCATCAGGCGTCCAACGGACTGGCTGGCAAAAAATGTTCCTTTCAAGTTGATGGCCAGTGTTTCGTCGAAGTCTTCCTCGCGCACATTCTCGGCCAGATTTTCAGGGGCGATCCCAGCATTGTTCACCAAGATGTCGATGCGGCCGAACTCTTTCGCAGCGTCGTCGACGGCGCTAGAAATCTGCTCCATGCGGCGCATGTCCATCTGCAGCGGCAGGACTTTTCTGCCCATCTTTCGTATCTCTGCGGCTAATCCAGAATCGGCCTTTACATCGCGCAAACCTAGAGCCACATCCGCGCCGGCATGCGCTAAGGCCAGCGAAATGGCGCGCCCCAAACCGCGCGCCGCTCCCGTTACCAACGCTACCTGACCGCTCAAGGCAAACTGCGGATACTCCATTACCTTTCCTCCATCGCTTACTTAGGATTTCCACGCACGCGGCTCGTTTGACGATGTTTTTTCGCTTCCACTAAACATCCGGCTACGTTAGCCCCATTTCGAACTGCCGCATTCGTTTCGACCATCCCGCCCTGTGCTTCGCCCATTTAAGCTTCGCTTTCAGTTCTTCAAAAGCGTTGAATGCAATAGGGCAGATAGCAATGTTGTCAAGGACCCCGTAGAGGCGAGAGACGAAGTGCGGCTTTTCAAGGTGAGGATATGATCGGCAATCGTCCGGCCGAGCTTCATAAACCGAGCACAAATTTCCCTTAAGCGCGGGGCAGGGTTTCATTGTGCCTTCTACCACAAAGCGTTTCTTGAATTCGTCTATCGATTGCTGCATTGACTTTGCTATGGTGTGAAGTTCGGGTTCCGTGAAATTCAGATCCAAGGTTCGACAACAATTGCCGCACTCCTTGCAGTCAATAAGCGTGAAGTACTTCTGGCTGAGGGCTTTCACGACATCATCGATGTCATCAGGGGCGGAATCCTTGAGCCACGAGCGGAAGTCATAGTTCTCGTTGTCATTCGCTTCACTGAGGAGTTTAATGCGTTGCAGATACTCTGCGTTGATGGCGATCTGCGTGCCCGGCTGTGCAGGGGTCTCCGTTTGTGCCAGTGTTTTCGGCGCTGCCTCCGTCCGGCTTGTCGTCGTTCGATTCGGTCCCACTGAATTCTTCATAACAACCCCTCACGTGTAGCCGGGCAATCGCGATGATAATGCGAAGACGCTTATCACTTCAACGACAGAACGCGGTGGATGAACAGGGAAACGCGTCCCACTATGCAGTCGTTCGGTAAGCGACGAATCCCGAGTTGGGCTGACTCAACAGACTTTGTGAAGGACACAGAGCGAGATGCAGCATGAAATACCGAATTGCAATATGGGCGGCTGCCGGCTTTATAGTTGCGAGTGGATGGGCACTATATTTCTTAGTGGCTAGCAAGAACCGTCCGATAGATCCGATTGCTCCACTCTTGTGCGCTTGTCTTTCCCTGTTGCGATGGTCGGCTGGTATTACCCCGTTGGCCTCTATTTTGACCCTGGTTACAAACGTCGCCACGTATGCACTGGTTGACCTAGGTGTGGAAATCCTGCTGCGGCACTCAGGCACTCAAACTAGTTCATGACCATTGGCTGCCCAAACGCTGCTAGAACGAAACTTTACTTGCCGCATGAGTCTCATTCTCGGAGCGCCGACCAAATGGCCGGGGAAATCAGGACTAGCCGACCATCACCGCAGCGTTCCGCCGAGCGAGCGCAATGAGCGCGGCACATGATACCATCCCCGAATGGCCGACTCCGCTTACATCCCAAATGCTGTCTCGGCCGTTCCGGCCACAACGGTCAAGGTTAATTCACGGCACTCGGCGCTGGTGCGCGTTACTCACTGGATCACCACGCTTTGCTTTATTGCCTTACTGGTCAGTGGAATTGAAATTTTGATCTCCCACCCGCGTTTCTATTGGGGCGAAACCGGCAATGTATTGACTACGCCGTTGTTCAAAATACCTATCCCTTCCTCGAGAGCATTGGTGCCGACTGGCTACGGGTACGTGTTGCCAGACCAGAACGGCTGGAGCCGGTATCTCCACTTTCAGGCAGCCTGGGCACTGGTATTGACTGGCTTACTGTATGCAATCTTCAGCTTGGTTTCAGGGCATTGGCGGAAAAACTTGCTTCCGGGCAAGGCCGAACTTTCCTGGCGGGTGCTTTGGACCGAAATCTCAAACCATTTGCGATTCAAGCGGCCGAGTGAATCAGAAGCCTGGTCGTATAACCTGCTACAGCGTATTACTTACCTATTCGTGATTTTCGTTCTGTTTCCGCTGGTAATCTGGACGGGCTTGGCGATGTCCCTGGGCTTTGTTTCCGCGTTTCCAGCGACAGTCACGTTGCTGGGCGGGCAGCAGTCCGCGCGCACCATTCACTTCTTCGTTTCGGTGGCGCTGGTGCTATTCCTGCTGGTGCACGTCGTGATGATTTTTCTTGCGGGATTCAGGAGCCGCATGCGAGCAATGATCACGGGCAAAGCGGGCACCGGTAAGGAGAGCACATGAGCGATCTTTCGCGCCGCAAACTGATCACTGCCGGAGTCGCGGCCACGGCAGGCGTGTTGGGCCTGGGCGCGGCCGCGCGCATTGCGGAGAGGTATGGACTGGTCCCGCCCGACCACGGCGGAATCTGGGGCATCGGCGAAACGCTGACCTACGCTTCCCAGCGGCTGTTGACGAGGCACTCGTTAGCGCGTGAATTCTCTCGGAGCCAGATTTCGAAGAGGCCCGTGGCGAACGAAATGCCGCCATTGAACGACGCGTATAAGCGCGTGCAGGCTGGAGGATTCCTGGACTGGCGGCTCTCTGTCGACGGTTTGGTCGCACGGCCGGGCATGTTTTCGCTTAAGCAGTTGAAGAGTTATCCGTCTCGCAGCCAGATCACGCAGCTGGCGTGTGAAGAGGGCTGGTCGTATATCGCCGAGTGGCACGGTGTACCGCTCTCCCACGTGCTGGATGTTGTGGGGATCCAACCGCATGCCAGATACGTTGTGTATTTCTCGATTGATCCCGAATGGTGGGAAAGCATCGACATGGCCGATGCATTACACCCGCAGACTTTTCTTGCGTACGGAATGAATGGAAATGAACTTCCAACAGGGAACGGCGGGCCGCTTCGCTTGAGGCTTCCGCGCCAACTTGGCTACAAGAGCGTGAAATTCATTACCCGCCTGACAGTCACCGACAGCCTGAAGGGATTCGGCAAGGGACTAGGTTCCGCATCTCCCGAGGGAGGCTACGCCTGGTATGCCGGCATCTGAGACGCTTGCTTACTCTGCGCCGGGATTTGTCTTTGGCTGAGGAATCTCGTCCTTCAGGCGCTGGATCTCCGACTGCAGGGACTCAATTTGCTGCTGAGCGGCATCAAGTGTGGCTTTGCCGGCGGTGTCTTGGGCATAGTTGGGTTTCGAATAGTAAGCCGCCTGGTTCAGATCGAACTCGCGCTGCAATAGCTTCAACTCTTTTTCCGCAGAATCGATTTGCTTCTGGATGCTTGCCTCCATAGGAGGCTCGCAAGCAATGCGCGAGGCTTCTTTCAGGGACGCAATCCTCTCCTCGAGAATGACTTCGTCGATTCGCGCCGGGGCCTGTGGTTGCGATTGCAGCAGCGGTGGAGATCCAAAGGCAAGCCCCGAGGTGCCGGACTTAAAATTCTTCAAATCGACATCGCTGCCGGAGATGGCTTGTGGATTGTAGGAAAGTTCTGGGCGAAGCTGGTCCAACTCATCCTGGGCAGACTGCAGCTCCGTTTTGAGTCTTTCTTCGTTGGGATTGTGGCAGTCTGTCGTCGCGGATGTCGGCGGTGTTGGAGCGTTGGCCTGCTGTGCTGTTGCTATGCTGGCTTGCTTTGGCGCGGACCCTGGAGGAACCGCGGGGGCCCTGGACGGCGGAGACGGCACGGCGATGTCGTCGTTGGTGAAGACTACCGGAGGCGTTGCGGAATTCGATTTACGCTGGCGAGCGTTGAGCGCCGCATCCACGATTGATTCCGCCGGTTTTGCTGGCTCCTGGGATCGCGCGGGCACGCCAAGAGCAAGGACCAACAGCGTGAGACCTAGTGACAACGCACAAGACGCCGCCGGCGTTTGCCGTTCCGAGAGTTCCGAGGAGATGATGCGAGCCTTCACAGTGACACCTTTTCCTCAGGGGATACTACACCTGTCAAAGGTGCGAACACAATCCCTTACATCATGGTAGTAGTGGCTCACACGCGGACCCAGACTCTGTAGCGGCAGGTGACGGTGCGCTCTTCTCCGGCCTTCAGGGTGATTTCCCAGGTCAACATGGGATTGTCCGTCGTGATCGCTTCACGGTTTCGCCGTTGTCCGATTGTGAGTCTACGGCGCCGCGCAGCGTCTTGCGGATGTCCAGGCGCACATCCTTGATCGGGCTCACGGAGGCCGACGATTTCACCGGTGTAGTCCTTCATGTTGTAGCTGACCACGACGGTTTTTCCGGCGTTGGCCTGCAGCACTTCGCTCAGCGATACCATGTTTCGCTCTCCGGGGACGTTGTAGTGATAGGCCACGACTTCATCGAATGCCAGACCATTTTTGACGGCAACCGTGTCGGAGAGTTCTTGCGGAGCTTGCGGCATATCCCCCGGCACCGCGGCACAGGGCATCAAGAACTACTGCACGAGAAAGCCACATGGCTGGGCCTCCGGAGAAATCTAATTGGCCTATGGGGACACCTGCCTGGATGCAAACCATTTCCAGGACTGTTGCCAGCTTCTACTATAGAAAGGAGGAGCGGCGCATTCTTGCACGCAGAATTGGGCACTGGCGGTGCGGCGCGGGAAGCCCGTCGTTTAGACACACC
>Ga0126379_10002612_pt1 | contig 11504 bp, 10 predicted proteins | sample PanSoiMetPlot_24_FD_92640 | JGI IMG/M metagenome (GOLD analysis project Ga0126379, IMG submission 92640) | Tropical forest soil microbial communities from Panama - MetaG Plot_24 | ecosystem: Environmental > Terrestrial > Soil > Tropical forest > Bulk soil | place: Panama | collected 2016-02-17
ATGAGTTGTGAGTTGCGAGTTGTGAGTTAGGAGTTGTGAGTTATGAATTACTCAAAACTCACAACTCAAAGCTCAGAACTCACAACTCACCGATCATTGAAACTGCTGTTCGGTCTGTTGATCCTCGCCCTTCCGGCTATGCTGCCCGCCCACGACATCATCACGACTCCTGTTACCTGGGATCGGGAGATTTCCCGCATCTTCTATTCGCGCTGCGTCGCATGTCATCGGGAAGGTGGAGCCGCCTTCTCGTTAACGGAATATCGCGAAACATTCCCGTGGCGGACTGCCATTAAAGAAGAAATTTTGGAGCGGCGTATGCCGCCGTGGGGCGCGGTAAAGGGTTTCGGCGATTTTCGCAACGATCAGGCTCTTACTCCCGAACAACTCGAACTGGTCACAAGTTGGTCGCAAGGAGGCTCTCCGGAGGGCGAAGCGAAAGACCTTCCAGCCAAAGACAAACTCGACGAGATGATCAAGGAAAGCGCGTGGTACGGGCCTCCGGTCCATGCTGATCATCTCCCTGGCGAGCTCGTCGCGACAGGCGATTTCAAACTCACGAAACCATTCGTCCTGGATGGTTTGTTTCCGCGAAACGTTCCAGATGATAGTTCAGCTCAGATCATTGCCGAACTCCCGGACGGCCGCGTTGAACCGCTGCTCTGGCTGGATCAGTACAAGCAGAAATTCGCGCACGTTTTCTTGCTCCGAACCCCGCTGGACTTGCCTGCAGGAACCGTGATCAGCGGCATTCCTGCCGGTGCGAGCATGGCGCTGTTGCCTCCGCCGAAGGAGTAGACATGCGAGCAGCACTTCTATTTTTCATTTTGACGTTGGTCGCGGCCGCTCAGACTCCGGCTCCGCTTCCCTCGCAGAATGCCGGCGACGTTTACATTTGTCCGATGGATCCGGATGTTCGATCGAACAATCCAGGAAAGTGCGCGCGTTGTGGAATGGCGCTTGTAGCCGGCCTGCCCGATCCGGTGGAGTATCACCTGGATTTGTCCATTGCCCCACGGCCCATCAAACCAGGACAGCCGGCCAGTCTCACGTTTGCCGTCCATGATCCGTGGAAGAACCGGACGGTCACGAATTTCCAGCTTGTTCACGAAAAATTGTTCCATATGTTCGTAGTGAGCCAGGACCTGGACGTTTTCGTTCACAATCATCCCACGCTTGGGTCAGACGGAAACTTCCATTACGACTATGTCTTTCCAAAAGCCGGCATGTACCGTGTTCTGGGCGATTTTTATCCGGATGGCGCGACACCACAGCTGATTGCAAAGACGTTGATCGTACCGGGCCAGGCGCCGAAACCTGTCGCGCTTGCCCGTGACTACTCGCCGAAAGACGCAGAGAACCTGCAGGTTGAGCTCGTGACGGAACCGCAGCAGCCGATCTCAGGGGCAAAAACGCAGTTGATGTTTCAGGTGAAGCCAGGTGATGGTCTGGAAAAATATCTCGGTGCGTGGGGACACATGCTGGTTGCGAGCGCCGACTTGATAGACATGATTCACGAGCACCCTTTCATTGCTGATGGGGGCCCGCAAATTCAATTCAACGTGATTTTCCCTCGAGCCAAAGCCTACCGAGTGTGGGTTCAGTTCCAGCGTAAAGGTGTCGTGAACACCGCCCATTTCGATATTCCCGTTAAGGAATTGGGAAAATAACCACAGTTCGGTGAGAGATTGGGAATTCGGAACTGAGCATTTGTCAGATCTGACCGATGTTCAATTCTCAATTCTGAATTCCTAATCCGAAAAGATCCGGAGTCTGCCCCCCAAATCTCCTGTCCTCGAAATAAGATTGCACCCTCTTATGTCACTCACGATCAAACCCTCGCGTAGCAACCCAAGTGGCTGGGTAATCCTCCTCGGCCTGGTGTTCACGGTGCCTGGAATAGCGGTCGGATTTTCGACGGTTCGGAGGATCGCGTCCGGCGCTGGCGACGCAAAGCAGATCGTACTCGGATTTACTTTGGCGTTGTTGTTCGTGGTCGCCGGCATCGGCCTGATGGCCTGGGGTCGTGTCGCTGGGAGAATCGCGACGAGGAACACTGCACGGATGGCTGAGCATCCCAATGAGCCCTGGCTTTGGCGGGACGACTGGGTGCAGGGCTACGCCCGCAGCGAATGGAAACCAACTGCCGGCATGATGATCGTCATGGGCTTCGTGTTCCTGCTCTTCTCGGTGCCAATGTTGATGAATTTCCCAGGCGCCGGCCGTCCGATGCAAGCCATCTTTGTATCTGTCTTTCCCGTGACTGGCTTTCTTCTCGTCGGGGCTAGCACAGTGGCCCAACTTCGCGCGCGTAAGTTCAAGGATGTTCGCTTCAAATTGTCCAGCGTGCCGTGCGTTATCGGCGGAAAACTTCAGGGCCGTCTGGAAGTCCAATTCGTATTTCCTTCGGGAGCGACTGTCGATTTCTCAGTGAACTGCGTTCGTTCATATGTGACCGGAAGAGGCGACAACCGAACTCGCTGGGAGCGAATTCTGTGGCAAGAACGGAAAACCGGCACGGTAGAAACGGACGGGTTGACGAGCTACGTCAACATAGAAGTCCCGCTTCCTTACGATGTCAAAGAAACCGACTCTCGAAATCCCGACGACGAGATTTTGTGGAAGGTCATCACCCGATCCAAACTCCGTGGCCTGGATTTCAACGCGGTTTTCATTTTGCCCGTGTTCAAGACTGCGTCTAGCGACCCGGGCCTCACTACGGACGCAATCGAAGCGCGTGACGGAAAGCTCCTGGCTGGAGAAAAACCGAAAAACCCAAAGATTGTGACCGGCACCGCACCCGATGGTGGGCTTCTGTTCTTTTTCGGCCCCTCCAGAAATGTACGCGCCGCAGCTCTCATCAGCCTTTTTGGTGCGATCTTCCTGGGCTCCGGCTTGTTTTTTGGCTTCGCCGTCGGGCAGTCGTTTATCTGGATTCTGGGACTAATTCCGCTCATCTTCGCCGGCGGTATCGGACTGTTGCTGCTGGCGTACGGCGTTTGGCTTTTCCTTGGAACAACTACTGTCGAAATCCTGGGCCGCGAACTCCACATTCGCTCCACATGCCTTGGCATCGGTCGTTCGCGTGTGATCCCAGCGTCCGCAATTCAGGATTTCCGACTCCATCCTGGGCTTCAGACAGGTGAGCAGGTCTGGTACGACCTCAAGCTGAAACTCATCGACGGAAGATCATGCGTCGCAGGCAGTGGGCTCGAGAAAAAAGAAGCGGAATGGCTTCGTGTCGAATTGCAAAAGGCTCTTGGTGTTTCAAAATCCGAGAGTTCCCTGCACGAGCAGCGGGGACGCATTTGATATAATCCGCGCCCAAAATCCATGAGTTCCAGCCAATTGTCCGTTGGGTCCTCGCTCGGGCCGTACCGAATCGAGATTCTTCTTGGTGCCGGCGGTATGGGCGAAGTTTACCGAGCCTTCGACACTCGTTTGCACCGGGATGTAGCGATCAAGGTGCTGGCGCCTGAAAAGTTTCGTAATCCGGAGCACAAAAGCCGATTTTTACAGGAGGCCCGGGCGGCGTCGGCACTGAATCAAACAAACATCGTCACCCTATACGACATCGCAAGTGACAATGGACTTGATTTCCTCGTAATGGAGTACGTCCCCGGGCAGCGTCTGGATCAGGTCGTTTCGCCAAAGGGACTACCGCAGGCCGAAACAATCGAATATGCGGTTCAAATCGCTAACGCCCTGGCGGCGGCCCATGGAAAGGGAATCGTGCATCGCGATATCAAGCCGGCGAATATCATCGTAACGCCAGACGCCCAGCTGAAGATCTTGGACTTCGGCTTAGCCAAGTTCGCACAGAATGCCGCTCCGATGCCGAACAGCGACATTCCCACGTTACTCACCAGGGAAGGGGTTGCCGTCGGAACGCTGGGTTACATGTCGCCAGAGCAGGCGCGCGGCGAGACTGTAGATGCTCGGACCGATCTTTTCTCGTTCGGGGCCGTGCTGTACGAAATGGCCACAGGGCAGCGTGCGTTTGAACGACCTTGGGACTGGACATTGCCCGTTCCTGGAAATCTAGATTCCAAACTGAGTCCGATCATTTTCAAGTTGCTGGAGCCGAACCGCGAACTCCGTTATCAAACGGCGAAGCAGGTCATCGGCGACCTCCGTCACTTACGTTCGGAACAGCCGGCCCACACTCGGCGCTTCCGTCGGCTTGCCACGATCGGCACGGCCCTCCTCATAGCTGCGCTGATGCTGCAGGCGATATTTCGCTCACCGGGCAACCAGCGCCTCAGTGATGGAAATCGGGCTTCAACCAACAAAGAGGCGAACGAATATTATGAGCGTTCGCTCTTGTACGGAGGAGTTGGTATGGACAATCGTGCGCAGATGCGCCGGATGATTGAACGCGCTCTTGAGCTCGATCCAAAGTTCGCTGCGGCTCGCGCCGAATATGCATTTTCGTTCTCCGTCCTGATCCTCACGGGCGACTCCAGCGATCGCACGCTCCTGTACCGAGCCGATGAACAACTACGGCAGGCGCTCCGAGATGATCCGAATTGTGGACATGCACATGGCTTTCAGGCATTGACGTATTTGCTGCAAGGACGTAAGGAACTCGTCCCGGCTGAAGTGGATCTCGCTTTAAGAGATAACCCCAACGATCTACCTGCCCGAACCTTCCTCGTGTTGCACCATCAACTCAATGGAGACTACGATCAGGCGTCACGACTATCGAAATCCTTGATCGATCGCTTCCCTCTTTACTGGCCTGGGCATCTGGATTTTGGCGAGATTTTACGGGAGCAAGGCAATGCTCGAGGTGCTGTACAAGAGCAAGGCCGAGTACTAGAGCAGGATCCCCAGAATGTCTCCGGTCTCGTGTATGAATCGCGCGCCTATTCTGATTTAGGCGATCTACAAAAGGCCCGAACCACTCTAGAGCGCACGCGGGCCGAAGACCGTCAGAACTACCAACTGCGCGCGGAATGGGCAGTCTTGCTTGCGCAGGAGGGAAAGAGGGACGAGGCGCTGCGAGAAATGGATGCCGGTGTTCAGGCCTACGGAGAAATCAATCCGCTTTGGACGGGTCGCATCGCCACCTTCTATTCGAAGCTTGGTGAAGTGGACACATCACTCGCCTGGTTGGATAAGGCTGTCCGGCTGGGTGACGAAAGAGAAGCTTTGTTTCGGCGAGACCCGCTGCTGGAGGGAATACGCAACCATCCCCGGTTCCAGGCGATGATCTTGTCAATGGCCAGTCGGCGTCAGCAGCGACTTGAATCGAACAAAGGAAATTAACCTCTCGCTGCTCAACGCAATTCTCAGCAGCCAGCTATTTGTGTTTCTTGTGCCTTTTTGTGGCTACTACCTTTTGTAATATGGCGGCACCTGCGCGTCGATATTCATCACGATCGATTTTGCGAAGGTGTATTCATGTATAGATTCCGGACCGAGATCGCGGCCGTATCCGGACTGGCCGACGCCGCCGAAAGGCGACGCCGGGCTTACGCGTTTGTAGGTGTTCACCCAAACCATTCCGGATCGTATCGTGTTTGCTACCCGATGCCCGCGGCGAAGATCGCGAGTCCACAGGCCGCCTCCAAGACCGTATTGCGTGGAGTTCGCAATTGCGATCACTTCCTCCTCGTCCTTGAACCGCGTGATCGAAACAAACGGTCCGAAGACTTCTTCCTGGCACACGCGATCCTGCGGCTTTGCGGTGACGACGGTCGGCTCGATGTAGCATCCTGCCTGAAGCGCCGGATCCGACGGCGGCTTTCCACCCGTAAGGATCGTACCGCCCTGCTCTTTCGCCAACTCGACATACCGGAGAACACGATCGCGATGGCCGGTCGACGTCAGCGGGCCCATTTCTGTAGACGGGTCCAATGGATTCCCGACCCGAATCGATTTCGCGAGATCGAGAAACTTCTGAAGAAACTCATCTGCGATTTTTTCCTGCAACAATAGACGCGATCCCGCAATGCAGGCCTGTCCTTGATTGTGGAAAATTGCGAACGCCGAACCGCCGACTGCAGCATCGATCGCAGCATCATCAAAGACAATATTGGCGCCCTTGCCGCCGAGCTCGAGTTGCACGCGTTTCAAGTTTCCCGCGGATGCCTGAACGATTTTTCGTCCCGTGAGTGTCGAGCCTGTGAACGCAATCTTGTCGACTCCGGGATGTTCCGCGAGATGTTGGCCGGCCGTATTTCCGTAACCCGGAACAATATTGACGACACCCGGTGGAATCCCCACTTTCGCGACGAGCTGCGCAACACGTAATGTCGTCAGCGGTGTCAATTCGGCCGGCTTCATCACAACTGTGTTGCCCGCAGCCAATGCTGGACCAAGTTTCCAGCTCGTGAACATGAGCGGGAAATTCCACGGCACTATCTGCCCAACGACGCCGACGGGCTCCCGAGTCACGTAATTGAAAAATCCCGGATCCGCTGGGACGACGCGGCCGTCGATCTTGTCGGCAATTCCTGCGAAATAACGAAACGTAACAACCGTGCGAGGGACGTCCAGACCTCGGGTGTCACGAAGAGGATGCCCCGTATCGAGGCTTTCAAGGTATGCCAGATTCTCGCCATCCGCTTCGATCGCGTCCGCAAGCTTCCCAAGTAGACGTCCTCGGTCCGACGCGGCCATGCGTTTCCACACGGGGAAAGCGTTTCGAGCGGCCTCGACCGCCCGATCAATGTCCCGCGGGCGCGCCTCTGCGACTTCGGCGATCACGCTATTGTCATGCGGGTTCGTCACCGGAATCCGGCCACCCTCGACCGAATCGACAAACTCGCCACGAATAAACAACCGGGTCTCAATATCCAGACCCGGTTTCACATTTACTGCCACTTAGAACTCCGCTGGGTAAGGCTTCAACTCACCGCGACGATATCGATCCGGCAGCGAGACATCGTTGTTCTCCCAGACCAACAGCATCGAGCGCTTCGGCGAAAAACCTTTGTGGCGAATGTCCGCAGGCATCGCTGCAACATCGCCGGCCTTCATGATGACTTTCGCGCGAGGCTTTCCGCTGCTCCCGTCCTCGATCTCCCAAATGATCTCGTCGCACGCCTGAATAAACCATTCGACGCGATCATTTCCATGGAAGATCGGCAGGATGTTTTCTTCCGTCGTCGGACACATCAAACTGTCCTTCACAACCGAGCAGACCGAGGGATTCCAGGTGACATCGGATCGAGAGAGATAACCGAACAGATTGAACGCGTGAACTTCGCTCTCAAATCCAGGTTCGGCGTGAACCTCAGGCTGATCTTGAGGAACATCAACAAACTGGCGATTGACCGGGTAGCCGTTCGAGTCGGTGCGGTAGCCGGTATCGCTGGGCAGTCCGACCATGCGTTTTGCCACGACACGCTGGCGTTGCACGGCCTTGCTATTGTTACCGTGCTTTGCACCGTAGGGCTTACCGGTTTCATCCGGCGCGGCGAATGGATCGAAGCCTTCATTGGTCCAGTCGTCCAGCATGCCTTCGAAGGTAGCCTTGATTTCTTTGGTATCGAACGTCTCGACGTACGCACGGTTCGCTTCGCGATAACCAGGGTTGCATAGGCCCATGAACAAATCGACCGTACCGTAGTGGTTCACGGTTCCAAGGACCGGATCAAAATTTACCGTGCCGTAGAAGAATCCCCACGCCACATCGCGCATCAGTGCGCGCAGGAAGGCATCGATCGGCACAAGATGCCGGCCCATCGGGTAGAAAATGTGGGCGAAATATTCATCACGCTCGAACCGAAATTTTCCGATCGTAAACGGCTTGTAGCCCAGATCCCTGCCGATTGCAGGAGCTTCGATGTTGGAAGTAACTGCGCTCATGTTCTTCTCCTATTTCGTTTGGCAGATATCTGCCCAGCGTTCGACCGTGTTCTCGCCTTGAATGGTTTGAATCAGCAACACACCCGGCTTCGGGCTGCGGAACTGATAAGCAGATCCCTTGGGCAGCAGCGCCATATGACCTCGCCGCACTTTAACCCAACCCATCTTTTGTCCTTGCGGCTCGCCCGTAAGCTTTACTGAACCTTCTTTTGTTTCAGGCACCGGCGGTTGTTCGGGCTTAACGAAATGGACTTCGATTTCGCCGTCCATGCAGAGGGCGGCTTCATCGTGCGAAGCGGAGAACCATGGAGAGTTACCTTCCGCGCGAACTGCTTCGATCACGTATTTCAAATTTTTGCCGACACAAATTTTCTCGTAAGGCTTGGATTTCGATGCCACTTCGAAGACGTTCGAAAAGACATAGTACTTCGGATTGTCGTCGATGACTTCAACACCGCCTTTTTCATATTGGCTCAACGAGCCAAATACAGTGCGATACTCACTCACAACTACCTCCTGGAGTCCCTTTGCTGTAAGGATAGTCACGATCTTATACCGTCAAGCACGCAGGCTTTCAAGAATCGTACGTGGAGGAACAGAAATATTACTCGGAACCGCGCGGGAATGGGGCTGCCCCCCATTTTTGCCTTTTTGTCGCTTCTTACCCCGACCGGTGCTGGCGGTATGCCGCGGGGGAAACACCCACATGCCGCTGGAACCAGTACGAGAGATGACTCTGGGAAGAAAACCCCGACGACAGCGCGACGTCGACGACCGGCAACTCGGTATTCCGCAAAAGCTCCTTTGCACGCTCCACGCGCCGTGAAAGCACGTATCGGTGAGGTGACTGCCCGACAGCGGCCTTGAAGGCGCGCGCCAAATAGATGGGACTGATATCGACCTCGGCAGCCATAGCTTCCAGACTGAGATCGCCATCTAGATTCTCTTCGATGTATTCGATTACGCGCCGCATCCTCCAGCCGGACATGGTTTGCATCGGTGGTACGCGTACCGGTCGGGACTGTGTCGAGTGCATGCGCGCCAGATGTACAGCCATCATTTGGGCGAGAGTGTCGATGTATAAACCATCCGCCGCCGTTCCGTCGCGCAGCGCTGTGGCAATCGCGATAGCGATTTGCTCCAGCATTGGATCCAACATGGCGAACCGCGGCACGAGTTCCGCGTGAGACGTGTCGCAGCTATAGATTTCGCTGACAGCGCCTTGATAAATCGATCCCCTCAAATAAACCTGAAGAATCTCGGGATGACCATGATGTTCCCACCGCGTGATCGCATCGCCTGGTGTTAAGCAGATCCGTCGCGGACCGATGAGCTGGCGATTTCCCGGACCGCCTTCGATTTTCCGCGAGACTTCTGTCGGCCGCGTCAGGTGATAAATCATCATCGGATGACCGATGGCCGGCTCGGTTGCGATGAATGGGCCTTCTTCAATGATGGCGGCGTGCATCGACCCCCAGCCCACGTCCTGGCTGTTAGCGATTAAACGATTCCCGTATCGCAGGGCTCGGCCATGCGTCTCGCCAACGGTAAAAACAGGATTCTTCATAGAAATCATGGGGCTGCCTTGAGGTTTGGGCCGAAACATACACCTTTGCACGGCCTGGATCAAGTTGCCAGGGGCCGAGGGGTCTGACCCCTTGTCCCCGGTCATAATCCTGTTCATCCGAGTGCGCTTTTTGCAATCTCGTCCCTGGATGTTGAAGTAAGATTCGGCAATCCTCAGGAGTATGACTATGAGATTCCGCTTACTTCTTATTGGTCTAATGATGCTGGTGAGCTTGCCGGTCTTTGCACAGATCGATCCGTCCGGGGAATGGAATCCGCGATTTCACGAGGACAACCCGGAACGTCTCGCAGGGCCAGAGATCGGAGATTATCTCGGCTTGCCTATCAATGATGCTGCGCGGCTGAGGGGCGATAGCTGGGACGCGTCAATACTCACGCTGCCGGAGCATCAATGCAAACCGCATCCCGCAGATTACGGCCCGCGCGGACCGGCAAACCTGCGAATTTGGAAGGAAGTGGATAAGGAGTCACAGCAGACAATCGCATATCACACGCATATTTCCTGGCAAGCTCCGGAGCGAACCATCTGGATGGACGGCCGGCCTCATCCTCCGGATTATGCCGCACACACGTGGCAGGGTTTTTCGACCGGCAAATGGGAAGGCGATACCCTGACTGTCACGACGACGCACTTGAAGACGGGCTGGATCCGGCGCAATGGTATCCCGCGCAGTGACCGCGCGGTCCTAACGGAGCACTGGATTCGGCACGGAGATTACTTGACCCTGGTAAGCATCGTCACAGATCCCGCATATCTCACCGAGCCGTTTATTCGAACTACGAACTGGATCCTGGACCCTCGACAGCAAATTGCGCCGTATCCGTGCGCATCGGTTGTTGAGGTCGAGCGGCCGAAAGGTTCGGTACCACATCATCTTCCCGGCACAAACACGTTCCTTAGTGATTTTCCGAAGCGATTCAGCCTACCCGACGCCGCCGCGCGAGGAGGAGCTGAAACCATGTATCCCGAGTTTCAAGAAAAGATGAAGGCGGCGAAATGAAAAAATTTCTCCTCTTTCTCTTCCTGACGAACGCGGCTGCGTATTCCCAACAAAACCAGAATACGCAAATAAACGTTCTCAAAGTGCAAGGCAACGTTTACATGGTCGTCGGCGCTGTCGGTAATATTGCGGTTCAAATAAACAACGACGGTGTGCTGATGGTCGACACAGGCTCTGCCCAGATGACGGATCAGGTGCTCGCCACCGTCAAGGAACTCGCGAAACCGATCACGAACAAGCCGCTCAGGTACATCATCAACACCCATTTCCATCCCGACCACACGGGCGGCAATCTGAAAGCGCGCGCCGCCGGCACAACGATTACAGGCGGCAACGTTGCCGGAAACATTCAGGACGCGACGGAAGGCGCCGCGATTTACGCGCACGAAAACGTCATGAAGCGGATGAGTGCCCCAACGGGTTCCCAGGCGCCGACACCTTCGGGCGGTTGGCCCACCGATACATACTTCGGAGATTCACAGGAGCTATTCTTTAACGGCGAGGCGATTCAACTCTTTCACCCGAAATCGGCCCACACGGACGGCGATAGCATCGTCTTCTTTCGTCGTTCAGATGTTGTGCTTACTGGCGACATTTTCACAACGACGAACTATCCCATCATTGATCTGCAGAGCGGTGGCAGTATCAACGGTGTCATCGACGCACTAAACTTCATCCTGGATCTCACGATCCCTGCGGAAAAGCAGGAGGGCGGCACCATGGTCATTCCCGGTCATGGCCGTCTTTGCGACGAGGCGGACGTAGTGGAGTACCGCGACATGGTTACCATCATTCGCGATCGTATTCAGGATATGATCAAAAAGGGCATGACCTTGGAACAAGTCAAGGCCGCCAAGCCAACACGCGATTACGATCCTCTATATGGCTCGACCACGGGCTTCTGGACAACGGACATGTTTGTGGAAGCCGCCTACAAAAGCCTTAGCGCTAAGAAATAGTCCGGCACCTGAATTGCGACTCTCATTCATAGAATGAAAGCGCGAAGCGCAAGCCCGATAGGGCGCAGCCTCATGAAAGCGCGAAGCGCAAGCCCGATAGGGCGCAGCCTCATGAAAGGAGGTAGCGCTATGTCATTCA
>Ga0126379_10002613_pt1 | contig 11503 bp, 8 predicted proteins | sample PanSoiMetPlot_24_FD_92640 | JGI IMG/M metagenome (GOLD analysis project Ga0126379, IMG submission 92640) | Tropical forest soil microbial communities from Panama - MetaG Plot_24 | ecosystem: Environmental > Terrestrial > Soil > Tropical forest > Bulk soil | place: Panama | collected 2016-02-17
CGTTCAGCCCCGGCAGGATCTCCCCCGCCACGAACTCGATCGACGCCGGCAGCGCCGCGAGCTTTCCTCGCAGCGGAGGAGCCGAGCGAAGATCGTCGTGCTCGCTCCAGAAGCTCCGCGCCTCCGCCTCGTCGAGGACGGCGCAGGAAGCCTTCCGGGGGCCGAGCGACTCGGACAGCCTCTCGCGCTGCTCGGTTACGCCCGCGCGGAATCCTTCGAACCGCACCGCGGTGTCGAAGAGGCCGTCTTCCCGTCGCACGGCGACGACGGAGGAAGGCTCCAGCTGCGCCTCCCGGATCTTCTTGACGAGCTCCCGGACGCCGGCCGCCGTGGCCGCGGCGATCACGAGCGTCGTCTCCTCCTCCGGAAGCGGGTGCAGGCGAAACGTCGCCGTCGCGATCAGGCCGAATGTTCCGAGCGAACCGACCATCAGCTTGGGCAGGTCGAACCCCGCGACGTTCTTGACGACCTTTCCGCCGCCGCGCGCGAGCGTGCCGTCGCAGCGAACAAAGGAGACGCCGATCAGCAGGTCGCGCACGGAGCCGAACCGCGCCCGCCGCGGCCCGAACGAGTTGGCGGCGACGATGCCTCCGACCGTCTTTTTCCCGGGCAGCGCCGGATCGAGGGCCAGCCGCTGGCGGTGCGCGCCGAGGGTCTCCTGCAGCGAGCCGAGCGTCATCCCCGCCTCGACGACCGCGATCTGATCGGAGGGTGCATGCTCGACGACCCGGGAGAGGCCCGACGTCTTCACGAGCGCGTCGAGCCGCGCCGGCGCAGCGCCCAGCTCGAGGTCGGTCCCTCCGCCGACGAACGCCAGCGACTCGCCGCGGACGGCCGAATCGCGGACGACCTCCACCGCTTCCTCGACTGTCTCCGGTTCGTAGACCTTGCGGGGGGCGACCCCCAGGATCGTGTCCTCCGGCGTCGGGGCCCGGCCGGCGAGCGTCACTCGCGCCACGCCGCGCCCGAGGCCTCGGCCGGATGCGGGCGATATGGCCCGGGGCGGTCGCCGCAAAGCCGGGGCGTCGGGAAGACCTTGCCGGGATTGAGTCTCGACTCCGGGTCGAAGGCGCAGCGCACCAGGCCCATCGTGTCGAGGTCCTCGGGCGAGAACATGTCGGCCATGTACGCCGCCTTGTCCGACCCGACGCCGTGCTCGCCCGTGATCGAGCCGCCGTAGCGCACGCACATCCTCAGGATGTCGCCGCCGACCTTTTCGGCCGCCTCCTCCTGACCGGGCACCTTCTCGTCGTAGAGGATCAACGGGTGGAGGTTGCCGTCGCCGGCGTGGAAGACGTTGGCGACGCGCAGGCCGGCCGCCGCCGCCATCTCGTCGATCTCGCGCAGGACCTTCGCGATCTCCGAGCGCGGGATGACCCCGTCCTGGACGAAGTAGTTGGGGCTGATGCGGCCGACCGCGGCGAAAGCGCTCTTCCTCCCCTTCCACATGAGCGCCCGCTCCGCCTCGTCGCGCGGCCGCCGGACCTCGATCGCGCCGCACTGGCGCGCCAGCTCGACCGCGTTGTCCGAGGTGCACTCGACTTCCGCCTCCGGCCCGTCCGCGTCCATCAGGAGCGCCGCGCCGACGTCGGGCCAGTCGAGGCCGGTCGCCGCCTTCGCCGCGACGATCGCCAGCCGGTCCATCATCTCGATGGCCGCCGGGACGATCCCCGAGGCGATGATGGCCGAAACGGCGTGGCCCGCCTCGTCGGTCGAAGGAAACGTCGCGAAGAACGTGCGGGTCGCCTGGGGCTTGCGGAGAATCCGGAGGACGACCTCGGTGACGATCCCGATCATCCCCTCGCTTCCGACCAGAACCCCGAGCAGGTCGTAGCCCGGCGTGTCCAGGACCGGGCCGCCCAGGTCCACGACGTCTCCGTTGGCCAGGACGACGCGGGCGCCCAGCACGTGGTTGGTCGTGAAGCCGTACTTCAAGCAGTGCGCGCCGCCCGAGTTCTCGGCGACGTTGCCGCCGATCGTGCAGACGCTCTGCGACGAGGGATCGGGGGCGTAGTAGTAGCCGGCGGGGCCGATGGCCTTGCTGACGTCGAGGTTGGCGACTCCCGGCTCGACCCTCATCCAGCCGTTCTCCAGGTCCACCTCGAGGATCCGCCGCATCCTCGACAGGCCGAGGACGACGCAGCCGGGAACCGGAAGCGCGCCGCCGGAGAGCCCGGTCCCGGCGCCGCGGGCGACGACGGGCATCCCCGCGTCCCGCGAGATCCGGAGGACCTCCGCGACCTCCTCCGTCGAGCCCGGCAGGACGACGAGGCCCGGCGTGACGCGGAATCCGGTCAGGCCGTCGCACTCGTAAGTCCGAAGCTCGGCCGGATCGGAGATGCAGTGGCGCTCTCCGACGACGGCGGCGATCCGGTCGATGACCGAGCTCACGGGCCTTCGTTTACTCCAGGTACGGGTAGGCGGACAAGGTCAGGAACTCGATGAAGTCTCCGGATCCTACGAGCTCGTCGAGAATCGTCGCGGCCTCTCGCAGCCGGTTGGTCTCCGCGCCGCCGAGGCTCTCCAGCTCCTCGTCGCGGATCTCCTCGTACAGCTTGGGCGTGGCCTCACGCCCGTCGGAGAGGCGCGCGCGGTTGTGGATCCACTGCCAGAGCTGCGAGCGCGCGATCTCGGCCGTCGCGACGTCCTCCATGAGGTTGTAGATCGCCGCCGCGCCGTTGCCCGAGAGCCAGGAGTTCAGGTACTGCAGCGCGACGTTGACGTTGTTCCGGAAGCCGGCCTCCGTTACCGAGCCGCCCGGCACGCGCGTGTCGGTGAGCTGCGCGGCGGAAACCGAGACGTCCTCGCGCAGCCGCTCCTTCTGGTTGGCGCGGCCCGAGAGCGCCTTCTCGAAGATCTCGAGTGCGACGGGGACCAGGTCCGGGTGAGCCACCCACGTGCCGTCGAAGCCGTCGCCGGACTCGCGCAGCTTGTCCTCGCGGACCTTCGCGAGGGCCTTCTCGTTGACGTCGCGGTCCTTGCGGCTCGGGATGAAGGCGGCCATCCCGCCCATCGCGTGCGCGCCGCGCCGATGGCAGGTCGCGACGAGGAGCTCCGTGTAGGCCCGCATGAAGGGAACCGTCATCGTCAGCTGCGCCCGGTCCGGCAGGACCAGGTCACGCCGCCGGCGAAGCGTCTTGATCGTCGAGAAAAGGTAGTCCCAGCGGCCGGCGTTCAAGCCGCTCGAGTGCTCGGAGAGCGCGTGGAGGATCTCCTCCATCTCGAACGCCGCCGGAAGGGTCTCGATCAGGACGGTGGCCCGCACGCTCCCCCGGGGAATCCCGACCTCCTGCTGGGCGAAGAGGAAGACATCGTTCCAGAGCGCCGCCTCCCGGTGGCTCTGCATTTTCGGAAGATAGAAGTAAGGGCCGGTTCCGCGGTCCAGGCGCTCCCGAGCGTTGTGGAAGAAGTAGAGGCCGAAGTCGAAGAGGGACGCCGAGACCTTCTCCCCGTCCACGGCGACGTGCTTCTCCTCGAGGTGCCAGCCCCTCGGCCGCACCAGGAGGGTCGCGATCGTGTCGTTCAACCGGTAGCGCTTCCCCTCCGGGCTGGCGAACTCGATCCTCCTGCGGACCGCGTCCACGAGGTTCGCCTGCCCGACCACGACGTTCTCCCAGGTCGGAGAGAGGGAGTCCTCGAAGTCCGCCATGAAGACGTCGGCGCCGGAGTTGAGAGCGTTGATCATCATCTTGCGCTCGACCGGGCCGGTGATCTCGACCCACCGCCGCGAGAGGTCCCCCGGTGTCGGGGCGACCTTCCAGGACCCTCGCCGCACCGCCTCGGTCTCGGGGAGGAACGCCGGCAGGGCGCCGGCGTCGAACTCGGCCTGCCGCGCGGCGCGCCTCGCCAGCAGGTCCCGCCGGACGGGTTGAAACTGCCGGTGCAGCTTCTCGACGAAGGCCAGCGCGGGCGCCGACAGGATCGCGTCGCCCTCCGGAGGCACGCGGCCCTCGACCCGGATCCCCTTCTCCATGGCTCCTCCTGGCGACCAGCCGGGATTATGCCCGGATTCGTCTTCGGTGGCTCCTTGAGGCCCCGGCTGGAATAGGATTTCGCCGTAAGAACGTCCGTCAAGGGACCGGGGCTGCTCCGTGCGGCTCCATGGAGGAGGAGAGGGATGAAGAATCGGATGAAAAGCCGGTCCGGGAAGGGCCTCGAACGCCGGGAATTCCTGAAGATCTCGCTGGCCGCGGGAGCGTCGCTCGCCGCGCCGTCGATCTTCACCCGCAGCGCGTCGGCGCAGCAGGAGCGGGTCCTGAAGATCGTCCAGTGGAAGCACTTCGTCCCGGACTACGACAAGTGGTTCGACGTCTTCGCCAAGGAGTTCGGCGACAAGAACAAGTGCAAGGTCGAGGTGGACTACGTCGCGACGCCCGACCTTCCGACGGCGATCGCGGCGGACATTTCGCGTGGCAGCGGCCATGACATCTTCCACTTGAACGGCACCGGGGCGTGGCTCTACGACAACACCCTCGTGGACGTCACCGAGGTCGCCAACCGGCTGGGCAAGGAATTCGGCGGCTGGATTCCCGAGGCCTCGCAGCTGGCAGTCGTCAAGGGCAAGTGGCTCATCATCCCGCACTGGTACATGAGCTTCCCGTGGATCATCAACCGCAAGTACTTCAACGACGTCGGCGAGGACTTCACCGACAAGACGACCTGGAACGACATCCTTCGCATCGGCGCCAAGATGAAGAAAGCCGGGTACCCGATCGGGATCCCGGTCTCCCAGACTCCCGACTCCAACGACAACCTCGTCCCGCTGATGGACTCCTTCAAGGCCTACATGTTCGACAAGGATGGCAACATCGCGTTCTCCAAGAAGGAGATCGTGGACGTCCTGAAGTTCGGCGAGCAGCTCTTCAAAGACACGATGACCGACGAGGTCCTCTCCTGGGACGACACCTCCAACAACCGCTTCATCATCTCGGGCAAGGGCTCGATGGTCTGCAACCCGATTTCGGCCTACCGTACGGCCGCCAAGGACCAGCCCGACGTCTACAAGAACCTCGCGATCGTCAAGCCGCCCATCGGACCGGCGGGCGTGCGCGTCGGCGGCGCCCGGACGATGTCCTACGGCATCTACAACTTCTCCAAGAACCAGGACCTCGCCAAGGAGTTCCTCTACACGATGAACAAGGAGTCGCTGCGCGGGATGGAGGCCTCGACCGGGTACGACCATCCATACCTGAAGGCCTTCATGAAGAAGCCGATGCCGGTCATCGGCAGCGAGCCCAAGCTCGAGCTGCTCCAGGACTACCAGGAGTACGTCAAGTTCATCGGCTTCCCCGGCCCGATGACCAAGACCGCGACCTCGATGTACGCGAAGTTCATCGTGCCGACGATGTTCGCGGAGGTCTGCAAGGGCAAGACGCCGCGCACCGCGATGGAAGAGGCCGAACAAAAGCTCCGGGCGGTGTGAGTCTCCGCGCGCCGGCTTCGCGGCCGGCGCGCCTTCGCTTTCGCACCCGAGAGGACGAGGCATGAGCCAGCGGGAATCGAGACGGACCGGTCTGCGCCGGAGGGACCTCCTCAAGGGGGCCCTCGCGGCCGGCGCCGCGATCGCCGCTCCCTCCGTTTTCCCGAGGAGCGCGTCGGCGCAACAGGAGCGCACGCTCAAGATCGTCCACTGGAAGCACTTCGTGCCGGACTACGACAAGTGGTTCGACGTCTTCGCCAGGGAGTTCGGGGAGAAGAACAAGTGCAAGGTCGAGGTGGACTACGTCGCGACCGCGGACCTGCCGACCGCGATCGCGGCCGACATCTCCCGCCGGAGCGGCCACGACATCTTCCACCTGAACGGCACCGGCGCGTGGCTCTACGACAACACCCTGGTGGACGTCACCGACGTGGCCAACCGCCTCGGGAGGGAGTTCGGCGGCTGGATCCCGGGCGCCTCAGGGATCGCGGAAGTCCGGGGAAAGTGGCTCTGCATCCCGCACTGGTTCATCCGCTACCCGTTCATCATCAACCGCGGCCACTTCCAGGAGGCCGGCGTCGACTACAACGACAAGACGACCTGGAACGACCTGCTCGCGGCGGGGACGAAGCTGAAGAAGGCCGGCTATCCGTTCGGCATCCCCGTCTCCCAGACGCCGGACTCCAACGACAACCTCTACCCGCTGATGCTCTCGTTCAAGGCAACCCTCTTCGACAGTGCCGGCAAGGTCGCCCTCGCCCGCAAAGAGATCCTCGAGGTGCTGCGGTTCGGCGAGCGGCTCTTCAAGGAGACGATGACCGACGAGGTCCTCTCCTGGGACGACACCTCCAACAACCGCTACATCATCTCGGGCAAGGGCTCGCTCATCTGCAACCCGATCTCGGCCTACCGGACCGCCGCCAAGGAACAGCCCGACGTCTACAAGAACCTGGAGATCCAGAAACCGCCGCTCGGCCCCTCCGGGGAGCGAATCGGCGGCGCGCGGACCATGTCCTACGGGATCTACAACTTCTCGAAGGAGCAGGACCTCGCCCGGGAGTTCCTCTACACGATGAACAAGGAGGGCCTCCGCGGCATGGAGGCCTCGACCGGCTACAACCACCCGTTCCTGAAGGCGTTCCTGAGAAAACCGATGCCGGTCATCGGCCACGAGCCCAAGCTCGAGGTCGAGCAGGACTTCGCCGACTGGGTCCGGTTCATCGGCGCCCCGGGCCCCATGACCAAGACGGCGACGACGATGTACGCAAAGTTCATCGTGCCGACGATGTTCGCCGAGGTCTGCAAGGGGAAAGCGCCGCGCGCCGCGATGGAAGAAGCGGAGCAGAAGCTGCGGGCGGTCTAGGTCCTTGGCGGACGTCGTCCTCGACAGGGTCGAGAAGCGCTTCGGCGACGTCCTCGCAGTCGCCGGCATCGACCTGACGATCCGCGACCAGGAGTTCCTCGTCCTCGTCGGCCCCTCCGGCTGCGGCAAGACGACGACGCTCCGGATGATCGCCGGGCTCGAAGAGGTCACCAACGGCGACATCCGAATCGGCGGGCGCTCCGTGACGCACCTGCCTCCCCGCGGCCGGGACATCGCGATGGTCTTCCAGAGCTACGCGCTCTACCCGCACATGACCGTCGCCCGCAATATGTCCTTCTCGCTGAAGCTGCGCCGCACGCCGAGAGCCGAGATCGACCGCCGGGTCAAGGAGGTCGCCGGGATCCTCGGCCTGACCGAGCAGTTGAACCGCAAGCCCCGGCAGCTCTCGGGCGGGCAGCGCCAGAGGGTCGCGGTGGGCGCGGCGCTCTGCCGCCAGGCCGGCGTCCTGCTCTTCGACGAGCCGCTCTCCAACCTCGACGCGAAGCTGCGGGTCCACATGCGCACGGAGCTGAAGCGCCTCCACCTGGCCATCCGCTCGACGATGGTCTACGTGACGCACGACCAGGTCGAGGCGATGACGATGGGCGACCGGATCGTGATCATGAACGGCGGGGTGATCTGCCAGGTCGGGACTCCCCTGGAGATCTACGACAAGCCGGCCAGCCGGTTCGTCGCGGGGTTCATCGGCAGCCCGCCCATGAACTTCTTCGAGGGGGAGATCGCCGCGGACGAGGCGGGCGCCGCCGTCCTGCTCGGAGGAGGGCTCCAGCTTCCGCTGCCGCGGCCGGACCTCGCGGAGCGGGCCGGGCGGAAGGTCTGGCTCGGGATCCGTCCCGAGCACATCTCGCTCACGCAGGCCGGGCGCATGACTTCCGAGGTCTCCCTCCACCGCGTCTTTCGGACCGCGAAAGTCCCGTCGGTCATCGAGGTCGTCGAGCCGCTCGGCCACCGCGTCATCCTGACGGCGAGGAGCGCCGCCGGCCCGTTCCAGATGGAGACGGAGATCCACGCCGGCGTCCACGGCGGCGAGAGGGTGGAGCTCTGGTTCGACATGAACCGCGCTTACCTTTTCGACCGCGACACCGAGGCGGCGATCTGATGGGCGCGAAGGTCCCGATCCTGCCGTCCGCGCGAGAACCCGAACGCCGACCGAAGCTCCTCGAGCGCGAGGCTCCATTCGGGTACCTCCTCGTCCTGCCCGCGGTCCTCTACCTCGCCGTCTTCATCGCCTACCCGTTCCTGATGTCCATCTACATGAGCTTCACCGACGCCCAGGCGGGCAACCCGAAGTGGGAGTTCATCGGGACTCAGAACTACTCGAAGGTCGAGAGCTACCAGGTCCTCGCCAACGACTTCGTCCTGGCGACCCTGCCGGACGAGGCGGCCGCGAAGCGGTTCGCGGCGGCGCGCGACTCGGCGAAGGTCACGACCGAGCCGGCGGGCTCGCGGTTCCGCGCCGTCCTGGAGGCGGCCGGGACGCGGGTGCCGCTGCTGGAGCTCGGCAGCGAAGGGGACGCCTCGTACCTGGGCGAGACCGTCGGCAAGGAGCTGTCCTGGAAAGTCGAGAAGCGCGGCGGCCAATACGCCGTGGTGGCCCACGCCGCCGAGGACGCGCCGGTGACGTTCGGCCCCTACAACGACAAGGCGACGCTCAACCGGGAGCGGCGAAGCGACATCCTCGTGCCGGCGAAGACGACCGTCAAGACGCAGGGCAAGGGCGTGATGCAGGACCCCAACTTCCGGCTCGCCGTCAAGAACACCTTCAAGTACACGTTCGGGACCGAGGCGATCAAGCTCTGCCTGGGGATTCCCTGCGCGCTGATCCTGAACCGCAAGTTCGGCGGCCGCCGCCTCCTGCGAGGGCTCCTCGTCATTCCCTGGGTCATCCCGATCGCGATCTCCGCCCAGGCCTGGCTCTGGATCCTGGACTCCACCTACAGCGTCATCAACTGGTGCCTCGTGCACTGGGGGATCCTCTCGCCCGGCAACATCATCAACTTCCGGGGCGACAAGAACTGGGCGATGCTGTCGGTCATCGCGGTCAACGTCTGGCGCGGGTTCCCGTTCACGACGATCGTGATCCTCGCGGGGCTGACGGCGATCCCCGACGAGATCCTCGAGCGCGCGCGCCTGGACGGAGCCAACGGCCTGCAGCGGTTCGCCTACGTCATCTCGCCGATGGTCCGGCCGATCCTGATGGTCTCGCTGCTCTTCTCCGTCATCTTCTCCTTCACCGACTTCAACACGATCTGGATCATCACCAAGGGCGGGCCGTACGACCAGACGCAGGTCCTCTCGACTTACGCCTACCAGCTCGGCGTCAACGCCGGTTACCTGGCCAGGGGCGCGGCGATCTCTCTCTTCATGTTCCCGATCATGGCCGTGATGGTCTTCTTCATGCTGCAGTTCCTGAGGCGCGAGGCATGACGCCGGGGCGGTTCTGGCTGCGCGTCAAGCCGCACTTCACGTCCTGGGCGGGGCTGGCCCCGTTCCTGGCGTTCGCGCTCTTCCCCTTCTACTGGGGACTGATCACGTCGCTGAAGGCCGACGCGAACCTCTACGACTTGAAGGCCAACCCGTTCTGGTTCGCCTCGCGCGACAAAACGACCGGAAAGCCGTACCACAAGGACATCATTATTCCCGCTTCGCTGACCGAGGGGACGCTGAAGTGGAAGATCCCCTTGAACGCGGCGACGACGCGGAGCGACAGCGAGCAGAACCCCAGGCCGATCGCCTTCATCGGCGAGCAGCCGATCGTCTCTCCCGTGGACGGCGTCCTCTCCGAGAAGACGGTCGCCGAGGGGGCCGTCGCGCATCCCAACGAGGTCATCGGCGTCATCCGGGTGGCGAGCCCGACGACGACGCACTACCGGTACCTGAAGAGCACCCCCTTCTACCGGTGGATGAGGGTCAGCCTCGTGACCGGCCTCGCCGTGGTCGCGATCACGCTGCTCCTCGCGGTGCCGGCGGCCTACGGGCTCGCCCGGCTGCGCTTCCCCGGCAACCGGCCGATCGGGATCGCGATCTTCCTGACGTACCTGATCCCTCCGACGATTCTCTTCATTCCCTTCTCCCAGTTCGTCGGCGCGATGCACATCGACAACACGATCTGGTCGTTGATCCTGACCTACCCGACCTTCACCGTGCCGTTCTGCACGTGGCTGCTGATGGGATTCTTCCGAAGCGTCCCGAAGGAGATCGAGGAGCGGGCCCTCCTGGACGGGGCGACCCGCTTCCAGATGCTCCGCCAGGTGGTCATCCCGGTCGTCCTGCCCGGGATCCTCACCGCGGCGATCTTCGCCTTCACCCTCTCCTTCCAGGAGTACATCTACGGGCTGACCTTCATCAGCTCGACGGTCAACCGGACCATCCCCGTCGGCATCAGCGTCGAGATGGTCCGGGGCGACGTCTACTTCTGGGGCCCGCTCATGGCCTCGGCCATCCTCGGCTCCATCCCGGTCGTGATCGTCTACGCCCTGTCGCTGGACTACTTCATCTCGGGAATGACGACCGGGGCAGTGAAATGACCGTCCGCCGCCGTCCGTCTCTCTCCTAAAACAAGAGGAGGAAAGTCATGCCTCTCGTCCGGGTCTCCCTTCGACGCGGCAAGCCCTCGACCTACCTCCAGGCCATCGGGGAGTCCGTCCACCAGGCCATGGTCGCCACGATCAACGTGCCTCCGGAGGACCGCTTCCAGGTCATCACGCAGCACCCGCCGGAGGAGTTGGTCTGCGACCGCCAGTACCTGGGGATCCACCGCAGCCCGGACGCGATCGTCGTCCAGATCACCCTCAACAGCGGCCGCACGGTCGAAATGAAGCGGGCCCTCTACAAGGCGATCGCCGAGAACCTCTCGAAGAACCCCGGGCTGCGCAAGGAAGACGTCCTCGTCAACCTCGTCGAAGTAGCGAAGGAGAACTGGTCCTTCGGCAACGGCCAGATGTCCTACCCGCCGTAGCGTCGGTCAGCCGGCGCGGGCGACGGTCCGGCCCGTGGAGTTTCGAAGACTCCGTGTCGGTTCCTCCGAAGGGTCCGGGGACGCGGCCGCGGCGGCCGCCCACCACTCCCGCGCCCGCTCGTGGGTCCAGGGCGGAAGCTCGAGAGCCCGGAGGCGCCGGGCCAATTCGCCGGCGGTCTGGGGGCGGCGAGCCGGGTCTTTCTCGAGGCACTCCATGACGAGATCCTCGAGCGCCGCGGGGATCGCCAGGCCCGTTCGTCCCGAAGGCCGGATCGGGACGGACCGGACGTGGTCGATCAGGTAGTCAATGGGGCTCTGCGAGTCGAAGACGGGCTTGCCCGAGAGAAGCCGGTAAGCGACGCAGCCGAGGGAGTAGAGGTCGGCTCGCCGGTCGAAGGTCCGCTCCCCCCGCGCCACCTCGGGCGCCATGTACTCGGGCGTGCCGGCGACGACGCCGACCGCGGTCGCGCCGGCCTCCGCGGCGACGCCGAGGGACTTGACGAGCCCGAAGTCGAGAACCTTGACGAAGTCGAGCTCCAAGCCGTATCGGCAGACGAAGATGTTGGCGGGCTTGATGTCGCGGTGCACGAGGTCGCGTTCGTGCGCTTCCTCGAGCGAGCCGCAGACCTGCGCCAGGACGTGGACCACGCGCTCCGGCGGCATCGGGCCGTGCCGGCGCACGAGCGTGTCCGCGTCCATCCCCGACAGCAACTCCATCACGTAGTAGAACGCCCCCTCCTCC
>Ga0126379_10002614_pt1 | contig 11502 bp, 9 predicted proteins | sample PanSoiMetPlot_24_FD_92640 | JGI IMG/M metagenome (GOLD analysis project Ga0126379, IMG submission 92640) | Tropical forest soil microbial communities from Panama - MetaG Plot_24 | ecosystem: Environmental > Terrestrial > Soil > Tropical forest > Bulk soil | place: Panama | collected 2016-02-17
AACTACTTCGAGAACATCGTGGACCGGCCGGCGGCGCCTTTCCGCAACAACCAGTTTGGCGGATCACTGGGCGGCCCGCTGGTCAGAGACCGGGCATTCTTTTTTGCCAGCTACGAGGGCCAGCGGCTGCACGCAGGCAGCCCGCAGTTTGCGGATGTTCCAACCCAGGACGAAAGGAACGGAATCTTTCTAAACCCGGCCACCAGGCAGCCAGTTCAGTTACCGGTTGATCCGGTATCCGCCAGAATCCTGAGCCTGGTTCCGCTGCCCAACGCGAACACCAGGTACGGCAACTACGTATCATCTCCACAGGTCCAGTCGCGCGATGACTTTGGCATGGTGCGGGTCGACTATCTGTTGGGCGGCAACGACGTTTTGAACGGCCGGTTCTTTGTGTCGGACAATCACACGCTGCACCCAGTGATCTTCAATGTGTTTCTTACGACCGCAGCGCCGCCGGCGATTCCGGGATTTGGAACTGATGCACCGGTGCGCGCTTATAATGTGGCCATCGCTCACACGCACAACTTCAGTCTGCACACAATCAATGATTTGAGGTTCGGTTATAACAGGAGCGATTCGCTCGAAGACACGCAGAGCAAGATCAAGCCGTCCGATCTCGGTTTCCAGGGCATGGAAGGAGTTTCAGGATTGTTCGGAATCGATGTCGGGAGCACAACGCTAGCGGGTAATGTGTACGTATACCCGCAGGAAGAGCTGATAAGCAACTTTCATCTCTCGGACTCGATGTCGTTGATCAGGGGCCGCCACTCAGTGAAGTTCGGTGGAGAGGCGCGGTGGCTTCGTGACGGCTACACTGTAGCCCAGCAGGGCAGCGGGTTCATTCTATTCACGGGCCTTGCGTCGCAAATCAGTCCGCTGGCCGACATGGTGATGGGGATACCGTCGTTTGCCCTGAAGTTCAATCGGCAATTTGGCGGGCCGACCAGGACATCAAACTATGGGTTTTACTTTCAAGACGACCTGCAGGCGGCCAAGCGTCTAGTAGTGAACCTGGGACTCAGATACGAGCTGAACACGGTTCTGTCGAGCCCGACTCACACGCTGACCAATTTCTCGCCGGCGCTGGGCCTGTATACGCCCGGATTCGATTCGAACGCCGGGCTCTACCAACCTGACCACACCGACTTTGCGCCAAGAGTCGGATTCGCCTGGAGCGCGACGGCCGACGGCCGGACTGTCGTGCGTGGAGGCTACGGTTGGTACTACGACGCCATCGTTCATTACACGGGCCCTTCGCTCAACCTCAGCTATCCCGCTTCACCGGTTTCGTCGATCAGTGTTGCTCCACCGGTGCCGGGAGGGCTCGCAGGCGTTTTCAATCCTCAGGCGCTGGTGCCATTTCCGGGACTTGGAAGCCCGGCTTATGACCAGCACATCAGGATTCCATACGCGCAGCACTTCAATCTGAACGTTCAGCGTGAAATCGGTCGCGATATCCTGGTGTCGGTCGGGTACGTAGGATCGCTCGGAAAACGCGTGCTGGACGAGCGGGACATCAATCAGGCAGTGTACATTCCGGGGACCGATGCTCAGGGTAATCCGCTATCGACTCAGGCCAACGTGATCTTCCGCCGCCCGACACAGCTCTCGGGCAAGTACAACGCGATCATTGGCTCGATCAATATGGCTGAAACGACGGCATCGTCGTACTATCACTCGTTCGAGGCGACATTTTCGAAGCGCTTCAGTCACGGTCTATCGCTGCTGTCCTCTTATACGTGGTCGAGGTCGATCGATGATGCGACAGACCCGCTGGGATTCGCCGGCGGGTCTGGAGAGCCCCAGGATTCGACTCGTCCCGACCTGGAGCGCGGGTTGTCGATCTTTGACATGCGGCATCGATTCACAGCGGGCGTGACTTACAGCCTGCCCTTCCATCAGAATCGCTGGACCCGAGACTGGCAGGTGAACACGATAATCAGCCTGCAATCCGGGCAGCCATTCACTCCAATTCTGGGATTCGATCCCTCACTTACGGGCAGTGGCAACGTGCGGCCCAATGACGTGCCCGGCGCGATACTGGTGAAGGACGGCCACCTATCTTTCAACCCGAGCTTACCGGTTGATCCTGTGACTCGCATTCCACTGGCGTTGATTCCGGCGCCAGGCCAATTCGGGACAATGGGAAGAGACACATTCATCGGCCCTGGTTATCACAACGTCGATATCTCTGGCCAGAGAGAGATTCGACTGAAAGAAAAAATGAGGGTGCAAGCGCGACTCGAAGCCTTCAACATCTTTAATACGGCGAATCTCGGGTTACCGAACAGGAGAATGACCGATCCGCTTTTCGGTATTTCGACCAGGACACAAGATGTTGCCGGCGGATCGCCGGGGATCGGCGGGGGCGGACCTCGCGTGATGCAGGTCGCGGTCAAGCTGGTCTTCTAGAGCACTATTGACGGCCAATCAAAGCGCGCGAAGGAAGAACGGTGAAAACTAAATTGTTGGGTGCGTCGGGGTCAGGCCGCCATAAACCGGCATATAGTCTTTGTTGTTCGCGGTTGGAGGGTCCCAGGCCATATAGCCGTTGAAATAAATTCGCGGGAACGAGAGTACGCTCATTTGTCATTTCTCCTCAGGCGGGCAGTTTCTGGCTCTGGATGCCCTCTCGAGGGGCCACACAAAATAGGCGGACAGCCGTCAGGCAGGTTTCTGTTGAGGGCTGGCGCCCGGGCTTACAGGGGCGGAACTCGGACCGTCTTTTCCGCCCGACGTCGAAGTGCTCTTGCAACAAAGTTGCTGCGAGCGTGAGCGCCAGCAGTAAGATCCTGTAACGCATCATCATAGTCTCCTGTTATGATCGGCACAGAACTGGTGAGATCTCGTGCGCACGTAGCTCGGGACCGGCGCGGCGAACATTACCTCTACTCGTAAGTCACGGAAATCAGAACCTCAAGGACGAGACGCTGCTTCCCATCCAGAACTTTAGGCTCCACTTTATAAGACGATTGCCGGAGCAACCGGCAGGAAATCCCAGGCACGAAGTATAGGCGGTGTTGGCAATTCTCGTTCTTGCCGACAGTGAGGGAATAGGGATTCTTTTGCCGCATAAAGAAAGAGAGGGAGCAATCTCGGATTCCACTGTCCCCGAGCCCTCAGCAGTAGGCGCGATGTGCCTGTCGCCATCCTGCAGATCTACTGAATCGAACGCTGCCGCAACTGCTCCGCTACTGCAAAGGAGAAGTGTAAATTATGGCAGACAAAGACAACAGCCCCACCAACCCCAACATACCGGCGCCCGGCCAGGGTGCGACCGACGACGGCGACTTTGGAGAACTTTCGAAGAAGCTGCTCGGCATTTATCAACCTATACTGGAGGAGGAGTTGAAGCGGGCCGCCACGCCCGACCAATTGGAAAAGGAATCATTGTCTCCCCCGAATTGCCAGGATGAGCTTGATTTCGCCAACCGAATCTTCAACAGCTTCCTGACGGATGACGTAGCGATCCGGTTGCTCCCCAAGGAAGGCCGCGAGTTGCTCGGTCCAATCGAACGGTGGCGCTGGTGCCTGCTCCACATTAGGTGCTGCATAATTTTCGGCTGGCTTGTATGCCGCCGTCCCAGGACTTTCCGCGCCTTCGTTTACTATGCTTACCGATACTGGCTTTGCGTTCGGGAAGCGATTGGGACACCGGTCAGCAATCCGCCAAAGCCGGAAGAAAAGCAAGACTTCGCGACCCTGGTGCATGCTCTGGCGGCAGCGTACAAGCCGTATTTGACCGACCAGTTGGCCAGCGTCGAGTTTCCAGCGGGCATACCCGACGAAGTGCTCGGCGGAAGAATCGATTGTTTTGAAGGTGAGGAGGAGGCCGCGGCGGTATTCGAGCGATTCCTGACGCTCGAGACGGCGCCGGCTCTGTTGGGTAAGGCTGCTTTTGAAGCTCACCGTAGAGACCCGTTCTTTCAGTTCTGCCGCTGCTGGTGCCTGTGCTCGATCCGATTCGGCTGTTGCCTGGCCGGAGTCCGCAATCTCGCCGGCTTGTTGCGATGCCTGCGACTCTACATTCGATGCATTCGCGACTGCTTTCGCCCCCTCGTTTGCCAGATCCTGACGCCGGCTGCTGACTCGTGCGCGGAAGCGACATTCGTTCCGGCCTGCTCGCCGTTGATCGCGGTCCCGATCGTGGGCACAGCGGCCGGGGCGGCATTCGACCACTACACGTTGAGCTACAGCTTCGGGGGCAATCCGCCCGTCAACGATGCGGTAGTCTATCCCGACTGCACAAGGCCGCCGGCGCATACGAGCTTCACGACTCCGATATTCAGCTCGACGCTCGGCTATCTTGATGTCTTCCTGCTGCCGACCGGCGTCACTGAGTTCACGATCTTTCTGGACGTATTCGATTCCAAGGGCGGACACACGCTGTGCACGCAGAGCTTCAAACTGCGAACGACGGCAGTCGAGATCACTGCGGCCGCCAAGGTCAACGCGCTGGTTGGCGAAGACCCGTTCAACCCCGGCACGTTCCCCAAACTGATCAAGAGCGTCAACGATCCGAATCCGGCGGTGCCCGAAACCTCGATCGGCGGAGCATTCAGCGCGGACGGCAGCGCCTACACAGTTGGCTGCGATCGAATTATGACTCAGTTCCTGATGAGTCGCTTCGCGGTCAATCCGCTCGCCCCCGTCCCGACTTTCCCGGATGCCACGGGAGGCACACCGCTGCTGCCAACCGGGGCAGTAGTTTATGCCGACAGCCCCGCCCATCCCTGGAACTCCGGGTGCCTGGGCGGCGTCAGCTCGAACATCATTTTGAATGGCGATCTGGTCGCACAGTGGGCCGTCCGGCACTGCACGTTCCTCGGGATGCCGTATACGGTTCCAAAAGTCGAGGCCCTTCCGTTCTGGGACAGCACTCCGCTGAATGGCCGCTTTGTGCTCCACCTGGAGGTTCGAGATCACGTTCTGCCTGGGGGTCCATTCCCCGGAACGGTCGCGGCGGTGGATCAGGTCGCTGTTTGGATAGACAACCAGCAGCCGATTGGCTTGATCAAGTCAATCGGCGGAACCAGCGGGTGCCAGGACCTGCATCTCAAGGACTATCTCGGTACGACAGCCGAAATAGTGGGAGTGGCTTGGGACCCGCCAATCGATCCCGCGGCTCCGCAGAAGGCGCCAAACGACAATTTCGGCACTTATTCGATGTCGTTCCAGAAGAACGGGGGAGGCAGCGGAGTGATACCGATTGCAGCTCCTCACGTGAGAGTGCCTAACATCTTCCCGGGTCCGCTTGGAGGCGCTGTTGGAACCCTCACCAACTGGGACATCGTGGCGGCGCTGGATGGAGGCTCCGGCCCATTGCCCCCTGGATCGCCCAAACTGGTCCGCGGCGACCGCTGCCCATACGTGGTCGTTCTGGAAGTCTCAGATAACACGCATGTCGGGGACAGCGGGAGCAATCACAGCACAGGGCCTATCCTGTATGCCATCAACGTGATCAACGACATTCCATGAGATCTCGTGATGCATGGGTACGGCAAGCTGCTAGTTTGCATTCAGGAGCTTGGGCATTCTAATTGGAGGGGAGGGATGTTAGCCGGCAAGATTAAGCTAGCCTCCCTCCTCCCAGAATTCTGAAGTTGGAGTTTCGTTGTGAAAGATACAAGCTTCTGGATCAGGTTTGTGCTCGCCGTGCTAGCTACGTGGCGCATCACGCATTTGATATCGAGCGAAGACGGTCCCGCTGACCTGATAGTGCGCCTCAGAGCACGACTTGGAAATGGACTGGCGGGCCAGTTGATGGATTGTTTCAAATGTCTGAGCATCTGGGTCGCGTTACCCGCCGCTGTATTTGTCGGCGGCAAGGCGGTCCACGTACTGGTAACCTGGCTCGCGATTTCGGGAGCCACCTGTCTAATCCAGCGCGCCGGCGAAGATCCAGTAGTAATCCGGCAGCTGCCTGATGAAAGTAAGGGTATCGACGATGGGATGCTGTGGTCAAAAAAGGGAGTTCTTGACAGCCAATCCGTCACCAGTGACAACGTCACAGGGCGCTGAAGCGTTAGAACAGCAACGGCCGGCCTATGAGCAATACCGCAGGAGCGTCACTCCAGCTCCATCGGCGGTGAGCCTCAGGTATGTGGAATCATCACCAATAACGGTGGAGGGGCCAGCGACAGGAACACAGTACCACTTCTCTGGTGCGAGACCTGTCCAAACAGTGGATTCGCGCGACGTCGTCGCTCTGCTACGTACGCGCTTCTTCCGCCGGACCTAGACCTTAATGGTCGGCCTAACGCCATTCGCCCTGAATGACGAAGCCCGCCCAGTAGTGAGGCGAGCTCCAGCGGGACTCGTGCAACATTGAGACTTGAGCGGCTCTTAGGGCCGCAGCGGGCGCCATGTTCCGTTTGATCATGCCTTGATAAAAACGCTTCATGAGTTCGGCGGTCGCTTCATCTTTGACGCTCCAGAGCGTCGCGACTACCCGGGGTGATCCTGCGTACATGAAACCGCGGGTGAGGCCGATCAAACCTTCGACGCGGACCTCCTTGCCAAGCGCGGTCTGGCATGTGCTCAACACCACCAGGTCTGCTCCCAGCCTCTTGTTGTAGATTTCATACAGCCGCAGAAAGCCGTCTTGCTGGCGACCCCGGGCGTCGACAAGGGACAGCACGATTCCAGAAAGCTCGGGATGTTGGAACTCACTGGTCGTGCTGATCAACCAGGTTGACCAGTCTGCGTTCATCAGCTGTAACTCAGGCACCTCAATTGTTTTGCACCGCAAGCCCAAGAAGCTCGGCCTGCGAGCCCGCGCTAATACGATACAGGTGACGGATCGGGCCACCATGGGTCGAACGTAATTCACGCTGATCCTGTAAGTCATCCGAACGGCGAGTCTTCGTGCCTTTAGAGCCATAAAGGTGAACAGGGCGGCCTTCGACCTCGACCGCTTTAATTCCTAAAGTTGGCAGCTTAAGGCCGCCATCAAGGCTGATTCTTCAGTTCTAGTCATCGAGCCTGACGGCGTTCGCCGGCGTCGATTCCTCGGCCAACGCCTTCTGGGTTTGAATGCCCGCTGGAGCGACGGGAGCCATTCGCGCTAAACTATGCAAAACAGGCAAACTTATGGTCCGGCTCGTGCATCTAAATTTTGCCGTAATCCGCTCAGTGGCACGCAAACTTTTGCACCAAATAGATAAGGGGACCAGCCATGAAGTATAAGTCCTTGCTGGCTATGATTTTTGTTGTTGGCCTTGGCTGCCCGGCGGGTAATGCCGGTGCTCGAGGGATCCCCGGAGCGAGCGGTGCCGGCACCACCCAGTCCGGCACGGGACGGCAGCCGGCCTCGGCGCCCCAACCGGCGATGACAAAGAATGACAAGCCGCTCAGCCTCAGGGAAATCATATCGCTCCTGGAGCAGTCTGGTGCTGGCAAGATGTCGCAGGGCGATATCGCTGCTCAGGTATTCAAGCGCGGCATCAACTTCACGCCGAACGAGCGTGCTATCGAAGAGATCAGGCAAGCAGGCGCGGAGCTATTCTTATTAGATACCATTCAAAGGGTCGCCGAGAACGCCCCTCCGCCCAAGCTGACCGTACGCACTACGGATACCGACCCTGATCCTGATCCGGATCAGGAGACCCAGCAGGAGGCGCGCGCCCGAGCCAGGACCGAACTGATGGCGCGAATGCCCCTGATCGAGCAAGCGCGGTATAAAGCGCTCGATTTTGCCGCCGACCTGCCCAATTTTGTCGTCACTCAACTTGTAACCAGGTCTGTCCAGCAGCCGGGCGCTCGGGATTGGCGCATTCAAGACAGGTTGAACGTCCAGTTGACGTACCGCGCCGACAAAGGCGAGGAATATAAACTTGTAAGCATTGACGGCAAGCCGGCCCGACAATCTTATGATCAGTTGGGCGGGTCGACATCAGCGGGCGAGTTCGGTTCGTTCCTGGCCAGTCTTTTCGCGCCTTCATCCAGGGCACAGTTTGTCGAAATCAAGCGCGACAACTTCAGAAATCGAGACACGATCATCTACGATTTCTCGGTCAAGAAAGTGAACTCGACTGTCCAGATAACCGACAAGGATCAGAATAGATCGATTATAACAGGCTATAAGGGCTCGCTATGGATCGACGCTGAAACCAAACAAGTATTGCGTGTCGAGTCGACGAGTTTTGATATCGCGCCGGGTTTCCCGATAACGCTGGCCGAGAACTCGGTAGAGTATGATTGGTGCACGATTGCCGGCGAGCGGTACTTGTTACCGGTCAGGGCCGAGGTTTTGCTGGGGCGCGACCGCGATCACTTTTACAGCAAGAACATAATCGAATTCCGGGACTACCACAAATACGAGGGCGACGTGCGGTTGATCCCCGACCCTAAATAAGCATGGAATAATATGCCGGAGTTTGACTATAAACCGTTGTTGAATCCTGCGACGTCCGAGATGTGACATTCTGGTGGGTCTGTGGTTACCTCAAGAAACACGACTGGTGTATTATTAGGAAAGCGATGAACAGCAAACTGCTTTTAACCGGCACGTTGGCCGTTGCTCTTTTGATGATTGGAGCAAGCGCCGGCGCCGCCCAGGATACAAAACCTTTCAGCAAAAGCGAGATCCTTTCGCTGATCAAGCAGGCCGAAACAGGCCCGCACGAGGTCTCACAGGGCGACATCGCCGTTGAGGTTCAGCGGCGTGGCGTCGACTTTGTCGTCAACGATCAGGTCCTGGATGAATTTCGGCACGCAGGCGCTCGTTCATTCTTGCTGAACGCCATAAAACGGGCCCTCGAGGAATCAACGCGCCCGCGAATGGAGTCCCACGCTCCCGTTCCGGATGATCCGGATTCTCCCGAGGCGAAACGCAGAGCCGAACTCGAAGCGCTGGCCAGGCTGCCATTCATTGAGCAGGCCAGATACTACGCGCTCGACTTTGCCAGCGAGCTGCCTAACTTTGTCGTCAATCAAGTCGTGACTCGATATGCCGAGCACTCCGGATCGCGCAACTGGCAGTTACAGGATAAGCTCGAGATAGAACTGACCTACCAGAATGATAAGGGCGAGCAGTTCAAGATGCTGGCTATCGATGGAAAGCCAACGAGCTCGACCTATGAGAGTCTTGGAGGCTCGACTTCAACAGGTGAATTTGGCTCAATCCTTGCGGCGCTGTTTTTGCCTCGATCCAATGCGGACTTTAAAGAGATCAAACACGATAACCTGCACGGCCGGGACACCGTGGTCTACGAATTCAAGGTCAAAAGATCGGACTCGACCAGCAAGATTACTGACAAAAACTCGAACAAGTCAGTCATAGCCGGTTATAGCGGCACGGTTTGGATCGACGTCGAGACCAAGCGCGTCCTGCGCGTCGAGGAATCCAACGACGAAATACCGGAGGGATTTCCCATCACCCTATCCGAGAATGCGGTCGACTATGACTGGGTCACCATATCGGGTGAGCGGTATCTGTTGCCGGTACACGCCGAGCTGCTCTTGGGCCGCGATGCCGACAGAATCTATACCAAGAACTCAATCGAGTTCCGCAACTATCACAAGTTCGAGGGTGACGTTAAACTGGTTCCTGATAAGTAACCACAATAGTGGATGGTAAGGGCCTCTCGAGCGGCACCTGGTACACCCGCTGACCAATCAATCACAATAGAGGTTGGGAAGGGGGCCTGACCCCGCTGTTTGGTTTCGCTCTGACTCTCAGGCAAGGAATCCGATATCCTCAAAGCGCTGGCCCAGGATCGGCCCGGAGTCCACACCCAGCCAGCGATCGAGAACCGTCGAATATACCGACCGAAAATCCACAGCGAATTTCATATTTCCGGCAGAGTCCAGGTCGATCGTGCTGATCGATGGTTGGCTTCCGAAAATCCCGCCCTTTACCGGATTGCCAATGACGAATAGGGGAGCAGCAGTGCCGTGATCGGTCCCAAAAGATGTATTTTCTTCAACCCTGCGTCCGAACTCGGACCATTGCATGATCAAGGTACTGTCAGCCAGCCCGTGCGCAGCTATATCATCATAAAACGCATTGACGGCATCGGAGAACCAGCTCAGGAGCTGGGCGTGTAGGCCGGATAGCCTGTCGGGCTTGCCATCCACGTGATCGATTTGCGAGGAATGGTGATCGAAGCTGCCAAGAGCGCAGTACACCAGAGTCGATTCGCTTATAGTCGTCAATATCTGGGCCAGCATCTGAAGCGCGGCCGCGAGCGGATTGTTCGGCGGATATTGCACCGACGACGAGTAGCCTGCTACCTGGGTTTTGACCTTTAGTGCGCCCTCGACCGCATTGATGGCTGTTGCATCGATGGCGCTGCCCAGACCCGAACTGCCCGAACCAGCTCCGGCATCCCTTTCAAAGGTCCCGAACTGGTTGGCGGCATCTCCCGGGTAGACAGGATCTGTGAGAAAGTCGTAGAGCTGGAAGGTGATGATGCTCGGTATCACTACCTTCTGAGAAAGGAATGACTTAGGCAGCAATCCACCGACAGAGACGGCAGGTAGTCCCGCAATCCCGGCAAGGGCCGAATCCGCATACTTCCCCAGCCATCCCTCCGAGCCAAGACCGCTTAGATTCGCAGTGTGCCAAATATCCATCGAAAGAAAATGGGAAAGGCTGGGATTCGGATAGCCAACACCATTTACGATCGCGACGCGGCCCTGGTCATACAGCGACTTGATCGCCCCCATCGAAGGATGCAGGCCGAATTCATTGGATATTATCGTGGACGCGCCAGTGGAATCGACTAGTTCGGATTCCTTGAATGCGAGTGTCGGCCTGGCCGCATAGTACCGCGTATCAGTATATGGTATGACTGTATTGAGTCCGTCATTGCCGCCCTCGAGTTGGATCACGACGAATATCCGGCGCCCAGCGCTCGCCTGGAGCTCGGAAGCCTGGGCGCTTCCCGGGAGAAGACGGGGCGCCAGCAGCCCAATGGTCGCTGACCCCGCTGCTTGTTTGATGAATTGCCGTCTGCTCACAAACACTGGTTACTCCTTCCCTAATTCAATTGGAATTCGGAGAGGCATAGCATCTGATGCACGAGGCCTCTGATCTTCTTGTCCACCGTTGCGTCGTCCTGTGCGTAGGGGATCTGGTTGCCATGGTCGTCGGTCGCCAGGTATTTCCGCAGATTCGCTACGATCTGATCACCCAGAGGCAGGGGCCCCAATGTGTTGATCAAACCCTTGACGGTTTTTCGGGTGTTGCCTTTGGCAAACCTCCGTAGTTTGTCCTGATCTATCCAGATGCCCGCAGGTGGCGGATTGCCTACTCGATTTGCCGCCAGTATGTCAGCGAAGGTATACCTGTTCAGGAGCCACGCCGTATTGATCCAGGTGAGGGCGCCCGGCCAACCCGCGACATTCGGCGGATTAAAGAGCTCTTGACCGCTAATGGTCGAAAAAACTGCAGGGATCTCCGAGCCTGAGTCTGAGGCCGACACACCTGGATTGTAGTTGGCGCCAAGCATTCGGATCGCGCCGACGATGAACTCTACCGGCGACTTGACTAAC
>Ga0126379_10002615_pt1 | contig 11497 bp, 8 predicted proteins | sample PanSoiMetPlot_24_FD_92640 | JGI IMG/M metagenome (GOLD analysis project Ga0126379, IMG submission 92640) | Tropical forest soil microbial communities from Panama - MetaG Plot_24 | ecosystem: Environmental > Terrestrial > Soil > Tropical forest > Bulk soil | place: Panama | collected 2016-02-17
CCGAAGGCCCCGCCGCCGCGGTTGCCGCCACCCGGACGGCTGCCGGCGCGATTGCCTCCGGCTGGACGTTGCGCGGCGCGATTGCCGCCACCCGGACGGTTTCCGGCCCCGCCACGGTTGCCGGCCCCGCCACGGTCTCCGAGACCGCCCCGGTTGCCAGCACCGCCACGATCGCCGAGACCGCCACGGTCACCGAGACCACCGCGGTCACCGAGACCGCCGCGGTTGCCGCCCGGGTTGAGAACCTGATTGCCGCCGCGGCCGCGGAAATCCATCCGATTGCTGGCGCTGTTGCGCATGTTGTTGTTGCCGAACCGCTGCGCGACGTTTGAGTTGTTGTATCGCACGCCCTGGCGGTGCGACGCGTTGTGATTCCACTGGGTGGCGCGGTTGCCGTTGCCGATATTGATGTTGTTCTGGTTCCAGTTGAAACTGCCGCCTCCCCAGCAGCAGCCGCCCCCCCCGGCCCAGCGTCCGAGCGCATAGCCGGCGCCGAACGCCAATCCGGTCGCGATGAGGCCGGCGCCGATGTATCCGGGATATCCCCAATAGTAAGGCGGGTAAGCCGGATACGGCCAGCTGCCGTAGACCACGCTGGGATTGTAATAGGGCACGTAGACGGTTTGCGGGTTCGTCGGCTCGATGGCGATGATCTGCTTGCTCGCCTCCTGCCTGACGATGATCGTCTGCTCCTTCGTCGTCTGCAGCTTGTTGTTCGCCTGCGCCCTGGCGCGCAGACGCTGGATCGCGTCCATCACGTCCGGCTGCTGCGCGAGCACCGCGTCGCCCAGCTTCTGCGTCCAGTCGAGCTTGCTGCTCATCATCGCCAGGACGGACGGCGTTGCGGCCAGCGCCTTCACGCTGTCGTCCCAGGCCTGCTTCTCTGCCGCCGTCTTCAGGTTATCACCTTTGAGATTCTTGTTCTCGGTCGCCCAGCGGTCGGCCTGCACCACCTCGAGCGGATAGGTGGCCGCCATCAGCACACTGGCGAGGAGATTGTCGGGGTACAGCGCGATCGGGGCGACGAGCGCGTCAAGCTCTTCGGGCTTGAGCAACTGGTCCGATGCGGCCGCCGGAGCATTTGGAGTAGTAGTATTTGTGGTCTGCGCCAGCGCGGCGCACGGCATGAGAATGAAAAGCGCAAGCAGCGATCGCCTTATCGCCTGCAACGTCATCTACCCCTCCTATCGGGTCCCAACCGGTGTGGTGGCGTTGTCACGTCCACCACACGAACCGCAGCACCACATTCGATGAATGAATGTACGTGACGTATCCCCTGCCAAAATCGCTCGCACATTGATCAGGATCAAAATTCTCCGACCGTCGCGTGACCCGTTCGCATGGAACTTTTCGTCGAAGGCGCGGCGCGCTTATCGGCGCTTCTCGCGGTGCTCTTATGTGGCCTTATTGTACCGCAGGCGTCGCACTCCCGGGTTCAGGAGGCGGCTGCGGATGTCCCGGTCCGGCCTTACCGGATCGGGGGCGCGTACATGATGCCGCCCATGGTCCAGAGATGATTCAATCCGCGCGGGATGCCGAGCGGCGTCTCGACGCCGACGTTGCGGTCGTAGACCTCGGCATAGTTGCCGACGTGCTTGAGGATGCGCACGACCCAATCCTTGGTGAGCCCGATCTGCTCCCCGTAATTCCCTTCGGTGCCGACGAGCCGCTTGACGTCGGGCTTTGCCGATCCGAGCGCCTGGTCGATGGTCTTCGAGCTGACGCCCGCCTCCTCCGCATTCAGCATTGCGAAGTGCGTCCATTTCACGATGTTGAACCACTCGGGGTCCTCCTGACGGACCGCGGGCCCGAGCGGCTCCTTCGAGATGACCTCGGGCAGAATGACGTGGTCGTTCGGCTTGGCCAGGGTCGCGCGCTGAGCATGCAGTTGCGAGACGTCGCTCGTCAGCACGTCGCACCCGCCGTCGTCATAGGCCTTCAGGGCGGCCGCCGGATTGGCCACCGACACGACCTCGAATTTCATGCCGTTGGCATTGAAATAATCGGCGAGGTTCAATTGGGTCGTCGTGCCGGGCTGCACGCACACCTTGCTCCCGCCCAGCTCCAAGGCCGAGGCGACCTTGCGCGCCTGCCGCACCATGAAGCCCTGACCGTCGTAATAGGTGACCGCCGCGAACAGCAGTCCAAGCGCGTTTTCGCGCGACATCGTCCATGACGAATTCCGCGAGAGAACGTCGACCTCCTTGGAGCGGAGCTTGTTGAACCGATCGTCCGCGCTCAGCGGGACGAATTTCACCTTGCCGGCGTCGTCGAAGATCGCCGCCGCCAGCGCGCGGCAGAAATCAACGTCGAATCCGGCCCAATTGCCGTTCTGCGCCGGCGCCGAGAACCCGGCGATGCCCTCGCTCACCCCGCACACCAGCGAGCCGCGATCCTTGATCGCCTTGAGCGTCTGCGCGGCCGCCGGTTCGCCTCCGAGGCCCCCGAGGGCGAGCGACAACGCCACGATCTGCAACGTGATCGTCAAACTACGCGAACGCATCGGCATCTCCCCCAACGCCTCCCCAACGGCGCGACGCTACAAACTCGGATTCTGCAGGACGACGACCTTCGTGCCGACAGGGACGCGCTCGTACAGATCCGAGACATCCGGATTGGTGAGGCGGAAGCAGCCGGACGACACGGCGGAGCCGATCGTTTCCGGCTGATTGGTCCCGTGGATGCGATAGACGGTGCCGCCGATGTACATGGCGCGCGCACCGAGCGGATTGCCGGGGCCGCCGGCCATGAACCGCGGCAGGTAGGGCTGGCGCGTGATCATCTCGGGCGGCGGCACCCAGTCGGGCCACTCCGCCTTGCGCACGATGGTCTTCAGGCCGCCCCATTGAAAGCCGTCGCGGCCGACGCCGATGCCGTAGCGCAGCGCCCGATTGTTTCCCTGCACCAGATAGAGGAAGCGCTCCGACGTGTGGACCACGATGGTGCCGGGCGCCTCGGTGGTGCGGAAGAACACCATCTGCTTGCGATATTCCGGCGGCAGCTCCTCGTCCGCCGCGTCCGGCACGACGCCGGGCTGGTCGGCGACCATATTTTCGCTGGGCCGCGGGCCAGCCTGCGCGGCCGGGCCGATGTCGCAGAAAATCGTGAGCGCCGCGCCCGCGAGCAGCAGGCGCGCGACTTTACTCGCTTGGTCATGCCACATATGAGCCGTCATCCCTCCGCTCGCGCAATCCCTACGCCTTATGGTAGCCGGCTTCAACATCTGGACGGCATTGTCCCTTGGGACAGTATAGGTAGGTATAGGTCGTCCTCTGCGGATCCGCCGACGACGAATGGTGGAAAACGTCGTGGTTTTACGAACTTGCGGCGATCGATCGCCTGCATGACGATTGTCCCGCACTGCTCGTGTACCAAAAGGCAATTGTTGCGGGTAGCTTTTCGCGGAAACTTTCTCTAAGAAAAGCTGTGTGCCGTGCGCGGCACATACGGGATCGATGATGGAGGGGACCGCCAGTGCCGTCGCAAGCGGCACATCGGGGCGGTGATCGGGCATGTCAGGGTCGAACGCCGATCGCAGCAGACGCCATCAAGCCCGCGGCAAGATCTCTTTGATCGCCATCGCGATCGGCGTCGCGCTCACGATCGGTCTTGGCGCCTGCGCGGATCTGGGGCGTCAGCCGGCCGTTCCTGTGGCCGGCACCAAGCGGTCCACCGTTCTCGGCATTCCTAACGCGCGCTTCGTCATCGACGACGCGGCACCGGTGGCGCTGGCCACGGAGTTTCGCCGCGCCTATGACCGTGAGGTGCGCTTCGTCAACCGCACCGGCGGCACCGTGCCGCCGGCCTCCTACCTCGCGATCTCGGGCGGCGGCGACAACGGCGCATTCGGAGCCGGGCTTCTGGTCGGCTGGTCGAAGCGCGGGACGCGCCCGACGTTCAAGGCGGTCACCGGTGTGAGTACCGGTGCGCTGACCGCCCCCTTTGCGTTTCTCGGCTCCGCCTACGATCCGTCCCTGACCGAGGTCTATACGACGATCGATCAGAAGGACATCTTCGAGCGCCGCCCGGCGCTTGTCGCCGTCGCCTCGGACAGCATTGCGGATACCCGGCCGCTGTACGACCTGATCTCGAAATACGTCGACGATCAAATGGTCGAGCGTCTGGCGGCGGAGTACGACAAAGGGCGGCTCTTGTTCATCGCCACGACCAACCTCGATGCCGGGCGCGCCGTCATCTGGGACATCGGCGCGATTGCGAAGAGCCGCAAGCCCGGCAGTCGCGACCTGATCCGCAAGGTGCTGCTCGCATCGGCGTCGATTCCGGGCCTGTTTCCGCCGGTCGCGTTCGACGTGGAATATGACGGCGCGATGTATCAGGAGCTGCACGCGGATGGCGGCACCATGACCCAGATGTTCCTCTATCCACCGACGATCGACGCCGGACGCATCGCGAGCACGCTGCCGGCGCGCCAGCGCACCGCGTACATCATCCGCAACGGCAAGCTCACCGAGGAATGGAAGGAAACGGATCGAAAGACCCTGGAGATCGCCGGGCGGGCGATATCGACGCTGATCACCAGCAGCGGGGTCAACGACATGTATCGCATCTACGCGACCTCGAAACGCGACGGTGTCGGTTTCAATCTTGCCTATATCGAAAGTGACTTCACCGAGCCGCGCGCCGGTCAGTTCGATCGCGAATACATGAACAAGCTGTTCAGCTATGGCATGACCAAAGCGGCCGACGGTTATCACTGGCGCAAGGGGCCGCCGGGATTCCGCAGCTGAACGAGGCAAGTCAAGCATCCATATGGCCAACCACGGGAGGGAGTCGGTCATGTCGAAGGTCTTTTCCACGTTCGTCGCCGCAGCGGCGCTTCTCTCAATGACGGCAGCGGCTTCCGCGCAGCAAAACAATACCAAGGTCGGCATGCTGACCTGCAAGACGTCCGCCAGCCTCGGTCTCATCATCGGGTCGCATCAGGGCTTGGCGTGCAAATTTGAACCCAACAATGGCCGCTCGGCGGAGCTTTACTCCGGCTACATCAACCGGCTGGGCGTCGATATCGGTTTCACGGCCGGCGGCGTCATGGCGTGGGCGGTGATCGCACATAGTGCCGGCGTGCCGGCCGGCGCGCTTGCCGGCAAATATATCGGCGCCAGCGGCGATATCGCGTTGGGCTTCGGCGTCGGCGGCAATGCGCTGATCGGCGGATCGGGCCGGTCATTCGCGCTGCAGCCGCTCTCGGTCGAGGGCGAGGTCGGCGTCAATCTTGCCCTGGGCGTGGCGGGCCTGACGCTCGCTTCGGGTCGCTAGCGCACGATCCCGAAATGCCCGCCCGAACTTGATCCGGGGCCCGCCCCGGACTTGATCCGGGGTTGACAGACCTTTTCGGGACAAGGTCATGCGCAAACAACCGACCTCTGATCAATTCAGCCCGAATCGATCCGGCCTAGCCGCGTCCTGCCGCGCCGAGTCACCTGTCCCTGAGGACAATGGCCTCAAGGCCAAGGACCGCAAGGCCACTGGTGCGCGCGGTGGCGTTTCCCCTAACGTGACTCTGCAGCGTCACACTGACGCGCGATGACGGACGGGGCGTCATGTCGGGCGATCAGCCCATTGAGACCATTTCCGCGGCGCCCATCGGGCGCGTCAGCAGGCAAAACTCGGACCAGCCTTCGCGCGATTCGACCGCACGAGGCGACGAGGCCGCATTGCAGTCCCTGGACTGTCGCAATGCGCGCATCGGCGGCCTTGTCGCGCGACTGGCTACCGATGCGGCGATCGCCGCAGGCCCGTCGGCGGACCCGTCATCAGTCTTTTTCATTCGCCTGGCAAATCGGCTTTCCGCGCGGCCGCGCGGACCGCCGCGGCGCCGGCAAGATCAATCAATACCCCCAAGCTCTCAGCCCGGGGCCGGATGGCAGAACCGGACGAACCGGCGGGCATGCACGGGGCGCCGGTTTGACGCGCAGGAGTCGGAGGACGGACGCCATGGAAGAATGGATCTGCCGTCAGAACATCGAACGCTGGCGCAGCCAGCTCGCCACCGTGCGCGACGAACGGCAACGGTCGATCCTGCTGACGTTGCTCGCCGAGGAACAGAAGAGGCTCGACCAGATCGTAGCGCCACAGGCCAGCAGCAATGCGTGACTTCGATGCCGTCGGGGAAGGGCCGGTGACGACCGCGCCATGATGAGCAACGCCGTCGGCGGCGTTGCGTTGGCGAAAACCCGCAGCGATCGCACCTCGCGTGCGGCGTCAACGTATCTGGAAGACCAGTTTTCCTCTGAAATGGCGTGACTCGCTCAGCCGATGGGCGTCAGCCACATCCGACAGGCGATAGAGCTTGATCTCGGGCGGGCGGACGGCTCCCGCAAGGTACAGCTGGGCGACACGCTCCATGTGCCGGCGCGTGCGCCCGACCGCCGGCCGAAACGCGGTGACGTCGCTGCGATTTGGCTTCGGCGCCTGCGCGCCCGACGCGATGAAGGCGGCGCGGCCGCCCGGCTTGAGCACCGCGAAAGACTTCTGCGCCACCTCGCCGCCGACGGTCTCGAAGACGGCGTCGCAGCCGCTGACCACCTGGGTGAAATCCTTGGCGTTGTAGTCGATCACCTCGTCGGCGCCGAGGCCGCGCACATAGTCGAGGTTCGCGGCGCTCGTGGTCGTGATCACGCGGGCGCCGATGTGCTTGGCGAGCTGGATCGCGAAGCTCGCGACACCCCCTGCCCCGCCCTGGATGAGGATCGTCTCGCCCGGCTGCAGCTTCAGCGTATCCTCGACCGAGACCAATGCGGTCAGGCCGGTCAGCGCCAGCGCAGCGGCATTGATATGCGACAGGCCCTCCGGCTTCTTGGCGATGATCGCGGCCTTGACCGCAACCTTCTCGGCATGTGCCCCCTCCTGGCCCGCATCCAGCACGCCGAAGGCCGGATCGCCGACCCGGAGATCATCCACCCCCGGGCCGACCGCGGAGACCACGCCGGAAAAGTCCCGTCCAAGCGCAAAGGGAAATTTCGTCTGCTTGTAGTCGCCGACCCGCACTTTCCAATCGGCGCCGTTGACGCTCGCGGCATGCACATCGACGACCACCTCGCCCGCGCCCGCGACGGGATCCGGCAGGTCGCCATAGCGCAGGACGTCCGGCCCGCCGAATTTCTCAATGAACGCAGCCTTCATGGCGTCTTGTCTCCGAGATGCAAAGCGGATGGGATGGTTGATCGGATGGGGCGATTGCCGGATCGTACACCGCGATCCGCATGCGCGCCACGGGTCCGCCGTCACCCACGCATCAAGAAACGACGGGCAACAACGGACGACATTCGCGGGAGGCTCCTGACATGCACCGGCTGCCACTGGCATTCCTTCTTGCCGTCCTGGCTTGGGCGGGACCCGCGCCAGCACAGGAGGCGACCAAGATCGTGGTTCCGTTCGCGGCCGGCGGGCCGGTCGACGCCGCCGCGCGACTGCTCGCAAACGAGATGCAGCCGATTCTCGGCACCAACATCATCGTCGACGATCGCGGCGGCGCGGGCGGCGTCATCGCGACCGAACTCGTGTCGCGCGCGCCCCCCGACGGCAAGACCCTGCTCATGGGGAGCCAGGGCTCTCACGTCATCAGCGCACTGCTGCGGCCGGACCTCAAATACGATCCGGTCAAATCGTTCGATGCCATCGCCATGGTCGGCCATGTGCCGATGCTGCTGGTGGTCAACCCGGACCTGCCGGCCGCGGATTTCAATGCGCTGATCGCGCTCGCGAAGACCCGCAAGCTGACCTACGGCTCCGCCGGTCCCGGCACCGTGATGAACATCGCCGGCGAGCTGATCAATTCCGGCGCCCATGTCAGCGTCGCCCACATTCCGTACCGCGGCGTCGCTCCCGCCTTGCCGGACCTGATGGCCGGGCGGCTCGACCTGATCCCGGCCGATCCGCCGGTGCTGCTGCCGCTCGTGGCAGCCAAGAAGGTGCGCCCGCTCGTGGTGTTCGGGCGTGAGCGTCTCGCTGCCCTTCCCGACGTCCCGACCACGGTCGAGCTCGGCTATCCCGACATGGTGATGGAGAACTGGTACGGCCTCTTGGCGCCGGCCGGTCTCGCGCCCGATACCGCTGCCAAGCTCGAGGCGGCCGCCCTGGCGGCGATCAACGCGCCGAAGATCCAGCAGAGCATGAAGGACGGCGAGCTGCGCGGCACGCTCAACGCCAGGGATTTCAAGGCGCGGATCGCGCACGACGTCGCGTTCTGGCGGCCGATGATCAAGCAGCTCGGCATCACGATGGGCGAGGCCGCGCCGGCCGCTCCTGCCCCGTCGAAGTAGGCGCGGGACGTGCGGGCCTGCGCGACATCAACTCCCTAAGTCCGACTCGGATCAGGCCCGGCGTCCGTCGCCTTGCGTCGCCACCACCGGGGTGCCGGCGCCGCGCACCGTCGTCACGATGGCTTGGCCGCCGCGCCATGTCAGCGCGTGAGCCGCCGCACCCCAATGCCGTGCCCCGCACCACGCGACGCGTAGACGCCGTCCGAGTTCGTCCGATCGAAGCTTGGCGGCGCGGCGCCGATAGAAATCCATGTCGGGCGAGCCGTCGGCCCGCCGCCGAAGTTGCTGCGAAAGCATGTCGTCTGTCTGTGTCATGAGGTACCCCGTCCAATATCGCTCGTTGAAAATCGCCGATGCGGCGGCAATACGCGGCGCCGCCAATATCTCGAGCGGAGCGCGGGCGACGCCGATGTCCAACGCCACTAGCACATGCGCGCGTTTTGACGGGGTGAAGTAAATTACACCTGTCGGGCGAGCTGCGCCGCCGCGCGTCGGTTCGAACCGACGGAGGCTCACGGCGGCTGCGGCGCTTTGAGAATCCTCAATCGAACAGGTTCGACAGGATGAGCGCGCCTGGTGTTGCGCCTGAATTTCCCCGGATGGCAGACTGGCGGCCACGCCTCCCGATGGCGCAACCGATGGAGACGGATGTGAGAGCCTGCCGTTCAGGTCTGATTGGTCGCGGCCTCGCCACGGCGCTCGTTGCATTTGCGGCGATCTCGTCGTCAGCACTCACCGGCTGGGCGCAGAGCGCCGACAGCTATCCCGCAAAGCCGATCAGGATCATCGTGCCGTTCGCGCCGGGAGGCTCGGTCGACATCGTCGCGCGCATGATCGGGCAACACCTGACCGAAGCGTGGGGACAATCGGTCGTCGTAGAGACCCGGCCGGGCGGCGGCACCATGATCGGGACGCAGGCCGCCGCCAAGGCGGCGCCCGACGGCTACGCCCTGCTCGTTGCCGTGAGCAATCACGCGACCAATCCGGCCCTGCACGCCACCATGCCCTACGATGCGCTCGAGGATTTCGAATTCATCAGCATGCTCGCGCGTGCACCGGTGACGATCTATTCCCATCCGAAATTCGCGCCACGCAACCTCACCGAGATGATCGCCTACGCCAAGGCGAAGCCTGGCACGCTCAGTTTCGGCTCGGCCGGGCCCGGCAGCATGACGCATCTGGTTGCCGAGTTGCTCAAGATCCAGGCCGGCATTGAAATGACCCATGTGGTCTATCGCGGCGGAACGCCCGCCATGAACGATGCCATCGCGGGGCAGATTCCCATGACCTTTGCGACGGTGCTGCAGGGTCTGGCGCAATACCAAAGCGGACTCCTGCGCGCGCTCGCCGTGACGTCCGCGGAGCGATATCCGTCCATTGCGGAGGTGCCGACCTTCAAGGAGCAAGGCGTCGAACTGGTCGCCTCGGAGTGGTACGTGCTGCTCGCGCCGGCAAGTACCCCTAAGCCGATCGTCGACAAGCTCAACGCCGAAATCCGCCGCCATCATGCGCTCCCCAATGTCGGCGATCGCCTGCAGGCGATTGAGCTGTTCAGCTCGACGCCCGCAGAAGCGAAGGATTTCGTTCGCAGCGAGATCAACCGCTGGGGGCCGGTGATCAAGAAGCTCGGGCTGAGCCAGGACTAGCGGATATGGCACCGGTTCGCCGGTAAGAATATGCGCCAAAACGAGTCTAGAGCACGTTCCGATTCCGTAGGAAACGTGCTCTGGCACATGCGCGCGCTTTGACGCGATGAAGTAAAGTACACCTGTGGGGCGATCTACTCCGCCGCGTGTTGGTTCGAGCCGACGGAGGCCCACGGCGGCCGCGGCGCTGTTGAAAATCCAGTCAGCATATTGCCGACGACCGCCGATGGCGGTCAAAGTGACGTCGCGGAGGGAGGGAACCGGCCCAGGAGTCGGCACGACGTCCGCCAGGCCGTCCGGCCAGCGATCCCGGACGGCCTGCTCCCCTCACGTGGCCGACTGAGTTACCGCCGCGGTTGGGGTCTGGGTTGCGCTCGTTGCGGTGATCGAGACCGCCCGGCAGGCCGCGACCGGCGCCGGATCGAACAGGTTCGACAGCGCAAGCGCGCCCGATGTTGCGCCCGGATGTCGCCGATCGACGAGCGAAAATCCATCGAGCTCCACGTGGCCTTGCCATGCGTCCGGCCGCGGCCATCGGCGGCCGCCGTCGGTCAACGCCGCAAAGTGGCGGCCGGCCACCAGGATGGCGGCGTCGTCGCCGTGCACCCGCGCGAACGCGATAACGTGGTCGCGATGCGGCCCCTCGACGGCAAGCGGCCGGTAGTCGCCGCGCGCCAGCACGTTGCCGAGCGATCGGCGCCAGGCCAGCAATTGACGAATGAGCGCGAGCTTGAGACGGCCATCGCGCCATGATGGAGCGAGCGCCCGCAGGTCTGCCTCGCCCGAAAGGCCGGCCAGCACCCGTTCCCGGGCCGCGAAATCGACCGGGCGCCGGTTGTCCGGATCGACCAGGGAGAGATCCCAGAATTCGCTGCCCTGGTAGAAATCCGGAATACCCGGCATCGCGATCTTGAGGGCGATTTGCGTGAGCGAATTGAGCGCGCCGAGCAAGGCGACGCGTTGCGCAAAGGCGTCGAAGTCGTGCACGAAGGCTTGCTGCCTGAGCAGGCCGTCGATGAAACCCACGAGCCCGCTTTCGTAATCCTCGTCCGGATCGAGCCAGCTCGTCTCGGCCTTACCTTCACGCGCCGCCTTGCGCGCATAGGCCTTAAGCCGCGGCGCCAGATCGGCATCGTTGCCATCGACCGGCCACGCGCCCAGCATCGCCTGAAACAGCATGTACGCGTGGGCGCCCGACGGGCTTCGCCGCTCGCCGGAATATCGGACCAGATGCGCGCTGTCGGCGTGCCATCGCGCAACCGCCGCCTCCCATTCCTCCGACAGCTCGGTCAGGGCGAGCAGGCGCGCGCGTGCGTCCTCGCCGCGCTTGGTGTCGTGGGTTGCGGTCGCCGTCAGGCCGCCGTCACGGTTCGCAACCCGCTCGCGCATGCGATGGTGAAAAGCATCGAGCGAAAGCCCGCCCGATGCCGGGTCGCCCCCCACCTCGTTGAAGGCGAGCAGCCGGTGAAATCGATAGCCGGCGGTGTCCTCCAGCGACTTCGCCATCACGGGTCCGGTGAATTGCTGGGCTTTGCGCACGAATTCGCCGACGCGCCGCCGGCTGTAGCC
>Ga0126379_10002616_pt1 | contig 11496 bp, 8 predicted proteins | sample PanSoiMetPlot_24_FD_92640 | JGI IMG/M metagenome (GOLD analysis project Ga0126379, IMG submission 92640) | Tropical forest soil microbial communities from Panama - MetaG Plot_24 | ecosystem: Environmental > Terrestrial > Soil > Tropical forest > Bulk soil | place: Panama | collected 2016-02-17
CCATCTTCCGAATCGTCAGTCACTAAGGCGTTGCGCACAATTTCCGTCGGAGCTACACCTTCTTCCAGGATGGCTTTGCCGTCGGCGTTGTAATAGTTGGCGACGGTCAGAATAATGGCCGAGCCATCATCCAGGGTGATGAGCTTCTGCTCGGAAGCAAGTCCGAAGGTGCGGTCGCCCACCAGATCGCCGCGCTTGGTGTTGGCGATCGATGCCGCCAGAATTTCCGCAGGACCCGTCGTGGTTCCGTCCATGAGAATGGACACGGGACCCTTCCAAATGACCTTGCTGGCATCGGCTGCGAACACTTGCTCAGGAACGGTCTGGCCGCGCAGGGAGGTCAGATTCCCCGAAGGCACAAACAGGCGAGCAATCGAGAGAGCCTCCGGAATAGACCCGCGGCCACACTCGCGCAAATCCAGGATGACCTTCGTTACGCCCTGCTTGCTGAATTCCTGCAATTTGGCGCGTACTTCATCGGCGCGCCCGGCATCCAGAGTGGGGAAGCGGATGGCAATTGTTTCGTTATCGATGCGTTGAATCTGGAGCTTTGATGGAGGAAGCTTTTCACGCGACAAGTCCACGGATTCCGGCTGCGTCTTTCCGCGGCGAATCACGCCAACTTTCACGCTGGTGCCCGGCTGTCCGGCCAGCAGGTTCTTGGCTTGTCCCACGGACATTTCACGCGTGGTGAAGCCGGCGACAGATTCAAAAATGTCGCCACTGCGAATGCCGGCCTTATCCGCGGAACTGTCCGGAATAACAGAAGTCACGATGATATAGCCGAAGCGCTTGCTGAGATTCAAGCCGGTTTCGCCGATAGCGGAGTTGGCGATCTTCTGTTTGTACTCGGTGTATTCGCGTGGCGTGAAGTAGCTGGATTCGGAGTCGAGCGATTCCAGCAGGCCGTGAAGCGAGCCAGCCTCAACCAGGTGCAGGTTGGGTTCGTCGACATAGTCCTGCTGAATCTTTTGCAGGACCTCGCTGTAGACCACCAGCGACTTGTACGCCTTGTTGTCGGTGGTGCGGCCGAGAACATGCCCAAGCCCCACCCATCCAAAAACAAGTATCGAGACGCCCAAAATGCTAAAGCGCGCAAAGCGATTCATCCATCACCACCCAGGAGAAGATATAAACCACAAGCATAACATTTAGACGTACTGGCGGACAGGAAGAGTTGGACAAGCGACGAAAGTAGTTCGCGTGGAGGTGCCAGGCTGCCGGTGACCGCGAGGGTCGGTTGGTGAAGAAACCACGAGAACGGGGTGTCATGTTGCGTGAAAGACACACCGAATTCCCAGACAGAAGAAATGTTCCTCATAAGTAACTGAAAAAGAAGGAGAAGCAGGCCATCGATTGGCCGACGATGTGCTAGAATTAAGCTGGGGCATGTTCCAAACAACCATCCAAAATCCGGTCGCCACCCAGGGCATCGGACTCCACACCGGAGTTCACGGAAAACTCCGTCTTGTTCCCGCACCTGTCGATACCGGGATCGTGTTTCGACGTGTGGACCTGGACGGGTTCCAAATTGAAGCCCACGGTTCGAACGTCGCGCGCGTCAGTTACGCCACCAGCTTGATGAAGCATGGCGTGCTGCTGTCTACGACGGAGCACTTGCTGGCGGCAATCTATTCCTGCGGAATCGACAACATCTACCTGGACATCGACGCGATTGAGGTGCCCATTCTCGATGGCTCTGCGGAACCGTTCATGCAGATGATCGACGAAGCCGGCATTCGCAAGCTGCGCCGGAAGCGGCGCTATTTGAAAGTGACCAAACCTGTTGAGGTTGTCGAAGACGGGCGGCGAATCGGGATCTATCCCGGGGACGAATTTCGCGTGCGCTGTTACGTGGACTTCCCGCACCCGATGGTGGGGCAGCAGGAAGTGGACATGGTAGTGAACTCGGGCTCTTTCCGGCAAGTGCTGTCGCGGGCACGGACGTTTTGCTTTGAGAGCGACATTGAGCCGCTGCGGGGTATGGGCCTGATTCGAGGCGGTTCGCTCGATAACGCCATCGTGCTGACGAAAGATGGCGTGAGGAATGGCTCGCTGCGCTTTGCTGATGAATTTGGCCGGCACAAAGCACTGGACCTGATTGGCGACCTGGCGCTGGTGGGCTTGCCGCTGCTCGGCAGAGTAGAAGCGCGAAAAGCAGGGCACGCTTTGCACACACAATTGGTGAGCCAGTTACTCGCCGATCCAAGTCGTTGGGTGATTACGACGGAAGAACATGCCGACGTTGCCGCAGGATCGCGCGCTCTTCGTTCTGCTCCCGTACCTGCGACCGACTAAATTCTAGGCACAGGAAACTAGGACTGTGCTTACAGCAAGCGGAAGAGGGGGAAATGTGCCAAATCGCGCGCCACGGCTGGTGATTTGTGGCCTCTGGCTCCTCTTGGCTAGCAGTGCGGCGGCGCAGACCTGGAATCAAGTGTGGTCCGATGAGTTCAACGGGGCGGCCGGTACGACCATCGACACGGTGAAGTGGAAGTTTGAGACTGGCATTCTCAACGTGAACAACGAGGTGGAATATTACTGCGCGCCGACCTCCTCCGCGGGCGGATGCAATTCCGCGAAGCCGAACGCGTACATCGATGGCCAAGGTCACCTGGTGATCCAAGCTATCAAGATCAATTCAAGCACGGCGCCGAACAGTGGAAGCTGGACAAGCGCGCGGATGACGACCGACGGCACGGAACCATTTCAATATGGCAGAGCGGAAGCCCGGATGATGTTGCCGGTCGGGCCGGGAATCTGGCCAGCGTTCTGGGCGCTCGGCACGAACATCGGCACCGTGGGATGGCCCAGGTGCGGCGAGATCGACTACATGGAAAACGTGCCCGCTCAGGGAGGGCTTGGGCCGACGAAGATCAGCTCAACGCTGCACGGGTCGGGCTATTCTGGCGATAAAGGATTGTCGAAGAGATATACCTTTCCCAATGGTGAGGTCACCGGGTGGCGCACCTATGGAGCCATTTGGTCACCGAACATGATTCAGTTCTATGTGGACGACCCAAGCAAAGCCTTTTTCGTGATTACCGCCAGCGACGTGCCGGCGGGTCAAGCCTGGGCGTTCAATCATCCATTCTTTTTGTTGATGAATTTGGCCGTGGGAGGCGATGGCTCATGGCCTGGTCCCGCAGACGCTGCCACGCCGATGCCGGCGCTGATGAAAGTGGACTACGTGCGCATCTATAAGGCGACAGCGGTACCTACACCGAGCCTGGCAACGCCGGCTTCGATCAGCGTCAAGGCCGGAGCGATCTCCGGAAACACAACCATCGTAGAGGTGGGCAATAAGTTGGGTACGGGCCGCGTATTTTTGTCCTGCACGACCACCGCGCCGAAGGCGGCTTGCCAGGTCAGTACGGGAGACGCCTTGAACCCCAAAACGCTTGATTTTTCCAACAGCGACAAGGGAATCGCGAAGATCACGGTGAGCACAAACTCGGGTGGCGAAACGGCAGCGGGCAACTATTCGATCCTCGTCAATGCCTACACCGTAGGCGGAGACGGTACGGTTCCGGACGCCACGGTCAACATACCCTTAATTGTCAACTGAGCCTTTCCGCTTCGACCTGGGGCCTGGAATTGTGAAACAAATTCACCAGACGCGAGAGTCCGTGGTTGTCAAAATACGGTTGTCACGGGACAATGCTGGCCATGACAAACAAGGACGTGGCAATTCTGATACTGGCCGCGGGCAAAGGCACACGGCTGAAGTCGAGTCTGGCGAAGGTGCTGCACGCCGCCGGTGGGCGTTCGTTGGTGGAGCATGTGGTGCGCGCGTGCGAACCGTTGAGAGCGAAGAAGATCATCGCGGTGGTGGGACATCAAGCGGAAAAAGTGGCTGCGGTGTTGGAACCGTTTGAAGTCACGCCGGTGCTGCAGCAACCGCAGAATGGCACGGGCCACGCCCTGCTGGTGGCCAAGCGCGCCATCGGAAACGCGAAATATGTGGTGGTCTTACCTGGAGACGCGCCGCTGGTTCGCACCGAGACGCTGCGCGCTCTCATCAACAAGCACAAAAAAGGCAATGCGGCTGCTTCAATCTTAACGGCGGTGCTGGCCGATCCCTCTGGCTACGGACGAATCTTGAGGAAATCCGGGGACAGTGTCGCGGCCATCATCGAGGAATCGCAACTGACCCCGGAACAACGCGAACTGAACGAGATCAATTCCAGCATGTACGCCTTCACGATGGCGAAACTCTGGCCGGCGCTCGCGCAAGTGAAACCGAACAACAAGCACCGTGAGATATACCTCACCGACGCGATTTCCGTGCTGAACGGCAAAGGCGAAACGGTGTTGGCAGAGATCGCGGAAAACGCCCAGGAAACGCTGGGATGCAATACGCGTGCAGATTTGGCAGGAGTGGACCGCGCTTTCCGCGAAGGGAAGCGCGACGAGTTGATGAATAGTGGCGTGACCATCCAGTTGCCGGAAACCGTGTTGATCGATCCCGAGGTGACCGCGGGAGAAGACACGGTGATTGAGCCGTGCGTGCAACTGCTGGGAAAAACGAAAGTTGGGGCGCGGTGCGTGATCAAAACGGGCAGCGTGATCCACGATTCAGTGCTGGGCGACAACGTGACTATTGAGCCACACTGCGTGATTACCAAGAGCCGCGTGGATTCCGGCGTTGTGGCCGGTCCGTTCGCGCGCATGCGGCCGGAGTCGCACGTGAAGGACGGCGCGCGCATCGGCAATTTCGTGGAATTGAAGAAGAGCGTGGTCGGCGAAGGATCGAAAGTGCCGCACCTCTCTTATATCGGCGACACACGGATCGGAGCAAAATCGAATATTGGCGCGGGGACGATCACCTGCAACTACGACGGCTTCGCGAAACACCCGACGGCCATCGGGAACAAGGTGTTTGTCGGAAGCGACTCGGTGCTGGTGGCTCCGGTGCGAATTGGGAATGGGTCCTACGTTGCCGCGGGATCGGTGATTACCGACAATGTTCCGTCCGATGCGCTGGGAATCGCGCGCGGCCGCCAGGCGAATAAGGCAGGGTGGGCGGCCAAGAAGCGGCGCGAAATGGCCGCAGGTAGCAAAGATACCAAGAAGGCGAAGCAGCATCACCGCTAGCGCAAAAGTTGATCCGCCGGGCGTCAGGGTATGAGAGCCACCAAGACTCTCAACGGCTAATGCCGCGTCAATTTTGCCACCCTTTGCGGCTTAGGCCCTCCGGTGCCAGGCGAACGCGCTTTCGGAAAAATGCCAGACACGCGCATTGGAAGCAGGTCGATTCGCAAAGGGACCTCCTCACCCCTGATGGGGTCAGGAGGTGAGGGAGGTGAGCTACAGGAGTTCGCAATGCGCGTCGCTGTGCTAAAATAGCAGTTTCCGATAACGAAAACCCGGAGGCGCAGTATGAAATTTGGAGTGCTTGTCTTCCCGGGGTCCAATTGCGATCATGACGCGTTTCACGCGATCGGCCACGTGTTGCAGCGACCGGTCGAATTCATCTGGCATCAATCCGAAAATTTACAGGGCTGCGACGCCATCATCCTGCCAGGAGGCTTTTCCTACGGCGATTACCTGCGCACGGGCGCGATTGCGCGCTTCTCCCCGGTCATGAGATCGGTGGAAAAATTCGCCAACAGCGGCGGCCTGGTCTTGGGCATCTGCAACGGCTTCCAGATTCTGCTGGAGGCTGGCTTGCTTCCCGGAGCGATGATGCGGAATTCCGGGCTGCGGTTCATTTGCCGGCACGTCTATATGCGCGTGGAGAATACGGATTCTCCGTTCACCAGCGCGGCGAGCAAAGGGCAAATTCTGAAAATACCGATCGCGCACAGCGATGGGAATTACAGTTGCGACGAAGCCACGCTGGCAGGACTGGAGAAGAACTGGCAAATCCTGTTCCGCTACACTTCGCCGGACGGCCAAGACGATAACGGCGGAAACCCCAACGGTTCGGTGGCGAATATCGCGGGCATCTGCAACCGCGAACGCAATGTGGCCGGATTGATGCCGCACCCGGAACGCGCCGTGGAATCGGCGCTGGATTCCAAAGACGGCTTGGTGATTTTCCGGTCGATGATGGAAGCGCTGGTGGGCGCGGCAAAGGCGACAGCGTGAGGGCTATGCAAAAATAGAATTGCGCAGGGGCACGATGCGTCGTGCCCCTGCAGTATTTTCAGGTCATGAATTGAAGGTCAGGGGCGGATGGCAACAGCACAAACCGAAATCAAAGTGACGCGGGAAATTGCGGCGGAGCATGGCGTAACGCCCGCAGAATATGCGCGCATTCAGAAAATCCTCGGGCGCGATCCGAACATCACGGAGCTGGGCATCTTCAGCGTGATGTGGAGCGAACACTGTTCGTATAAATCGAGCAAAGTGCATCTGAAGCGCCTGCCGACCCGCGGCAAGCTAGTGGTGCAGGGCCCGGGGGAAAACGCCGGCGTGGTGGACATCGGCGATGGGCTGGTAGCGGCGTTCAAAATCGAGTCGCACAATCACCCGAGCTACGTGGAGCCGTTTCAAGGCGCGACAACCGGGGTAGGGGGAATCCTGCGCGACATCTTCACCATGGGTGCGCGCCCGATTGCAGTGCTGGATTCCTTGCGCTTTGGCGAAATTACAGCTTCGAAAACCACCGGCGAAGAAGAAGCCGCCAAGAACCGACGAATCCTGGATGGCGTGGTTCGCGGGGTGGGGAGCTATGGAAATTGCTTCGGCGTGCCGACGGTGGGCGGCGAGGTGGCGTTCGAGCCTTGCTATTCGCAAAACCCGTTGGTTAATGCGTTGGCTTTGGGCATCGCCCGAAAGGACGAAATCTTCCTGGCAAAGGCCAAGGGTGTCGGCAATCCCGTGATTTACGTTGGCGCAAAGACCGGGCGCGATGGCATTCACGGCGCGTCGCTGCTGGCTTCGGCGGAGTTCACCGAAGAATCGCAACAGAAACGGCCAAATGTGCAGGTTGGCGACCCGTTCATGGAGAAGTTGCTGCTGGAGGCTTGCATCGAGGCGATGAACACCGGCGCAGTGGTGGCGATCCAGGACATGGGAGCGGCCGGATTGACCTGCTCGACGTGCGAGATGGCCTCGCGCGGCGGCACCGGTATTGAAATTGATTTGATGAAAGTGCCGCAGCGCGAAACCGGCATGAGTCCCTACGAAATCATGCTGAGCGAATCGCAGGAGCGCATGCTGCTGGTCGCAGAGAAGGGTTGCGAACAGGAAGTGCTGGCGGTGTTCAAAAAGTGGGGGCTGGACGCGACGGTTGTCGGCGAAGTGAAAGACGGCAAGATGCTGGTGGTGAAGGATCATGGCACCGTTGTGGCAGAAATTCCCGCGCATCCACTGGCTGAAGAGGGCCCGGTGTATAACCGGCCGATCGCCGCGCCGGCGCCGCGCAAGGAAATGGAAAAGGACTGGTATGTGTTCAAGGCCGAAGGCACAGACCTGACGGAAAATTTCAAGAAGCTCCTGGCGTCGCCGACGATCGCGTCGAAGCGCTGGATCACCGAGCAGTACGACTCCATGGTGCGAACAAATACAGTGGCCGGCCCGGAAGCGAGCGATGCTGCGGTGGTGCGCATCAAGGAATCCGAGAAGAACGGCGTCATGCGTGCCCTGGCACTGTCCACGGATGGAAATGGCCGGTGGGCGCAACTGAATCCCAAGGTTGGCGCGATGCACGCGGTGGCGGAAGCGGCGCGAAACGTGGCCACCTCTGGCGCGCGTCCGATGGCCGCGACCAATTGCCTGAATTTCGGCAGCCCGGAGAAGCCCGAAGTGATGTGGCAGTTTTCGCAAGCCATCGACGGGCTCGGCGAAGCCTGCATCGCGCTGGATACGCCCATTACCGGCGGGAACGTGAGTTTCTACAACGAGACGCTCAGCAAATCGATCTATCCAACACCGACCATCGGCATCCTGGGCATTCTGGAAGATGCCAGCAAGGTTTTGAAGATCGCGTTCCGCAGCGGAGGCGACGTAATTGTGCTGCTTGATGGAGCCACTTCCTCCAAGGCTGGAACGCAAGTGGGTCCACGCGGCGGTAAACAACGCGAGTTTTCTTCCTCCGAATATTCGAAGACCATTGGCGGCATCGTGGCCGGGGAGCCCCCAGCGATTGAACTGCGCGCGGAGAAATGGGTGATCGATTGCCTCGTGCACCTGGCCGGCGAGGGGACACTGCAATCGGCGCACGACCTGAGCGACGGTGGCTTGGCGGTCGCACTGGCGGAATCCTGCTTCGCGGCTACGGGACTGGGAGTGAGCGTAACGGTTCCCGAAGACGCAGCGGCTGAGTGCGCGCTATTCGGCGAACGCGGCGCGCGCGTGCTGGTTTCCGTCTCCCCGGAAAAACTTGGCGCTCTGCGGAGTACTGCGAGACAATACGGCGTAGGCGCGCACGAAATCGGCAAAGTGACCGGTGACAATACTTTGCGCATCGAATATAAGGGGCGTGCGGTCGCTTCCGCCGAGGTCACCGCGTTGAGGGAAATCTGGGCGCATTCACTCGAACGTATCTTGAAGGTCCAATGACAACGAAACTGGCGTGCGTTGACGACCGTTTCCACGATGAATGTGGAGTGTTCGGCGTGTTCGGGCATCCCGAAGCCGCCAATCTTACGTATCTGGGGCTGTACGCGTTGCAGCATCGTGGGCAGGAGTCGGCGGGAATCGTGTCCAGCAGCGCCCACGACCTGTATATGCACAAGGCTATGGGCGAGGTAGAAGAAATCTTCCAACCGCGGGTGCTGTCGAAGCTTCCCGGCAGCAGCGCCATCGGCCACACGAGGTATTCCACGGCGGGCGACAAGGCGTTGTTAAACGTCCAGCCGATCATGATCGATTGCAACAAGGGCAAAATGGCGGTGGCGCACAACGGCAACTTGACGAACGCCAGCGAGTGGCGGCGCAAGCTGGAGCATCGCGGCTCCATCTTCCAGACTAACAGCGACACGGAAGTGATCGTGCACCTGGTGGCTCGCTCGCAGGCGAGGAATCTCTCGGGCGCGCTGGGCGATGCGCTGAATCAGGTGGAAGGTGCGTATTCGCTGGTCGTGCTGACCGCGGATGAACTCTACGCCGTGCGCGATCCACGAGGTTTCCGGCCGCTGGCTCTGGGACGGACCGAAGGGCATGACGGCGAAACCACCTGGATGGTGGCGTCGGAGACCTGCGCATTTGATTTGCTGAATGCGCAATACGTGCGCGATATCGAACCCGGCGAAATGTTGCGCATCTCGCGGTCCGGGCTGGAGTCCATCCACTTTTGCCCGCCCAAGCCGCATCAATACTGCATCTTTGAACATGTCTATTTTTCACGGCCCGACAGCATCGTGTTTGGGCGCGCGGTGAACGAATCGCGCGAAATGCTGGGACGCCTGCTGGCGCGGGAACATCCGGTCGAAGCCGACATGATCGTGCCCATCCCGGACTCTGGCGTCCCCGCAGCCATCGGTTTTGCGCTGGAATCGAAGATTCCGTTTCGCATGGGGCTGATCCGCAATCACTACATTGGCAGAACGTTTATCGAGCCGTCGCAGGCCATCCGCAATTTTGGCGTGAAATTGAAACTGAACCCGGTGCGCAGCCTGATCGCCGGCAAGCGCGTGGTGCTGATCGACGATTCGATTGTGCGCGGCACTACCAGCCGCAAGCTTGTGCGCATGGTACGCGAAGCCGGCGCCCGGGAAGTTCACATGCGTATCAGTTGCCCTCCAACGATTTCGCCGTGCTACTACGGCGTGGACACGCCGACGAAGGAAGAACTGATTGCCTCCGCCAATACGCCGGAGGAAATTCGCAAGTATTTGGGCGCGGATTCGCTGGGATACCTGTCGTTGCCGGGGTTGCGGCAAGCGGTGAATGATACCGAAGGGAAGTTCTGCACGTCTTGCTATACCGGGGTATATCCCACGGACCTGGTGCAGCTGGAGGTCCGGGAGAACGGCTCGGCAAAATTGAAGGAAGAAGTGACGGTGGAACGTGAACGCTAAGAAAAACTCGGCAGTGAAGCGGATGGGCACTTCGCAGGTGGAGTCAGCGCCATTGGCCACACGCGTTAAGAAGGAAGCGATTGCCTGGGCCTGGGTGGTTCTGCTGTTCTTGTTGATCAACGGAACGCTAGGACAGGCGCGTGTGATTCCCTCCGGCTCCATGGAGCGAACGCTGCTGGTTGGCGATCACCTGATCATGAGCCGGCTGGGCTACGACGCAGGCGTGCCGTTCACGAATTGGCACGTACCCCTTTGGCGAAATCCCCATCGCCAGCAGATCATTATCTTCCGGCCGCCCTACGATCACAGCCAGTCCGATTTGATCAAGCGGGTTATCGGCCTGCCGGGCGACACCATCGACATCCACGGTGGCGCGGTGTGGATCAACGGTAAGAAGTTGCAGGAAAATTACACCACTGGTCCGACGGAACTTCCTTATCATTCGGAATTGCTGCCGCCGTTCAAAGGTATGCCTTTCACCGTGCCTGAAAACCAGTACTTCGTGATGGGCGACAACCGCGAGAATTCCTACGACAGCCGCTTCTGGGGTTGCGTTCCGCGAAACGACATTATCGGCACACCCGTGACAATCTATATGTCGGTGGACGCGCCGGGGGACGCGTGGAACGGCAATATTGGCGAGCGCTTGCTGGCTTATGGGAACGCCGTGCTCCATCCCAGCAAAATCCGCTGGAAAAGGTTGTTTGAAACCTTTCGATAACCGCGCAATGCAGGCAGGGCGAATGGGAATCCGTCGTTGCATCGATGGTCAGGGTGGATCGTGAAAGCTGACGCGACTAAAGAAAAGAAAAAGAAGGAAGCGGTGAAGGAACAGAAAGCGCCGATGAGTACCCGCGTGAAGAGCGAGATCATCGCGTGGTTCTGGGTGATCCTAGCGTTCATGCTGATCAACGGGACGCTGGGGCAGGCGCGCGTGATTCCATCCGCGTCGATGGAAAACACCTTGCTGATTGGCGATCACCTGATCATGAGTCGAATTGGCTACGACGCGGGAATTCCTTTCACGAACTGGCATGTGCCGTTGTGGCGCAATCCCCATCGCCAGCAGATCATCATTTTCAAGCCGCCCTACGACACGTCGCTGCCCGATTATGTGAAGCGCGTGATCGCGCTTCCCGGCGAAACGGTGGATGTGCACGATGGAGCCGTATGGATCAACGGCAAAAAACTGGAAGAAAACTACACCATTGGGCACACCGAGCCGCCGTCCAAATCCAGCCTGATCGGAAATTTTCCCGGGTTGCCCTACACCGTGCCGGAAAATTGTTATTTTGTGATGGGCGACAACCGGGAGAATTCTCTCGACAGCCGATATTGGGGGTGCGTGCCAAGAAATGATATTCTCGGCACGCCGGTGATCATCTATATGTCGCTAGATGCGCCGAAAGATGCGTGGAACGGAGATATCGGAGCGCGGTTTCTCGCATACGCCAATGCATTGATCCACCCGGGAACTGTGCGCTGGCGTCGATTGTTCCATGTGTTCTAAGCTGTACAGGTTCGG
>Ga0126379_10002619_pt1 | contig 11493 bp, 8 predicted proteins | sample PanSoiMetPlot_24_FD_92640 | JGI IMG/M metagenome (GOLD analysis project Ga0126379, IMG submission 92640) | Tropical forest soil microbial communities from Panama - MetaG Plot_24 | ecosystem: Environmental > Terrestrial > Soil > Tropical forest > Bulk soil | place: Panama | collected 2016-02-17
CCGACTTCCCGCGTCCGGCGGCCGGATCCGCGGTGGCGGTGCGCGCGCGGTGGGCCTTTGTAGCACACCGTCCGGACCGAGTAAACAGCGATTCTCGCGATCCGCGCCTAGCGCGCCGGCTTCTTCTCCAGCGCGTCGACCTTCTCCTGGATCGCGGCCAGGTTGGGATCGCGCGAGAGCGCCTGCTGGTACGCGGCGAGCGCCTCCGCGGTCTGGCCGAGCGCCTCGTGACTGGCCGCCAGGTTGACGTACGCCACCGCGTAGGCCGGGTCCTGCTCTATCGCCTTCCGATAGGCCGCGAGCGCCTCCGGGTAGCGGCGCTGCTGCTGGAGGACCAGGCCGAGGTAGTTGTAGGCCGGGGGGTCGCCCGGACGGAGGGCGATCGATCGGCGAAGGGCCGCCTCGGCAGGAGCGTAGGCGCCGAGCGAGACGTAGGCCAGGCCGAGAAACAGGTGGGCGTCGGCGTCCCGTGGCTCGAGGGCCACGGCCTGGCGCAGGACGGCGACCGCCGTCCCGGCCTCGTCATTTCGCAGGTACCGCAGCCCGAGCTGGTAGTAGCTCGCCCCCTGGTCGGGGTCGATCCGGATCATCTGGTCGCCACCGATGGGCACCGAGACGGGCCGGCCCCCTTCGAGGGCCATCTTGATGGCGAGCTTCTCGCGATTGTTGCGCGCCGGGACATTGGCGGGATCGAGGGCGAGGCCCTGACTGAAGGCGCGGGCCGCGTCCGCGTCGCGGTCCTCGGCCTCGTACTGCCGCGCCAGCTTGAAGAAGTTCTCGGGCTCCCGCGGGGACAGCGCCACCACCTTCTCGAAGCACTCGATGGCGCGTTCCGATCGCCCATCCCCCGCGTAGAGATCGCCGAGCCTGCCGAGCGCGGCGGCGTCGCCGGGATGCTCCTTGACGCGCTTCAGCAGATCGACCAGCCCGGTGCTCTGGTCGGCGAGGGTCGCCAGATCGGGTTTCAGGCGCGCGGCCTCGCGGTACGCGGCCATCGAGTCGTCGAAGCGCTCCCGCGCCGCGTAGCTCACCCCCAGGTGGATGTAGGCGGCCGCATTTCCCGAGTCCACGGCCAGCACCTCGCGGAAGCGCCGAATCGCCTCGTCGTAGTCGCCCTCGCTCCACGCGATGTAGCCGAGCTTGCCGAGGCTCTTGACGTCGCCGGGCCGGCGATCGAGCGCAGCGAGCGCCTCGCGCTTGTGGACCGAGGCGACGCCCAGGGCGAACTTGACGCCCTCGTCGTGCGGATCGAGCCGGAGCGCCTTGCGATACTCGCGCGTGCCCTCCTGGAGCTGCCGGTGCCAGCTGGCGAGGTAGCCGCGGAAGATGTGGCGCGAGATGCGCCGGTGCAGCGCGACCTGCTCGAGGGCGCGTTCGCGCTCCGCGGGCGTGTAGTCGGCGGGAAAGCTCAGCAGCGGGGCGACGTCGTCCGCGAACCGGCCCAGCTCGGACAGGTTCTCCTCGACGGGATCGCTCCAGGACATCCCGTAGAACTCGACCCGCGGCCGATCGTACGTGTTGAGCCGGCCGTCGCCCGCCGTGAAGCGGCGCAGCGTCTCTGGCCGCATCGCGAAGCTCTCCAGGAACTGCCACGGATTCGCCACGTGGATCTCTGCCAAATCGCTCTGGATCGCCGGCGTCCGGAAGTGCGCCTCGAGACGGCCCAGGTCGATCGAGAGCGGCGCCTGCGTGCCGAGCAGGAGCGCGTAGCCCTTGAAGCGGTTCAGCCAGACCGTCGCGTGCGGATACACGTGCTGGAACGTGCGCGCGATCGTCTTGAGGCTCGCGTTGTCGACCTGGTGATAGGGCAGCCACTGGACGAAGATGCCGCCCGGCGCGAGCGCGCGGCGGCTCAGCTCGTAGAACTCCTGCGTGTAGAGGTTGCCGTTGCCGGCGTGCTTGGGATCGAGCGTGTCGACCGACACCACATCCCAGGTGCGGTCGGTGACGAGCAGGACGTTCCTCCCGTCGTCGATCGTCACGTGGACCCGCGGGTCCACCAGCACGCCGTGGTTCACCTCGGGGAAGAAGCGCGCGGCCCGGATGACGTTCGGCACGAACTCGGCGATGTCGAGGCGCTCGAGGGCGGGGTAGCGGCTGAAGGACCACGACGTGCCGCCCGCCCCGAAACCGATCACGAGCGCGCGGCGCGGCGCCGGATGCAGGAGCATGGGCAGGTGCGCCAGGAGCTTCTGCACCTCGGGGTAGTCGTTGACCAGCGCGATGTCGGGATTGGGCGTGGCCGTCCCCGCGACCGACCAGCCGTTGATGCTGAGGAGCTTGCGGTCGTAGACGTCGGTGGCCACCTTGACGACGCCGACGGCGTCCTCTGCGTAGTGCAGCACCGTGCGCTCGGGCTCGCCGGCGATGTCGGCAAAGCGCAGCACGGGCGCGGCCATCATCACGAGCGCGAACAGCAGCACGACGCCCGCGTGCACCAGGCCCTGGTGCAGGCGCGGCATGCCGCTCGACGCGAGGAGCGCGGCGCCGACGCCGACGCTCACCAGCGCGGTCGCGGCCAGGCTCTGGTGGATGCCGAGCAGCGGCAGCGCGACGAACCCGCTCATGATCGAGCCCGCGATGGCCCCCAGCGTGTTGGCGGCGTACACGGCGCCGATGGTCCGGCCCACGCCGGCCGGCCCGCGAGCCGCGATCCGCGCGACGAGCGGGAACGCCGCGCCCATCGCGAGGGTGGGCGGCAAGATCACAGCGAAGGTCTTCGCGAAGGTGAGCCAGAGCGGCGTCCCCCAGTACGCGTTGCTGAAGCCGTCCCACCAGGCGTCGAGCCCGTAGAACACCCGCCCGAGGATCGCGATGCTCACGAGCCCGTAGACGCCGATGCCCACCTGGAGGCCGCCGAGGAGGGCCAGCCTGTCCATTGGCCGGTCGCTCACTCGCGCGCCCAGGAAGCTGCCGAGAGCGAGCCCGCACAGCACCGTCGTCAGCATGGCGCTCAGGGCGTACGTCGAGTTGCCGATGAAGAACGTGAGGGCGCGCGCCCAGATCACCTCGTAGGAGAGCGCGCAGAATCCCGACAGCGCGAAGCACCCCAGCGCGAGGCGCACCGCGCGGGCATCGCCGGCGACGTCCGCGCCGGCCGCCTCGCGGGGCGCGGTCGGCGGGACGTCGGGCGCGCCGGGGCGAACGTCGCGAAGAAGGTCTTCGCGCTCGTCTTCGGGCGCCCACCGCTGGCCGATCCACACGACGAGCGCGATCGAGAGATTCAGGGCGGCGGCGATCCACACGGTGCGGGACAGGCCGTAGCGGCCGAGCAGCACGTAGCCCGTGGCGAAGCAGCCCACCACGGCGCCGGCCGTGTTGAGCGCGTAGAGCGTTCCGATCTTCCACCCGAGGGTGGACGTGTTCTTCACCGCGTAGCGGCTCAGCACGGGCAGCGTCGCGCCCATGAAGGCCGTCGGCACGCAGAGCAGCGAGAACGCGAGCGCGAAGCGACCCGCGGCGAACAGCCCGGGCCAGCCGGCCAGATGGCGATGGAGCCACACGTAGAGCGGCGTCGCCGAGTCGAGGGCCACCGGCAACACGATCGCGGCGAGGCCGATTCCCGCCTCGAGCCAGGCGTAGAGCGGGAGCACCCGCGGTCGGCGATCGACGTGGCGCCCGATCCAGAAGCTTCCGATCGCCAGGCCCGCCATGAACGATGCGAGGACGGTGCTCACCGCGAGGACGGTGTCGCCGAACAAGAGGTGCAGCATGCGCGTCCAGGCGACCTCGTAGATCAGGCCGCTGATGCCGGAGACGAAGAACAGCCCGAGGACGACGGGTGGCCAGATGCGCGCGAAGGAGGCGGACGTGCCGATATCCTGTCTCCCGGTCGCCGGCGGGCCGCGGTGGCCCGCCCGGCGTGATTCCGACCGATCGGGCGCTGCGGAACGGAAGTCCCGACGGGGATTCTAGCGCCGGTTCGCGAGCCCCGAAAGAGGCGGTCCGGCGTCGGACCGCACGAATCCAGGCGAGGTCCGAACAGGGCGCGCACATCGGAACGGGTCCGGCCGGCGCGCGGGGGGGTGGTGCTATCCTTCCATCGCGATGAACCGCCGATGGAGGCCCTGCGCATGAGTCGGCGCACCTACGAAGCGGTCGTGATCGGCGGCGGGGTCGTGGGACTGTCCGCCGCCTGGCACCTCTTGCGCCTGGGCTGCCGACCGCTGGCGCTCGTTGAGCGATTCCGCATCGGCCACGCGAAGGGCAGCTCGCACGGCAGCGTGCGCATGACCCGGAGCACCTACGCCAGCGCCACCTACTCAGCGCTGATGCGCCACGTCCACGCCGAGGAGTGGCCACGGCTCGAGCGCGACGCCGGAACCGCGCTGATCCATCGCGCCGACGTCCTGTTCTTCGGCTCCGATCGCGCGTCGCTCGGCGCCTACGCGGCGGCCGTCCTGGCCGCGGGCGCCGACGTCGAGCGACTGACGCCCGCCGTGGCACGGCACCGGTTTCCCGCCCTCCGCTTCGCGGACGACGCGGAAATCCTGCACGACCGGACCGGTGGGCTCATCGCCGCGGGGGACACGCTCGACGCCCTGCACCGGCTGATCGCGAAGCACGGGGGCGACGTGCTCGAGGACACCCGCGTGCTGTCGATCGATCACGCCGGCGAGCCCATCCGCATCACCACGGAGCGCGGCGAGTTCTCCGCCGAGCGGGTGGTGATCGCGTGCGGCGCGTGGCTGCGGGAGCTCGTGCCCGCCGCCGCGGCCGACGTGACCGTGATTCCCCAGACCGTCGCGTACGTGCGCCTCGCCGCGCCCGCGCGGTCGCTGCCGGCGTGGGTCCACTTCGGCGGCGCCGAGACGGGCACGACGTACGGCCTGGCGGAGATCGGCCGCGACGCGTTCAAGATCGGCCATCACGTCACGCGCGGTGCGCATGTCGACCCGGATGGCGTGGCCTCGCTGGCCGCCGGCGACGGGAGCGCGCTCTTGGGGGTGGTCGCGCAGATCGTCGCCGTCCCGGTCGTGGAATCGCTCGGCCTCGAGCGCTGCCTCTACACGATGACGCCGACCGAGGATTTCGTCATCGATTGCTGGCCGGGGAATCCGCGCGTGGTGTTCGGGTCGGCGTGCTCGGGACACGGATTCAAGTTCGCGCCGCTGACCGGGCGCCTGCTCGCCGAGCTGCTGGTCCACGGCCGCGCGGCCCTCCCCGGCGGCGTCGACGCATCGTCGCTGTTCGCGCGCCGCGCGTCCCGCGCAGGGTCGGCGGACGCCGGCCGCACGGCCGCACCCGGCGCCTGAGACGGCACAGCCCTTCTGCCGGCCTCGTCACCGGCGCGAAGGGCTGTGCTCGTCTCGAAACGGGCCCGCCTTAGAAGCGGTCGTCCTGCTCCCGCTCGAAATCGTCCTGATAGGAGTTGATCTCCGCGTCCATCCTCACTTCCGCGAATTCCGGAGTTTCCCAGGTCATCGCTCTCACCTCCGTGCACGGTGCTGTTGGACTACAAGAGCCTCGGGGAGACTGCCCACGTGGGCGTGATTTTAGAGGACCGCCAGAGTCAGGTCAAACCGATTTTGAAGCCGCCTGGCGCCGGTCCGGCGAGGCCCTCGGGGGCATCCGCCTTGCAGCCCCAGGCCGCCATAGGCCGGGCGCCTGCGGCTCAATGGCCCACCGGGGCCATCGGATGAGACTGCGGCGAGACCCTGCCGGAAAGAGGAATGCCATGCGAAAGATCGTCTCGGTAATGGTTACCGCCGGCGTCCTGGGGATGGCCGGCGCGAGCCTCGCCCAGCAAACACAGCCCTACCAACCGCCGGCCGGCCAGAGCGACACCCGCGGGGGTGGGAGCCGGGTGCGCACGATCGACTGTCCGCCCGCGGCCGCGGATTCCCGGACGAAGCAGAGCGCGGTCGGAACTCCCCAGGGGACCGGCACCGGAAGCGGGCTGAACGCGATGCCGAGCACGGGCGCGCCTCAGCAGGTCGAGGGGGCGATCACGTCGATCGGCTCCACCCGCACGAATCGCGTCGTGCAGGTCGGCGACGTGAAGCTCGAGGTGGAGCCGGACACGGTCATCCTGGTCGGTTGCCAGCCCGGCTCGATGGCCGAGCTGAAGGAAGGCACGATGGTGAAGGCCGCCTACGACGTGAAGGAGACGAACCGAAACGTCGCGACCGTGATCGAAGCGCAGAAGTAGCGCGTGCGTCGGCTGCACGGCCCCGCTCGCCGCAAGGCCGTGCAGCTCCCGGTCGGCCACTTCAAGAACCGACCGTCGCGGCCGAGGGCGTCGAAGCCGCCGCCGCAACCACGTCATGCATCGCCGGATCGCGCGGTGTCGGTGGGCGCGCAGCTCGCCACGATGTCCTCTTCCGCCGCGCGCAGCGCGGCCAGGCACTCCGAGCGCGACGCCGCCGCCCCGAACACCGTGCAGATCGGGCGACCCTTATCGATGACGTCACCGGGGTGCGGGACGTCGCGCACGCCGCGATCCATCCACGCGAGCGAGCTCGTGACCGCGAGCGCGCGCGGCGCGTAGACGATGGCCTTTCCGTGAGTGACCACCCCGCGTAGCGCCGGCTCGCCGATGCGCGCGTCCGGCAGCGCGCTGCGGCAGGCGGCCACGTGAAGCGCGAACAGCGCGGCGCCCGTCGCCCGCTCGACCAGCTCCATCGACGCCGAGTACCGCGGGTTCACCTCCACGATCACCGGACAGCCGTCCCTCAGCACGAAGTCCACGCCGTTCAGCCCGACGAGCCCGAAGCATCCCGCCAGCGCCTGGACGAGGCGATCGACCTCGCCCAGCGCATCCGGGCTCGCATCGAGGGGCACGAGGTTGCCGCCGTAGCGGAACCTCGCGGGCGCGTGCAGCTGCTCGCTCCATCCGAGCAGCACCGCGCGCCGGCCGTCGGCGACGAACGCCGCGGATGCGGGCGTTCCGCGCACGTATTCCTGCAGCACGTGGCGCGCGGAGGGGCGCCGACCCCTCCACTGCCGGATCCCGTGACCACCGCCGCTCGCGAGTGGCTTCACCAGCCAGCGGCCGGCCATGGGCAGCTGATCCGCATCGCCGGCGCGGACGACGATCGTTCGGGGAACCGCGAATCCGCGCTCCGCGAGAAGGGGAAAGAGCGTCGCCGGGTCCCGGACCCGGCGCAGCGTCTCCCGCGCATTGCCAAGCAGCTCGCGTCCACGCGCCAGCTCCTCGACGGCCTCGGGATGGTTCTCGAATCCGCCGGTGTACGCGACGACGTCACAGGCGATGTCCCGCGCCAGCCGGGCGAGGGCCGGCGCCGAGTAGGTCGACCCGCGCTCCCGCAGCGAGACGTTCGGCCCGAGCCGCTTCGTGTCGAGATCCCCGAAGTAGTCGGCGGTGGCGACGTCGCAACCGGCGGCGACGGCCGACTCGGCCAAGGCGCGGGCGGTGAGACCCGCGAGCAGGACCTTCAACCGACGCCGAAGGCGCGGCGCACCGCGTCGCTGCCCGCCATGTAGAGGTGATCCAGAACCGTGCCGTTCGCCTCGCGCAGCCGCAGCGCCTCGACGAGCGGGGCGTTGGGGCCTCCGGCGAGCCCGTCAGCCAGGATCGCGGCGCCCTGCGCGCCCTCCTTGCACCCCGGGACCAGGCCGGTCAGCACGGACACCGGCGCGACGCGCTGGAGGCCCTCGGCGAATGCGCGCGCGATCTCCGGCACGCGGCTCAGGCGGCCCGACAGCAACACCTCGCGTGGCTCGGGGACGCTGACCCCGAGCGATGCGACCATCTTGTTCGCGCTCTCGAGATAGGCGAGCCACGCGGTGCGCGCTCGCGGCTCGCTCGCTGCGCGCTCGAGCCATAGCCCGGGATCGTCGAGAGTCCCGGCGACGAAGCTGGCACCACCCGTGAAGAGCGCCCGCTTCGAGACCCGGCCCAGCACATATCCGACCTCGCCGTCGAGCGCGCCCAGGCTCCGATACCCGAGCCCGCCGCCGGTGCCGCCGATGCCGTCGACGATGCGCCCGCCGTGCACGGCGACGGCCGCGGTGAAGGCGCCGCCCAGCTCGAGCAGGATGAACGCGGTCTCCGACGGGGCGATCGCAAGTCGGCGCGCCTGATCCCAGATCCCGAGCGCGGCCACGCAGACCTTGTCCGCGGTCCCGAGATCGATGCGATTGACCTTGCGGTGCGCGGGCACGGTGGCCAGGTGCACGACGCCCGGCAGGAACACGCCGGGTAGCCCGCGCGATCGCATCAGCCGCACCATCGGCCGCAGCGATCCCACCAGCTCGGGATCGCCGCGGTCCTCGGGACGGACCAGGACGAACAGATCGAGGTCCCGCTCGGTCACCTGATCGAGTCCGACGAGGGGCAGACCGTATCCGGACGGCGCGGCGATCAGATCGAGGGGCCGCGCCGCCGCGAGTCGCTCCACGAGATCGCGTGGATCGCGGGCCGTCTCGGAGGGCATCGAACAGTGCAGGAACGGGCGCCCGTCCTCGAGCCCGCAGAGGTCGAACGTCACGGTGCCGGGATCGACGCCGACGACCCGGGGCATCGAAGACTGAGCGGCACGCTAGCCGGAACGATTCATGGACGCGGCAGAGGTGAGTCGGTCCGGTGGCGTGGCGGGGCCCGACCGCCTGGCGCTTCGATCGTCCATGTGTTCGGGCTACACGCTCTTGGCGATCTGCCAGATCGCGTCGAGATCGAGCACGGCGTCATTCCGCTCGAAGAGGCTCGCCACCGCCGCCTTGTGCACCTTCATCTTGAGCCCGCCGATGCCGATGGCGCCGAACACCCGCTTGCCCTCGCGATCGGCGCCCTTGTCGCCCGCCTCGGTGCCCTCGATGCCGAGCGGCGGCACGGCATTCACGTCACCGAGGGCGTAGAGCGTCGGGTTCTTCGTCCAGATCTCTCGCGAAAGGAGCTTGGCGCCAGCCGCGCCCGCGCACAAGCAGATCTGCGCGCCTTCGAGCGCGCGCGCGACGCCCGCGTCGTCCTTGGCCTCGCCGGGCGTGACGGTGACCCCGAAGCGCTCGTGGAGGTGGCGGGCCGCATCGCGCGCGCGGTCCATCGATCGCGACGTGATCGTGACCGTCGCTCCCTCGCGCGCCAGGAGCACGGCGGCCCGAAGCCCGACCGGCCCCGTCCCGGCCAGGATCACCGCGCGGGCCCCGCGAATCTCCGCGGCGCTGCCGAGGCGCGCCACCGCGGCCGCGGCCGTCGTGTTGCATCCGTTCGAGTCCATCATCACGCTCACCGTGAACGGACCGAAGAACGCGTTGGTCACCGCCTGCGTGAGCGCCTCGCCGGCCGCGACCTGCGCACCGCCGATCCAGACCGCGGTGTGCTTCAGCTCGGAAATCCCCCGGGTGAACAGACAGCCGTGCACGAGCGGCGTCACGTCCTCGGGCGTCACGCCGCCGTAGCTCATCACGTCGTCGACGCCCGCGTCGAGTGCCACGATGCGATCGAAGCTGCTGGGATGGCGGTCCGAGTCGAGCTGAAGCAGCAGTCGCTTCATCGCAGATCCCCGTTCACGGGTCGAACAGCGTGGAGAGGGTGTGCGCCTCCGAGTGCCGGCGAAGGCGCGCGTGAGACGCCCGGGCCCGATCGTCGTGGCGCCCGCACCTTGACGTTGATCGCGTTGGCCGAGTCCGCTTCCAGCGCCCAGTGGCCTCGATGGATAGCACGCGACCGACATTGTCCGGTTCGCTCACGCTACAAAGGATACGACAGCCGTCCCGGCTGCGCTGCGCCATATCGAAGCATCTTCGGCCGAGAGGATCATCTCACCGCGGCGAACGAGCGCCGCGGCGCCATCCGCACTACGGCCGGGTACGGCCAACTTTCACTTGACCGCGCGGCGCCCGCGGCTCACCGTCGTGAGCAACAGGGACAGCGGCCCCGAACTTCCGGTGAAGCCGGCCCGGGGGCGCGGGTGGCGTGGAACGCTCCGCGAGACCGAGGAGGGAAAGCGATGAAGACCGCGAACAGATGGATGGCGGTTCTGGCGTGGGCGGTGATCGCATCCGCGGCGATGCCGGCGACGGTGCTCGCTCAGCTGCAGATTCCCGGCGTCGGCTCGATGCTTCCGGACAAGGCGAAGCTCCTGGAGCAGGCGCAGCAGCTCGTGACGGAACTGACCTCGATGAAGAGCAGTGGCAAGCTCGGCGCGGCCGATAGCGCGAAAGTGGATTCACTGCTGCCCAAGGCGACCGCCGTGAACACCGAGCTCGCACAGCCGCAGGTCGAGCCAAGCCGCCTGGCCCAGCTCGCCAGCCAGCTCGGGGATCTCCAGAAGCAGGTCGCCGCGCTCACGGGCGCGATGAAGTAACGCGCCACTCGTGGACGGCGACGCTCTCATGATCAGATGGCGGAATAGAGGCCGGAGACCTCGTCACGAGCCGAAGAGCGTCGAGAGAGCGCGGCGCTCCCATTGCCGCCGAAGGCGCGCATACGACGCCCGGGCCCGATCATCGTGGCGCCCGCCCACCTTGACGTTGATCGCGCCGGCCGAGTCCTCCTCGAGCGCCCAGTGGGCCTCGATGTACAGCGCGCGAGCCGCGTCGACCATCGGATAGCACCGGTTGGCGGGCAGCGCCGCCTCCGGCGGCTTCGCGCCGATGGCCCGGCCGATCGTGGCTGCGGCGAGCCGGGCCGAGTCCATCGCCGTGTACGCGGTCTTCGCGTACGGCGTGTCCGCGTTGTCCCCCAGGGCCCAGATCCGCTCGTCGCGGACGGAGCGAAACGTCCGCGGGTCGACGTCGACGAAAGGTTCGCCCAGTCCCGCCTCGCCGATGAACGACATCGTCCGGTTCGGCGGGATCACGCTGAGCAGGTCATAGGAGAGCCGTCCCGCATCCGTCTCGGCCACGCGGGCGCGCGGATCGATCGAGCGGATCTGGGTGAACGGCTCGTAGGCGAGCACGCCCTCGTGCGCGTCCATCGCTTCCGTGAGGCCGTCGGCGATCGCGGGCGGGGTCGGGCGTGATCGCGGGTCGAGCAGCGTCACCCGCGCCTTGAGACCGCGGCGCTCGATGTGCGCCGCCCACATGAGCGCGTACTCGTACGGCGCGGGCTGGCAGGTGTACGGCCCGTTCGGCGTGGCGATGAGGACGTGGCCCTCGCGAAAATCGGCGATGCGCCCGCGCAGCTCGAGGAGGCCGGTGCGATCATACGGGCCGATGTTGGCGGCGGGCTCGCCCGCCAGGCCCGGAATCGCCTCGGTGGCGAGCCGCATGCCAGTGGCGAGCACGAGATGGTCGTAGTCCGCCGCGCCCGCGGTGGTGATCACGCGCCGTCGATCCCGGTCGACGCCGGTGATGGCCGCCTGGACGACAGACAGTCCGCGAGCCTCGAGGAGAGCCAGAGGACGCGCGACCTGCTCCAGCGATAGCCTGCCGAACGCGTAGCGAAGCTGCATCGGGGCGAACACGAAGAGCGCTGAGCGGTCGAGCAGCAGGACATCGGCGCCCGGCGCCGCCCTCACCAGAGCGTGCGCCAGGCTGATGCCGGCGAAGGAAGCGCCTGCGATGACGACGCGTGGCTTGCGCGAAGAG
>Ga0126379_10002620_pt1 | contig 11493 bp, 9 predicted proteins | sample PanSoiMetPlot_24_FD_92640 | JGI IMG/M metagenome (GOLD analysis project Ga0126379, IMG submission 92640) | Tropical forest soil microbial communities from Panama - MetaG Plot_24 | ecosystem: Environmental > Terrestrial > Soil > Tropical forest > Bulk soil | place: Panama | collected 2016-02-17
CATCGCAATACGCGCCGCTCGACGATCCCGATGATCGTGGCGAGCGCGAACACGAGGGCGATGATCAGGATGACGCCGACCCAGATGCCGTCGATGTTGAACGCGCCCGACGCATTCAGAATGTAGAAGCCCAGACCTGCCTTCGCGGCGATGAACTCGCCGATCAGCGCGCCGATCACCGCGAAGATGATGCTGGTCTTCAAGCCGTCGAATATGTTGGGCGCAATCGCCGGAATGACGATGTGGGAGATGACGGTGCTGCGGCTGGCGCCCATGATGCGCGCCTGATGGATGAAGTCCGGCTCGATCTGCTTCACGCCGGAAAATACCGCATAGAACATCAGGAAGAAGACCATCGATACGACGATGGCCACCTTCGACTGCGTTCCGATGCCGAGCGCGATGATGATGATCGGCGCGATCGCGATCTTCGGGATCGCGCTGAAGATGAGGATGTAGGGTTCGACGAGCCGCGCCAGTCGTGGACGGAATCCGAGCCAGAACCCGGGCGCGCCGCCGGTGATCGCGCCCAGGACATATCCGAGCATGATCTCCCAGAAGGTGATCGCCGCGTCGGACCAGATGCCCGGCTTGACGATCTCTTCGCCGAGATGGCGGAAGATCGCGCTCGGCTGTCCGATGAAGCGCGGATCGAACAGGAACAGGGCGCCGAGTTCCCAGGCGCCCAGGATGACGACGGCGGGCAGCAGCGCCTGAAGCATCCGCATCTGTTCGTCTCCAGCTAATTCCCCGATTCCGACGTTGGTATCACTTTGCGGCACACTCTGTACGATTTGATGTAACCTGGAGGCAGAGCCGCCGGCGGGACATGCCGCATCGCCACCCCGACAACACAGGGGAAGCATGAAAATTTCCAGAGCCGCGGCCGCAGGTCTTGCCGTCCTGAGCGCCGGCTGCGCGGGCGTGTCCTCGCAGCAATTCAATCCGCAGGGCGAGCCGCTCAAGACCATCGCGTTCATCGATGTTCCGAATCCGGCCCAGTACGAGGCGGTCGACTACGGCAGCAAGGCGGGAATGTTCGGCGCCATCGGCGGCGCCGCGATCGCGCTCGACGCGAAGACCATGAGCGAGACCCTCACCACGGCGGCCAAGGAGGCGCGCTTCGACTACAGCCGCGAGATGCAGGCGGCGGTGGCGGAGCGCCTGAGGCGCGCGGGCTTCAAGGTCGTCATGGTACGGGCGGAACGCGAAGCGCCCAACGCGCTGATCCCGGACTACGGCAAGGTGTCGGCCGCGGATGCCGATGCGCTGCTCGACATCGATGCGCGCATGGTGGGCTATGCGACCTACAACATCACCGATCCGGATTTCCGCCCCTACCTCCAGGCCGACGTGCGCCTGGTGTCGGCGAAGACCAGTGCGGTGCTCTATTCGGAGCAGGTCATGTTCGGATATCAAAATCCCTACATGTCGGCCACCCAGCTGCCGAGCGACCGGAAGTACTACTTCAAGGACTTCAGCGCGCTGATGGCCGACAAGCCGCGCGCTTTCGAAGGCTGGCGCCAAGGCACGCGGGCGATCGCCGATCACATTGCACAGCGCCTCGCTGCTCACTAAGGCAGGCCATGGAGCGCGTGCTCCACCCGCCGGTTTACGACGCGTGCGCGGCTTGCTTCAGGATTTTGCGGTCGCCCACGCCGGACAACTACTTGCCAAGGTGCTTGTCGAAGAATCGGGCTATCTCCTCGAACGCCTCCTTCGTCTCGGGCGCGCTGACGTCCCGGTAATACTGCGCGTGCGCCTGGCCCTCGAAAACCTGAAGCACGGCTTCGACGCCGGCCTGGCGCAGCTTGCGATGGACGCGCACGGTATTGCTGAGAAGCAGGTCGCGCGTGCCGCTGGTGAGAATGGTCGGCGGGAAGCCGTGCATGTCGCCGAAAAGTGGTGAGAGCATGGGGTCCTTGAGGTCGCGGCCATTCGCGTAGAGCGCGGCACGCTTGTCGCAATTCGCGCCGTAGGCGACCAGGACGTTGTCGACCATGGCGTTGGTTTGAAACGTGTCGCCCGAGCCGGTGAGGTCGGACATGGGCGTGCCCGGCGCGATCGCGGCAGGCAGCGGCAGCCCGTCCTGTTTCGCGCGCAACACCATCGAGAGCGTCAGCGCTCCGCCGGCGGATGAGCCGAAGATCGCAATGTTCTTGGGGTCTGCCATCTTTACCGCCGCCTTCCAGACCGTCATCGCGTCATCGAGGGCGGCGGGATAGGGGTGGTCAGGCGGGGTGCGGTAGTCGACCGAGATGATCTTGAACTTGCCGAACCCGGCCATGTAGATCGCCTCGGCGGTGCCGGACTCGCCGGCGAAGCTTGCATAGCAGCCACCGTGCACGTGAACGAGCAACCGGTTGCGGTTGTCCGGCGGGATCGTCTCGGGCGCCACGATGTAGGCCTTGACCCCGTCGAACGTTGCCGGCTCGACCTTGACGTTGAGCGCGCCGCGCAGTGCCGGCAGCGTTTTCACCAAGGCATCCTGAATGCCCGTGATCTGCTTTTTCCACTCGTCGTTCGTCGGTGGAATGACATCCCAGACGGGGCTCAGCGGCGCCCCGATGATCTTCTGCAGCGCCGGGCTGACCGATTCGGGGACCGGAAGTGAGCGCGCGGGCACCTCCCGCGCGGCCGGCCGCGGCGCCTGGGCAAGCGCCGGCAGGCTCAAGAGGGCGGTCGCGACGGCGATTGCGAACGCGCAGATCGGGACTCTCATGGCGTGCTCTCCCTTCGATTTCCTCGCCCGCACGCTACAACTCCTGCTGCAGCGTGTGGAAGAGGAGGAGTTAGATTTCGAGCCATGCTTGCCGCACGGATTGGTTTGCCTGAAATTGCCCGGGAGTGCCCTCGAACACGATGCGCCCGTGTCCCATGACGTAGAGGCGATGCGAGATGCGCAGCGCGATTGTCAGCTTCTGCTCCACCAGCAGGATCGATACCCCGCGCTCCGAGATGTTGCGCAACAACTCGGCGGTGCGCTCGACCACCTGCGGCGCGAGACCTTCGGTCGGCTCGTCGATCATGATCAGGTCGGGATCGCCCACCAGCGTGCGGCAGATCGCAAGCATCTGCTGCTCACCGCCCGAGAGGACGCCGGCCGGAGTGTCGCGGCGATCGCGCAGGGCGGGAAACAGCTGATAGGTGTCCTGCATGCTCCAGCGCGCCGCATTGCGGTGCGCCTTGATGCCGAGCTGGAGATTCTGCTCGACCGTGAGCGAGCCGAAGATGTCGCGATTTTCCGGCACATATCCGATGCCAAGCTGGGCGATCTCGAACGATCTCAGGCCGCAGATCGGCTTGCCTTTGAATGTGATCGAGCCTTGCGGCCGCACGTCGCCCATGATGGCCTTCAATGTCGTCGAGCGTCCGACGCCGTTGCGTCCGAGAATGGTTACGATCTCACGGTCGCCCACCGCGAGGTCCACACCCTGGAGGATGTGGCTCTTGCCGTAGTAGGCGTGCAAATCGCGAACTTCGAGCATCACGCGGCCACCGTGCCGAGATAGGCCCGCTGCACCGCCGCATCGGCCTTGATCTTGGCCGGCGCATCGCTGGCGATGAACCGGCCGTAAACCAGGACCGATATTCGGTCAGCGAGGTCGAAGACGACGCTCATGTCGTGCTCGATCATGACAAGCGTGCGTCCCTCGCTGATCTTGCGGATCAGGGCAACCGCGTGCTCGGCTTCCGCGTGGCTCATGCCGGCGGTCGGCTCATCGAGCAGAATGACATCGGCGCCGCCGGCGATGGTGATTCCAAGCTCGAGCGCGCGTTGCTCCGCATAGGTCAGCACGCCGGCGGGAGCCTCGCTCCGGTCGGCGAGATTGATTTCGTGCAGAACGCGGTCGGTCCGTTCGCGAACGTCGGCGAGCGAATCGACGTGGTGCCAGAACGAATATTTGTACTGTAAGGACCACAGGACGGCGCAGCGCACGTTTTCCCACACGCTGAGGCGCGGAAAGATGTTGGTGACCTGAAAGCTTCTTGCCAGCCCGCGCCGACTGATCTCCTTCGGCCGGGCGCCGGTGACGTCGTCACCGTTGAGGCGGATGACGCCGGCGCTCGGCCTGAGCCGTCCGCTGACCAGGTTGAACAGGGTGGATTTGCCCGCCCCGTTGGGGCCGATGATCGCATGCCGCTCACAGCGCGGCACCGCGAGATCGATACCGCGGATGATCTCCATGCGGCCGAAGTCCTTGCGGATGCCGACGAGCTCGAGCGCAGGGGCGCTCATGGCGGTGCTCCCACGGACAACGCCGCATCGTTCCACGCGCGAACGGTGATGGCCCAGGCCGCTCGCGCGAGCAGCCCGCCGCCGGCGACCAGCATTGCTGCAACCAGCCAAGGTGATGCGCTCGCGACGTCGAGCGAAATCCCGAACAGCCGCATCGCCGTTCCGTCCGCGGTTTTCGCCAGAAGATGGTACGTGAGCTCGATGCAGGCGATCACGCCGGTAGCGACGACCGATGCCGCAGCAAGCAGCAAAACGTACGGTACCGGCAGCCGACCGAGCGCGCGAGCGCGCAGGAGCGGGGCATGCATCATCAGCAGTCCGGCGAGGCCCCCTGGCGCGAACATCACCACGGCGATGAACATGATGCCGAAATAAAGCTGCCAGACCTCCGTCACATCGCTGAGCATGAGTTGCAGGAATGTCACGAGGAGTGCCCCCAGCACCGGTCCGATGAAGTAACGGATGCCGCCGATATAGGTGGCGAGCAGCACGACGCCAGACTGCTGCAGCCCCACGTAGCTCGCATTCACAATCTCGAAATTGATGGCGGCGAGGCCGCCCGCCAAACCGGCAAAGAAGCCCGAGAGGCAGAAGGCGACGAAGCGCACCATTGCGGGGCTATAGCCGATGAATTCGACGCGTTCCGGATTTTCCCGCACCGCATTGCACATGCGGCCGAACGGCGTGCGTGTCAGCGCGTACATCGCGGCCATTGCGAGGATGCACCACGCTGCAATGAGGTAATAGACCTGGATCTGCGGACCGAAGGTCAAATCGAAGATGCGGGGCAGACGAGTGCGGTTGGTCGTTATGCCCTCCTCGCCACCGAAAAAGTCCCTCACGATCAGCGAGCTGGAGGCGACCAGCTCGGCGAGGCCGAGCGAGATCATGGCGAATGCCGTTCCGCCGCGACGGGTCGAGACGGATCCGAAAACGATCGCGAACGCGAGTCCGGCAATCCCGCCGACAAACGGCACGAGCGGGAGCGGGATTGGATACTTGGCTCGAACGATCGCGTTCATCGCATGCACGACGAAGAAAGCACCTAGCCCGTAGTACACCGCGTGGCCGAACGACAGCAGTCCGGTCTGACCGAGCAGCATGTTGTAGGACAGAGCGAAGATGATCATGATCCCCATCAGGCTCATCATGGTCAGCGCACTGCCCGAGCGAAACACGAGGGGCAGGCCCGCGAATAAGAGCGCAGCCGCGAGCCAGAGAAGGAATCGCGGCCGCGCCCCCCGCCAGCTCGTGAGGGCGGCCAATCCGCGCTCGGCAACCTCGTTCATCTTTCGCGCGTCCCGAACAGGCCGACGGGACGCAGGATCAGGATCAGAACCAGAAGCAGATAGGGGATGATCGGGGCGATCTGCGCCACCGTCACGTTCTGCAGGTCCGACAACGAGGAGCGTGCATCGACGGCGAATCCGAACGCTGCAAACAGATCCGCGAGCGACACGTTGATCGATACCGCGAACGTCTGGATCAGGCCGATCAAGAGCGAGGCGATAAACGCGCCCGACAGCGAGCCGAGACCGCCGACCACCACGACGACGAATAGGATCGGACCGACCAGTTCCGCCATGTTCGATTGCGTGACGAGCGCCGGGCCGGCGATCACGCCGGCGAGGGCGGCTAGCGCGCAACCCAGGCCGAACACCAGCATGAACACGCGCGGGACGTTGTGGCCGAGCATCGCGACCATGTTGGGATGGGTGAGCGCGGCTTGGATGATCAGTCCCATGCGGGTACGGGTCAGCACTGCAAGGAGAGCGATGAAGATTCCGATCGAGATCAACAGCATGAACAGCTTGTATGCGGGATAATTGGTCGCGAAGATCGTAAAGGCCGGGAAATCAAGCAGGGCGGGTACGCGATAGTCGACCGGAGCCTTGCCCCAGATCATCTGCACGATTTCCTCGATTACGAATGCCAGTCCAAACGTGAACAGCAGTTCGGCCACATGGCCGTGGCGATGCACGTGGCGCAGCCCGTAGCGCTCCGTCAGTGCGCCGATCGCCCCGACGAGGAGCGGCGCGACGACGAGAGCCGTCCAGAACCCGGCGTAACGGCTGATCTGAAAGCCGAAGAATGCACCCAGCATGTAGAAACTGGCGTGCGCGAAATTGAGCACGCCCATCATGCTGAAGATGAGCGTGAGCCCGCTCGCCATCAGGAACAACAACATGCCGAATAGCACACCGTTGAGCGTGGAAATCAGGACGAGTTCAAGCACCAGCCTCTCCCCGGCGTTGCGCACGACGAAGCGCCCTGCGCGATCCGAAAGGTCGGGCGCCGGTTGCCCGCCTCAACTCGGGCGATCCATCTTGCAGGTCGTCGGCAGGATCGTGCCGGCGGTCTCCAGCTTGGTGACGATGCGCCAACCCCAACCCGTCTTCTCCTCGTCGAACGGCTCCTTGTCCCCGCGCTCGCCGAACGAGGTGATATACATCGGCTGGAAGAACTGGTGATCGTCACTGCGCATGAAACCCTCGCCGCCGTCGAACACCTCGAACTTCATGCCTTCGAGCTTGGCGGCGATTTTCGGGGCCTCGAGCGACTTCGCCTCGTTGATGGCCGCGACCAGCATGCGCATCTGGTTGACGACGCGGGGATACAACAGCCCGAGATCATATTTCGCACGAAAAGCCTTCTCGAAATCCTGCGCGGACTGATGCGGGGTATTCGCGCGTCCTTCGGAGATTTCGAACACGCGGTGATTCACGCCGCTTTGCCTGATGGCGGTCGGCCCGCCGGTGCCCCCGGCATAGTAGGTGTACCAGTCCACCTGCAGGCCGGCATCGGCGGCGGCCTTGAGCAGCAGCGCGAAATCTTGTCCCCAGTTGCCGGTGATGACGCTGTCGGCGCCCGACGCCTTGATCTTCGCGATATAGGGCGCAAAATCCGTGATCTTGAGCAATGGATGGAGCTCGTCGCCCACGATCTGGATGTCCGGGCGCTTCGCGCCCAGCATCGTTTTCGCCGCTGCACGCACCGCCTGGCCGAACGAGTAGTCCTGATTGATCAGGTAAAGCTTCTTGATGTTCGGGCGCGTCTTCATGTGGTTGGTGAGCGCCTCCATCTTGATGTCGGAGTTCGCATCCCAGCGGAAGTGCCAGTAATTGCATTTCTCGTTGGTGAGCACCGGGTCGACGGCGGCATAGTTGAGGTACAGAAATTCCTTGCCGGGATTGCGCTCGTTGAACTTGGCCGCGAAGTCGGAGATCGCGGCGGCGACGGAAGACCCGTTGCCCTGCGTTATGATGCGGATCCCCGCATCGATCGCCTTCTGCACCTGCACCAGGCTTTCTTGCGGATTGAGCTTGTTGTCGTAGCCGACGATCTGGAGTTTCGTGCCGAGCACGCCGCCCTTCGCGTTGATCTCGTCGGCGACGAACTGGAAGGTCTTCAGCCCGACTTCCCCGATGCTGGCTCCGCCGCCCGACAGCGGGTCGATAAAGGCGATCTTGACCGTATCTTGTGCGGACGCCGGAACCTGAGCAAAAGAAAGCACCGACAACGACAGACACACCTGCAGGGCGTTCGGATATTGCATTGAAAACCTCCCCGGAAACTTGAACGCTGCCGAGTTCTGCGCTCGATCTATGCAAATGCTACGCACAAGCCGACGGTTGTTCAAGGTTGCTCGAGCTGGTTCAAAGGCTGCGTCGGCAATGCCCGCCGAACAGCAGGTGCTGCAGATGCGAGTGCAATGTGACGAAGCCTTCGCGGTCGGGGACCGTCAGGACGTTGCGCGGTCGGGGCAGGGTCACCTCGACGACCTCGAACCCTTCACATCAACGGACATTACATGGCCTGTTCGATCACGCTGTCGGCGCGGGCGACGCCGACGGCAGATCCGACTTACGTATAGAGGTCAGTCGCTCGGCGAGCCTGCGCACCGCCAGGTCCGTCGGACGCTCGCCCATCAGCTTCTGCAACAGCACAGCGGCGTGGGCCGCATCGCAGTCGAGCATGGCGTAGGCCGCCAGATATTCTTCGCGCCAAGCGGGCGGTGCGTCGTCCGGCCAGGGCTCAAAGACAGCGATCGGCTCCTCGCGTCCGCGGACCGCCAGCCGCCCGAGCGGGCGCAGTAATGGCGCGTCGCATTGCGCAGCTGCACCAGGCCCGACACAAATCGCCGAACCGAGCTCCTTGTTGCAAGCTTCGAGCCGCGCCGCCATGTTCACGGCATCGCCGTGAGCCGTGTAGTCGAGTTTGGATTGAATGCCGACGTCGCCGACGATGGCGGGCCCGGTCTCGATCCCAATTCGCGTGCGGCCGAGCCCGATTGCCGCGGCGGGGCCGCGGCGGCGAAATCCTTCGCTCCAGACCTGAATGGCGATCGCGCATTCGACGGCGCGCTGTGGATGGTCGTCAAGGTCGATAGGTGCGTTGAAAAGAGCATGCACGCCGTCTCCGACGATCTTGTCGACCATGCCGCCGTGCCTGATCACAATGCCGGCAACGCCCTCGAAATACTGGTCAAGCGTTGTGACCAGCTCCTCGGGACCGGCGCGATGCATCGTAGCCGTGAATCCCTCGATATCCGCGAACAGCGAGGTGACCTCACGCCGCTCGCCAGTGAGCTTGACCAGGTCCGGTTGTTCGACGATGCGGCGGACGACCGCCGGCGCCAGATGCTGTTCGAGCCGATGGCGTACCAACGCTTCGCGCCTGCGCGTCAACGAAGATGTGGTGCCGGCCGTGACGGCGAACACCAGTGCGGCCACGATGGAGGGCGTCAGCGGATCGACGAGGTGATCCGCGAGTCCTGATACGGCGATTGCGGCGATCCACAGGAGCGCGAGCGCACCGCTCAAGATCCCGCCGCCGGCGGCCGGGGACAAGGCGGCGCCAAGCCCGACGGCAAGCGCCCCGATCGCCAAAACCGTCAGCGACTGCGCGATGGGCGCGGCAGCCAGCGTGCGCGGCACGCGGCCAGCCACCATCTGCTCGATCGCATCGGCCTGGATTTGCACTGACGGCGTCAGCGCGTCCGCAGGCGTTTTGCGCAAGCCGTTAAGCTCCGGCGCGGAACCGCCAAGCAGCACCAGCGCATCCGTCAGCCGGCCCCGGTCAGCCCGTCCCTCGAGGACATCGATCGCGGATAACGTGCGGGCGACGCGACGCCATGATGGCGTCGGCGCGAGCCGAAGCAGACCATCGCGCGACAGGGCAACCCGCCGGCGCCCGACCACCAGCGTCGCGGGCTCGCCCTCGATGAGATAACTTGAGGCACCGGCTGCGAGGCGCAGCGCCTCGGCGGCGAGACCCGGCATCAACACGCCACCGACAGCGACGAAGATCGGAACCTGACGGATGGCGCCATCAGTGCTGCCAGGCAATGAGAGCACGCCGAGCCCGCGCGCTGCGGCCGCGAGCGGTGGCGTCGGCCCGATCGCGCCCGCGGCCTGCCACAAATCGTCGAACGGCAGCGACCCGCGGCTCACTATCGCTGCTCCCGGCAATGCGCGGTCGCGATCGGGGTCGAGCACAAAGCCGAGCGCGACGGGGACGCTGCTGATCGCTTGCGCCAGCAGCTTGTCACCGTCCGGCAAGCTTTCTCCCAGCGTGCTGATCTCGGCGTGGCCGGTCACCGATCCGAGCCGGCGGGCGAGCGCCGCCGGCGAGCGGTCGTCGGGCTCGGCGAACAGCACATCGATCGCGATCGCAGCCGGCCGCGCGCTCGCCACCGCCTCGACGAGCCGTGCCATCGTCGCCCGTGGCCACGGCCACGCGCCCAATGCATTGATGGACGCACGATCGATGTCGACAACGATTACTTTCAGGTCGGACGCCACCGGCGTACGCAGCGGCTGGTCGCCGGCGAGCACGAGGTCGAAGGCGCTGTCGCGCAGCGACTCGCTCATGGTCTTCGGAAGCAGGATGGCTGCCGCTAGAAAAACGGTCAGCGTCGCTAGACCCGCCGTGACCGGCAGGCGCTGCTGCAATGCTCGACGCATCTCACCCATCAAGATGCCGCGCGATCGCGGCGAACAGGCTTGTTTGCGACAACGGTGAAAGGTGCACTTTCGGTTGGTGATGTCTTTCCAACATGGAAGCCAGTTGCCTCGCGCACTCAGCTGACGCTTGCGAGCGCGGCGCGGATGCGTTCAGGCGCCCATTGCTTGACCGGCGTCGGCGGCGTCCCGGGCGAGGCAATGTCCGTACCTTCGCCTCCGCGCAAGATCACTTGCTGACCCGCCGAGGTCACCGCCACCGAGCCGCGTACAACGAACACGCCGAAACGGCCGTTGCTCGGCCCCGCAAAGAATCGCGTGCCGCGTACCGCAATCAGTGCGAAGGGGCTACGAATTTGCACTCCCCCGCGTCGCGGCTGTCCATCGAACAGCAACGGCCCCGAGCGCAGCGTCATCTCCCCGCCGGCATCGACAAGAAACCGATCGATCTTCAGCCGCGCTTGTTCGCCGAGCCTCACCGTCGTGTCGCGGCCGAGCCGCATTCCCAGTCGGGACGCGACGCCGGTCACGACTTCCTCGCTGAGAAAGACTGGCGCGGCCCGATTGAGCATGCGGCGGACCGACTCGAGCTCGGCGAATGCCTCGCCCGTGACGTCTTCGACCGATCCGACCCGCTCAACTGCACGCGCCGGTCCAAGGGCAAGAATGAATGAGAGCGCCAGCGCTCCGTGGCGGAGAAGCCAGCGTCGATTGCAGGAACGGTCGCGTTTGATCTCGCCAAGTCCGGTCATCGTCGATCCCGTTGACTCGGAGTTCCAGGGAGCAACGCCCATTGTCGCAGATGCCAGCGGAGCGTTCTGTGAACTGGTTCACAGGGCCGGACGGGTCGAGCCGTCCTGCAACGCCGCCGCAGCGTCGTCGCCGCACTAGAGAACCTCGCCGAACAGCAGGTGCTGCAGATGCGAGTGCAGTTTGACGAAGCCTTCGCGGTCGGGGACCGTCAGGACGTTGCGCGGTCGGGGCAGGGTTACCTCGACGACCTCGACGATGCGTCCCGGCCGCGGCGACATGACCACGACGAGGTCGGACAAGGCGATCGCCTCGATGACGTCGTGGGTCACGAACACGACCGTGTTCTTCACCTCTTCCCACAGCTGCGTCAGCTGCTGCTGCAGGGTGAGGCGAGTGTGGGCATCGAGCGGGCCGAACGGCTCGTCCATCAGCAGGATCGGCTTGTCGGCGACGAGCGCCCGGGCTAGCGAGCCGCGCTTCTCCATCCCGCCCGAGAGCTGGCGCGGAAACTTGTGCTCGAAGCCGCCGAGACCGACC
>Ga0126379_10002622_pt1 | contig 11491 bp, 9 predicted proteins | sample PanSoiMetPlot_24_FD_92640 | JGI IMG/M metagenome (GOLD analysis project Ga0126379, IMG submission 92640) | Tropical forest soil microbial communities from Panama - MetaG Plot_24 | ecosystem: Environmental > Terrestrial > Soil > Tropical forest > Bulk soil | place: Panama | collected 2016-02-17
GGCCGTCGTTACCTGCATCTGCAATCACGCGCTTTGCCGTCACGCTGCCTGAGGGGCAGGTATTCACAAACCCCGGCCGTATGGTGGTGGCCATTTCGCCGGACGGCTCGCAGATGGTTTTTATCACGTTTGACCGCAGCGTGGAGGGGCACCCGGAGAATAAGGATGTGATGCTGAGGATCATGTCTATGAAAGATGGGAAAGTGATTGTGGCTGCGAAATTGTTTGGAGGGCAAGGGACGATCAATGTGCCGTCGTGGTCGCCGGATGGAAAGAGGTTTGCATTTGTGAGCTATGCGATTGTTCCGGAGTGAGTTGTATGAGGATGGGGTTGAAAAGGGCGCCTGAGGGTCGCGGTACATTGGGGGCCAAGACTCCCCTCCGCACCAGCAAAGGCACTGGTGCTGCGGCCGGGATGACACCAAGAAGAAGCGATCTGAAGGTCAGCCACTACCAACACGAAGAGACGGCGAAATCGGGAAGGGTGGAAAGGGGCGGAGAATGCACCTATAATCGCGCCACTCCTGCACTCCTTCGGGGCATACCTGGCACGCACGAAGGCAAAGCGATGGACGAATGACTAGCAGACGGTATCCATGGCGGGTCGTGGTGTTCGCAACGATCGCTATCATTGGAAATTTCTATCTCGCGTACTACTTGCTGTTTGGGCTGGCGTCCGACGGCGTGGAGGTGAGGGACGGGCCGGGGCGAGCGTCGGTGACTCAGGTGTGGCCGGATTCACCGGCCGCGCGATCAGGGATGAAGACGGGCGACCTGTTGGTAGAAGTGAACGGGCAACGAATCGGGAACGTTGTGGACTGGCTGTCGGAGCGAATGAATTTCGAGGCGGACAAGCCCATTGCGATCCGCGTGGAGCGAGCCGGACGGCCAATCGATTTGAAGATGGTAGTGCACGGAAGAGTTTGGGATGACTACACAGGTTCGTCGAAGAGTTCGCAGATAATTTTTCTGGTGAACAAGTTCATTACGCTGGTGATTGGATTGTTCGTGATGTTCAGCCGGCCAAAGGATTTTGTGTCGCGGTTGGGCGGCTGGGTGCTGGTGTCGATGGCGACGGTGTATGAAGCATTCCAATGGGGAATGGCGGCTTCGATACGAGCGCTGCCTGTTGTGGTAGCGAGCGCAGTGATGCTGGTGTATGTGAGCGCGGCGATTCGCACACCGCTGTTGGCGGGATTCTTCTGTTTGTTCCCGAAAAGACTGTTCACCAGCCGATCGGCGTGGGCTGTGTTGGTAGCGGGCCCGTTGCTGGGCGCGGGCTATTCGCTGTATTTGTTGGCACGGACGGTGTACGACTCGGAACATCTGAGTGGACTGACGAAGCCATGGGTGCTGGCGGTTCTGGGACTGCAGAGCCTGGTGTACCTGGTGCTGGCGGTAGTGGTGGTGTTGCTGAATTACTGGCGACTGGAATCGGTGACGGACCAGCGGCGATTTCGCGTGGTTTCGTATGGAGCCCTGATGGGGATGGTGTTTTACCTGCCACGAGTGATCGGAACGGCGCTGGTAGATTTCAATCCGACGCTGACGGCGTTTCTGGAATCGCCGACGACTAACCTGGTGTGTAGCGTGGGGATGCTGGTGTTTCCACTTTCGTTTGCATACGGGATTTTGAAGCACAAGTTGTTCGATGTGCGGGTGATCATTCGACGAGGGTTGCAGTATGCGCTGGCGCGAAATTTTCTGCGGGCGATACCCGTGGTGGCAGCGGGTTTGTTGGTGCTGGACCTGGTGTTTCACGGAAACCAGCCCCTGTTTGTGGTGCTGAAATCGCGCGGAGCCGTGTATGTAGCGATTGCGGCGCTGGCCGGACTGGCGTACGCGCAGCGGCAGAGCTGGCTATCGGAGCTGGACCGAAGATTCTTTCGCGACAAGTACGATGCGCACAGGCTCTTCCGCGAAATCGTAGAAGAGATTCGGCATGGGGGAGGCGTGGAGCAGGTAGCGCCGAGCGTGGCGACGAGAGTGGTGGACGCGCTGCATGCGGAATTTTGCGCGCTGCTGCAGAGAAGGCCGGGAGAGCCGCTGTATCGCGTGGTGGCGGCCGCTCCCGTTGGCGCGCTGACGGCGGATTTGCCCGCGACAAACAAGTTGATTCCACTAGTGCGAATGCTGGACCGTTCAGTGCCGATTACGCTGGCCGAGAGTGGGTGGCTGGGGCAGCAACTGCCGCAAGTGGATAAGGATTTTCTGCACAACGCGCGAATTGAGTTGCTTGTTCCAGTGGCGCTGGAGGAAGGCCAGACAGAAGTGCTGCTGGTGATGGGAGCGAAGCGGTCGGAGGAACCCTACAGCAGTGAAGATACCGCATTGCTGGAAAATGTGGCCGGCGCGCTAGGACTGTTGTTGATGCGCGGAGCAGCGATGGCGCCGGGGCGGTCGTTTGAAGAGTGCGCGGCGTGCGGGACGTGCTACGACACGGGAACGACGCGTTGCGAGAAAGATAAGACGCTGCTGACGCTGGTGGCTTCGGCACGAATGCTGGGAGAGCGATACCGGTTGGAGAAACGGCTGGGCCAGGGAGGAATGGGAAAGGTATATCGAGCGACCGACTTGTCGTTGAACCGGGCGGTGGCGGTCAAGATGATACGCGACGAGCTCTTTGCGAACCAGCAGGCCGTGGAAAAGTTTCGGCAAGAGTCGCAAGTGACCGGCAGTTTCGCGCATCCGAACGTGGTGACGGTGCACGATTTCGGCGTAGACACGAACCAGCGCGTATTCCTGGTAATGGAGCTGCTGGAAGGGACGACGCTGCGGGAGGAAATGCGCGTGAAGAAACGACTGACGGCGGAGCGGACGCTGGAGTTGTTTGGAGAAATGTGCGCGGGGATCGGAGCAGCGCACGCAAGGGGACTGGTGCACCGGGACTTGAAGCCAGAGAACATTTTTCTGTCGAAAACAAACACGCGGGAGATGGTGAAGATCACTGACTTTGGGATCGCCAAGGTGATGCCGGAATTCACGAACGAGACCAGCAATACGGCGACGGGAGTGCTCGTGGGGACGATGAGGTATATGTCGCCGGAACAGTTGCGAGGTGGAGCGATGTCTGCGCGGTGGGATATCTGGGCGCTTTCGGTGATGGCGTACGAAGCACTGTGCGGAAACGCGCCGTTTGCAGGGACGGATTTTGCGACGTTGCAAAGCGCGATTCTGGGATTGAAATTTTCGGAGGTGGGAGCATTGGTGCCGGAAGCGCCGGGGAAATGGCAAGACTTTTTTGCGCGGGCGTTTGCGAATGAAGAAGAAAAGAGGCCGGAGAGCGCGGATGTGTTTTGGAGGGAGTTGCAGAACAGTGTGGGGTGAGGAGTCCTCAGGAACTGAAGCCCCATGCTTTACAAGATTTCAATGTCGGACCTGAAACCTCCGCTCGCCATAAGATGGCAGCGAAAGGCCACCTCGACAGAGGCGAAGTCACGCGCTCGCTAGCACAGAAGCCGAGGATACGCTGCGGTTTGCGGTGCTGACGGGAGTGAAGGCGATGGTGGAGAAGTATCCGCTGGAGAAGGTGAAAGAGGCATATGAACGGATGCTGAGCGGGAAGGCGGAGTTTCGGGTGGCGTTGACGATGTGAGTGGAGAGAGAGGGCTCCCGTTGGCAGGAACTCCGGGGAAGGCTCGCGCTTCTTCGGATTTCTTGCGGCACATAAAGTGAGGGAACAGCAGATTTCTCGCTTCGCCCGGGACGACAATTGAGGAAAGACGATAAGGAAGAGCGACAAACGTCAGAGGACGAGGAAGGCCGAAGCCGAGAGGACTCGCTCTCAACATAACCTCCACCGACGAGACCGGCGATACTTTCATGTCTCTCGTCACGGAATCCTCTGAATCCCCGGTGTCATCCTGGCCGCTCCCTTTTGTGGCGCTAAGGACCTCAACTGATCTCAACTCAAGCACCAATCCGGTGACCGGTTCTCCGCAGTTCTCGACCCCCTCGCTAAAAGAATTCCTCCTCCGGCGCGTTTTCTCCCTCAACATTTCCTCTTTTGGTCGTATTCTATAGTTCTCGATTGCATCCTCCGCCCATTCGCGGACAAAACTCGGAGGTCTCGTTGCCGTTGAAAAAATCGGTTCTCGTTTTCTTCCTTCTTTTGCTCTCCCCAGTCCTTTCTCTCTCCCAGCAAGAACAAGGTTGGTTCCGCACCGGCACCGGTCTCGGCGTCGAAAAGCCCCGCATCGCGGTTGCCGACTTCGTTGCCCGTTCCGATTCCGCCAGGTCCCATGCCCCGCTCTTCACCCAGGTTGTTCGCGACGACCTCGCTTTCTCCGGCATTCTCGATCTCGTCTCCCCCAGTTTTTATCCTACGCAATCTCTCTCCGATCCCTCCGAACTCCGCAATCTCACCTGGACGGACATGCCCATCAACGCCAACTTCGTCGCCTTCGGCAATCTCTCGGAAACCTCCGCCGATGTCTCTATTTCCGCCTGGATGTTCGACGTTCGCAATCCTTCCTCCCAGCCCGTCATCGGGAAAATCTATCGCGGCAATCCCACCGATGCTCAGGTTCGCAAATTCGCCCACCAGTTCGCCGACGAAATCGTCAACAAACTTTCCGGCGGACTCGCTAGCATCGCGTCCACGCAAATCGCTTTCATAAGTTCGCGTTCGGGCACCAAAGAAGTCTGGGTCATGGACTACGACGGCTCCAACCAGCACAAGCTCACGTCTCTCGGCAGCGTATCACTCACTCCCCACTGGTCGCCCGACGCTTCCCGCATCGCCTTCACCTGCTTCGCCCCGGCCAATGGCGTCGTCAGCGCGCAAATCTGCATGTACTCGCTCGACTCCAACAAGGTGGTCTCCTTCGCTCGCTACAGGGGCACGAACTCCTCTCCCACGTGGTCGCCCGACGGCTCGCAAGTCATGTTCTCTTCTTCCATGCAGGGAAATCCTGCTCTCTACGTCTCCGACTCCAGCGGCAATCGCCCCAAGCGCGTGACCCTGAACTCCAATGGCGCCGACACTTCGCCCGCCTGGAATCCCAAAACTGGCCAGAGCGTTGCTTTCGTCAGCGATCGTGGCGGCGTTCCTCAGCTTTATTTGATGAATTCCGACGGCACCAACACTCGCAAGCTCGATCTTCCCGACATGGGCTACGTCATCGATCCCGCCTGGTCTCCCAACGGACAACTCCTCGCCTTCTCCTGGCGCCGTCCTTCCGGCAACTATGACCTCTACATCATGGACGTCGCCTCCGGCAACCTCCGCGAAATCACTCGTGATTCCGGCCGCAACGAACGTCCCAGCTGGGCTCCCGATGGCCGCCACATTGTTTTTGAATCCACTCGCGGCGGCTCTCGCCAAATCTGGGTCATGCTAGCCGACGGCTCCGAAGCCCGCCAGCTCACTACCAACGGCCACAACGAGTCCCCCAACTGGTCGACGAAATGACGAATCCATCCCTGACCTGTCATCCCGACTGGAGCGTTGGCGTCATTTGGCAACGCGGAGTGGAGGGATCGCGGCACAATGTCGCGGCCTCGCCTCAGCCCCCACCTCTCGATTCATGTTCCCTGATCTCTGATATCTTTCCAATCGCTCTTTATTGCCACTCACGGCACAACCCGGTATGTTCGCACTACTCGCTGACGCTTACTTGTACAATATATCGTGTTACGACATATCGACCCGTTCACTCCAGTCGGTGCTACTCTTATAGCTTCCGATTGGCCCAGCACGGGATAACCCAGTGTCGAGGAGGACACGCATGATTCTGCCGTACCGCCCTTATTTCCGCACACTCTTGATCTCGGCTTGCGCGCTTACGCTCGTCGTCGCCGGCTGCAATAAGAAACCGCCGAAGGCTGCGCCCAGCACCTACACTCCCCCTCCCGCCGCTGTGAAGCCCACCGTTTCTCTCTCCGCGGACAAAACCACCATTAATCCCGGTGAATCCGCCAAGCTGACTTGGACTTCCACCGATGCAATCAACGTCTCCATCGCTCCAGAAGTCGGCGCGGTGACGGCTCAGGGCACCACTACGGTCACTCCCGCCAAGTCCACCACTTACACCATCACGGCCTCGGGTCCGGGTGGCAATGCCGACGCCACCGTCAGCATCGCTGTCAACACTCCCGCACCGGTTACCGAAGCCAAGCCCTCCTCCATCGACGAACTGTTCCTCCAGGAAGTCGCCGACGCGTACTTCGATTACGATTCCGCCGAACTGCGCCCCGACGCTCGTCAGGCCATCCAGAAAGATGCCGCTTTCTTCAAGCAATATCCCACCATGCGCGTCACCATTGAGGGCCACTGCGACGAACGCGGTTCCACCGAATACAATCTCGCGCTCGGCCAGCGTCGCGCCAATGCCGTGATGCAGTATCTGGTCAGCCTAGGCATCCCGGAAAGCCGGCTAAACGCCACCAGTTGGGGTAAAGAAAAGCCCTTCTGCATGGAAGCCACCGAAGCCTGCTACGCCAAAAACCGTCGCGGCCACTTCGTCCAAGCCAAATAACAATTGAACTTGCCCCACCCTTGGTGCCTTTTGCCAGGGGTGGGTTCCGCCGATCGCAGCGCCTCATCCTGTAGCAGGGGTGAGGCTTTTCCAGTGTGTCGTGCTGAACGATCCTTCAAGACCACCACCGCCATAGGTGCAGCACTGTTTCCACTCCGTGCCCCATCTCTGTTACTCCCCGCCATATCTCTTCGACACTCTTCCCAAACATCCCCATACAACCACTTGCTCCCCTGCTCATCTCCCAGTAAATTGGGAGGTTGGCACTGCTATTTTTCTTTTTGCGGTGTTTCCGTGGAGGATTCATCATGCGCACGCGTAACATTCTTATCTTCTCTGGCGCCATGTTTGCCAGCGCTCTTGCTGGCAGCTTGGTTGGACCGCGGCCCGCTCTGGCCGTCGCCCGCGAAATCATCGAACTCCAGCGCGACGTCAGCGCCATTCTCACAGGTCAAAAAGATCTTCAGACCCAGATGACCCAGGACCACACGGTCCAGAAAACCCTCATCGAGCAATCTTCCGGAAGCATCTCCAAGCTCAATGCAACCATGAGCTCGCTGGAAAAATCCGTCCAGGACGTACAAGCCAACTCCGGCGCGCGCCTCGACACCATGTCCACCCAGGTACAAGGCCTCTCCGACAATCTCGAAGAAATTAAATCCCGCCTTGGCAAGGTTAATCAGCAGCTCGTCGACCTCCAGAACTCCGTCCAAAGCATCGATGCGCGCATTTCCGGCGGCGCTCCTGCCACTTCCCCGTCGAATGGCACGCCCATGGGCGCTGGCGGGATGCCCACTCCAACGAGCACAGCCTCATCTCCGCAACCCATGGCGTCCAGCCCCGCTTCTTCTGGCCCACCTCCTTCCGCTGACACCCTCTACTCCAATGGCCTCCGCGACATTACCAGCGGCAAATACGACCTCGCCCGCAACGAATTTCAAGACTACCTCCGCTACTACGGCGACACCGATCTCGCCTCCAACGCGCAGTTCTACCTCGGCGAAATTGCTTACTCGCAACATCAATACGATGTCGCTGTCCAGGAATACGACAAGGTTCTCAGCACGTATCCCAAAAGCTTCAAGCTTGCGCCCGCGCGCCTCAAGAAAGGCATGGCTCTGCTCGAACTCGGCCAGAAAAATCCCGGCGTCCGTGAACTCCGTGAAGTCGTCAAGCGCTATCCCGGCACGGAAGAAGAGCGCCGCGCGCGCGCCAAACTCAAGGAACTAGGCGTATCCGTAACCGCCGCCACCGCTCACTAACCTTATTCCATTCGTGCATTGTCATCTCGCGCCTGAGCTCTGCGTTTTTTTTGACGCGCTGTGGAGGGACCTGAACCCGCCGTGTTCCGAGCCCCATCATCAATTGAAAGAAAACTCTCCTCCTGAGCTCATCACCACCTCACATTTCCTTGACTCTAATTGGCCCCGGTTATAACCTCTCCCTACCGAACGCGCCTTCTACTCTTTGACTTTTCGTCCATGTCTGCGCGCTCCGTTGCGCCCCGCCCGCGCTGTTTCTCATTCTTATTTCAACCGAAAGGCGGACACCCATGGTTCCCAAAGCTTCCCCCAAGTCTTATAAGCTTGTCATCGGCGGTCTAATGCTCGTTGCTCTTCTTACCCTTGGCTCGCTCCCCTTTTTCTCTAGAGAAAAAAACGAAACGATTGAAGCCAGTGCTATGGGCACCAGCACGCAGCTCGGACAAGTCGTTGGCGTGAGCCTAGAAATTTACGAATTCTCCACCCCGCAGGACCGCCAGGTTCTCGTCGACGCCTTTGAAAAGGGACAGAACAATGGTCTCGTCACTGCCCTCTCCAAGATGAGGGCTGTCGGCCACTGTTCTATCACTGGCACTCTCGGCTATGACGTTAGTTTTATTCGCATGATTCCTACTCCCACTGGACGCAACATTCGTTTCATCACCAATCGCTTGCTGCGCTTTGGTGAAGTCTACGCCGACACCCAATCCCAATCCTTCAACCTGACCGCCGGCGAATTCGATCTCAACGACACGGACAAGCACAAGAGCACCGGCGTCCTCTATCCCGCTTGCCAACTGGCCATGGACAAAGAGGGAAAGATTCAGTTCCAGCTCAATCAGAATCCCTGGAAACTGGTTGATGTTATCGACTGGAAAGGCACTGCCGGCGTCAACTGAATTTTCATTAGTCTTCTTCGCCCATAGCAATTTCTCAGGCTTTTTTTTCGCTGTGCCAGACTGTTGCTTTTTCATTTCTTCGGAGTGAGGTGCTCAAATGAAGATTTACCGCTATCTCGCAGTCCTTTGTTGTTTGTTCGTTCTTCCGCTTCTCTTGACGAGCTTCATCATTGGCAAGGACACCAAAAAGAAAATTAAGGGCGACGTTTGCTCCGCGTCCAATCCCGCCAGCATTTGTGCAGCTGCCAACACATGCGGCTCCGCTTCTTCTCCCTGCTCTATTGACATCAGGCGCAGCCAGGGTTCCTACGCAACCGCAAAACCTAGCATCCCCGACGCCAAGGAGAACAAAGCCTTCTGCATTAAAGTCGGAACCTCCGTCACCTTCATGAGCGGCTCCAAGAACACGGGCTTCGTCATCGACTTCGGCAGTTCGGATCCCTTCGACCACGAAGGGGCGATCATGGGCGGCGCCGATCGACCCATCACCGTGGTCGCCAAGCATCCCGGCTGCTACACCTACTCCATTGGTGCTTGCACTGCTGGCACCGTCTACGGCATGTGCGGCAATGCCGACACTCAGCTAATCGTTTCGGCCGACTAACCGCGCAGCGGCCTCTGTGTGCGTTCTGAGGGGCCGCTCTTGGTTTTTCTCTCGTATGCCACGCTACCAATGAAACTGAGGGTGCCCCATCCTTCGCGGCTTAGCGAAGGGTGGGCTCTTACGATCAAACGTTACCCATCGCCTTTTCCTTGCTGTTGTCTTTTCCTTTGCTTTCATCGCAGCACTGGCGTCTGGGCCCGTGCGCAGCGGAGGGATCGCGTCAAGGTCTACTCTTCCCCAACTATCGTTTCCTGGCAACTGATTTATGATGTTTCTCGCTTCCTCCGCTGACAACTCCCCCGCCATCGGCTGGCTCCGCGTCCTCGACTTTCTTCAAGTCGCCATTGTCGCCGCCACCCGCCTATCTCTATTTCTTCTACGTTCCTTCTCGCTGGCAATCCGACCACGCTTCCCTTCTCCGGCAAATTCTGATCCTTTACATCGTCAGGGACCCTCCTCTCTGCCGGATTCTTCCTGCGCCCCAGAGCTTCCCTCGCTCCTTGGCTTCGCTATTTCTCTGCCGCCATGGCTGTTTTCTTCCTCATCGCTGTCCTTTCCGACGGCGACTATATCTTTACACTTGGCACCTACTCTGGTGCCGCCAGCTGGGGCGACCGCGTTTTCGCGTTACCGTATCTGTTCGTCATTATTTTTGCGGCCACTTGGAAACGCGCTGCCGAGGGCCCGGTTCACGAGCCACACTCCCGCTTCGGCGATTTCGTCCTCACCCATATCCTTCCTACCGGCATTCCCCTCCTCGTCATTCTCATGGGACGGCGCATCGCCAAAGAATAACTCCTCATCCCTTGGATGGCGGTCGCCGCTTCGTTCCTTTGCTCCGCCCTCCGCGTCATCCTCACCAACCGCAAACAACAACGCGTCTCCAGGGAACTCCATTCCACCGAACTGGCCCTGCGCCGTTCCGAACACATCTTGGCTTCCGCTTTTCGCTGGAGCCCCGACTCTTTCAGCATTAACGTTTCCCCGAACGGACCTTACCTCGACGTCAACGAGGGTTTCACTCGTCTCATTGGATACTCCCGCGAAGAAACTCTCGGCAAAACTCCTTCTCAAATGAATCTCTGGACGGATCCATCCGAGCGCACCGCCGCGCCTCCAGTCGGGAGAAATTCAAAAAAAGGAGCGTGGCGATTAGTTTTTGGAGTCGAAGAGTTTTACGCCTAGGAGGCGGGGTTGAGGGCCGACCTTGATCATGGTTAGGAGCGAGTCGGTTCGGGTGCGGATGACGGCGAGGTCCCCGGAGGATTCGTTAACGACGAGAAGCATGGTGGGGGAAGCGCCGGGCTCGGTGGGATCGAAGCGCATAGCGGAAGGGGAAGCGCCGACATCGATAGGTCGAGCGATGATGCGCCGATTGAAAATGTCGATGGCCATAACACGGCCGGCTTCGCGATCCGCGACGTACATTTCGGAGAAGTCCTCTTTGAGGATGGCGGTGGTAGGAGCCGAGCCGAGCATCATGTAGTCGGCGAGTTCGTGCGTCCAGGTGTTGACGATTTGCAGGCCGTGAGCCTCGGGAGAGATGACGTAGAGTTCGCCGCCGTCGGGCTTGAGGAGCATTTGCGTGGGCTTGCCGGCGAGTCCGAGATTGGCGAGGAGGACGCCGCGAGGGATGTCCACCACGGAAAGGTGATTGTCGGAGCGGCTCATGACGAAGGCGATCGTAGCGTCGGGAGTGGCGAGGACTTCGTCGGGCTGAGGGATGACGTTGACAGAAGCGCGGAGTTGTAGAGTGGCGGCGTCGTGGATGGACAGCGTGGAGGAGCGGTGATTGACGACGAGGATGGTTTTGTTGTCCTGGGTGATGCGGGCCTGGACGGGCTCGGAGCCGGTTCTGGCGCGGCCGAGGATCGCTCGAGAGGCGCAGTCGATGGCGAGGAGTTGGTCGGAGCCGGAGGATGTGGTAAAGACGCGCTCGTATCCGGGAGAGAAGTCGATGGAGAGCGGGGCAGGACCGATGGGAATTTTGGCGGTGAGCTGGGAGGAGCGTGCGTCGAGAACCCAGACGTAGCCGGCACCGCTGCTGACGCCCCAGATTTCAGCGCGTTTGGCATGCTCGCGCATGTCGGCGATGCCGGGGCCGACGTAGACCTTTTGCACGGGCTGGAGAGATACAAGGTCGACGATGGTGACGGAGCCGTCGGAGGTGGAGACGTAGGCGTCAATGCGCAGGCCAGGACGAAGGAAAGAAGGGCGATGTTCGCGAAGAAGAATGACGATGAGGGA
>Ga0126379_10002623_pt1 | contig 11490 bp, 11 predicted proteins | sample PanSoiMetPlot_24_FD_92640 | JGI IMG/M metagenome (GOLD analysis project Ga0126379, IMG submission 92640) | Tropical forest soil microbial communities from Panama - MetaG Plot_24 | ecosystem: Environmental > Terrestrial > Soil > Tropical forest > Bulk soil | place: Panama | collected 2016-02-17
CAACGCCTGGAGAAACGCGCTCCCGTCTTCAGGAACAAAGGGAGGATCCGCGAGGGCGCGGATGCGGACATCACGGTGTTTGATCCGGCGACAGTTCGCGATCGTTCTACTTATGAAAAACCGACGACGCCGAGCGAAGGCATTGTGTATGTGCTGGTGAACGGCGCAGCCGTGATCAGCAAAGGAAAACTCGTTGACAACGCGACTCCTGGGCAACCTGTGCGAGCTGCGATCGTGGACTGAGGTTTAGGTCTTCGCGGCGTACTCCTTCACGACATGCCAGACCACTTTTTCTGTTGTCCCCTCGCCCCCAAACGGTGCCTGCTCGGCAAACAGGCCGGAACAATCTGCCGTTCGTGACACCAGCTTCTGTTAACCAATCGTCGATTGTTCGCTTCACCCATTGAGGAACGGGCGCGGTCCGGATGTGACGCTATTTTCCGATCAGATTAATGATGGCCCAGTGCTCTTCGCGACGCTGGAGATGGTCGAGCGTAAGGTCGGACAGTTCTCGACGGCGAAGCCCGCAGCCAAGCAAAAGTGCCAGAATCGCTCGATCCCGTTTTGCTTTTTAGCGTTTCGGCGTTCGGGAGCTGCCACAGGCAGCGGGCTGTTCCGCGGTTAACCAATTCCCTAATCGAACACCCAATCTCTTGGATTTCTTTACCCTGCGAATACCGGCCCCAAGTTCTGGGCTCAGCAAGCCGGCATCAGCCGCCTCGTGCTTCTCTAGCACAAAAGTTGTGCTAAGGGTGACAACGTCAAAAGAAGCGAACCAGCAGCCGATCGCCGCCGCCTAATGCCAGCCAGACCCAGCAGACCGCTGCCGAGTAGCATGAGGCTGGAGGGTTCGGGGACGTTGCTAACAAGCGTTCCTGTTGCGAAATCGAGAGTGAGAGTCTCTATGGGATTTTCGAACGGGCCTGAAATCTGGATTGAGGTGATTTCAATGTCAGTCATGATGAACGACGTGATTGGGGTCGTGGTCGAAAACGAGGTGTCAAAAGTGTCGAGGCTACCGGTAGCGAAGACGGTGCCAGTAGCGACTGCATTGAAAAGCGCCGGAGTAAAACTATCGACTTGGCGGGTTACGATCAAGTCGGCTGGCTTAATCAGGAAAGACTCAACGGGGATTAGATTGCCGATCCCCGGCAGATTGAGGTCAGAGGTTGTATCCGCCAAAACCGGAGCTGGCGGCACCAGCATGCCCAAGAACAGAACCAATATCAGCGTTAACGATCGTGCGGTGCTCATTTTCGACTATCTCGTACGAGGCGGATTTCCCACTCTCCGAAACTTTGGTTGGAATCCTTTTGGGGAATCCGAAAGAGGGAGCGAAGGTATCCTAGGTATTTTGCATTTGCAAGTATCAGATACACCATTTATGAGTACTAGATCCGCTCCTTCCCCGCTATCGTGGTTTTCAGTTCATGCTTGAAAAAGTATAGCGGGTCTTGGTCGCGACCAACTACCGCTCGATGATATACTTGCGGAATTCGTCAAGCGTTGCTACCGTCCTTGGGCGGAAGCGGAACGCCGGGCCAGCACCAGCAAGGGTTACTGGGAGATTTGGGAGAATCACATGTCCGCACGAATCGGTATGTTGCGCGTGCGAGACGTTCGCGCCGTTCACGTCAGCCGGATGCTGCGGGCCATTGGCGCGGAAAACGACCTGGCGAAGAACACGCTTCAGCGCATCAAGTCCGTGCGGAGCGGCATCTTCACATTTGCAAAGAACGAAGGTACGTTCGACGGTGCGAATCTTGTTCAGGGTGCTTTGCTCCCCAGCAAGGCACGTAAAGCGAAAGAAACTTTCGCCTACGACCTGAGCCAGATTCTTCAGATTCTGGATGCCTTGCCACTTCTTCCCAAGGCCGCGATCGCGACAGCATCGTTTGTGGGGCTGCGTGCAGGTGAACTGCGCGGAGTGGAATGGCCGGACTACAACGGCACAGCAATGACGGTGAGCCGGTCCATCTGGAAGTCGGTTGTTAACCGACCAAAGACCCAGGCGAGCCGGAATTCGGTTCCAGTGATCCCTGCGTTGGCAACGATTCTGGACGAGTACCGCATCAGCATGCATAACCCAAAGTCCGGAGTGATATTTCACTGCGGCGATGGACGTCCGATGACAATGGACAAGCTTGCGACGAGTGTGATTCGGCCAGCAATCGAAGAGATTGGGCTGCCGTGGTATGGGTGGCACGGGTTCCGGAGAGGTGTTGCTTCGAACCTGTACGCATTGGCGCTGACGACAAAGTCGTCCAGCGCATATTGCGCCACGCCAAACCTCACGTGACCAAGGAGCGCTACATCAAAGTGTTCGATCCAGCGGTGCTGGAAGCGATGCGGCGAATGCAAGCAACCTTTGAGGAATTACGTCGTGGCCAGCAAAAGGCCAGCAGCTTTTTGTCGATTGATGGTAAACTATTGAAACAAAACGCCGGAGAGGTGGCCGAGAGGCTGAAGGCGGCGGTTTGCTAAACCGTTGTAGGGGCCAAAACCTCTACCGGGGGTTCGAATCCCCCCCTCTCCGCCAGATGTTTCACAGTCAACGAGTTAGCTTGAAATCAGCAAGTCTGGCTGAAGTCCTTCTCAACACCCAAAAAACCGCGAACCGTAGTAAAAACGTAGTACTTTTCGATCCGTTCCTCACAGGGGCCCCCGCTGATTTCTCAGATTCATTCCTCTGAGATAGCTTTTGACGGCATCCTCAACAGGCTAACCGTGTGACGCTCATCGGGTCGCGTTCTGTACGAGATTCGGTAGTTGCCTACCTCAGTTACGACGGTCGACACGAACCACTTCCTCCGCATAGAATCGGCCGTGCCCGAAAAAAGCCAAGTCACGCGAAAAATGATCAACGACGCTCTCCGTGCCCGGGGACGCGATGAGAGCCTGTACCAAGGTGACGGATACTTCTATTTTGGCGGTGGTGACGCAGTGCATTGGCTGACGTCCAGTGTGATGGTAAAGCGGCTTTCTGACCTCACGCTCGATCAGCGGCTGGCGGAATTTGATTCGCTGCTGCAGCGCGATAAAACACTTCGGAAACAGATGGCTGATGAGAGCGACAAGACGCCGAAAGGCAAGGAGATGCGACCGCGAGGGAAACGACGTCGCTAGAGTTCAACCGGACGCTCCATAAATCTTTACTTTCCCATCGACAACGTTCGCCACGTACCGGCCGCTTTGGAGAAACTGCATCACCTTTTTGCCGGATCGAGCCATCAATGCCCATTGTGATTTTGTGAGAGGATTCTGTTCCAAACCTCGAATCTCTTCGCCTTCAAACACAAAGTCCACCTGCCGCAGTCTTCTCTTCGAGGTCCGTCGCACGGGATAGGTTTCCGAGCCCAGACGGATGAACTTTACGTTTTCGATGAGGGCCTGCCGCCAGACCTCGATAAGTACTTCTCCAAACGAGAGTGCCATGCTCAGATCACTTGGTCGGCCACTTCCGGTCAATTCGGTCAAGGATGAATGCCGCTCGGCTGATTCATTTTCGACCGCCGCAATTTTAGCTGGACTCGGCCTGTCGGAGTCTAACTCCTGCAGCTTTCTGGCACACAGCAAGGTAGCAGCAAAAGGAATCGCGTACTTCCGCTCTTCATTCATGGGGTCTCCCACAGATAGATTGCGGGTCGAGGTCGGAAGCTTCCTGCCCATGCGCTCGATTGCCAGCGGATTCTGGCGGTGCCCAACAAGCGCCACGAACAGCGACCGATCGATTTTCTCAACCGGGAAGAAATCAACGCGTTGCTCGTTACCCCCAGTTTTTCCACTTGGATAGGACGTCGTGATCGAACCCTTCTTTTAGTCGCGGTCCAGACTGGTCTATGGGTTTCCGAGTTGATTGGGTTAAATTGCCAGGATGTTGTTCAGGGGACGGGTGCTCACGTCCGTTGCCTCGGAAAGGGCAGAAAACGGCGTTGCTATACCCATGCGATACCACCAGGTCTGCCGTGCGCCTGGCCGTTTACTTGTGAATGAGAAAGCTGAACGAGACATAAAACTCCCCCAGCGGTGTGCCGGTCCCGCTACCGCTGCTGGATGGCAAGAAGAGCTCCGCTATTCCAGAGAGCTGGTTCGTGGCTGGGTTGACAAAAGACGTATTCGGATCCGGCTGCACCGTCCATTGATTGCAGTTGCCCCCGCTCGCTCCGGTGCAGGTCACCTGCATGTAGGACGACCCCGGCCAGGTCGGCGGGGCCAACGCCAAATTGTAGGTAACCCCGTTGTAAGCGAAAACAAGATGCATGGGGCAGGCCAAGATCTGGCCCACGAAGGCCATTGTGCCGAAGTTCACATTGTTATTCGCAGGGTTGTTTGAGCATTCCGTGTGGAAGACGCCGTGAATCTCTTGAGGCCCGACAAATGGCGGCTGCGAGCCACTTGAGTTCGGATAAGCGAGTGCCACAACGATCCCACGGATACTGGAACTCGTGGTGTCCAGGTCCCAACTGCAGGACTTCTGGATAATCGAGCTGACCGAATTGTTGCCCTTATTGTAAGTGGTGTACGGTCCCAGTCCGTCGCTCTGATATTGGTACGGCACACTATTGTTATCACTGTTGTAGAGAACGGAGGTCACGTTGTAGCTGCAAGATGCTATGGTTGAACTGTTCGAAGTTTGGACGACGAACAACTCGGTGCCTTTGCCGGTACGCCCGTCAGTATTTGTAACCGCGATATCGAAGCTACCTACGTAGGCGCTGGTCGAGACGGTAATATTTGCGGTCAATGTGTTTGAGTTCACGAATGCAGTCGAATTGACCGTGACACCGCCGGGATTGGTGGTTCCAGTGATAAACCACTTGGCCGTTGCGCCCTTCTTAAATCCGTTGCCCGAAACCGTAACGTCCAGATCAATGGTGCCCTGAGCTGCTGCATTCGGATTTGCAGAAGTGATGGAGATCTGGGCTTCTGCTTGGGGACATGCAATGCAAAAAAGAAACCCAGTAAGCAGTAATGGGAAGAGGAATGCAGCGGCGTTTTTCACAGATTCTCCTTCGGCTAAAAAACACTAATACCCCTACTACACGGATGAATCTAATTTTTTTCCGCAGAAATGCTTGCTGTCCCCTGACTCCTTCCCACAAAAATGAAAGGCGCCCAGTAGTAAGGGCTGGCATAGTACGGGCTTCGGATCATGGCCCGTTGCGCATCGGCAAGCGCTTTGGCCGCTCCTTCGTACTTGATTCGCCGATAGACGTTGCCCATCAGGACCAGGGTCGAGCGGTCGCTTACCTTCCATAAGCTGGCTATGACAGAATCACTTCCTGCCTCGAGGAAGGCGCGATTCAGCCCGACAAATTCGTCTCCGGCAGGGATTTCGGCAAAATTGCTACTGCCCAGAGCGGTATCGCAAGCACTTAGAGTGACCAGCTGCGCCTTAAAATGCATTTGCAGGATCTCATGGACCTCAAGCCGGCCATTGTCGGAGGCGTCGGGCTCGAGCTGCAATCCGGACAGGATGGGATTGACCTTGTTGAAAAACCCGTGCGTGGCCACATGGACGACATCGAACTGCGGTGCAGTATCTTTGAACTGCGCTTTTGTGGCCTTGTGACCGGTGACGGCCTCCCCGTTTACTCCAAATATCCCAGCCACATCCCGCGCCTCAGGGATCGCAAACTTCAGCCCAGAACGGGAGGGCGCAAAAGACACCATGCGTTCCGGTGCGCCAGTTCGATTCGTTGTCGATGACAAAAGTAAGCTGGCCGCGGGCAATTCCATGATTTCATACCTCTCGATCAAGTAGGCAGCTTTGCCGTTTACATCCTTAAGCAACGCGGCGAAGGGAAGATAGTTGAGGATTCCATGAGGAACGATGATAAGTGTGTGAATGCCCGATAGGAGCTTTTGCCGTTCTAATGGAGCGACAAGCGATGCATACAGACTCTCAGCAGGTGTGCGCCAGCGATCCTCGCCTGATTCTGCCACGAGATCACGGAAAAGCTCGATCCTGCTTTGCAAGTCTCTTTCCCTGACTGGCTGGGTGATGGCATGCAATCCCGAGCTGGTTACCTCGAGTATGGCGAGTTGGTCATCTGCGACGACATACTCCAATAAGGCAACATCATGAGGCAGGACCTGGCTGATTTCGGTGGCGTTTGTCCTGGCTATCCTCTGGGACCTCGGGGCGGTGATTTCGACCGATACCTCATAGCTTTGCTGCGCATCGCGTAGCTCTTCCGACAAGATCTGCAGGGCTTCGGCGCGTTGCTGGGCTGCTGGCCGGGCGTTCTCGCTGCTTAGCATCTCCTGGAGAAGTGCCACGCGGTTCCGAGCCTCAGAGGAGGCTGCAGTGGGTTCAATCAAAAAGGGCCGGTTGCTCAGACTCAGATAGCTGTACTCGCGAAGCTGTTCCGAGTATCCGAATGCGTCGCCTGACTTACCCATGCGAAGTAGCAGTCGCACGAGCGCGACGTAAACGCGTTGTTTGTCCTGGAAATATCCGGTACGGAAACTTTGCTGACTGATCTGCCCACGGACATTTTCGATGCTGTCCACGGCGGCCCTGTAGGCTTGCAAGGCTTCTTCATCTCGAGCTAATCGTTCGAAGGCCTGGCCGCTGTGGAAGTCTGCCTTCCAGAGAAGGTCGACATCACCACTTTGGGTTGCGATCTCAAGGGCCGTGTGCAACTGGGCCAACGCGCTCTCCGGTTCATGCAGCCGGAGTTTCAGTTCGCCAATCTGATCGAGAGCTTCGCCCTCAAGTAAACGCAGGCCGTTTTGATTGGCCAGCTCGCGAGCCTCCTCCGTCCTCTGGAACGCCGCAGCAATTTGATGACGGTCGCGAAGAATTCGGCCAATGAGGAGAAGGCCCTTAACGATTTCGGCGGAGTCGTCGATTTTCCGAGCTTGAACAAGCGCGGCCTCCGCGTTCTTTTGCGCTTCGAAATATTCCCCCGAAACCCAGCGAATCTCGGCAAGTGCTAGCTGATTCCCGACTACTCCGCGCTGATGACCAATCTCCTTTGAGATTGCTGCTGCTTTCTCGAAACTCTTCTGGGCCCTCTGGCGGTCCCCCAGTTCGAGGTAGGTGTTCCCTTCGTCTCCCAAGTTTTCAACAAGTTCCCGCTTCAATCCGGCCTTTGAATACCTCTCCCCCGAGAACTGATAATTGTTCAGGGCATCGTCGTACTTGCCGATCTGAACCAAGGCTGAGGCTTTGCCCCGGTACCAGTCTGCTTCTTCTTTCGCGAGTCCGGCATCCTTGGCGATAGAAATGGCTTGGTCGTACGTAGGCAAAGAATCCTGGATCTTTCCCTCCCCCAATAGGCATTGAGCAAGATTTCCAAGGTCCTGCGTTTCCGAAGGTTTGAGATCCAGTCGCTTGCTGATCTCGAGCGCCTGGCGATAGTAACGCTCGGCCTCCGAATACCGTCCCAAGAGGAGATAGAGCCCCCCAATATTTCCAAGCGTGTCGCTTTCGCCGGGCTCGTACTTGACAGATCTGTGTAATTCCAACGCCCGCTGATATTGTTCGAGCGAACGGCGATAGTCCCCTTGTTCGTCGTATACAAGGCTCAGATTGTTCAGAGAAGCTGCTTCGAGCCGCACATCTCCGATCTCACGAGCGATCGAGATACTCTGATTGAAGGCTTCGATCGCCTTCGGGTATTCCCCCTGCTCCCAGTAGACTAATCCCAGGTGGCTTAAAGTCTTCCCCTCCTCAGGACGGTCATGAAGCTCTCGCTTCATTTGAAGCGCAGAATTCAGCGTTATCAATGCTTTCGGATAATCTCCGAGACGTTTATAACAGTTGCCGATAAGGCCGGTGGTAATCGCTTCGCCACGACGGTCCCCAGCTTTACGGTAGGATTCAAGTACCCGCTCGAATTCGGGAAGCGCCGCTTTTGGCCCTTGCTGTGCGTATGTAGTCTTTGCGTGCGCCAACGCGTCATCTGGCGACACGTTCTGCGCCCGGCAGCAAAATGCGACCGCCAAAACCACCATTGACAAACGCAATGGCCAAAGAGATATGGCTCTCAAAGCGCACTCCCCATGAAACTAGCCCGCCACAAAATCAACAGGTTTTAATTGCTCCACGGAGCCGTTAGCAGTGTGGACACGGAGGCGAGCGTAGTATGTTTTGCCCTTGATGAGGTGGACGTTGGGGGGCATCTTTATCGATGTCGAATGACACCGCGTTTCCCAGAGGATGTCGCCAGCATCAGACAAGACCTGCACCTCATAGAACAAAACGCCGGCAACTGATTGCCAGCGCAGTGTCAGCTCTTGAGCGTCGACGGTCTGCCCGGGGCGGGGGGACAACAATCTAGAATCTGGAACATCATTGTTTCCACGGACGATGGGGGCTCCAGTGTCAGCCTTCGGGAGAGGAGGCTTGGCTGTCTGAGCGATGACAGGTGGTTGTGCTGCGCTCGGCTGCTGTTCAATCGTCCCCGATAGTTGATTAAATCGAGACGTCCATAGCATAACTAAGAGCGCAGCAGACACCCCTGCTGCTGCCACGGTGGCCCACTGCCACGGAAATGCAGTTTTTCCAGCGCTTTGCTTTCCTAATGCGATCGCTTTGGCAACAAGCTCTTCTGGCACAACCTCCGTGGGTCGCGAGCCCTCGCGAACAAGGAAACCGACTTGCCGCAGACATTTATCGCAATGGGCCAAATGTCGCTCGATGGCGTGACGCTCCGAACCAATTGCCTGTTGGTCTGCGTATTCCACCAATTGTTGCTCGGTCGGGCACCGACCTGCGGACAGAATTCGCTCAATCCAAGCATTTAGATTCCCCAGCATGAGACCCACCTAATTTGAGAGCCACTGAGACTACACGGATGCGGATTTCTTTTTTCCGAAGACGAATCTCTCTTTGCTGAGTTTCTCGCGTAGACGGTTGATGGCTTCACGGATGCGACGGTCAGCCGTTTGAGCATCTTTCAGGCCAACGAGTCTCGCCACCTCCAGAAGCCCTAATCCCTCGAGGAACCGTAACCGCAATAGGAGCCGGTCACTTGGATCAATCCGCCGAAAGGCCCTTGCCAGGACAGTTTGACCCTCCTGGAAGATGGCCACGGTTTCAGGATCTGGCGACGGATCTATCACTTCAAGGCCCGGAGAATGTTCTTGTTCCGTATCCAGCGATTCGACCGGCACTCGAGTTGCGCTCAAAAGCCACAACTGGCGGGCTGACATGAGGTTCCGAAGTTCGTTGAGGCGACGTTCAATATCGGAATAGCTGACATTCCAGCCTTTCTGTGAGAGGCCATGCCAGATTTCGTAAGCGTTTGCTCCTCGTCGGAAAGCTGCTTGGAATATCTCCTGGTCTAGAGCGCTGCGAGAGGCTACAAACCGAAAAACTTGTGGTCGCCCAAACACGGATCGGTGCCAATCGAGACATAAATTGCGCACCACAGCTCGAAGCCAAGTGCTGAACCGAGCTTTCCCGTCTGGGCGAAATGCCCGCAAGCGCCTGTAATCTTTATCGGCCAGCTTTGCGCATACAAATAAAAAGCAATCCCCCGCGTGGTCGGGATTTTGTGTAAACGTCTTTATGACCCCATAAATCAACTCAGAGTAGTTGGTCAGGAAGGTTGACCAGGCCCCTTCTTTGTCATCGGACTGGAGTGCTTCGAGAAGCGGTCCGACGCCCCCGCCAACGGTAAGCAAACGTGGTCCTCCCCCCTCGGGATGGGCCCGAAATGTGAGGCGGAGTCTAGCCAACAAACAGTCAATTAACAAGCAAAAATTGATCTCTGGCCGACACGGAACTCCCGGGCTGAATTCTCGTAATAAAGCAGGGCCGAATCCCTGCCTGCTCCATCGCTGTCAGCGCCCGCATGGCGCACACGGTCGTCCGTTGCGCGTTGCCTCTGCAGGAATGTGATCCTTGTGGCCCCAGAACCACGGGCCAGGGACCTGAGGAACACGGGGGACCAGCTGGCTGTATACCCTGCGCCCAAACCAAGCCGCGCCCCCTCGCGCTTCCCGACCCGGAGATATTTCGGCGGAAAACGGAAAGTCACCTCCGTGTAGTAGGTGCAGATACATCTTCGCCGGACCCCGCACCACCACGTCAAGTTTGTCAGAAAGGAACCAGCCGTCATGGTCAAGAAACTAGGATTGCTTATATTTTGCGTGTGTCTCGCCCCGGTGTTGTCATTCGGTCAAACTCTCCAGGCAGTAGTAGGCGTCAGCACCAGCAACGCTAACATTTGTCAGGACGGACCTAATAACAGCACAATCAAGGTGACAGCGACTGTATCTGGTCCTGCATGCGAGTATACCGACTCGACGACCGGGGCTTCCGGTTCAGGCAGCGGAACAGCTACAGCCGATTACGGCGTTCTTCAATCGACTGCGGCGGCCTCTGAAACCGTCGGCAATAATCCGTTAAGCGCCGGTAGCAGCACTGGCACCTTATTTCAGGACACCTTAACGTTCCCCAACCTGAGCGCGAATGCTACGTTGCAGGCAACGCTCACCGTTTCTGTTTCGGACGCTGTCTCGGGCTCTGGTAGCGTTGTAGTTTCGGCTGACGTTTACCTCAACGGAAACAACAATTGTATAATTCAAGTTGTGAAGGGAGCCTGTACGACCTCAATTTCTGTAACTCCAGGGAGTCAAGTGGCCGTCCAAGGTTCATTTGGGGTGGAAGCCGCCACGGGGCCTGGCTCCGGTTCATCCACATTCAATGCAGACAATAAGAAGACTTACGGGGCACGGTTCACGTTTGTTCTTGTGGACTCAGCAACCGGACGCCCCCTTAAGGTGCCGATTGTCTCAGCATCGGGGACGAATTATCCAACAAAGTAAGGGAGCCAAGTGGCGCCCCTGCTTACCAGTCTGGCCCCTCAAACGGATTATGTGGTGGCACGGGTTCGGGTCGTTCCATCACACGCACTTCGGCCACAGGGTCACCACGCTCAACCCGGGGCATAGCGCCACACCTCCCTAACCTCACGCTCCTCCCCGAGTTTGGTGAGGGTTGCGGGCGTGAATATGGGACGGGCCAGCGACTCGGACCATTGAAGCGCCATGTCGAGGGCATTCGGGATTGCTGGGGCTGAATCGCGGGGAATGCACGTTCGCGTTTCTTGCGCTTCATCGCCGCGCCCCCAATTGAAATGGCGTAGGGCGAAAGATCTCAAAGCGGGAAGAAAAACGACTAAGGAATTTGCACTTCGCAGGGGCGGGCCAGGGCGCAAACCGAAATTCAGCGAGGCGGACCGAAGGGCATGCGACGGCGCCGACGGGTCTTCAGCTGCGCCGATGATGCATCAGTAAAAAAACTTAGGAAAAAGCGCAATTGTATCCGTGTAAGGGAAACAAGAAGGGCGTTATTTGAGCCCTCCAAAATGCACGCTTGACTGAAGATCTGCGTAAAGCGCAGATCATCATAAGGCTGCTGTTCCGGCGGTGGTGACCTTGCGGCCTTCGCCGGCACGCGCACTCCGCCCGGCGGAACGGGAAGCAGTGTTGTCCCGTCTGCACGAAGAGCGCTTCCAAGATCGCTCCGCA
>Ga0126379_10002624_pt1 | contig 11488 bp, 9 predicted proteins | sample PanSoiMetPlot_24_FD_92640 | JGI IMG/M metagenome (GOLD analysis project Ga0126379, IMG submission 92640) | Tropical forest soil microbial communities from Panama - MetaG Plot_24 | ecosystem: Environmental > Terrestrial > Soil > Tropical forest > Bulk soil | place: Panama | collected 2016-02-17
CAAGATCACAGTGCTGGCGGAACTTTACCGCCAAGTGCAGCAAGGAAAATTGAAGTTGACGGACGAATACATCGTCCGCTCCGAAGATCTGGTGCCGGGCAGCGACATCATGCTGGGCCTGACTCCGGGCGTCACGCGGCTTACACTGCGTGACTTGGCCACCATGATGGTCGCGGTGAGCGACAACAGCGCCACCAACGTGTTGATCTCCCGCGTCGGCATGGACAACGTAAACGCCATGCTGGAGTCGCAAGGCCTGCACGTCACACGCCTGCGCCGCAAGATGATGGACCTGAAGGCCGCCAGCGAAGGCCGCGAGAACGTGGCCACGCCGCGCGAGATGATGACGCTGCTCGAAACCATTCATCGCGGCAAGCTGCTCAACAAAGAGATGACTGAAGACTTTCTCAAAGTCCTGAGCACGCACAAGGAAAGCTCTATGCTGCAAGGCCTGCCCGATGACGCCGTCGCCGCCAATAAGCCGGGCGAACTCGAAGCCGTCCGCAACGATTCCGGAATCGTCATGGTCAAAAACCGGCCTTACATCCTTTGCGTGATGACCGCGTACCTGAAGGACGAAAGAGACGGCTCCGCAGCCATCCGCAAGATCGCGGCCCTGACCTACAGCTATTTTGACCGCGTCGGCCGGGCGTCCGAATACGGGCGCGTGGTGTCGCCGAAGTGAAATGTTCGACTCTTTTCGCCACTTATAACCTGTCATCCCGAGCGGAGCGCCGCTAACGCCTGTCCCCAGCGGTCAAGATGGGCGCAAAGCCGAGGGACCCCGAAAGTGTGTCCCTGACCATGCCCCTTCAGGGAGTTCTCTTGATGCTGCTTCCTGAGAACGCCTTGACGCTGCATTTACGCTCCAGGCATTCACGGGGTCCTTCGACTCGCCCTCTCCCGCTCTGCGGGATCGGGCTCGCTCAGGATGACAGGGGATTGGGGTGTCACTGTGGATTGAAAGATCAATCACAGCGAGGCAATTTCACTTCCCTGCCTTCTCCAGCTCCCCAGTCGCAGAGTCAATGGCCGCGGCATAGTCTTCGAGAGCTTTGGCCACGCGGGTGATTTCTCTCTCTGCTTCCGAGTAGCGCTTTTCCTCAATTCCTTCGCGAATGCCGGGCATCGTCTTGGCGCCGTAACCGGTATAGAAGCCGGGCGCGTAGATCAGATGCTGATACCAGGGACGCCGCGGCAAGCCGTCTGCGTTGGTCAAACGCCGCTCGCACTGAATGAGCTTGTCATTAAGCGATTGCAAGGCCTGCGCCGAGACGCTGCTTGAGTTCAGGGCTTTGATAGCTTTGGCGTAATGCTCGGCGCTGCGTTCCAGGATCGTCTGCGCGTTGTCCAACGGAGCGAAGTTGATGAACGGAGGAACCTCTTCTTTGGGTGGCGGCACCGTCGGATGCCGCGGATCGGAGGCCGCGCTGTAGGCCCCGTCATCGATGTTCTGGTTGCGTTCGCGAATCTCGTCCTGCTTGTCTTTGAGCATCTTCTTGAGTTCGTCGGAGTAGCGGCGGGTGGTGTCAGCGAAATCGGTGAAGTCGTAGGGGAGAACGTCGGCGTCGGCGAAACGCATAACCATGGTGCCAACGGTCTGGGCCAGGGCAACGCCATAAACGAAATCCTTATCGGCAAAGTGCGTGTACCAATAGAAGTCGTCGTAGACGGAGTGGTAGATGCCGCCTTCGTCCTCGCCGCCGTAGCCGATGTTGAGGGAAGCCACGCCCAGGTGGTCGATGAAAGCGGTGTAATCGCTGCCAGAGCCAAGCGGACCGATGCGAAGGTCAGGGCGCGTGCGCGCTTCTTTGCGGTCGGCGGTATCCGGTCCACGCGCTCCCACCAGACGCGCCGCCTGCGTCCGCTTCCACACCGAGATTTTTTTCTCGGGGTCGGTGATGTCGCGGGCCACGCCGTTCACGAATTTTTCCAGCGAGTGCGAGCCTGATGCTCCAAGATAGCCGCGCCCGTTGCCGTCGGTATTGATGTAGATGGCGGCGTGCTGCTTGAGCTCGTCGCCGTGATACTCCGCCCATTCCGTTGACCCCAGCAGCATGGGTTCTTCGCCGTCCCAGGCGCAGTAGATGATGGTGCGCTTCGGCTTCCAGCCCTCCTTCACCAGCTTCCCTAGCCCACGCGCTTCTTCGAGCAGCGCTATCTGCCCGGCAATCGGGTCTTCCGCGCCATTGACCCAGGCGTCATGATGATTGCCGCGCACGATCCACTGGTCGGGCGCTTCGGACCCGGGGATTTTGGCGATCACGTCATACACCGGCTTGATGTCCCAGTTGAACTCCACCTTCAGGTGCACAATGGCCGGGCCGGGGCCTATGTGATACGCCTGGCCCAACGCGCCGCGAAAACTCACAGGGGCCATGGGGCCTTTGAGCGCTGCAAGCAGCGGGCGGGCGTCGCCATAAGAGATGGGCAGTGTGGGAATCTTGGTGAGCGTGGTGATGTCCTTGCGCGCTAGCCGCTTCACGTCGCCCTTGGCGCCAACACCGGGCGTGGTGGGATCGCCGGGGTAGACGGGCATATCCATCACGCTGCCGCGCTGCACGCCGTTCTCGTTGCGCATGGGGCCTTCGGGGAAGACGTCGTCTTCAAAGTAGCCGTCGTCGCGGGGATCGGAATAAATGATGCAACCGACGGCGCCGCGCTCAGCTGCGATCTTCGGCTTAATTCCACGCCATGAATTTCCATAGCGCGCAATCACGATCGCGCCTTTCACCGAGATACCCAGCCGGTCGAGCTCTTCGTAGTCCCGCTGCAAGCCATAATTGACATACACCAGCTTGCCGATGACGTCGCCGTCAATGGAGTAAGCGTTGTAGGCGGGAAGCTGCTCACTCTTCTGGTTGGAAGTCGGATCCGCGGCTACCGCCGGCTCCTCAAGCTTGGCGACAAACTTGGTGGGCGCGGTCATCTCCAGCACGCGCTCTTTGGGCGTAGGAAAGAGAACGTCGAAAGTCTCAATCTGCGCGTCCAGTCCCCAGGACTTGAACTGCGCCAGGATCCATTCGGCATTCTGCTTGTCGTAGGGTGAGCCCACATGATGCGGGCGCAAGGTCAGCCGCTGCATGGTATCGCGCAGGATTTGGGGATCGGGGACGTCACGGAATTTGCTCTCCAACTCGCGCTCGGCCTTAGAACTGGCTGAGGTGAAGCCGTACAACGGCTGGTCGTCATTGTTCGCAGCGGAAAGCGTTAGCAGAATAAAAACGGTCAGCAGGACGGCAAAAAGGACGCGTCGCATCACGGGCTCCTGTGCGTGGGTGGTTTAGCAGCAAGAGATTGTATATGAGTCCGGCGAAAGCGCCAGTGGCGTTCTGACGACTGAATGGTTGGGAATTTTCTGACGGCGCGATTGGACCCAAGGCTCAAAGTTTGAATGAGAACTCCCAGACTCCCCGATTTGCTAGAGATCGTCATCCCGACGGCCGTGAAGCGAGCGCGCGTTCTCACTAGCGCGCGAGCAGGCCGGAGGGACCTTGTGGTTTTCAACACCTCGATTTCGATGGGCAAGACACAAGGTCCCTCGCTCCTATTCGGGCGCTGGTGACGGCGGGCCCTCATGGACGGAACTCGGGATGACGCTATCGATGAAGGAAGAATGCAAGTTCTCACGAACACACTGCGAGTTCATGCTATTGGGTAGCGCGCATCATCACTTGCGGCGCCCGGCACTCGCGCACGCTGGCTGTGCACGCCCGGTATTGGAGGTCCTTGGTCAGGCAGACTTCCACGTTGATCAGGTCGCCGTTGCGGCAGGAAACGCGGAACGCTTCCGGCGGGGCATGGTTGGCCTGGGCAAAACTTCGCTCAACGTCTTTGGCGGCAACGGTCTGATCGTGGTCCAGATTGCGATACACCTCCGGCACACGGATGGAGTTGAATGCCTGTTCAACTTTCGCAAAGTAATCCGCGGCAGAGAGACCGCTGCAAACGCCGTGTTGCCGCCATTCGTGCTGGATCAACCCTTTGCTGGGAAAGTATTCGAGCATGTGACGGACGGTCGCGTGAGAAACGGGCCGCGCGGCGGCGCAGCCCAGGGGCGGTGATCCACTGTTGTTCTGCGGCCACAATCCGTGGAGAACAAAGTCGGCGCGCGCGCCGAGCCGGCACTCATTGGAATGATCTTTGGGATGGCCACCGCAATAATTCGGCGCCCAAGAGAGCGCAAGCACGTAGTAATCGAACTGCCCTTCGGAGCCGGCCGCCGCTTCCTGCTGCGACATAGGCATACCGAGGGAGATGGAGAACAGGGCCAGGACGTACAGCGCCATTAACGCGCGCTTCATGGCACACTCCTTACACTTCCTCAAGCTGAAACAATTCTAGCGGGAAAACGAGACGTTGGAATTCGGCTAAGGCTTGGCTCCGGGAAGTGCCACAAACTCGCTGGTGACATTGCCGCTGGAACTGATAGTGTGCACCGCGAAGCCTAGATGTCCGCCGAGCGGGTTCCAACTGGTGGCGGTGCCCTCATGGAAGGTGATGCCGTTACTGGTGAAGACCATGAAGTCGTGCCAGTGTCCCACCAGCATGTGCTTCACACCCATCTTTTGCAGCGACGCCAACTCGCGCGAGCGAAACGGATCGCCCACCACCCAGTACGGCCGGCTGTCAGGAAAGCCGCCGTTGCGAAACAGCGGGATGTGTTGCACGGCGATGACGGTTGCCCCTTTGGGAATCGAAGCCGCCTGGCCCGACAACCACGCAAGCATCTTGGCACCTTCCGCCAATGTGTCCGAGGGCAGAGGCGGCGATGGGTTGTTGTTGACATTCTCGAAATTGCCCAGAAGCTGCGAATCGACGACTATGAAGATGACTCCGCGAACGTCAAAACGGTAGTAGTCCGGGCCAAAGACCTTGCGGTATTGGGCGACGTTGTGCAGATGAACATCGTGGTTGCCGGGCACGTAGAAGAGCGGGACGTGCAGTCCCTTCAGGATGCTGCGGGCAATCTGCCAGGCCATGGCATTCTCGCCGATGTCGCCGGTGACCACTACCGCGTCAGGATGTATGGCGTTGATCATCTGGACGGCTTTGCTCAGATTCTCCGCCGCGTGCGGCGCCTGCGATAAACCAATGTGGGTGTCGCTGAGCTGGACAATTTTGACCTGCGGGTAGCAGGCAATCGAGGAAAAGCCGAGGGTGAGTGCCCACAGCAGAAGAACCAACAACGTCTTTCGGGTGCGCATACTAGTCCTCCTCCAGCCGGGGTCCTCATCGCGCTCCGGTCTTGGCGCGAAGGGCTAGTCGAGCTGAGTATTCGCTACAATGAAACCATCGTCAGATCTATAGGAAACGCTCCACAAGCGTTGGGGTTGTCAGCTCGGGTGATCTGAAGGAACACGGTTTTCTCTTCGCTCACTCATTATTCGCTGCGCTCAAAACATCGTTGGAGCTTCGGCGGGTGAAGGAGAATCTAATCTATGTCTATGTCAAATCATGAGGTTGCGGTTTTTGGCGGCGGTTGTTTCTGGTGCATCGAGGCGGTATTCGATAGCCTTCAGGGCGTGAAGTCCGTGGAGTCCGGATACGCCGGGGGCCACGTGGAAAATCCCACGTACCGCCAGGTGTGCGGCGGTGACACGGGCCACGCTGAAGTCGTACGCATTACGTTTGATCCCAGCGTGATCAGCTACCGCGACCTGCTCGACGTGTTCTTCACCGTGCACGATCCCACCACGCTCAACCGCCAGGGCAACGACATGGGCACGCAGTATCGCTCGGTGATCTTCTATAGCTCGGAAGCGCAGCGGGCGGCGGCAGAAGAAGCCATCCGCGAACTCAACGCCTCACGAACCCTGCCGGGGCCCGTGGTGACGACACTCGAGCCCGCAGGCAAATTTTTCATGGCGGAAGACTACCACCAGGAATATTTCGCCAACAATCCCGCACAGCCTTATTGTCTGATGACGATTCCGCCCAAGCTCAAGAAGCTCAAGCAAAAGTTTGCAGAGAGGATTAAGACATAAAGAAGTTTATGTGATTGTGTGGCACAGGCACTCTTGCCTGTGCAGAAGCGTCCTTCTGAAGGATATAAGCACCGGCAGGAGTGCCGGTGCCACACACCATTTATCTTCTGTCCTGCGCTATCCTGGAATCATGTCCCCTTCTCTTCCCGCGCGCGACCAGCAACTCGTCCAGATCGTGGATGCGGCTCTGGCCGACGCGGCGCGCAAAAGCGGCCCGTGGCTGGCGTGCCGCAAGGGATGCACGCAGTGTTGCATCGGGCCGTTTCCCATCAGCCAGCTCGATGTCGCCCGCCTGCGTCAGGGAATGAAAGAACTCGAGGCCGCTGATCCGGCACGCGCCGCCCGGGTACACGGTCGCGCCCGAGACTCCGTTGCCCGTCTGGCGCCTGCGTTTCCCGGCGATCCGGCTACGGGAATCCTGGCTGAAGACGAAGAATCTCAAGAGCGCTTTGCAGGTTTTGCGGATGACGAACCTTGCCCAGCTCTTGATCCCGCAACGGGACTGTGCGACCTCTACGCCGCGCGTCCCATGACCTGCCGGACGTTTGGCCCTCCCGTGCGCTCTGGGCCGGAGGGCGGGCTGGGGGTGTGCGAGCTGTGCTATCACGGTGCTTACGATGAGCAAATCGCAGCGTGCGAGATGGTCCCCGATCCCGATGATCTGGAGCCGTCGCTGATCAAGGAAGCAGAGGATGGCAGCGGCGTGCGCGGCAACACGATTGTGGCATTTTGCTTGCGGGATGGAGCCTGATCCCGCGTCGCTATATGGGAAAAGTAAGATCCCGGACGTAGAGCGGCATTGCCGCGTCTGACTCTCAAGCCCACGATGCCTTGACGGAGAAAGATTGAGACGCGGCAATGCCGCATCTCTACGTTTGCTTCTTCGCATTCCCCGGAGCCACCGCCAGGTTGTTCTTCACCGAAAAGATGCCGGGGACCGAGTTGGCCCGGATGCCGGCAACGTTCTTGTCCGCCTGGTTGTCCACCACGCCTTCCAGCGTAACGTGGCCGCGGTCCACGATGATATGGATCGGCCGGTTCGAGCCGACGCCGTAGCGTTGCAGCGAGGAGTAACCGTAGATCGCCCTGAAAAGCCGGGCGCGCAGGCGATCGTCCATCGGCGAGGGCGGCAGCACTTCAATCTGATTGTTCACGTGCTCCACGCCTTCGATCTTCTTGATCGAATTCGCCGCGTCATCTTTGAGCGAGGGACGTACAACTTTCCCGTAGAGCGTTACCGTGTAGCCCTGCACCTTGAAGCCAATGACGTCAAACTCCGAATAGTAGGGCAGCATCAGGATCTGGTGCCTGACCTCGCGCGTCACGCGCTGGGTGAATTGTGGCGGAGGTTGAGAAGACTTGGAGCTCTTTTGCGCGGGAGCCGGAAACGACAACAAGAAGCAAACAGTCAGGACAGCGAGGATTGATTTCATCACGCATGCCTCCTATCAGCAGCGTCAATTCCCCCCGCGGGCATCTCCTCTTTTATTGTAAGCGTTTTCGACTCAAAAGTTGGCAGTTGGCGCGTCCTCCAGTGGGTGGAGCAGGCATTTATGCCTGCGTCTCAAGCCGCTAAATGACCCGGCTTCAGCCGCGCCGTAACGATAAACAGATCAGTTCCAAACTTTGTGGCCCGGTGATTTGCACCGGCAGCGGCTAAAGCCGCCACATTCTACAGCTCCTACTGCAGGCCTGAAGGCCTGCTTCACCCTCTAGCTCAAGACGGTAACGCGAAAATTGTTTCAGGCAGCGCAATTACCAAATCTAGACTCACGCTCCCGCCGAGACCTCGATGTCTGAAATTGTGCCCACGGGAACATGATAGCGTTCCGTGCGCGGCAGGCGCCCGAAATATCCCAGCAGGAAGAACACGCCCGCGACGATGGCAAATGTGGCCAGGCGCAGGTGGTCGAGACTCGTCGCGGAGAGATCAAAGAAGCGTCCCAGGCGCCACATGGCCCAACTGGCAAGCTGCGTGGGGACCACCATCCACACGGCGACGTAGAACCAGCCCTTTTCCGCGCCTTCGCCGCGCGTGGAGCGGCGCGCCCGCGGCGTGATGTCCAGTACTGTCGCCAGCAAGACGACGGCAGCCAGAACGTAGTAGAGCTTCACGTAGAGAGAGTTGATCACCCATCGCCCGGTAAGGAAATTGGTGACCAGCCCGATCAGGTTGATGGTGAACGGCACGAGAAGATCAATCCAGGCGGTGGTGTAGCAGATCACGCGATACCAGAGGTTCGGCTTCTCTTCCCCGTAATGCGTGATGTACGGGCGAGGCTCGACGCCGGGCAGTCGTCCGGCAAATCCGCGCCAGGCGCAGACCGCCATCACTATGGCCAGCCACACCCAATGCCGACGGTCGGGGCCATGCGCGTAAAGATCAGCCGTCAGATGGCCGGGCAGAATCCAGAACGCCCATATCCAAATGGGGACATGGAACACGCGGTAGTAATTCTTGTTCCGTTCGCGCTCGACGACCTTCTTCATCCGTGGGCTCCGAAGTTAGCATTGTAAAGGATGGGGGATTGGACCGCCGCGATGACGAAAGGCAATTTCCGGCTAAGGCTTTTTTCTGAAATCCCGATCCCGCATAGCGGGAGAGGGATCCATACGCTCTTCGATACCGTAATCCCGGGTAATTTTGTTACGTTGCGCTGGTCATGAGTCGTCACCCCTTAGGTCCATCGCTGCCATATGGATCTCTCTCCCGCTATGCGGGATCGAGATTTCAGGAGGAACGCTGAGGAGCAAGGTCCGCTCTGGCTTGAAACGGGCCGCGTTCCCTGATTACCTCCGCTAATTCCCGAACGGCCTGAACCACCAACTCCGGCTGGTCCAGGTGCACCCAGTGGGCGCCCTTGTCGGCAATCACTTGTTTTCCGCGCTGCGAATGGGCCGCGATGGCCGCATGTTCCTCGAGACGAGCCGGCGGCTGGTGCGCCCCGGACAGTACAGTCACCGGCACTTGAAACGGAATCACGCAGCCCTTGAGTTCAGCGGCACAAGCCGGCAGCGCGCGAATATAAGCAGCCATGGTCCAGAAGAACTTGGGCGTACTCCAGCGCGCGCGGATCACGCGCACGACGTCCGGTGGCAATTTGGCCAGCTCGCGCAGAATGCGCTCCACGGTCACCGTGGCTTCCTTGCCAAACATCCGCAAGACGCCACGTGGCGCTTCCCTGCTGCCGCGCTGCAGCAGCCACAAGCACGCGCGCACCACGCCAAGCGACGCCAGCACACCGCCCGCACGCGAAAACCACACACCCCCGCGGAGCTTCCAGCGCTGCTCGCGATCGGGCTTGATCCACTCTTCCGGGGTAATCGGATCCACCAGAACCACACCGGCAAGCTCTTCCCCGTAACGCTGTGCGAAAGCTGTGACGATGTATGCCCCGAAAGAATGTGCCACCACGATGTACGGCCGGGGAACGCCGAGGGCGGTTACCAGGTTGTGCAGATCGTCGCTCATCCTGGCCAACGTGCATTGCCGGCTCTCAGAAGTGCTCCAGCCGAAGCCCGCGCGATCATAGCTGTACGTCGTCGTAAATCCCGCAAGCTGCGGTTGCAGGAGGCTCCAGTTCAAGGAAGATGCGGCAATGCCGGCTTCCAGCACAACCGCGGGCCGTCCGGCGCCAGCCTTACGAACGTGGATCTCGCCGCCAGGAACCTTAATCAAGCTTCCCAGCGGGGGAAATTTGCGCGTGTCTGCCCGGGCGCAGAAGAATTGAACCAGCGCCACAACAGCCAGAGAACCGAGAAGTACGATAACCGAGGCGAGCAAGTGTCAGGGATCCTCAGGCTTTATCTTAAAGACTTTTCCGGGATCTCAGGCACGGCATTCGACGTCACATTGCGAAAAAGGCGGGCAGGAGTTGGCCGCGAATGAACACGAATCACAAGAATCACCTCGAATCCTTGTTAATTCGTGTGCTTTCGCGTTGATTCGCGGCAATCCATCTGCGTTCTTCGGAGCGAATCTGCGTCGGCGCCGCTGCTGCATGAGCCTTATTTGATCACCCCAGCCCCAGCATTGGCGCATTGGCCATCCTGGTCGCTGTTGGCGCCGGAGACTCCAATGGCGCCGATGATCTTGCCGTCAGAAATGATGGGCACTCCACCTTCTACCGGCACCGCGCCTTCCAGGCTTAGAATTCGCAAGCCGGCACCGCCCGCCGCCAGCCCATCCTGAAAGGCCTTTGTAGGGCGCTTGTACAACGCCGCCGACCGCGCTTTGTCAACGGCCACTTTGGCGCTGCCGAGCTGTGTGTTGTCAGCCTTCTCGTAGTAGATCAATGTACCGTTGGGATCGACGACGGCCACGGCCATCTTCCAGTTGTTCTTGACCGCTTCCGCCTGCGCGGCTGCCGCGGCTTTCTTCGCGCTCTCCAGGCTGATCGGCGGACCGTAAGGGTTGGGCAACATTTGCGCCTCCATTTGTAGGAAACCAAAAACCAACATCAGGGCGACCCGGGCCTTCATCTTGCTCGATACCATGGTGACGTCCTCCTTCTGCTGACTGCGGTTGCTGGAAGTCACAGAGTCTAAGTCCTCAGTTGATGTGCGTCAATCGTTGTGTGACAGCGGCGCCCGCGCCGGTGAAAAAACGCACAGCCGAGGGCGGCTGTGCCACAACATGCTATTAGAATGAAGTCCGACATGGAACCGATCTCCCACTTCTTCTATTCCGACCGTTTGAAACTTCAGTTTTGGGATTACGGCTGCGACGGCAAGCCGGCGCTGGTGCTGGTGCACGGCGGGCTGGACCACGCCCGCAGCTGGGACTGGGTGGCGCGGGCGCTGCGCGAGCGCTATCACGTGTACGCCCTCGACCTGCGCGGCCACGGCAACAGCGCCTGGGCGCCGGGCGCGATGTACAGCTTGGTGGAGCACGTGCTCGACCTTTCGGCGCTGCTCGACATCATCAGCGAATTTCCCATCCGGCTGGTGGGCCATTCGCTCGGCGGTTTGATTGTCCTGCATTACGCAGGAACGTATCCGGAGCGCGTGGCGAAGGCGGTCTCGATTGAGGGCATCGGCTTTCCGCCCACGCACCGTATCTACGGGCCGGCGTCGGGCCGGCTACGGTATTGGATTGAAGCGGTGCGCGGCCTCGAAAAACGCACGCCGAAGAACTATCCCACGCTCCAGGCCGCGGTAGCGCGCATGAAAGAAGCTAATCCCCGCCTTTCAGACGAAGTGGCGCAGCACCTCACGTTACACGGCACCAACTGGAATACTGACGGTTCGCTCGGCTGGAAGTTCGATAATTACGTTCGCGCATTCTCACCGCTGATCTTTAATGTGGAAGAGAGCGCGCAGCTCTACGGCCAGATCACTTCGCCGACCCTTCTGTTTTGGGGACTGGAGAGCTTCGCGCCTGTGCCGGACAACGACCCCCGGGTGACGGCCATCCACAATTGCCGGATGGTGAAGGTCGCCAAGGCCGGGCACTGGGTACACCACGATCAGTTGGAACTTTTCTTGAAAGAGACTACGGC
>Ga0126379_10002625_pt1 | contig 11485 bp, 11 predicted proteins | sample PanSoiMetPlot_24_FD_92640 | JGI IMG/M metagenome (GOLD analysis project Ga0126379, IMG submission 92640) | Tropical forest soil microbial communities from Panama - MetaG Plot_24 | ecosystem: Environmental > Terrestrial > Soil > Tropical forest > Bulk soil | place: Panama | collected 2016-02-17
GGCTCGCGCCGCCAGTAGGAGAAATCGGCCGGGCTGTCTCCAGCGTCACGCACCTGCTTGCGGATCACCGACCAGGGCACCCGCACCCCGCGGTGGGACGCGGTGCCGCTGACCCGGTGGATCGCCGCGCCAAAGCCCAGCCCGCGCAGCGGCTCCACGTGCCAGCCCTCAACCGTGGCCTCGGGATCACCCACGGCCATCCCGACCGCAGCCGCCAGCGCCCGGGCATCCACCTGCTGCGAGTAGTCGTCCACACCGCCCCCCAACGGTTACCCGGGCATTATCCGAAAGCCGGCCAAACCACCGCAATGGGGTTCCGCGGCGGCAAGCAAAAGCCGCCAACCCGGTCGGGCGCTGCGCGCACCGGGTCGCCGACGCGCACTCATGGTTGACCTGGCGGTGCCTTGGCAGCCAGCGCCGAATTCGGGCCGGCCGGGTAGGGCTTGCCGGCAGGGTTTCCCGCCTGCTCATTCACGAGCATCGGCAAGGCCGCCCGCGTACCGCCAGAAGTCCCGCATCCACTCCGGTGGTACGGGGCCGTCCGCCGCCACCTGGGTGAGCAGGATGGCGACGGTGCCGGTGGATGGGGTGATGTGCGCCGAGGTTCCGGTGCCGCCGACCCAGCCGTAGCGCCCCGGCACATTCCACGGGTCGATGGCCGCGACGTCCACCGAGCCGCCGAAGCCCCAGCCCTGGCCCTCCAGGAACAGCTCGCCGATCTCGCGCTGGCGCTTGCTGGTGTGGTTGCTGGTCATCAGCCGCACCGAACCGGCGGTCAGCAGCCGGCGGCCGTCGGCTGAAGTGCCTTCGGCCAGCAGCATCCGCCCGAACGCGAGCCAGTCGTCGCCGGTCCCGACCAGACCACCGTTGCCCAGCGGGAACGCCGGCCGGGTGCGCCACTGCCCGCCCGGGCCATCGGCCAGCTCCAGCCCGCTGGCTTGGCTGGTCCGGTAGTAGCTGGTGAACCGGTCCCGCTTGGCGGCCGGCACCTCGAATCCGGTGTCGACCATGCCCAGCGGCCCGAACAGCCGGTCGGCCAGAAAGTCGGGCAGCGACCGGCCGGAGACACGGGAGATCAGCACACCCTGGAGGGTGGAGCAGGTGTCATACAGCCACGCCTCGCCGGGCTGGTACAGCAGCGGCACCAGGGCAAGCTCGGCCATCCATGCATCGGGTGGCGGGAAGCATCGCGGCTCGCGGCCATCCCTTTGCACCGAGAACAACCGCTGGACCGCGGGCAGCGTGAAATCGGACGCAAAGCCGTACCCCGCCCGCGAGCTGAGCAGGTCGAACACGGTGATCGGCCGGGCCGCCGGGACCACGTCATCGACCGCGCTGGCCGGCGTGCGGACAACCTTCGGTTCCGCGAGTTCTGGCAGCCACGGGCCGACCGGATCGTCGAGCGCGATCCGGCCATCCTCGACCAGCATCATGACCGCCGCGGCGGTGAGGGGCTTGGTGATCGAGGCGAGGCGGAAGATCGAGTCCCTGGCCATAGCGGCACCGCCGACGGCGATCGAGCCGGCCACCGCCACCTCGGCCCGGTCGCCGCGAGCCACCAGGCCCACCGCCCCGGGCAGCGATCCATCGCCAACATAGGTCTGCAAAACCTCGTGCAGGTCGGCCATTGATCCACCTTCCGCTTTGTGCGTTGCAACGGTAGACCGCCAAGGCGTCCAAGACTTAGCGCCCCCGGCGCACGGCACGGCGGGCCTGCACCATCCGCCTGCCGTCATGACACCAGCCGGCCCGTGACGATCGGCACCGCGCCCGCGCCTCGCGCCAGCGGACCAGGGCGAACTGTGCGTGGCAGGGATCAGTCAGGGGCGGTGGCTATCTCCCGGCCTACGGTTAGGGCGGAACGCAGCTGATCGGGCAGTTCGTGCAGTGCGGCATCGGGCAGCGTTCCCGTCGCATCGAGCACCTTGCTGAAGAAGCACCGGGCAGCGGCCGCGAGGATAACGCTGAAGATGTCGTCATCGGAGAACCCGAGGTCGCGGAGTTCGTCGATGTCCTCCTGCGTGACCTTCTCGGCCTCCTCGGCGACTTTCCGCGAAACCCGGACAACCGCCGCATCAGCGGCATCCATGGTCTCGGCCGGGTCGCCATCGGCGATGCTCGCCACGGTTCCGGCTGGGTAATAGCTGCCCGCGAGGATCTGCCCGTGCACCAGGCTGCAGTAGCTCGACCGGATCGCTGTCGCGGCCGCGACCGTTGCCAGTTCGTACACGCGGGGGTCCACTCCCGCGGCGATCGCGTCTTTGAGCGCCTGCCAGGCCCGCAGCACATCAGGACGCCGGCTGAACGTGAGCGTGTAGTTCGCCACGTATCCCTGCGCTGCCAGGTCCTTGTCGTACAGGGCCTTGACCTCTCCCGCCGCGTCCTCGGGCGGGAGCGTCTGAAGGTACGGCATTGCTGGTTCCCCTTTCCGGCACCGACGCTACGCCATGCCAGTGCCCGGACCGACCACTGCTGGGTCGCAGCCGCCTGCGCACGAATGGCGGACCGGTACCGGCTCGGTGCCCGGGGGGCGGGCCAGGCCAGAATCCATGCGCAGTAGGCCTGGTGCTGACCTGCCTGTCGGCCGGGCAGCGGCGCTGCGGCGCAAGTGTGCGCGCCACCAACTGTTACCGTCGTCGGCAGGAGGTGTGCAGGGTTGCCGGTCACCGTTTCTCAGCTGGCGATCGCGCCGGTCAAGGGCATGCGGCTGCAGCGCAGCACGCAGATCCAGCTCGGTCACCGCGGGGTAACAGGTGACCGTGAATTCCTCATCGTCGATGACGATTGCAAGCTGCTGCAGACCTCCCGGAACCCGGGCCTGCTGCGGATCGAGCCCTCCTGGGAACCGGCCCGGAACCTCCTGGCGTTGCGTTTCCCTGACGGCAGCGTCGTCCGGGACGCGCCCGAGCCCGGGACCGCCGCGGTTACCCGGATGTATGACGGCCGGGAAATACCCGGACGGGTCATACCCGGGCCGCTGAGCGCCGCGCTGTCCGGCTACCTCGGCCGGGCCGTCCACCTGTTCAGGCGGGCCGCAGACCACTTCGGTAACGATGATCGTCCTGTGACGCTGATGTCCGAGGCGTCGCTGCACGCGCTCGCCGCGGAGTTCCGCGGCACGGCTCCTGACCCGCGCCGATTCCGCATGTCCATCACGGTCACCGGCGCTGATCCCTGGGCCGAGCACGGCTGGAGCGGGCAGCAGGTGACCATCGGAGACGTTACGCTGGGCGTCCTGGCGCCGGTGCCACGCTGCGTCGTCACCACCCGCAACCCCGAATCAGGCGCAACCGACGCGCGTATCTTGCACGCGCTGGCCCGGCTCCGCGGCAAGAACAACATCACCTTCGGCGTCTGGTGCGAGATCATCCGGCCCGGCTACATCCAGGTCGGTGACCTGGTAATACCGCCTTGAGCGGCGAGCCGTGGCCGGCCGCCGCGTCGCCCGGTGCCCGGCACTCTATCGGCCATCGGCACAACGTGCAGTAGGCAGCTACCGGAGGAACAAGGCCCATGAAGGCCGTTGTGTACACGCGGTACGGGCCGCCTGAGGTGCTGCGGTTGGCGGACGTGGACACGCCGGTGCCAAGGGACAACGAGGTGCTGGTCAAGGTGCACGCGGTAGCGCTGAACGCGTCCGACTGGGAGGTGCTGCGGGGCAAACCGCTGTATTCGCGCATCGGTGGCCCGTTCCGGCCGCGGCGCCACATACTCGGGTCAGACATCGCCGGGCGGGTGGCGGCGGTGGGCCGCACCGCGACACTGTTCCGGCCCGGTGAGGACGTGTTCGCCGACATCCTCAGCCAGTTGGGCGGGTTCGCGGAGTACGTGTGCCTGCCGCAGAGCGCTTTGGCTCCGCTGCCGGCCGGGATGACCTATGAGCAAGCCGCGGCCCTTCCCCAGGCCGGAGCGATCGCGCTGCAGGGCATCCGGGACAAGGGGCAGGTCCGGCCCGGGCAGACGGTGCTGATCAATGGTGCCGGCGGCGGTTCAGGAATGTACGCCGTCCAGCTTGCCAAGCTGGACGGTGCCGAGGTTACCGGGGTGGACAACACCGAGAAACTGGAGTTCATCCGCTTTCTCGGCGCCGATCACGTCATCGACTACACCCGGGAAGACTTCACCCGCGCCGGGCGCGCCTACGACTTGATACTCGATCTGGCCGCCCACCGTCCGGCGTGGGCCTACCAGGGCTCGCTGAGCCCTGGGGGGCGCTATCTGTGTGTCGGCGGGTCGGTGGCTACGCTCCTGCAGGTCCTGCTGCTTGGGCCGGTGATGGGACGAGCCAGGCACAAAACGATGCGGCTGCTGGCCGTACGGCTAGGTGCGCAGCGTCTGGCACCCCTCGTGGAGCTCTGCCAAGCGGGAAAGATCACCACGGTCATTGACCGCCGCTACCCGTTGAGCCAGGTGCCCGAAGCCCTGCGGTATCTCGGCGATGGGCACGCCAAGGGCAAGGTCGTCGTCATCGTCGAATAGTCGCTGACCGGCCAGGCCCGCGCCATGCCCTGTAAGGGTGGCCGGGCGGCGACCAAGATGCCGGCGCCGCCGAAGCGGTCTTCCGCACGCTTCTGGGCTAGTCGCAGGCCCCGCGGTCGTAGGCTCGTGGCCGTGAAGCGCGTGTTGCTCACCGGGATGTCGGGGACTGGGAAGTCCAGCGTCGTCCAAGCGCTGGCTGCGCACGGGTACAAGGCCATCGACGCCGACAACGGATGGTGCGAGCCGCTGCCGGACGGACGCCAGCGGTGGCGCGAGGACGCCATCGGCCAGCTCCTGGCTACCGAAGACGCCGACCTGCTCTTCGTCGCTGGATGTGAGGAGAACCAGGTCGGATTCCATCCGCGCTTCGATCTGATCATCCTGCTCAGCGCTCCGGCTGAGGTCTTGGTGGCGCGCCTGGCGTCCAGGACCAGCAATCCGTTTGGCAAATCCCCCGGTGAGCTGGAGCGCGTCCTGGATGATCTGCGGGCGGTCGAGCCGCTGCTGCGCAAGGCGGCCGATCATGAGATCCGGACTACCCAGCCGCTCAGCGACGTGATCACCGAGGTGTTGCGCCTAGCCGGCGAGTGACCAGCCGGCGTGCCCGGCCCTGCCTGTCGCCTTCCGGTGGGAGGTGTGACCGGACACGGCAGGCGGCCTGGTCAACATCCTCGGGATCATCCTCGGCGTCATCGCCGGCGGCAGCACCCGGGCGGTGCTGCTGGCCTGAAAGAACGCGGCGACGTCCCCGGTGCCCGTAGCCGAGCTGAGCGGCCTTGGTGAGCATCTGGTCGGCGACGCCGGCGGTGGAGCACGCGGGAGCATGATGTGCGCCACATTCCCTTACTCGCTGTCACATCTGCCGGGCCTGGTTCCTCTTCCTTTTAGGGCGCAAACATGACGAGGGAACGGGACAGATGCACAACGGAAGGCCTTGGAGCAGGTACGTCTGGGGCTACCAGAAGGCAGCCATGGGGGCGCCCGGATCGGGGCGCACTAGCCCGGTGCCGGGGCGGTGGTGGCGGCAGGCATGGGCAGATCGCTGGTCATTCCTGTTCGGCGAGATCGCGCTGTCCACGTTCGTGGTGCTGGCCGCCACGGGCGTTTACCTGGCCCTGTTCTTCGACCCGGCCATGACGCGGGGCGCCTATCACGGTTCGTACGGTCGGCTGCGCGGCATGCCGGTCAGCAGGGCATACGAGTCGACCCTGCACCTCAGCTTCGACGTGCGCGGCGGGTTGCTGATCCGGCAGATCCACCACTGGGCCGCGCTGATATTTGTCGCGGCGGTGTGCCTGTTGCTGCTGCGGCTGTTTTTCACCGGCGCGTTCCGCCGCCCGCGCTCGCTGACCTGGCTGATCTGGGTGATCATGCTCATCCTGGGCATGGCGGCGGGCTGGACCGGCACGATCTTGCCGGACGACTTGCTGTCGGGCGGCAGCCTGGGGCTGCTGCAGGGTGTGGTCCAGTCGATCCCGGTGGTGGGCACCCATCTGACGCTGTGGATCTTCGGCGGCAGCATCCCCGGCCACCAGATCATTCCCCGGCTGTACTGGCTGCACGTGCTGATCCTGCCGGCCGCGATGGCCGGCCTGCTCGCCCTGCAGCGCTGGCTTGCCGCGCGGCACGGGCGCACCCGCGTCCCCGGCCAGCTCGGAAACCTCCCGCACACCTCGGCGGCCGCCGCGGTGGCGCTGTTCTTTTCCACCTGCGGGGTGCTCGCGCTGCTGGGTACCCTCGCCCAGATCAACCCGGTCTGGCTGCTCGGGCCCTACCGGCCGGGGGCGACCACGGCCGGAGCGGTGCCCGACTGGTACATGGGCTTCCTGGACGGCGCATTGCGGATCACGCCGGGCTGGCTGGTCGAGGTGGCCGGTCATCCGCTCGTCCTCGCGGTGCTGGTGCCCGCGGTCCTCATGCCCGGCGCCTTGTTCACCGTGCTGGCGGCGTACCCGCTGTTGGAACGCTGGCTCACCGGCGACCACAGCGTGCACCTGGTCCCCGACCGCCCGCGCGAGGCGGCGACCCGCACAGCAATAGGTGCGGCCGGGATCACCTTTTACGGGCTGCTGTGGGCCGCGGCCGCCAACGACCAGATCGCCTACCACTTCGGCCTGGATCTCTACGCCGTCACCTGGTTCTTCCGGGCAGCCGTGCTCGCCGGCCCCGCGCTCGCATACGCCCTCACCCGGCGGATCTGCGTCGGCCTGGTCAGCCGGGAACGGGAGGAAGCCGACCACGGACACAAGACCGGGCGGATCGTGATGAACCCCAACGGCGGCTACAGCGAGATCACCCAGCCGGTGACGCACGCCCTGAAGGGCAGCCTGGACAAGCCATGAGCCTAGGTGCAGTCCAGCGGCACCACCAGAACGGCCCCCCGCCCAGCAACCGGCCGATTGCCGACACCACCACAACGGCCTTGACAAGCGCATCCGCCGCGCTGCGCGGGGCGGGAGATGTTTCACGCGCCGCCCGTGACCTCAATGATCGCGATCGAGTTGCCGTCCGGATCCAGCGCGACCGCCTTCCGGCCTGCCTCGCCCTCTCGCCCGATTGGACCAGTCGTCACACCTCGCGCTGCGAGCGCCGAGGCTGCCTGCTCGATGTCCGACACGGCCATGGCCACGATGCTGTTGCCGGCGTGGTCCGCGTCGCGGACTATGTACAGCCAGCCGCGATCCGTCACCTGCCACATCACCTCCTCCTCGTTCGCGACGACGTCGGCGGGCCGGGCGAAGAAACGTTCGTACCACGCTTGCGCTGCCTTGAAGTCGCTGACCGGGATGCCAGCGAAGAGAACATCGACGTCCATCACCTCAGCTTGGCAGCGCCGGCAACGGGCTGCCGCTCGAAGCGGGGCAACCAGACGGTGAACCGGTCCGGCACGGCTGGGTGATCCGCGTGCCCGCGGCACGGTGCCCGAGGCAGCCAGGCGGGCCGGTCCGCAAGGACGGCTGTCAGGTTCGGTTGGCTACGGCCCGAACGTGAAGCGTGGCGCGGCCTGGCTGAGCACGGTGACCGTTGGTGTGGCGGACCAGCTGGCTTTGAGCCCGTCAGCGATGGCCGCGGTGAGGTGCGGCACGTCGGCCGGCGCCGACTCATGCATGGCTTCGGCGACGATCAAGGCGCCCGTCGTGGAGTCGCGGACGGCGGACCGGCCGCTTTGCCGGTTGGTCCAGCGCCGGGCGTGTGCCCGGCGGGCGCCGTCGCAAAAGATCACCTCGCCGGCGGCGGGGTGTTCCACCTCGCCGTGGAAGGTCAGGTATTCCTCGTCACCGGCCGCGCGCCGCACCTCCAGCCAGCCGGTGATCGTGGCGACGTCGAAGACGGCCACCGGGATGGCGAACGCGAGCGAGACGGCGTTGCACAGGTCGACGAGGGGATGCTGGTGCGGGAGAGCTCCCTGCTTGCGGAACCGCCGCAGCAGCGACTCGGCGGCGCACCGGTACTGGGTGGGCTTGAGCCCCATCCGCGCGAAGGCGCGCCGCCAGGCCTGGATTTCGGGCAGGTCGCTTTCGGGGACCGCGGCCAGCCGGGACGCTGCGGCCGCGGTGAACTTGGCGGTGTGCGCGGCGACGGAGACGTCAGCGGTGATGCCGTCGGCGAACAAGGCCCCGGCAACGAGCCCGGGGAAGTCGCGCCAGATCTCGCCGGAGTGCTGAAAGTGCATGCGCCCTCCTCATCCGCGCGGCCGGACGGCTGGCCGGCCCCGGCACCGGTAAGGGTTGTCAGCCAGCCTGCGCCCGCGGGCGTCACGGGGCAAAGTGGCATTCATCGAGCCGCCGCTGGTGCCCGATGGTAGCGGTGGAATTCCCAGGGATCATGAGCAGAGACCACCGCTACCTCGTCCCCGTGCAGCCGCACGATCTCGCGCAGCCGGGCTTGGTTGCCGAGCCGCAGTTCCCTGTTCACCTCCGCCCCCAGCTGGACGAAGTCCAGCAGCGGGTGGGAGCGGGGATGATCGGGATCTACCTCGCCGTGGTAGAAGTAGGCGTCGCCGGCGTGCAGCAGCCAGCGTTGCCCGGTGTTCACTGCGACCGCGCTGTGGCCTTTGCTGTGGCCGCCGAGCGGGATGAGCAGGATGTCAGCGGACAGCCCGTCAAGTCCTCGTACGGCATCGAAGCCGAACCACTGATCGCCTTCGTGGTCGGCATAGGTGGCCCAGCGGGGGCCATGCGCAAGCTGCGTGGCGCGGTAACGGTCGGCGGTCCCGGCAATCGCCGCCTCGTACTCAGCCCGGAGCACGTGGACCGTGGCCTGAGGAAAATCGGCAAGCCCGCCGGCGTGGTCCCGGTCGAGATGCGTCAGCACGATGTGCCGCACGTCGTGCGCTGTGTGACCGATGTCGCGAAGCTGGTACAGGGCAGTCTCAGCCAGGTCGAGGGCGGGTTCGGCGAGGGTCACCCACTCCTCGCCGAGGGTGTCGGCTGGGTGCAGGACGTCGTTGGTGCCCAGTCCCGTCTCGACCAGGACCAGCCCGTCAGAATCGGTCTCGGCCAGCAGGCAATGGCAGACGGTACGGGCGGGGCGCAGCGGGCTGTCCGGGCCGTCGGCCGGGTCGATTTGCCGCATGGAGCCACAATTGAGGTGATAAATGCGCATGGTCACGGCCTTTCTGCCCGGATCGATTGGCTGATCTGCCCGGCGAGCTGGCGAGCGACCGAGTCGAGGACCCTAGCGTCACGCCGGACCTTGGCGAGGAGAATCGCGCCCTGGAGGGCGCAGATGGCGAACTCGGCAACCGGCAGGCAATCCTGCGGGGCCACGCCCCAGCGCTCGAGCGCAACCGACAGGCCTTCGGCCCACGCGCCGTAGACGCTCTCGCAGCGTGACCGGATCGCCTCGCTGTCGGCGGCGGCCTCCAGCGCGACCGTGGCGACCGGGCAGCCGCTGTGGAACCCGGACCCGCCGAGATCGGCGGCGAAGAGGTTGGCCAGTCCGGAAATCGCGCCTGCGGGATCCTCGGCGGCGGACACGATGGCGGCCATCTGCTCGCCGACCCGGGTGCCGGAGATGGTGATCGACTCGGCAGCCAGTTGCTCCTTGCCGCCGGGAAAGTGGAAGTAGAGCGAGCCCTTGGGCGCGCCGCTTTCCGTCAGGACCTGGTTGAGTCCAGTAGCGGCGTAACCCTGCCGCTGGAAGAGCCTCGCGGCAGTCTCCAAAACCCGCCGGCGCGTACTGGTATGCCTGGCCACGCTGAGCATACTAGGGTGACCGGTCTAGATAGTAAAAGTGTTTTCGACCTTGGCCCGAGCCGGTCGCCAAGGGTCGTGTCCGCGTGGTCAAGACAGTTGAGGTGGACGGCGGCATCGTGCCTACCCGCCGCATCGCTCAGGATGCGCTCGAGGCGTCCTTGGTCATGTGCGGTCCGACTGCGCTGTCGATCAGGGAATGGATGAGGCCGTCGCGGCCGCCCCGTATCTGCCCCGGCCCGGCGAGCTGCTCGATGTAGGCACAGATCAGGGCGCCGCCACAGAGGGCGACGGCCATCGGATAGAGATCGGCCGCCTGGTCGAGGTAACCGGCTTCCTGCCAGCCGCGCAGGCAGTCCACGGTGGCCTGCAGGGCCAGTTGCGGGCCGGAGCCACGCTCGCGGTTGAGAGCTTGGTGGCGGCGCAGTAGCTCCCGGTCGGCTAGCGACCCGGCGGTGAGGGGAAGCGCCGCGGCGTAGTAGTCAATCGCCCGCTCCATGAACAGAACCAGGCCAGCGACCAGGTCCCCGTGGCCCGGTGGCGCCTCGATGGCGACGGACCGCCATGCCCGGTTCTCGGGCAGCTCATAAGTCAGCAGCTCGGTGAGCAGCCCCATTTTGTCCCCGAAGTTCTTGAACAGGCTGCCCTCGGCCGCGCCGGCCGCCATGGCGATCTCCCTGGTGGTGACCCGCCCGATTCCCCGCTGTTGGATCAGGCCCAGGGCGGCGTCAAGGATGCGCTGGCGCGCCGGGGTCGGCATGACCGCCTCCTTCGTCGGCTACTGGCCTCTTGACAGTAGAGTGCGCACTCACTATACCTAAGGTGATGTGAGCACTCACTCTACTGGAAACGCCAGCTGACCGCAGCCTTCATGGCAGCGGCCGCCGCTTGGGGTGGTGAGGCAGATGTCAGAAGTCTCCGGGACGTCGTCGCGGCAGCGGTGGACGCTGGTGCTGGTGTGCACGGCGACGTTTATGTTGCTGCTGGACATCACCGTGGTGAGCGTGGCGCTGCCGTCGATTCAGCGGGATCTGCGGGCGAGCCTGCCGGATCTGCAGTGGGTGATCGATGCTTACGCGCTGGTGCTGGCGGTGCTGCTGCTACCGGCGGCCACGATAGGTGACCGCATGGGCCGGCGCCGGCTATTCCTGGCCGGGCTGGCCGTGTTCACCGCCGGGTCGCTGGCGTGCGCGCTGGCCCCAACTGCGCTGGCGCTGGAACTGTTCCGCGCGTTGCAGGGTGTCGGCGGCGCGGTGCTGTTCGCCACCGGCACGCCGCTGTTGCGCGTGGAGTTCTCCGGCGCCGCCCTGGCCCGGGCGCTGGGCGTCTTCGGCGCCACGATCGGCGGCGCCACCGCCATCGGGCCGCTGGCCGGCGGGGTGCTGACCGACACGCTGGGCTGGCGGTCGATCTTCTTCATCAACCTGCCCATCGGCGTGGCGGCCTTCGCGGCCGGGGCGGCCCGGCTGCGCGAGTCCCGCGACCCGGCCGGCGGCCGGGCCGACTGGCTGGGCACGGCGCTGATCACCGGGGCGCTGACCGCGCTGATGTTCGCGCTGATCCGCGGCAACGCGCTGGGCTGGGCGAGCCCGGCGATCACGGCCCTGTTCGCTGCCGCCGCGGTGGCGCTGGCCGGGTTCGTCGCCTACGAGTTGCACGTTGCCGAGCCCATGGCCGACCTGCGCCTGTTCCGGCGGCGCAGCTTTGCCGCGACCGGGTTCGTGGCGTTCGCGATCTCGGCGACGGTCATCGGGGTGATCACCTACCTGTCGCTGTATGTGCAGAACACCCTGGGCTACTCCCCAGTCCAA
>Ga0126379_10002629_pt1 | contig 11477 bp, 18 predicted proteins | sample PanSoiMetPlot_24_FD_92640 | JGI IMG/M metagenome (GOLD analysis project Ga0126379, IMG submission 92640) | Tropical forest soil microbial communities from Panama - MetaG Plot_24 | ecosystem: Environmental > Terrestrial > Soil > Tropical forest > Bulk soil | place: Panama | collected 2016-02-17
GGCAGAGCACCGCGCGGCCCACTCGATCAACGCCGGCTTGGGCAGCCCACCGTTGATGATCGTCGTGACGCCGGCCACCCGCTGCCCGTCGAGTTCGTACCGGTGACCGGAACCGCTGGCCACCCGCTTGAGGCTCACAGCCGGCCCCTAGAGCGCTTGTGCCGGCGCCGGTATCCCGTCACCAGCAGCCGGCGCCGTTCGGCCGTCTGCGTGGCGCTATCAGCCTCGGATGACCTGCTCGCGGGCACCGAGCGCGCACGCTCTGCCGCCAGTAGGTCGTTGATCGTGCAGTGCGGACACGGCTCGCCGGCACCGACCGGCCGGATGCGCCGGCAGCGCGGGCACGTGACGTAGTCGTCGGTGGCGTCGTAGATCATCGCCGGCCGCGCCTCGGTCGGTGCTCCGGGATCGCCGGATACGTATGCGCGTCGATGTATGCCCACAACGCGTCATCGGGCACCCGCTTGCTGCCGCCGATCAACACGAACGGCAGCAGCCCGTCGGTTAGGTACCGGTACACCGTGTGCGGGTGAACGGCCAGGATCTCGGCCACCTCGCTGACGGCCAGCAGCCGGGTGCGCGGTCGACGCGTGATTGCGGCCATGCGCGGCCCCCGTACTCCCGAGTGGTTTCGGACTGGTCTAGTCGCGGTATGCCCATACGGCAATGGTTCGTCCTTGATCCGTGTCGCATCCGTACGCATCCGTACCTCAGACATGCAACGACCCGCCACCGGCGTGGGTGACGGGTCGTCGCGCGGGTACCGCTATGCGGTACGGCGCTTGCGTATCGGCGTCAGCGTGGTGCCGGCAGCACGGCCCGACATGGACGCCAGCACGGCAGCGTCACCGGCCGGGTCCACGTGCCCGTAAAGATCATGGGTCACGGTGATGGACCCGTGCCCGAGCCGGCGCGAGACCACCAGCGGCGGCACGTTGTCGTTGAGCAGCCACGTGGCATGCGAGTGGCGCAGGTCGTGAATGCGCGTGCCATCCGGCAGCCCGGCAGCCACCCGCACCCGGCGCCAGTAGCCGGCCACGCCGTTATACGACCATGCCGCGCCGTCCGGCCGGTGGAAGACCCACGCGCTGGCCGGCCGACCCACGACCAACGGACGCAGCAGCGCTAGCGTCTCGCCGTCCACGATCACGTCTCGGAACGCGTGCCGGCTCTTACCGTTGCCGATGCCGCGCCGGTCGCCGGTCAGCGCACCACGCACCAGCACGTGGCCAGAGTCGAGGTTGACGTGCTCGACGCGCAGCGCCAGCGCCTCACCAACACGCAGCCCGCTACGGGCCAGCACGTGCCAGAGGATGCGCACGACCGGGTCGGCCGTGGCTGCCTTGACCGCCTCGACCTGCGCCACACTCAGTGGGTGCACCGCGTCACGGGCGACCACTTCGGGCAGGTCGACGTTGCGCAGCGGGTTGTCGGCGCGCCAGCCGCTTTGCTGCGCGTGGCGCAGCACCATGCCCAGCAGTTTGGCGCGGTACCGCACGGTGCGCGGCGTGCCGGTCTTGCTCTGCGCGTTCATCCACGTGGCGACCTGCGCTTGCGTGATCGCGCCCACCTCGACGCGGTCCCATTGCGCGAGTGCTGGCCGGCGCAGTTCGCGCCGGTACCGCTCGGCGGTTGCTTCCTTGCGGGTGGCGAGCATGGACCGGGCCGCGTCACCGAACGTCAGCACCGACGCGCTGGCGCGCACCTCACCGCGCCACAACGAGCCGGTGCGCACCCGCACGTCATCGCCCGCGATGTTGCAGCCCAGCGATTCGATGGCCAGCCGCGCCGCGTTGGCGTCGACCTTGCTGCGCACGGTGTGCGATTGCTGCACGCCGTCGTGTCGCCACTTGAGCCGGAAGACGTGCCGGCCGCGCGTTTCGACGGTGACGCTGCGCTGCCTCACGCGGTCACCTCGGGCGCGCCGATAACGCTCGCGGTGTCGAAACCCTTAGCGACGAACACCGGCACGTGCATGGGACATGAGTAGACGTGACGCAGACCGGTGGCCAACGCGCCATCGGTCTGGCCGAACCGCTCGTAGCGGCCGAGGTGCGCGGTCGCGTCTTCCTGGCAGCGCACGCGGGCGCCGTACTGGTCGAACGCGTCGTGGTTGCAGAGCATGATCGTTTGTCCTTTCGTGGGTGGCTTGCGCGCCCGATGTTCCCCGGATGTTCCCCATTTGGCAAGCGCAACGCGCTGACCTGCGGCGACGCGCTTACCACCAGTGATGGACCCACTAGTGCACTGACCTGCGCAGATGCCGTTTCACGCTCAATCGATCTAGTCGTCAGGGAACGCCAACGTCGCATCTCTCGCATAAGTCGCCCGAATGTTCCCAAGGTGGGAACACCCGCGAATGGGTAAGCGAGGTGCCATCCTTGTGCCTCGATTCGGTCCGAACGATCAAGGGAGCCTCAATGCCGCGAGCACGTCGACAGAGCACCGAACCTCAGGTGCTCGATTGGGCCGGCGACCTGCCGGCGTCCTTCCTGCTCTGCCGGGACATGGGCCACACGTGGAAGCCGTACACCGCCGAGTACCTGACCGGTGAGCGGCAATACCGGCGCGTGCTGCGCTGCGCCCGTTGCCACACCGAGCGCGTCCAGTTCCTGAGCATCACCGGCCATATCGAAGCGGGCCACTACGTGTACCCGGACGGCTACGCCATGCCGAAGCAGTCGGGCGGTTACACGATGGCGGTTCGGGACCTCTGCCACCTCACGTCGGTCACTCGGTTGATCGGTGACAGTGAGCGGGCCGCGTCGTGAGAGAGGTTGTGGTGATGGCGTGGTGCGACCTCGACCACGACGGGCGCGACAAGGTGCCCGGCGAGCCGTACGTCTGCGAGGTGAACGGGCTGCGCCGCGATATCGACCTCTGCCCGGAGCACGCCACGACGTTGACCGGCTATCTGCTCGACATGCTCACCAAGTACGGGCGCGAGCCCGACCGGCCAGCCAAGCGCAAGCGTTCACGTCGCGCGGTTCCGGTTGAGGTCGGTTTCAGTTGCCCGGAGTGCGGCCAAGCGTTCAGCACGCCGCAAGGTCGCGGTGCGCACCGCTACCGCGCGCATGGCTATCGGCGCCCGGCTAAAACGTCGTGATGACCCACACGTAACCGTCGCCACCGGCACCGCCTGCACCGCTTTGCTGCCCGGTGCTACTGGCACCGCCACCGCCACCGGGACCACCGGGCTGCACACCGGTTGCGCCGGCTTGCGCTGCCGCCACGTCGCTGGACGCGCCACCGCCCGCGCCACCCTGGCCGGCGTATGCGGCAATCTGTTTGGCCGCTTGGGTGGCGCCGGGTGCGCTTGGTGCTGCGCCGGCAACGACGCCACCAACACCAAAGCCGACGCCAGCGAACCGGCCGACCGGCCCACCGTTGCCACCGCCTGCCGGCACGTTGCCGGCCGTGAGCCCACCGCCTGCGCCAGCGCCACCGGGTGCACCGCCAAGACTCTGCGCGCCCGAGTTGCCGAGCCCACCTGTCGCCGGCCCGATACCACCTTGCGCGCCGCTCCACATGCCGCCACCGGCTGCGCCCTGCGTGCTCGCGGTGGCCGCGTTCTGACCGCCACCGCCCGGCCCGCCACCTCCGGTGCGGGTGCCGTAGTCGGTGCCGTTGTTGGGGCCAAACGCGCTGAACGTGCCGCCGTTGCCGTTGGCACCAGCGCCGGCCGTGTTGCGGCCAGCCGGTGACGCACCGCCCGCACCGACCACGACCGTCTCGGTGGCTTGGCACAGCGATGCCGGCAACGTCATGTCGATGAGCCCGCCACCGCTACCGCCTGCGCCTCCGGTGCGTATGCCGGTCGTGGCACCGCACGCGCCGGCACCGCCCGACGCGCCACCGCCTACGAGCACGACCCGCACCCAGCGCGGCGTACCGGCCGGCTTGACCCAGCCACCGGCGCCGGCCGCAAAGGTGCCAGCGGTGGGGAACGTCTGCACGTCGGGCGCGGCTGTGGTGCCGGCCGGTCCCTGCGGGCCGGTCGCGCCGGTCGGTCCGGTTGGTCCCTGCGGTCCCTGCGGTCCCACCGCTCCCGTTGTGCCTTGCGGCCCGGTGGCGCCGGTCGCTCCGGTGGCCCCTGCCGGCCCCTGAGCGCCCGTCTGGCCGGTTGGTCCGGCCGGTCCGGTACTTCCGGTGGGTCCAGCCGGTCCCGTAGCCCCTACGGGCCCCGTAGCGCCTTGGGGACCTGCCGGGCCGGGTGCGCCGGTGAACGCCTCGACCACCTCGACGGGCGCGGCTAGCGCCACGTCGACAACCACCGGCCCGCGCGGGTCAGTGATCACGTCCAGGAAGATCGGCTCACTCATACGGGCACCGGTTCGGTTACGTCGTCGGTCACCCGGCAGCCACCGGCCAAGATCGTTCGGACGGTGCCGTCCGGCCACCAGACCTCAAGATCCCACCGGTACGACCCACCCGGGATCGCCTCGGACGTGTCGGCGTCCAACGTCATGTTGATCACGTTGTGCGGTGCGGCCGGGTCCACCGCCACCGCGAACGTGGCCAGCAGGTCACCGTCATGGGTGGCGCGCACCTGAGCACCGACCACCGCGCCGGTCAGGTCCACCGGCTGCGTCTTGGCCGCGTCCTGCCACAGCACGAACCGCCACGCGTACGTGTCGCCTCGGTAGAGGTCCAGCCCGTACGTGCCCGGTCCGGTGGTCATGGCGTGGGCGCGCCGAAGTTAGCCACCATGCGGTTCCATTGCTGCGCGTCGGGCACCTTGAGGTCGACCGGTGGCCGCGCCGCGCCGCTGTTCCACGTCGCTGACGTGATGCCGCACAGTTTGCCGCCGCTCAGCAGGTAGTACCCGTCACCGGGCGTCGTGCTGCCGCCGCACGCTTTCTGAATGATCATCGTGTCTTCCTCTCGCGCCTCGGTTGTGTCGTCGGCTGTGCCGGCGAGCAGGTCGGCTATCTGCGAACGCAGGTCGGCCATCCGGTACTCAGGTGAGCCCGAGCCGTACCGGCCCGGGTCCCACTTGCCGTCTGTGCTCGACTCTTTGTGGCCGATGGCGTACGACGCACTGCGGCCATAGCGGCGCAGCACAGCGGTGGCAGCGCGCAACGTGGCGTCGTACTGCGCCGAGCCCATGTCTTGGCTGCCCGAGTAGTCGACCTCAAACCCGATGGTTGCCGCGTTGCCGTCACCGGCCGGAAACGGACCGGTTGCCTTGGCGGTGCCGGCGTGGTTGGCGCGTCCGGCCGCGATGACGTGACACGTCCCGTCGTAGCCGATGACCACGTGCGCCAACGGCCCCGGCAGGTCGCTGCGTCCGTTCACACACGTGGACAACGTCGGGCAGGGATTGCTCGCGCTGGTCTTGGTGCCGGTGTGATGCACCGTCACGCCGTACGGCGCAAACGATCCGGTCGAGGATGGCCGGCCGCGCGACTTCCACCCGCTGTACTCGGACACGCGGCAACCCTCGGCGCGCAGCGCGTCGGCTAGCCACGTCTCCCACCGGTACGCCATGGCTCACTCGTTGGCTGCGTCGTTCGGGTTGGCGTCGTCGTAGGTGTCAGCCTCGGGCTCGGGCTGCGCCACGTCGCCGGGCTCGTCCGGCTGTGCAACGTCACCGTTGCCAGGTGCCGGCTCTGGCGTTGTCTCACTCATGGCTTTGCCTCCGTTTGTTCCGTTTGCAATCTGTGCACCGAGGTACGTACCGAGCACGCCGATGATGCCGCCGAACGCCGTTGTGAGTATCTGTGTGGCGTTGTCGGACAGTCCCGGCCCCTTGCTGGCGATGGCGTCGTACAGCACGCCAGCAGTTAGCAGCACCACGGCGGTGGCCAGTCCGACCGCCAGCGTGATGGCCACGTAGTTGCGACCCAGCATCACGGCCCGATTCGTCGCGCGCTTAGCCACGTCATGTCGACACCGCCCGTTGTGTTCAGCGCCGCGCCGCTGTTCTGACCTCCGGTTACCTCGACGTAGTCACCGACCGCTAGTTGCGTCTCGGCTGCCAGCCCGGCCACGTGGGTGGCACCGTTGGCCGCTTGCTGTGTGCTGCGGCCCAGCGCGGTGGTGCCGTTGAGCAGCAGCACCACGGCGCGGTATCCGGTGGCGTTGACGCTGAACCCGACCGAGCACACCAGCAGGTACTTGCCGGCCGCGCCGGCTGGCACGGTTAGCCGCGTGGGGTTGGCGCCGGCGTACATGCCGGTGGGATTCCACACGACTTGGTCCCACGTCATGGTTGCGGTGCCGCCGTTGGGGATTGACGTGGTTAGCGAGCGGTACACCTTGGCCATGTTCGGATCGGGTGCGTCCCCGTACTTGGGCACGTACGAGTCGAGGTAGGACGCCAGATTCTGAATCGCAACGGCGCCCTGGCTCAGCGGATCGGTGCTCAGCGGGTAGGGGAAACCGCGCGCGGTGCTCGATGGCATGGGCTCACGCTCCCGTCACGTCTTGCCAGGTGGTTGCGGTCGGCACGGCTGCCCATGTCGCTGCGACAGTGCCGGCGTCAGTCCATGCGAGCAGCGGCCCGGACCACTGCACCGGTGACACCTTGAGCCCGAGCGACCAAACGGCCGGGTTGTCGTGCATGTCGAACGACCAGCCCTCTAGGTACCCGGACACGAACGCGTCGGTCGGCTTGGGCAGATCGGTGAACGCCAGCCGGCTGCCCAGCGGCATCTTGAGCAGCGCTTCGGCCAACGGGTGATCGGTGGCCGGGTCGAGCACACCGGACGAAACGTTGACGTTGTCGAGTTTCCAGACCGGCACCGAATAGCGCTGCACGTGCGTGTCGGCGCGTGCCTGCGCGTCCACGGTGTTGGCCAGCGCGGTGCTAATGCTGGTGTGCCGGTAGCCGTCGACCATCACCGAGGTTGCGTCTTGGCTGTGCACCTCGACTTGTGGGCTGCCGTAGGTAACGGTCACGTCGTTGGCCACGTCGCTGACCACCTGCGCGGCGGTGACGTTGTCGGATATCTGGCAGTCGTCCAGCGTTGCGGCCGGCGTGGTCGTGTTGCGCTCGTCGCCCAGCGTCCAGATATAGGCATCGGTTACCGGGTCGTAGAACACACCGCCCCACGTCGAGCCGTCAGCCGATGCCGCGTCGAGCAGGTCAAGCGCCGGCTGGCGGTCCACGTCACGTGCGAGCAACGTCGGGCCGGTGCCGAGCACCGTTAGCGAGATACCGACCAGCCCGGCGATGCGTGACGCACGGGCCGCGCACGTCTCGGCCGGCCACGGTGTGTCGCCCACCATTTGGTTGGCCAGGTGGCCCAACGGGTCGGTGGCCAGAATCTTGACCACCGGCAGCGGCCCGAGCGCACCGACGCGCCAGTCAGCGGCCAGGTCGGTGACGTAGCCACGAAACAACGTCAGCCGCACTTCCTGGCTGGCCCATGAGCCGGTGGCCGCTGCCCACGTGCCGGTTGCGTCATTCCACGTCGGGTTAGACGCGGGCGCGTCCAGCGCAAAGTCGACGGTCTGCCCGCGCTCCACCGTGGACGCGGTCGGCTCGACAAACGAGACGGTCATCGTTGACGGGTCGTAGTTCTCGGCCGGGTGGTTGCGCCCGCGCGAAATCTGCACGTCGGCCAACGCGTCGCACGTCACGTCTGCGCCGTTGAGCAGTAGTTGCGGGGCCATGGCTCACGTCCCGAAGACCGGCGAGCGTTGGTTGGCCAGCCGCATGGTGCCGCCGCGCATGTTGGCTTGGCTCAGCAGCCGCAACACCTGACGCGCGGTGGCTTGCGGGTCCAGCGCGCCGTTGATGTTGATCACAACACCGCCGCGCATGCCGGCGCTAAAGCCGTACGGGCTGGCACCGGCGCGCGCGGCCAGCCCGCTGGTCGGTGAGTAGTAGGTGCTCGACGCGCCCGCGCTGGCACCGAAGATGCCGCCCAGCCCGGGGATATGGCTCAGCAGCCCACCGCCAATGCTCTTGATCTTGTCCAGCACCTTGCCGACCGCGCCAAAGAGGTTGGTGAACACGTCAGCGACGTGCTGCACCACGGATGCGATGCCACCGAACACCGCACCGACGATGCGACCCAACGTCTGCACCCAGCCCACCAACGTCTTGATGACCGTGACGACGGCGCCGAACACCGACGTGACGACACCGCGCACGGTCGCAAAGTTCTTGATGATGAACGCCAGCGCGATGCCGAACGGCCCCAGCAGGATGGCCAGCAATAGCGGCCAGTTGCTCGCCACCCACGACCAAACCGCCTTGATGGCCGCGAGCACCGCACCGAACACCGCGTGCACGACGGTGCGCACGATGCTGAACCGGTTATAGAGGATCACCACAACCGCGATAAGCGCGACTATCGCCAGGATGATGAGCCCAACCGGGTTGGCGAGCAGTTCGGCGTCGAGCACTTTCTGCACCGCTGCCCATGCCTGCGTGACGATGGTTATCACCTTGGTGGCGACCGCGAGCGCACCGAGCGCGCCGGCCAGGATGATGCCGACGACGGCCACCGCGTGCGCTGCACCCGAGTTCTGCGCCAGGTACTGCGCCATGGTGGTGAGCGGCCCCAGCACGGCGTTGATGGCCGGCAGCAGCGCGGTGCCCAACGCCTCTTTGGTCTCGTTGATGCCAACCGTCATGCGCTTGAAGCGGCCCTCAGTCGTGTTGGCTGCGACCGTTGCCGAGCCGGCCACCTTGGCGTTGACGGCAGCCATGATCTTGCCCATATCGCCGCTCTTGAGCGTGGCTTTGTCGATGCCCAACCCGAGTTTGCCGAGCGCGCCGGTACTGCCGGCGTAGCCCTTGCTCAGCGCCAACGACACCGCGCCCAAGTCCTTGCCGGTGGCCGCGCTCACGTCCATGGCGGTGCTGAGCGCTTTCTGCGCGTCGGCCGCGCTGAGCCCAGCACGCAGCAGGTTCTCAAGCGCCGGGCGCATCTGGTCGTCAGCAACACCGGTGGCCAGTGAGGTCTTGGAGATCCAATCCTCCATGGCCGATATCTGCGCTTGGTGCGCGCCGGTCGTGCGCTCCATCGTGTGCGCGAGCAGTTCCTGCGACTTTTGGTCTTCGGCCGCCGCGTGTGCCGCGTCGAGCCCGACACTGACCAGCGCACCAAAGCCGACCGCTGCCGCCGTGCCGACTTTCTGCGCGGTGGTCTTGGTCTTCTCCATCGTCTTTTCGACGCGGTCGAACGCAGCACTCACACCGGTGGCGTCGGTCAGCACCTTGATAGCGAGCGTGGCCGCGCTAGCCATGGCGTGCCGCCTGCTCTGCCAACACCTCTAGCGCGGTGGCGATGGTGGCGTCTTGCTCGTCCCACCAATCACGCGGCGCGGTCATGGTGGCCACCGCTAACTCGACAACGAGCCGGGCTCGGGACCCGGCAGGGTAGGGCTCGCCGGCCCCACCTCACCCGGCGCGGTCACCACGTTGAGCGCGTCGATGCCGACGCACTCGGTTTCGCTGAACGTCTCCCACGTCATGTCATCCGGCAGCGCGTGCTCGCGCTTGAGCGCGGCCCACGCCACGAACGTGAGCCACAGAAACGGTGCCTCCCGCGCGTCGGGCCAGTGCATGCGACCGCGCGTCATGTCGAACCGGACAAGGTCCGGGTTAGCGGTCTGCACGTCGTGCACCGCGCCATCGGCCATGGTGACCTTGACCAGCGGTGCGCTCAGGTCGGGCACGTCAGCCATTACTCACCCTTGATGCGGTCGAGTGCGCGCTGCACGTCTTCCTTGAGCGCGTCCAGCGTGAAACCTTGGTTGTCTTCCAGCGCGGGCCGCAACCACGGCCGGGCCGGCACGTTGATGCGCACCGCGCCAAACTCTTGGACCGAGCCGTACAGCAGCGGCGTACCCACGATGAACCGGTCCGGCTCCACCTCTGCGAACACCGAGCCGGCGAGCGTGCCAGTGAGTCGCGGCGCCAGTTGCCGCGCCGTCGTCGCCACCCGCTCACTGGCACGCTCGTTGCCGGCGCGCAGTTCCTCAATGTCCTTGACCGCGCGCCGGCTGGTGGCCGCGAACCGTTCGGCTCCGACCACGTCCACCCGGAAAACGTCGTTGCTCACTTGCCCACCGCTGCCGGCTGCGCCGACGCCTCGGCCATGAGCACGCCGGTTCCCCATGTTGGCGTGGGGATGCCGACGCAGTCCCAATCGAAGTCAGCGACCATCGGCGTGCCGTACTTGTCGGTGCTGCCGAACGTGAGTGGGTCGATGATCAGAGAGCCGGTGTACTTGGCCGCGTCGGCCGTGTTCGGCGTGAACACAAACGCCACCGTCTTGCCCATGTTGGTGAAGCAGTACGCAGCGAGTCCCAGCGCTATGGCGTTGTCTTGCACCATGCGGCCGGTCAGGTGCGCGGCGTACAGCGGCAGCGGCGGGACCATCGCACCGCACAGCGTGTAAATCTCGGTGCTGGTGGTCTTGTTCCATTCCAGCGCCGCGTTCTCGACCTGACACGAAACGTCTTGCGGCGTGGCACCCAGCGTCAGCGTGCCGGGTCCTAGTGGTGAGTAGTGCACGGGTCCGGCCATGGGTACCTACCTCAGACAGTGACGGTCAACATGAGACACGGAACGGCTGGCGAGTTTGCGTCGAGCACTAGTTGCCCGGTGGCCGCGCGCTGCACGGGTGCGTTGTGGTCCCACAGTCGTTGCGGCAGCACGTCCAGCAGACCGTCGATGGCGGCAGCGGTGGTCGCCGGGTCACCGGCCGGCAGCACCACGTAGACATTCCACGTCGTGGTTGCGCCGTACGCGTTGATCGGGTCGTAGGACGACAGCCACGGCCACGCGTCCCATTCGGCCGGCGTTTGCGGCCGGCTCGACCAGCCGGTGACCGTGACTGTCGTTGCGTCGATGGCCACCGGTCCGGTGACCGCGTCAGCGATGATCTGCCGAGCCTTGTTCATCCGAACACCACGACCCGGTCGGGTCCCTCTAGCCGCTCAATCTCGGTATCGAAGTTGGGCAGCCGCGTGGGTCCGTACTCAGCATCCGAGACCATGCCCAACGGAATGCCGCGCGCGGCAACCGTGCGCGCCACCCGTCTGAGCAACGCTTGGTCGAGGTTCGGCTGCGGGTACATGGAATCCACGCGGCATGCCCGTGCCTGCACGTACGTCTCGGCGTCGAGCACCTGTTGCAGCGTGGCGTCGTCCACCGACGTGGCCGGCACACCGACCCACGCACGTGCCTGCGACAACGTCACGCTGGTGCTCACTTGCCGTTAGCCCTTGTGCTCGGTACCTGCTCGGGCTCGGCCGGCGCCTCGGTCACCTCAAGCGAGGTGGGCAGACCAGCCGGCGCGGTGATCGGGATGAGCCCGGCGCCGGCAACGGCACCGAACGCCGCATAGCCACCGTAGGCAACCTGCACACCGAGGATGCTCGGCTCAACCACCGACAGCAGCCCAATCACCTCTTCGTACACCTCGTAGTCGGCGCTGTTGCCGACGATGCACGTACCGGCTGCGAGTGTTGGCACGACGATGCGCGGCAGCCCGAGCACGTCGCCACGGAAC
>Ga0126379_10002630_pt1 | contig 11476 bp, 8 predicted proteins | sample PanSoiMetPlot_24_FD_92640 | JGI IMG/M metagenome (GOLD analysis project Ga0126379, IMG submission 92640) | Tropical forest soil microbial communities from Panama - MetaG Plot_24 | ecosystem: Environmental > Terrestrial > Soil > Tropical forest > Bulk soil | place: Panama | collected 2016-02-17
AAGAGCCATCCGAGTGTTGCTTTTCGGCAGAATAGCGGGCCGCTGCAAGAGCTGGTGCGAGATATTTCTCGTCGCCAGTGTACTTGTATATGCGACACAGCAACGCAGCGGCAAGGAAGTTCGCGTTGTGGATTTGGCTCCGAATTGAAGGTAATGGGTAGCTAAACCCCGCAGAAGACTGCCCATCGCTCCAGTAAAGCTTCAGAATGTAATCACCCGCACTCACGGCTATTTCCAAGAGGCGTGAATTCTGAAACTGCTCAAATGCGTTGAGCATTGCATTGGCCACAAATGAAGTACAAACAGCGTTAGGGGCCCATCGTGGCACCACTATAGTGCGTGTTTGCCAAGGAAAACTATAGCCCCAGCACCAGTGTGGAGTGCCTGCTGACCGGAGTGCACATAGCTTGTCAACCATCCGGGCAATGAGCTCATCGTGGCGAAGGCGGGAGACCTTATCAATATTGAGCAACGCGTCCAGGAAGAGTCCGGTTCCTTTTGGATTCTCTACTTTCGGGATTAGAGCCAGTCGACGAATATTGAATGGACTTCGCTTCAACGCTTGAGTAAAAGCCAGGCGAGGTATTCTTGAATTGAGGAAGGGCAACGCAGTAAATATTTTGCTGTTCAGGGCGTCGTACGGGTCGTAGCCCGCCCAGTTATTAGCCTCACAATAGGCCAGCAGCTTGTTGGTTACCCTCCTGCATTCGTCGAAGCAGCGATTGTTTTCTAACATGGAATGGTGTGCTGCGACACCTATAGTCGAACGGTCGTCGATTCGACTGGGCGTAACGGTTCAGCCGCGGAACAGTTGAAACCCGTTATCGATGCAATCAGATCCAAATATCGCTGTCGCATGACTTCCCATCGGATCGGAACGTACTCCTCCCGAGCTCTCACCGCCAGGCGCGCACACAAGTGTCGATCGTTATAGAGTCGAAGCATTTGCTTGGCCAAATCCTCAGGGTTGTCGGGTTCAAAATAACAGATGGCCTCTTCACTGAAGTAGTGTCTTATAGTCATCAAACGAGACATAAGAACGGGCTTACCCATAATAATGAATTCCGGGAGCTTGTTTGGAAAAGCAAATTCCAGAAACTCGTCACGATGGATCGGCAGAACCCCAACGTGTGATTTGCCAAGCCACGAAGGGATTTCCGCCGGGGCTACTTGTCCAAGCAGTTTCACTTTTGAGCTTAGCCCAAGTCTTTCCGCTTGATTCGCCAATGCGTTCTTCTCAGACCCAGACCCTAGAATCCAGAACTCCGCTCCGGGCATTTCCTTATGAGCAATGCCGAACGCCTCAATGGCGAGCTCCAGCCCATAGATTCGTGTGAGAGTCCCGTGATAAATCATCCTGAATCCATTACTATCCTTGTCGCCCGGAGGGCCGGGTGCTTGCGAAACAAATCGCGCTTCATCAGCGGAATTCATGACCACGATGGCCTTTGATGGATCCAGCCCGCGCCCGACAAGAAGATCTCGTATCGGTTCGCTGATGGCAACGACGGAATCAGCGAAATCAAAGCTGATCTTTTCAATATATGTGAGAAAACGGATCAACCAAGAGTTGGCTCCGACATTGTATTTGGACATGTAGAATTCAGGCGTGATTTCGTGCATGTCCAACACCAACTTGGCTCCCATCCATCTCGCGGGAACTGCGGCAAAAATAAGGAAATCAGGTAGAGTGTTTACGTCAACGACCGAATAGCGCCTCCTCCGTGACAGCAGGAGAACCCGAACGAATGCCCATAGGAAAAATGCGATGTACTCGAAAACATAGCGGAAAATTGATCCTCGCTTTTTGGCCAGGGAAACAGTGTGTACAACCACATTGTTGAGAGTATAAGTCTTCTTCCTATCCGGCCCGGCAAGCGCAAGAACGTCAACCGAATACCCTGCTGACGCTAGGGCTTCGGCTTTTCTCCGCACCCGGACGTCTACGTCATATACGTTCTGAACCAGTATACAAATCGAATTCATCAATGCGTCCCAAATGCAGAAAGTCCTGAGGGTGTTTCGGAGATTCTTTGGAGATCCGAATTGAACTCGATGACCGTCCGTTCATTCCAGGCAATCTCCATAGGAACGAACGGAGCGTCGAGAGGCGATTTTGCATCTTTTCGAACAGACGGACCGTAGACCCTAATCGAAAGCTGGGGCAAAGTTACTTCTTGTTTTCCGCACGCGCAAATTCGCAAGCCGCCTGTTCCAAGTCTCTCAAAGAGTACTTCACGCCGCTGCTGAAACCAAGCGACTGCCTGCGCGGCGGTAGCAAACCACGCGTCCGTGGATTTCAGCACGCCGACGAGTCTCTTGTAAAAGTCTCCCCAAAATCGCTCTGGTCCATGACTTCTGTCATGCCAAAGAACCGTTAGGACCCCCCCGAATCGCCGAGCGATCCCAATCAAGCCTTCGCAGGGCTCTTCCGCCTCACGATCTGACAGGTCGAGCCGGTCAGCGTAGAATAACGCTCCATCCTGGACGTGTAGCGGCAGTTCAAGTAGCCTCGTTACCCCGAGAGGGCGGAACACCTGAGTGCTCCCGTTTCGGTAGCCTATGGTTTCGTTGTAACCCGCAGACGAGTCATAAACATAACCAGCCTCCTCGAGAATGGCTGCAGTCTTAGAGTTGCGCAAGAGCCAGTGCATTCGGATTCCATTACTTGGCGCGCTTGTGATTTCTGAAATCCTTTTCAATTCGGCTTTGCCTTTTTCGACGTTATGCCAGGCGTCTATTCCGTGAACCCCCAGTTCGCATCCTGCCTTCTCGAGAATCGTCGCCCAGGCCTTGACATCCGCCAGCTCATACGCCGCTGCTCTCCTAGATGCATTTTTGCCCGGAACGTTTTCTCCCTTCCGGCCCTTAAATGGAATGAAGAAATAGGTTGTGGGCAGCTTCTCCTCCACCTGCGAATACCACTCAAACGGATCCCAGAAGTCCTTTGCCCAGCCTAGGTGAATGAAGGGAAGGTATAGCACCGCCCGCCAGGTCTCAAGGAGGCGCTTGACTGAAATCCTACGCCGAAGGAAGGATCGAACTGCTCCGACCGTTGATCGGTAAAGAAATCCCCACATCGTGTGATCGAATCTGTGATTTCGGATTCCAACGAAATCGATGTCGTGCGTTAGGCAAACCACAAAACTATGCCCCAGTGGGCTAGGGGGAATCTCCAGGAGAGGGATTCCCTCGCCCAGGATCCAATCCCGTAGCATGGCAATGTGAATGTCTAGGCTTGGAGTTTGCGCGTGTTCGACAGGCTGGCCAGTTGACAACAGGAGCCGAACTTCCTCAAACAAATCATACCCCACTCGTACCACGCTCGTGCCCGTCGATAGTACCCCGCGAAGCCCCGCAATACCGGATTTCGTTCTCACACAAGCTTCGAACTCGCCCTCTAACTCGAAGGTCGCCAAATCGCCGTATATCGGCACGGCAAACCCTTGATGGATCAGGTATCCGCCACTGTGCTTCCCCTGGGTCCCAATGCCGATTGACTCATCGGCCTCTGGCCTCTCGGCTCCATACACTACGACCAAACCTGCTTTGACCTGGGGTACCTCCCCCAGCGTGGTAACCAGTACGTCGTAGGACCTGCCAAGGACATAGTACTCCCACGGTGTCTTGAAGAGTTCGAAAAACTCTTCAACTGCTGCTTTCTGTTCAACTTTGGATATGACTCCAATCACCGGGGAACAGTAGTCTGGGGTTCAGGCGAGCTCTGGGACTGCTTGCTTAGGAGAAGTTATTGATGGCTCCGTGAGGATAAATTCTCGAATTGAGCCTACTACGTAACTCAATTGAGCGTCCGAAAGTTCAGGATAAACCGGCAGCGCCAATGTCTCCTTAGCTGCTCGCTCACTCTCCAAATAAGAACCGGCTCCGTATCCCAAGTAGGCGAAGCATTCTTGAAGGTGCATGGGAATCGGATAGTACACTTCCGTCCCGATCCCCTTGTTTTTGAGTGCGGCTTGCAATGGATCGCGGCTTGAAACTCTAATCACATACTGGTTGAAGATATGTCGGCCTTCTGTAACGGTCGGCAACACTACGTGCTGGCGTGCGTTATCGGCCTTCGTCAATCCAGCCTCGGAAAAAAGCTGGTCATATTTCCTCGCATTCCGTTGGCGCGCAGCGGTCCATTCATCCAAGTGGGGCAATTTGGCAGACACAACCGCCGCCTGCAGCGCATCCAGGCGGAAATTGCCTCCGATTATTCTGTGATGGTATTTTGGCTTGGAGCCATGGGCTCGCAGGCACTTCAGTTTTTCTGCCCGCGACGCATCATTCGTCACCACCATTCCCCCATCGCCGGCGGCCCCAAGATTTTTTGAGGGGAAGAACGACAAACACCCGTAATGCCCAATCGAACCAGCGCGCCGCCCCTTGCTTTCGGCACCTATTGCCTGGGCGGCGTCTTCGATGACGGCGAGTCCATGTTTTTGCGCGACGCTCATCACTGCGTCCATGTCCGCCATTTGCCCGTACAGGTGGACCGGAATGATGGCACGCGTTTTGGGGCTTACTTTAGAAGCCACCAGTGAGGCGTCCAGGTTGTAAGTCGTAGGATTGATATCAACAAACACCGGGGTGGCCCCGACCCGCGCGATTGCGCCCACTGTGGCAAAAAATGTATAAGGAGTCGTGATTACCTCATCCCCGGGACCGATGTTCTCGGCCATCAAACAAGCCAACAAGGCGTCGCTGCCAGAAGAGACTCCCACACCGTACGAGCACCCGCAATAACGCGCGATTTTCTGCTCACACTGCTCAACCTTCGGTCCCAAAATAAAATGTTGGGACTCCATCACTTCAGCCAGCGCAGCTTCGACCTCGCTCTTAATGCTTGAATACTGAGCTTTAAGATCGAGTAGTGGCACCTGCATATTTGGACTCCTCCTTCAACTCTTTATAAGACTTGGTGCCTTTGCTCAACTCCACAGGCAAAGGTGACTCCTCATCCAAGTCGAGACACCGCAAGACCCCTGGCTCGACCTCTTGATAATGATACCCACTCTCGGGGCAGACCATCACTCCGGCAGAGTCTGGCGAGTCGAGGCGGTGCCCATGACGGCTCATCCATCCGACTTGGCGGCCCGGGTTCCCGAAAACCAGCGCGAAGTCGGGAACATCCTTGGTAACCACGGCACCTGCCCCAACAAATGCGTACCTTCCAATTGTGACTCCGCAGACGATAGTCGCGTTAGCTCCGATGCTGCAACCACGCTTGAGTCGTGTGGTCTCATACAACGAATGCCTGTTAACTTGGGATCTGGGATTACTCACATTTGTGAGCACACAGGATGGTCCCAGGAACACGTCATCTTCGACGACAACTCCAGTATAGATGGACACATTATTTTGAATCTTGACGTTGCTTCCCATTGTCGCGCCACCATCAATATTCACGTTCTGCCCGATGATGCAACGCTCGCCAATTCGAGCCCCCTTCATGATGTGAGAAAAGTGCCAAACCTTCGTGCCAGCTCCAATTTGCGCTCCTTCGTCGACATAGGCGGACTCGTGCACAAAGTAAGGTCGCTCTGGCTTTGCTTCTTTGGCGTTTTCCACCACACCCGTATCTCCAACAAGAAGCGCGCGCTGGCAGGCATCTAGGACTCTGAGGACCCTCAGCCCTTCACTTCCATCACTCAAAGGCGGGTTTCTGGACTCTACGCAATCCAGGAAGTGTTGGCATTCTAAACGCAGCGGCTCTCCATTATCGATGCTGACGGGTTCACCGTTTGCTTTTACCGCGGTCGGAATCCGGTTCTTCCACTCTACCCTATGCGGGTACAAAACCAGCTTCTGCTCTGCTGTGTCATCGAACACCGCCATTTTTTCCGATCCAACAACTACAAGCCGCTGCTCCTTGACCGGATGCAGCCAACTTACGAATAAGTGTGCCTGGACTCCGCTCGGGAATTCAAAGTGGCTCAACGTGACGTCTGTAACGTCGCGACTCAAATAGGCACCACCCTTGCAAGTAATCCGCGCCGGCATTTCATTGAGCAAAGAAAGCATCACTGAGACATCGTGTGGCGCAAAGCTCCAAAGGATGTTTTCCTCAGTACGAATCTTGCCTATATTCAAACGATTCGAATAGAGATAGTTGATCTTACCAAGGACACCGTCTTGAATCAGTTTTTGCAATTTCAAGATTGCTGGGTGATACCTGAGAATGTGCCCAACCATCAGGATCCGGTGATTCGCTTCTGCAAGCTTGACGAGAAACTCACCGTGTTTCACGTCGATCGCCAGCGGTTTCTCAACGAACACGTCCTTACCCGCATTTAGCGCCGCCTTGGCCATTTCATAATGGCTTACTGCCGGGGTGGCCAAAGCCACTGCGGTGATTGAAGGATCCGAGAGAACCTCATGAAACTCGGAGCAGAACCTGACCTCCTGATACTTCTGCGCGCATTCGTCCTTGACAGATTCGTTCGCGTCGCACAATGCTCCCAGGGCCCCGAGCTCATAAAAATTCCGCGCCAGGTTTCTTCCCCAGTAGCCAACTCCGACCACAGCCACTCTCACCTTGTGCTCACCTGCTCCAGGTTGCATATTCCGTCCTTTCAGAAAGATTCAGCGGCTCGCGATCGATCCCTAGAAGGTTGACGCACTTTTCCGCGGCCGCCCCATCTCCGTACAAAGGCGGGCGCGCAACGCTCGGATTGAATGAACACACGGCTTCAAGAATCCTAGCGTGATCGGATCCCACCAAAACATTCCATCCTGCCTCGACAGTCTCTACCCACTCGGTTTCATCTCGGAGCGTGACACACGGTGTGCCAAGCCAATATGCTTCCTTCTGCAAGCCGCCAGAATCTGTGAGAGTCAGCCGTGCTGCCCCAAGTAGCGCAACCATATCCAAATACCCAACGGGATCAATCAGCCGGACGTGAGGTTCAGGGCGGTAGCCAATCTGCTTCATTGCCTTCCTGGCACGCGGATGGACAGGGAAGATGATTGTCTCGTCGATGGCGTTGAAGGCTTTCAAGATGTTCAGCAATGGCCCTGCATCATCTGTGTTTTGGCTGCGGTGTACGGTCGCAAGCAAATAGTTACCCTTGCTCACCCCAATTCGCTCTAGAATTGCAGTCCCACTCTCCTGTGTCCGCTGCTTGGCCCAATTCAGAACATCCAACATAACGTCTCCAACCAAGTGGACGTTATGTCTCTTGCCTTCTACCGCCAGGTTGCGGACCGCATTTTCGCTCGGACACAACAATAAATCGGACAAATCATCGGCAACCACACGGTTGATTTCTTCTGGCATGCGACGATTGTAACTTCGCAGCCCCGCTTCCACGTGGGCGATCGGGACCGAAAGCTTTGCGGCTGCAAGGGCACCCGCCAACGTCGAGTTTGTGTCTCCGTAGATTAGAACGTAGTTCGGCCGTTCCTTCAGCAGCACCCCCTCAATAGCTTCGAGCATTGCCCCCGTTTGAGCACCGTGAGAACCCGAACCAACCCCTAAACTCGCTGCGGGTCGCGGCAAATCCAATCCCTCGAAGAAAATGCCGGACATCTCATAGTCATAATGCTGCCCGGTGTGCAACAGAAATTCTTCGTGCTTCCCTTGTAGCTTCTTGCTGATCGCCGCCGCCTTGATGAACTGCGGGCGCGCGCCGACAATGGAAATGATTTTCAAGGATCTCACTTTGCCTTTCTGAAATGACCGTCGCTCAAGCACTCTTCAATTGCATTGCTGATTGCACTTCAGACGACCTCAATTTCTGGAGCTCACTCACGACTCTTTTCTGTTGATCCGCTTGCAGCTCCGGGTACATGGGGAGAGAGAGGATGTGCTCAGCCGCTTCCTCGGCGTTGGGAAAGTCGCCTTTCTTATACCCCAGCCCTCTGTACGCATTTTGCAAATGCAATGGGATCGGGTAGTGAATGCCAGTGCCAATGCCCACCGAGGCGAGGTGCCTCGCCGCTTCGTCGCGGTTTTCGACTCTCACAACAAAGAGATGATAGACGCACTTGGACCATGCTGCTTCGTATACGGGGATTACATGGGGTACACCAATCGTGGAAAAGAACTCCCGATATCGTATCGCTGCGGCACGACGCAACTCGGTCCACTGGGGCATATACTTCAGCTTGACGCTCAGCAGCCCGGCCTGAATCGCGTCCAGGCGTCCGTTGTAGCCTTCCATGTCGTGGTAATACTTCTTTGCCTGCCCGTGATCGCGAAGCATCCGCATCTTCCGCGCCAATTCTTCGTCGTTTGTCGTGATTGCTCCCGCCTCGCCACAGGCTCCTAGGTTCTTACCCGGATAGAAGCTGAACGCCGCCGCCTTTCCAAACGACCCGGCCTTCCGCCAGCGGTTTTCCTTCGTTGAGAAATATTGCGCCCCATGCGCCTGGCAGGCATCTTCCACAACGATCAACTTATACTGCTCGGCTACTTCCTGGATTGCATCCATATCCGCCATTTGTCCATACAGATGGACTGGAACAATCGCTGTGACCGGCCTGCCGGTCTTGTTGTCAATCAACAGGTCAAGCCGCGAGTCGAAAGTACAGGAGCTTTCGACATATTCGCGCACCTTCACCGGATCCATGTTGTAAGTGCGCTCGTCGATGTCCACAAATCTCGGATCGGCGCCCGCTTGTGAAATTGCTTCCGTGGTGGCGATAAATGTATTGGGAACAGTGATGACGACGTCGCCGGGCTTCACGCCGCCAGCCATAAGCGCGAATCGGAGGGCATCCGTTCCACTCGCTACACCCACACAGTATTTGGTCCCGCAGAACTCCGCAAAAGCGATTTCGAACTGCTCCACCATTGGGCCGCCTATAAAACCGGCCGTGCTCAACGCGCGCTTGAAAACCTCTGTAAGCTCCGGCTCGAGCTCGCGGTGCATCGTTACGAGGTCAAGAAAGGGAATGCTATTTTTTTCGTTCACTTCCTGTCTCCGATAACAGCTGGCATATTTGTGTCGATAGACCGCTTTAATCTTGCGGGATTTCCCGCAACGATCGCGTTTGCGGGCACGTCCTTTGTGACCACACTCCCCGCTCCCACGATCGCGTTTTCACCAATCGTAACGTTGGATAGAATCGTCGTTCCTGAGCCGATCGACGCGCCCTTTTTCACCAGGGTCCGCTCGACTTTCCAGTCCTGCTCTGTCTGCAATTGGCCTTCGCCGGTGGTAGCGCGCGGGTAAGCATCGTTGATGAACGTGACGCTGTGGCCGATGAACACGTTGTCTTCTATCGTCACGCCTTCGCAAATGAAACTATGGCTGGAGACTTTGCAGTTCTTCCCCACCGTCGCGTTTTTCTGGATCTCGACGAAGGCTCCAATTTTCGTGTTTTCCCCAACCTCGCAACCATAGAGATTGATGAACTTGGAGAGTTTTACTCCGGCCCCGAGCTTCACATCCGGGGCAATCGCGCAGAATTCGTTCACAGGCGCACCAGCTCGCCTCGTTTTTGGATCGAGCGATCCACTGCTTCCAGCATGTGGACCACGCGAAGCCCGGCGTGCCCGTCGTTGAACGGCTTCTTGTTTTTCAGGATGCACTCGGCAAAGTAGCTGAGCTCGACGTGAAGGGCCTCGGTCTGTTCGATTTGTGGCGCCCACATATCGCCCGTGCGATAGCTCACTAATGCGTCGCGAATGCCTTCCCCGTTCTCAATGTGCACGCCCTTGTCGTAGACGCGGACCTTTTCGTCAGCCACCAGGTCGTTCCACACCAACATCTTCTTCTGCCCACCGATCAAGGTCGTCCGAATCTTCACCGGGGACAGCCAATTCACGTTGATGTGCGCGATCATGTTTTGCGGAAAATAGACCGTCATGAACGCCACGTCTTCAACGCCGTTCAGGTGTCTCTCTCCCGTAGCCACAATGGCTTCCGGCTCTTTCTTAATCAGGTGATCCATGATCGAGAGGTCATGCGGGGCAAGGTCCCAAACTACGCTGACGTCGTGCTGAAACAGTCCTAGGTTGACTCGCAGTGAGTCGTAGTAGTACAGGTCGCCGAGGTCGCCGCTCTCCACCAGTTCGCGAATCTTGCGCACCGCCCCGGTGAACAAGAACGTGTGATCCACCATGATGGTCAGCTTCTTGCGCTCCGCCAGCTCGATTAGCTCTTCCGCCTGAGCTGCGCTCGAGGTGAATGGCTTCTCGACGAACACGTGCTTGCCATTCTCCAATGCCGCCTTAGTCAGCTCGTAGTGCGTCCAGACCGGCGTGATCACTGCGACGGCGTCAATCTGCGGAGACCGCAACACCTCGCACGGGTCAGTTGTTGTCGCGATCGAAGGGTAGGACTTCCGTACGCGGGCCAATGCTAACGGACTCCGATCGCAAACCACTTCCACGCGTATGTCGTCCAGACCTTGGAGATTCCTGACGATGTTGGGTCCCCAATATCCGTAACCGATTACACCGACTCGAATCATGTGTACGCTTTCATCTGCGGAGAAAGATTTCTTGAGAACGTCTAGTGCTAGCAGGGCATTCCCGTCGGGCAGGCTACCGCCATTGGTACCGTTGTTCGAATTGCCAAGCCTGCCTTCAGATTCACTTCTATGCCTTTTAGAATCAATAATTTAAATACAGCTAGACCAATTCCAAGAGGCGAACTAGGTAATCGCAATCCCTCTGCCACATCATCGAGCGTTCGGCCCCTTGTAACATCTGGCTCATGAACCGCTAACTAATTGAAACGAAAACGGTTATGTGAATGTTTCGCAGAACGCAGATCCCAGATGAGACAGCAATTCCCCTGCCTGACATGGTTCCGTGGAAAAGTCTTACCACCATTTGACAACGGCATTCCCCTGGGTACTGGCTCCTCACTGCCCCTACCCTTCCTCGCCACCGGTCGCCAAGTTCGAGAGCACAGAATTAGCTCTGCAGGGATGGTTCTACGAAGGAATGGGAAAGGCGAACTGCGCTACCACTGGAGGGTGACGTCTCGACTACTTTCTTCCGCGAACAGTTGGATTATTCGAGAACATTTTGAAGCGTGACAGAGCTTCACCAAGGTTTTGGATGAAGGCTTCCGAATTATAAAGCTCTGCGCTGGTTCGCAGATTTTCCGGCGAAGCCGTCGGCTCGACCTCGTCCAGTTGGAATTCGCGCGCCACGTCCTCAACAATCTTTGGCTGAATCGGACGCTGGTGCTCCACGTAGCCGTTAATCAGCGAATGTTCGCACAGAAGGTTCACCACGCGAGGCACGCCCAGCGAATAGAGGTGCACCGTATCCATCGCTGCAGGGCTGAAAATCGCTTGATCACCAGCCACACCGCCAATTTTCAGCCTCTCGTTGATATACTCGTGTGTTTCTTCCTTCGTAAGCGGACTCGTTTTGCATCGAATCATGATGCGTTGCCGAAGTTGCCGCAGTTGGGGCAGATTCAGCTTTGCATCCAGCTCCGGTTGGCCGGAGAGCACGATTTGCAGCAGTTTCTCCGTAGCCGTTTCCAGATTGGTTAGCAAACGGATC
>Ga0126379_10002632_pt1 | contig 11472 bp, 6 predicted proteins | sample PanSoiMetPlot_24_FD_92640 | JGI IMG/M metagenome (GOLD analysis project Ga0126379, IMG submission 92640) | Tropical forest soil microbial communities from Panama - MetaG Plot_24 | ecosystem: Environmental > Terrestrial > Soil > Tropical forest > Bulk soil | place: Panama | collected 2016-02-17
ATCACCGTGCCGCTGGCACCCAGCCGGCTGAGGCGCAGCGGAGCCAGCACGTTGACGACGCCGAAGGCGATGCCCGCGAGCGCCATCAGCCACATCCCGGAGACAAGCCGCCTGTCCCGCAGCGCGGGCCCCGCGGCGCGCAGGCCCTGTGGAACGGGCGGGCGCGGTGCCGGCACCGCGAACGCCGCCGCCATCAGGGCCAATCCGGCCACGGAAGCGGCGGAGAACGCTGGCCCGGTGCCGATCTGGTTGGCGAGCGCACCGACGACGGGCCCGAAGAGGGCGCCGACCACGGCGGCGCCAAGCGCGTAGCCAAGCAGTTCGCCGCGCCGTTCCTCCGGGGCGGCGGTGGATAGCCAGGCCAGAGCCGCGGCCCAGGTGCAGGCCCCGGCGACGCCCTGGACGAACCGGGCGCTATCGAGCACCACCACGCTGGACGTCCACCCGAAGGCCAGCGTCGCGGCGCTCATCAGTGCCAGGCCGAGCAGCGCGACCAGCCGGTCGCCGAGCCTGGAGACCAGCACACCGCCGGGAAGCGAGCCGGCCAGCGTGCCTGCCGGGTAGGCCGCCACCAGAATCCCCGCACCGGCCTTGGACAGGCCGACCTCCCGCGTGTAGTGCGGCAACAGCGGGGTGAGCGCGGAGAAGAAGACCGTATCGACGAAGACGAGGGCGCACACGAACCCGAGCAGACGGAGGGTAGGGGGATCCAGCCTCAACCGGCTCCCCGACATGCACGCTCCCGTCCCGCGACCCGCTACCCCGACACGAGCCTATGCCGGGCCAACCGAGGAGCAAAGGGTCGGCTAACCCGACAAAGTACTCGTGATAGCCCTCCGGGGCGGAGTGTCCCGCGGGAACCGGAGCCAGACGCAACGTGAGCAGCGCATCGGTGATGGATGCGGCCCGGGGGAGCTTCTTCAGCGTCCGCTCCCACTGGCCGAGATCACGCCGCCAGAACTCCACATAGTCCGCGCACATCTCGGGCTGGATTTCTGCCAGGCACTTACCGGCGGCCTCCACCGCCAGCCTCATCTTGTCCCGGATTTCTCGCGGCGCCTTGTCCGAGTTATGGATGATGTCGTCGAGGATCCTCTTCCTGTCGTCGAGGAACTGGTGCCAGCGTTCCGCGCTGGCGTACTCGGCGAAGAGGCCGTCCTCGAGCAGCGCGTAGAGCCCTTCGGCGATGACATCGCCGAACTCCTGGCCCGCCGCTCGCTGCGGGGTGGCGAACGGGTCGTAGAGGAGTTGCGTTGAGACGTGTCCTGAGCTGCCCAGCCGGCCTTCGGCGGCGTCCCGGTAGAAAAAGAGCCAGTCCTCGTTGTATACGTCGGGGAAGAAGCTAAACGAGACCGTGCAGTCCACCGCCAGCGCGGAGCCGCTTACGAAAATGCCCTGAAACTCACCGGTGGCCCGGCGCGCGTGGCAGACAACGGAATTGTCCGGGAATTCGTCGGCCGGCATGCCGACCGAAAAGTACCGGCGCTTCGGCGGCTTTTCGTCGACTAGCAGGGAAACGGTCGAGAGCAGCGCGGCAGCGTCGAGATCCCTGATGTCGTCATCCATGAAGAATATGCGCCGCCAGCCGAGCATGCGCGCGAGAACCAGTCCCACGTTCCGCTTGACGCTTAGATCGCTGTCGCGGCCGGCGCACACGGCGGGAAGCTTCTTCCTGACCCAGTCCGTGGTTTCGAACTCGAAGAACTCGTGACTGTACCCGGCTGGTATCTCGATGACGGTGGCAGCGGAGAATGACCGGGCGTCGAGGAGATCATGGACCTCGGCCGGGCGGGTAGCGTGGCTGCACAGCACGACCAGCTGGCTGTTGGTAGCCCGGGCCAGCGTAATCGCGTGATCGAGGTTGTGCGCCGGGCGCGACGCGGGAACGATGATGGCGTCGAGCAGGGGCCCGTCGTCCGGCGCTACCGGCTCCGGCACGGTGTGCCCGACGAGCTGCGCGTGGGTGGCGTGCTGGCGGATCTGCGGTCCGCGAATCGGCATCACCGTCTTGCCTGTCGACCGGTGCCGTCGGGGGATGGGTTGCGGGACGCGGCCGACCATTGGTAAAGCACGGTGCCCGCGGTGTTGAAGTCAGGCGTCATCGCGACTCCCTCTATCACTTGTACTCGCATGAGGATGCCGAATTGCTCGCTGTCGGCAAAGGTCCTTGCTACGTATCGCTCATTGGAGTCGCGCAAGCGTTTATCGGTGAGGCTGCGCACCGCGCCGAGCACTCCCCGGCTGTGGATGCCATTGCACATCGTCAGCGTCCGGTTAGAATTCAGCGGGTTTGGCATGCGGACAAGAAGGCCGACGTCCTCGGTGAGCTTCCCTGGATCGGTCTCGGACCATTCGGGCAGGTACCGCCGTTCTGCGCTGTCTACCCGCGCGACGAAGATCTCTCCCGTCGTGCAGGCTGGGTCGTCCTCTTGCGTAACCGGCAGCCGGGCCAGGCTCAGAATTCGTCGCGTGACGTCGTTCCAGCCGATCCCCCCGATGATCACTACATGACCGGAGAGGTCATCCGCGGTAACCCGCGGGGCGGACTTGTAGTACACGTCCATGGCCTGGTTCTCCATGCGCACGTGGCCCCACAGCTCCACCATGGCGTCCAGGTCGCCGAAGGACAGCAGCTGGGTGAAATTGGGGTTGGCCGGATCCGCCATCGGGCCTGTCTGGTCCGCGGGCAGCTGAGCGCAGACAAGCGTCACCGGACCGCTGTCGGAGAAGTGCCAGGATTTCCTGGCCAGCGGCAGGTCGGGCTGGATGCCTCCGGCGGACGCATGCAGCTGGAGGAGTTCGTCCCGGAGCACCTCGTACGCCGTCCGTTCCTCGATGGTGAAGCTGTCGAGAGGCACCAGACAGGGATCTCCGGCCACCGATCGGGGCGTGGCGAAGAACTGCGCGTAGACGAGTACGCGTTCCCGTGGCGGGAGTTTCGGGTCCTTCTTGTTCTCCCACGAAGCGACCGTCGCCGCGGACAGCGGCTGTTCCCCGCCGAGCACCTTGCCGAGCTGGGTCTGTGTCAGCTTGCTGTTCGGCCAGTTCTCCACGCGTAGCTGTCGCAGGCGAAGGGCCAGGTCAAGAGGCGGCGAAGCTGGCTGCACGACTGGTCACCTCCGGGAGAGCCAAGGCCAGGCAATGATATTAACGGTTGACTATCCATGATATTGGAAATTACGCTGAAGGCGACACTAAATTTCAGTGCGATCTTCTAGATTCTACTGAAATTTAGTTGAGATCAGTGAAGCTAAAACTTTAGGCATCAGCATAGGGGGTGCCTGGTCAGATGTACAGCACGCAATGGGCGCAAGATCGCAGCAGCGCCTGCGCGGCTGCTCCGCTGCCCCGCGCCCCGCCCGACGGAAGCCGCGTATGCCCAGGTCAGGGCAGAAATAAAGCTGGGCCGACGTGAGGCATCGGCCCAGCAATCACGAACCACATTCAGGAAGCAAATGATCGTGACGACTTCGATGCTAGCAACCCTGTGCTTGGTCGGAAAGTACCAGCTAGAGACCAATCAGGGGCGCACAGGGTTGCCCCGCATCTCGTCGGTCGCGAGCCAGCTCCTTCGGCCTCCGGTGATCCCGGACCGCCGTCGCTCATTGCTCCATCCTCAAACGGGGAGGGGACATGCTTGCTGTTGCCACGGCCGCACACGGCCAGGACCCATCACACATTCTGATTATTCTCGCCGCGATAGCCGCGGCGGTCTTCTGGCGCGGCCTGATCAAGATCGGGATCGCGCTGATCATCATCCTGTTCGCCATACTGATGATCACCGGGATGTCGGCCGTTTTCCACGAATTCGGCCAGGTCATCCCGTAACCCTTGCTCATCCCGTAGCAGGGTGCCGCAGCGTGGCGCGCGCTGGCGACTGCCGCACGCGCCACGCTGCGGCTCAGCCGGTCTTGCCCTCCAGGGCGCGGCGGGTGAGGACGCGGGCCAGGTGCTTGCGGTACTCGGCGTCGGCGTGGATGTCGTACCCGGGTGAGGTGCCGTCGGCGGCGTACGCGGCCGCCTCAGCGGCGGACGTCCCGCCGCGCAGCGCCTCTTCAACCGCCAGCGCGCGCATCGGGGTACCGCCCATGTTGCCGAGCGCCACCCGGCCGTCGTAGGCGGCGGCCCCGACGATGGCCCAGTCGTTGGCCCGGCGGACGAACTTCTGGTACCCCCACGGCACGTCGCCGCCGCGGGGCACCCGGACCGCCGACAGCAGCTCGTCGGGTGACAGTACGGTCTCGAACGGTCCGGTGAAGAAATCGTCGGCAGCCACGGTGCGCACCCCCGAGGGCCCGCTGACCTCGACCGCGCCGCCCAGCGCGAGCAGCGCCATCGGCAGGTCGCCCGCGGGGTCCGCGTGCGCGAGCGAGCCGCCGATCGTGCCGCGGTGCCGGATCTGCGGGTCGCCGACCTGGGCGGCGGCGTAGGCGAGCAGCGGAACCTCCGCCTGCAGCAGGGCCGAGCCCGCCACCTCCGCGTGCCTGGTGGTGGCCCCGATGATCACCTCGGAACCCTCGGTGCGGATGCCGGACAGCTCGCCGACCCGGGCGATGTCGATCAGCACCGCGGGCTGGGCCAGCCTGACCTTCATCATCGGGAGCAGCGAATGGCCGCCCGCGAGCAGCTTGGCGTCCTCGCCATGCTCGGACAGCAGCGACAGCGCGTGCGCGGCGGAGTCTGCGACCTCGTAGTCGAACGAGGCTGGGATCATGCGGTCACCTCGGTGTTGGTCTGGTCACCAGACAGCTTCTCGGCGGCGCCGAGCACCGCGCGGACGATGTTGTGGTAGCCGGTGCATCGGCAGAAGTTGCCTTCGAGCCCCTCCCGGACCTCCTGCTCGGTCGGGTGCGGGTTCTCCGCCAGCAGGCTGGTGGCCGCCATCACCATGCCGGGCGTGCAGAAGCCGCATTGCAGGCCGTGGTTCTCGCGGAACGCCTGCTGAACGGCGCTCATCGCGCCGTCGTCCGCCACCAGGCCCTCGGAGGTCGTCACCGACCGGCCGTTGGCCTGCACGGCCAGCACCGTGCACGACTTGACCGACTCGCCGTCGAGCAGCACCGTGCACGCCCCGCAGGACGTGGTGTCGCAGCCGACGTTCGCGGCGCGCAGCCCGCAGATCTCCCGCAGGTAGTGCACCAGCAGCAGCCGTGGTTCGACCTCGTCGCTGCGCGTCATCCCATTGACGGTCAGCTTGACCTCCATCAGGCCTCCTTCGAGCCGTTGGCCGCGTTGATTGCACGCCAGACCCGCTGCGGGGACGTGGGCATGTCGATGTGCGTGACGCCGAGGTGCGATACCGCGTCGATCACCGCGTTCTGCACGGCGGGCGTGGCCCCGATCGATCCGGCCTCACCGATGCCCTTGGCGCCGAGCGGGTTGTACGATGTCGGCGTTTCCATGTCGACCAGCTCAAAGCTGGGCAGTTCTGTCGCCGATGCGAACGGGTAGTCCGCGAACGTCGCGGTCAGCGCGTTTCCGTCATCGTCATAGACGACCTCCTCGAGGAACGCCTGCGCGGCGCCCTGGGCGATGCCGCCGTGCCGCTGCCCCTCGGCCAGCAGCGGGTTCATCACGGTGCCGGCGTCATCGATGGTCACCATCCGGCGCAGGAAGACCTTGCCGGTCTCGGTATCGACCTCGACGACCGCGACGTGCGAGCCGAACGGGAACGTTGGGCCCGGCGCGGTGAACACGGTGTGCACAAACAATCGCTCCGACTCCGCCAGGCTGGTCAGCGGCACCGAGACGTCCGGGTCACCCTTGATGGTGAACGCGCTCGTCCCGGAGTCGAAGACCAGGTCGGACAGGCTGGCCTCGAGTGAGGCGGCGGCGCGCTCGCGCGCCACGTCGAGCAGCTCGCGCGACGCTTGCTGGACCGCCGCGCCGCCGAGCTGGAGGGACCGGGAGCCGCCGGTGCCACCGCCGCGCGGTACCAGGTCGGTGTCGCCCCACTTGACGGTGATCTTCTCGATCGGGATGCCGAGCTCGTCGCTCACCAGCATCGCCCACGCCGTCTGATGGCCCTGTCCGTGCGGTGAGGTGCCGGTGAGGATGGTGGCGGTCCCGTCCGGGTACACCTCGACGGTGCCGTTCTCGTTAGGCCCGCCGGCCTCGCCCCCGGGCCCGGTGATCTCCACGTATGAGGACAGGCCGATGCCGAGCTGCAGCGTGTCGGCGGCCGTGCGCCGCCGCGCCTGCTCGGCGCGGAGCTCGTCGTAGCCCGCGGCCGCCAGGACCTTGTCCAGCGCGGCTGCGTAATCACCCGAGTCGTACACCGCGCCGAACGCGGTCTTGTGCGGCTCGGTGAACTTCGGCAGCAGGTTCTTGCGCCGCACCTCGGCCGGGTCGACCCCGGCCGCGTAGGCGAACAGGTCCATCGCCCGGTCGATCGCGGCGGCGGCCTCCGGGCGCCCCGCACCACGGTAGGCGCCGACCGGCGTGGTGTTGGTCACCACCGACGTGGTGAACGCCTCGGCGCGCGGGATGTCGTACGGGCCAGGGGCCATCATCCTCGTCAGCATGGGCAGGAACGCGCCGGCCTTCAGGTAGGCGCCGCAGTCCTGCAGGACCTCCAGCCGGTAGGCCAGGACGGTGCCGTCCCTGGTGCCGCCGATCGTGACCTTCTGCTCCTGGCCCCGCCCGTGCGGCATCCCGAGCAGGTTCTCGTTCCTGGTCTCCGACCAGCGCGCCGGGCGGCCTAGCTGCTTGGCGACCCAGCAGATCACCCCGTGTTCGGCATCGGCGCCGAACTTGGCGCCGAACGCGCCGCCGACGTCGGGCGTGATGATCCGCACCTGGTCGCGGTCGAGGCCGAGCATCCCCGTGATGGCGCCCTTGGTGCCCTGCGCGCCCTGGTTCGGGATCCAGGCGGTCAGCCGGCCGTCGTCTCCCCAGGCGGCCGCGCCGGACCGGCTCTCCATCGGGGCCGGCGCCACCCGCTGGTTCTGGATGACCTCGGAAACGACGACCTCGCATCCATCGAAGAGATCGGGGTCGCTCGCGCTCTCGTCGCCGAACTTCACCGCGACGTTCGTCCCGGCGTCCGGGAACAGCAGGCCGCGCTCGCCGCTCAGCGCCTGGTGCATGGTGGCGACCGCGGGCAGGATGTCGTAGTCGACGTCCACCAGTTCGATGGCGTCCTCGCCCTGGTACATCTCCTCGGTGACCACCGCGGCGACCGGCTCGCCGACGTACCGCACCACGTCGGTGGCGAGCAGCGGCTGCTGCATCTGCTGGTTCATGTTCGGCATCGGCCGGAGACTGCCGATCCCGGCGTCTGCGAGGTCCTTACCGGTGTAAACGGCGACGACTCCCTCGGCGTCGGCCGCCGCGCTCGTGTCGATGTTGACGATCCTCGCGTGCGCGACCGTCGACCGTACAAAGTGCACGTAGCAGGCACCCGCGAGCCGCTCGTCCTGGACGTCTTCTGTGTAGACGGCTCCCGTGGTGAGGAAGCCTGGATCTTCGGTTCGCAACACCCGGGTGCCTAGTATGCTCACGCCGCCTTAGCTCCTCTGCAGCCGTCGTGACCCTTGACAAGTGATCTTCTTTCACGATCCTTTCCCTCAGAAGGTCCCGCGGTCAAACCGGAGGAACCAGACCCGGTTGCTCCCGAACGTGCGTGCGCCGTCTCCTTGTCGCCCCGCCACAACGGGGTCGTTAGCGGGCTTTGCGGCGGTCAAGGATGGCCGCGATCTCTGCGGTGATCAGCTCCTCGCCGCGTGCCGGGGTCAGGCCGAGGTTGCTGAGGGCGTCCGTGACCTGGCCACCCGCGGACAGCACGCCGAGCAGCAGGTGCTCGGTACCGATGTAGTTGTGTCCGAGGCGCAGCGCCCATTTCAGCGAGTCCCGCAGGGTGGCCTTTCCTGACTCGTCCAAGGCCAGCCCCCGGAGGGCTCCCTTGTCGGCGGCGGGGACCACCGCGGCGAGGCCGGTGCCGACGGCGGCGGAGACCTGCTCGGCAGACAGGCCGGCCGCCTCGAACGCCTTCGCGGCGACCCCCTTCGGCTCGGTGAACAGGGCGGCCGCGACATGGGCGGCGCCCACCGGTTCCGGTGCCGCGAGCCTGCTCGCGGCGACCAGGACGCGGAACGCGCGGTCGGTGGCCCGGGAGAACGCGTTGCCGCCCTTGGGCAGCAGGTCGCTCAGGTCGCTCAGGTCGCTCATCCGGCCGGACACGAAGCGCTTCTGGGCGGCCTGCTTGGATACGCCCATCGCGGTACCGATCTGGTTCCAGGACGCGCCCGACCTGCGCGCCTGGTCGACGAAGTGACCGATGAGCGCGTCGGATCGCTCATCAAGCTGGGCTGAGACGGTGAACGCGTCCGCCACGTTCTCCAGCGGCCCGCCGTCCGGGTGCAGGGACTTGACGTAGGCGATCAGGTTGTCCAGCGGGACAGGAAATTCACTCATACCGTCAACCCTAAGTTGACGTTCACTCGAACGTCAACCAAAGGTTGACGTGCCCGCCGGGCTCGCATCTTCGCATCACTTTTGGCCCTTTCCCCATCTATGCATCACTTTTGGCCCTTTTGAAACGTTCCAGGTGGCCAAGAAAGGGCGGAAACTGATGCATAGATGGTGGCGGGGCCCTAGCGAGCACGAAGACGGCCGATTAACGGGACCAGCGTGACGTGCGGTGCGGGGCGGCAGAGCGGGCGGGCCCGTTTGAGCCGGGCGCGGGCCGCGGGGCGGTCAAGCGAGGAGGGTGCGGATGTCGTCGGGGGACAGCGCCGACGAGAAGGCGCCGTCGCTGTCGATCACGCTGGTGAACAGCTCGGCCTTGCGCGCCTTGAGCGCCATGACCTTCTCCTCGATGGTGCCGGAAGCGATCAGCCGGTACACCATCACATTGCGGGTCTGTCCGATGCGGTGCGTGCGGTCCACCGCCTGAGCCTCGGTGGCCGGGTTCCACCACGGGTCGAGCAGGAAGCAGTAGTCCGCCTCGGTGAGGTTCAGCCCGAACCCGCCGGCCTTCAGGCTGATCAGGAACACCGGCGCGGACCCCTCCTTGAACGAGGAGATCACCGCGGGGCGGTTCACCGTCCCCCCGTCCAGGTAGCAGCAGGACACGCCGGCCGCCTCGAGGCGGTCGCGGACCAGGCGCAGGAACCGGGTGAACTGGCTGAACACGAGCGCCCGGTGGCCGCCGCCGACGACGTCTTCGAGCTGCTCGAGCAGCGAGTCGATCTTCGCGCACGGCATGTCGGAATGCGTGTCGTCCACCAGCGCGGCGTGCAGTGAGAGCTGGCGCAGCAGCGTCAGCGACCGCAGAATCGTGAACCGGTTGTGGTTGACGTCGCCGAGCAGCCCGAGCACCTTCTGCCGCTCTCGCTGCAAATGCGTCTGGTACAGCCGGCGGTGCCTGGGGTGCAGCTCGACCTCGAGCACCTGCTCCTGCTTTTCCGGCAGGTCGGCGGCGACCTGCTCCTTGGTGCGGCGCATGATCAGCGGCCGGATCCTGCGCCGGAGCTGGGCAAGCAGCTCGGTGTTCCCGCCCTTCTCGATCGGGCGGGCGTAGTACTCCCTGAACCGCTCCGGGTTCGGGAACAGCCCAGGGGCGGTGATCGAAAGCAGCGACCACAGCTCCATCAGGTTGTTCTCCATCGGCGTCCCGGTGATCGCCACCTTGAACGGGGCGGAGACCCGCCGCGCGCACTGGTAGGCCTTGGACTGGCGATTCTTGACGTACTGCGCCTCGTCCAGCACGAGTCCCGCCCAGGACCTCGCCCCGTACGACTCGAAGTCGAGCCGCAGCAGGGTGTACGAGATCACCACCGCGTCGGCCCCCGCGATCACCGACTCCAGCGGCACGCCGCGTCGGGCCAGCGTGTCCCCGATCGTCACCACCTTCAGGTCCGGGGTGAACCGGCGCGCCTCCGCCGCCCAGTTCGCCAGCACGCTCGTCGGCGCCACGATGAGGAACGGGCTCTCCGAGGCGGGTTTCGCGTGCGAGAGCAGCGCCAGCGTCTGCAGCGTCTTGCCGAGGCCCATGTCGTCGGCCAGGATGCCACCCAGCCCGTTCCGCCATAGGAACGCCAGCCACTGGAACCCGTCGCGCTGATACGGGCGCAGCAGCGACCGGAGCGCCGCCGGCGGCTCCACAGAGCCGACGGGAGAGGGCTTGTCTGAGGGCTCGGGGGGTCCGGGGGGCGCGGTGTCCCCCGGGAGCCCGGGGGGTCCGGGGGACGCGGTGTCCCCCGGGAAAAGGCTGAGCAGCCCCTGAACCTGGCGCTGCCAGGCAGCGGCCTGGTGGCGGACCACGCCAAGGCCGGCGAGATCGTCCCATAGGCCGGCCTGGAACCGGCTGATGCGCAACGGGCCTTCCTTACCGGACCGGTCCTGCAGCGAGCGGGCTTCTTCGATCAGCCGGGCGAGCGCGGTGAGCTCGGGCTTGTTCAGCGAGAAGTACGCGCCGTCCGGCAGCAGCAGGTGGGACTCGCCGCTGGCCAGTGCCACGAACAGCTCGGCGAACGGGACCTCGCGCCCCTCCACCGTGACGGTGATGCCGAGGTCGAACCAGTCCTGCTCGCCGTCGAGCTCGCTCGCGGACACGCCGATCCGCAGCGAGTCGCCGGCCTCCCGGTAGTCGGGCACCCGGCCGGAGACCTCGACGCGCACGTCGTCGCGGCTGGCCAGCAGCGGCAGCACCTCGGTGCTGAACACCATCGCGTCGAGGCCATGGAGCGCCTGATGAGGAACCACCGGTCGTTCGGGAGAATCTAGATCCGCCAGCACCCGAGCTTCCGCGGCGGGGTCGCGGAACTCGGCCGGCTGGGAGCCGAGCTCCGCCCGCAGCTCGGTGTCGCCGACCTGGTACGCCCACTCCCAGCGGACGTCGACGCGCTGCGCACCCGAGTACGCGGCGCTGAGCACGAGCCTGGGCCCGGAGACCGGGGGCGGGGTGAACGAGCCGTCCGACGAGATCACCGCGGCCATCCGGCGCAGCCGCGGGTAGTACCTGGACAGGAAGGCCGCCTGTCCGGTCGGGGGAACCACGAGCCGTTCACCGGTGATGGCGAGCTGCTGGAGCTGGCGCGGCACCGGAGCGGTGAGCCGGGCCAGCCCGAACCTGGCGTGCTCGCCGTGGTGCGCCTGCGAGCGGTCGGCGAGCACGACCCCGTGCCCCTCGGAGCCGATGAACCCCAGCGGGACCACGTCGCCGCCGTCGCCTGTCTTGATCACCGGGGCGATGAGGAGCGTGGTTCCCTCGCCGCCCTCGTCGCTCGTCACGTCGAGGCAGAGTTCGGCCACACCAGGCGCAGGCACCGTGCCCCGCTTGTGCGGGTAGACAAGCGGCAGGCCGATCGCGTGCGCGTGCTCGAGGACCGGCCATAGCTGGCGGGACTCGCAACCGGACAAGTCGAGGTGCCGCTGGTCACCGGCGTACGCGTAACCGTAGTACGAGTACTTCGCGGTGACGCTCGCCCGGTAAAGGGCGTACAGCTCGTGCAGCAGGCGGACCTGCGC
>Ga0126379_10002633_pt1 | contig 11470 bp, 10 predicted proteins | sample PanSoiMetPlot_24_FD_92640 | JGI IMG/M metagenome (GOLD analysis project Ga0126379, IMG submission 92640) | Tropical forest soil microbial communities from Panama - MetaG Plot_24 | ecosystem: Environmental > Terrestrial > Soil > Tropical forest > Bulk soil | place: Panama | collected 2016-02-17
GCTCCGCGGTGCCGCCCAGGGCCGCACGGCCCCCTTGCCATTGCTCCCGCGCGCGCTGATCGAGTGATAGTGCCCCCACGCGCGGACCGGTTGCTCGGGTGATATCGTGAGTGCCTGCCCACTATCACGCTCCGTGGGGCGGCGGCTCTGGTTGCTCGTCCGACTCGCTGGGCGTGACCCCATGGAGACTGAGTGTGCGCCATACGATCTCGTCATCGATCATGGAGTGGTTGCTCGATTCGGATCCCGGGATTCGCTGGCAGGTCATGCGGGACCTCGCAGGTGAGCCGGGCCCTGCCGTCGCCGCGGAGCGATCGCGGGTCGCCTCGGAAGGGTGGGGCGCGCGGCTTCTCGGCCAGCAGCGGCCGGACGGCACCTGGGGCGATGGCGTCGCTACTCCGCGCTGGCGTTCCAACCTGTACACGCTGTTGCTCCTGCGCAGCCTTGGCCTCGACCCGGCCAGCGAGCGTGCGCGGACTGCCGTGAGGCTCGTCCGCGATCGGGTCACCTGGGGCCCGGAATTCGGCGACTCGCCGTTCTTCGAGGGCGAGGTCGAGCCCTGCATCAACGGCGGCACGCTGGCGCTCGGTGGCTACTTCGGCGAGACCCGCGATCGGCTGGTCGACCGGCTGCTGGCCGAGCAACTCGCGGACGGCGGCTGGAACTGCGAGGCGGAGCGCGGCTCCGTGCGCTCCTCGTTCCACACCACGATCTGCGTTCTGGAAGGACTGCTCGAGTACGAGACGGCCAGGGGCGCCACGGCCGCGGTGACGGACGCGCGGGCGCGAGCGCACGAGTACCTGCTGGAGCGGCGCATGTTCCGCCGGCTGTCGTCCGGTGCGGTGATCGATCCCGGGTGGGCGCGGTTCACGTTTCCCACGTTGTGGCACTACGACGTGCTGAGGGGCCTCGACTACCTGCGCAGCGCGCGAGTCGAACCCGATGACCGGGTTGCGGAGGCGATCGGCCTCGTGGCAGGGAGACAGCAGCAGGACGGGCGCTGGCCGCTCGACGGACCTCATCGCGATGCCATCCACGAGCTGGAACGCGCCGGCCAGCCGAGCCGCTGGAACACCCTCCGCGCCTTGCGCGTGCTGCGGTGATATTCCGCCGAACGTGAGCACTAGCTCGAACCGCGAGCGGCTCGACACATCATGCAGGGTGGCACGCACTGCGACTTCTGAGACGCGTCGCTATCACGCGCCGCGCGCTCGAGCTGACGGTCTCCTCCCGAGGGTGTACGCTTCGCGGTAGCAGAGCGCCCACGTCCGACGGCGACGCTCGTCGTCAGCCCAGATCATGAAAAGCCTCAACACGCGTGCCTGGCTCGGCCTGACCCTCCTCTCGATCGTGATGGGCGTGGTGTTGTTCGTGTCCGCTGGCACGGTGGGCTACTGGCAAGCGTGGGCTTATCTCGCGATCTTCACCGGCGTCTCCGCCGCCACCACGCTCTACCTCATGAAGCGGGACCCCGCGCTTCTCGAGCGGCGGATGCGCGCCGGCCCGACGGCCGAGACGCGGCCGGCGCAGAAGATCATCATGCTGTTCACCTCGCTCGGCTTTATCGGCATGCTCGTCGTGGCTGGCCTCGACTCCCGCTTCGGCTGGTCATCCGTGGCGCCGGCGGTGGTCGTCGCGGGGGACGTCCTCGTCGTTCTGGGGTGCGGCCTGATCGCGCTCGTGTACCGAGAGAACACGTTCACCGCCGCGACCGTCCAGATCGCCAGGAACCAAACCGTCATCTCGACCGGTCCCTACGCGCTCGTGCGCCATCCCATGTATGCGAGCGCCACCGTGTACCTCCTGGCCATGCCGCTGGCCCTCGGCTCCTACTGGGCGCTGGTGCCGATGGCGCTCACGATCCCGTTCCTGATCTGGCGGCTCCTCGACGAGGAGCGCCTCCTCGCGCGTGAGCTGCCGGGCTACACCGACTACCAGCACCGGGTCCCGTATCGCCTCGTGCCCTTCGTGTGGTGACCGGTGCGCGTGGAGCTCCGGCCGGCCACCCTCGACGACGCCAGCGTGGTGGCCGACGTGTATCTCCGCTCGCGCAAGGAGCTGGTGGCCTTCGCACCCCTCGCCCGTTCGGACGATGACGTCCGCGACTATGTCGGCGGGCGCCTGATCCCGCTAGGACAGACCACGGTCGCCGTGGTGGACGGGCAGGTGGTCGGGCTCATGGCGGTCTCCCGGACCGACGGCGTCGGCTGGATCGAGCACCTCTACTTGCATCCCGCGTGGGTGCGACGGGGAATCGGTACCCGCCTGCTGGAACAGGCGCGGCGCCAGCTATCGCCGCCGATCCGCCTCTACACGTTCCAGGACAACCACGCGGCCCGCGCCTTCTACGAGCGCCACGGGTTCGTGGCCATTGCTTACGGCGACGGCTCGGGCAACGAGGAGCGGTGCCCGGACGTTCTCTACGAGTGGCGGCTCGAACAGGCTCCACGACGTTGAGGGGATCCCCGGGTCGTAACCGCCCGCCCGGACGGCAAAGATCAACCGCATCGAGCCGCACCGCCGTCACGCCGAGCGCGGCTGACGGGACGCGTGCCGCGTCCAGCCCACGCCGTCCCCGTGGAAGGCGTGGGCCGCCATGCGCGGAGTCGCCGGTCCTGACGGGACACCTTCTCTTCTCGTCCCGAATCGACTAGCATCGGGCCAGCGCCGCCGCTGGGCCCGCAACAGGCACATCGCCGAGGCGGGCCGCGCGCACCATCGGAGGGCCGTAGTTCGACAACAGACCGCGAGGCACGGGGTGAACGCCATGACGAGAGCCGAGTTCGAAGCCGACGTCCAGAGAGAGGGCTACGAGATCAGCGAGGGCGAGATTGGACCGAATGTGCACCGGGAGCCGCACGCGCACGGATTCGATGCGCGGCTCTTTGTGCTGAGCGGATCGATCACGCTGGCCTTCGACGAAGACCGTGTCACGTACGAGGCGGGGGATACCTGCAGCGTGCCCGCCGGCACTCGGCACGCGGAGCACACCGACGCCGGCGGCGTCCGGTATGTTTTTGGGCGGCGCCGGGCGCCGGAGGCAGCCGCACGATAGCCATAGTTCAGGGTGTCCGTCCGGGCGCGCCGCGGCCGGGCCTCGGGATGAGATCGTCCAGATTCCGAACGGGTGAAGGGCCGCGCCGGACACCCGGCGCCGCTGTCGGTCGCCCTTCCGCTATTCCAGAAGCTGGCCGTGCCGGAGCGATGGCCAGGATGGCCAGCCCGCGTTCGGCACGCGGCGACCCGGAGCAGGAGGTGATCGCCCGTCTCCCACGCTTCGCGTAATGTCCCTCGGGACCCGAACGCCTGGGCTCCTCGACACGAGCTGCTGGCACACACATGCCATCGGCAAATGTCGCTTGACCACCTGCAGCAACATGCCTACCCTCAGCCCACCACAGAAGCAACTTGTTGTTCCGATCAGTCATCTGAATCGGGGTGAGGAGGCCACATGTCTGGATGGCTCATCAGTGTCTTTGTGCTGTTGACGCTCGTGTCGCTCTCGTCCATTGTGTTCTTCCCCACTTCGATGGCGGCGTTCGCGTATGTCGTCCCGATCCTGTTTTTGTTCATCGCGATCGGCGCGTTTCTCCTCCTCCTGCTCCACTACGCCTACAGTCTGCTCGAGGTGAAGAAGGACCTCGTCGTCGGCGCACTGGGGCTGCCCGAGGGCTCGGTTCGCGCATTCCTGACCATCGGACTGCTCGCCCTGGTCGCCGTGTTCGGGACTTTCATCTATTTCGAGAGCGGAAAGTCGACCACGTACCCGATCGTCCGGGCCGATGTCCCGGTGGCTTCGCCGGAAGAACTGACCGCGCTCATCAACTCGGTCGGTGACAAGTTCGTCGTCATTCCGAAGGGGAAGACCGCCGCCGACGTCGTCTCGGCGACGCCCGACGCGACGAGGGCGGACATCGCCAAGCAGCTCCTGACGATGATCACGACAGTGCTCACGACAGTGATCGGCTTCTACTTCGGCACCTCTGCGGCGACCGCCGGCGCCGCGGCCAGTTCGAGCGCCGCTGGTGGACCGACGCCGCCGCCTGGCCCGGTCACATTCGACCCCGGTTCCGGGCGGCCCGGCGACCGCGTGAAGATCTCCGGAACCGGCTTCGGGACCGCGAAGGGCACGGTGTCGTTTGGTGACGTTCCGGCCGACATGGCGGGCGCGGACTGGGCGGATCGCGAGGTCACCGTGAGCGTTCCGGTCACCGCGAAACCCGGGAAGGTGAAGGTGACGCTCATGCCCGCGGGCAGCGAGCGAAAGCTCGTCAGTACCGCCGACTTCGACGTCCTGGAAGGCGGTGCGGCTCCGGGCGTCATCGCCGCCGAGAACAGCGTCGACGGATGTGATGTCGCCGTGACGGACGAGACGAAGGATCGGGATCTGCCGGCGGCGGAAGGAGGGATCCAGCGATGATCTATTCGCTGACGTGGCTCCCGGCGGTGCTGAAGGACGCCGGCCTGAAGGTCGCGCTGGTGGATGGCTGGGAGAGTCGGGGCCGGGCGGAGATGGGGCGGATCGAAGGCGTCATCTGCCACCACACCGCCGGACCGAAGGTCGGCAACATGTCGAGTCTCCGCACGCTGATCAACGGCCGGTCCGATCTTCCCGGGCCGCTCTCTCAGCTGGGTCTGGGTCGCGATGGGACGTATTACGTGATCGCCGCGGGGCGCTGCAACCACGCAGGGGCGGGGGTGTGGAAGGACATCAGCACCGGCAACAGCAGCTTCATCGGCATCGAGGCGGAGAACACGGGACTCGCCGATGACCCGTGGCCCGATGTGCAGATCGACGCGTATCGGCGGGGCGTCGCCGCGATCCTGAAGCACGTCGGACAGGGCGCGGACTTCTGTTGCGGTCACAAGGAGTATGCGCTGCCGACCGGCCGGAAGGACGATCCGCGCTTCGACATGGACGCGTTTCGATCGGCCGTGGCCGGCATCATCGCCGGGCTCGCGCCGCCGCCCACGCTGATCCCGGCCGTCGAGCCAGCGGCCCCGCCCGGAGCGCAAGCGGGCCGGGTCACGCTGCGCCGTGGGATGCAGGGCGAGCTCGTGAGGCAGGTCCAGCGCAAGCTCAAGATTCCGGAAGGCGGCGTCTTCGAGGTCGACACGGAGGTCGCTGTCCGGGAGTTCCAGAGGACCCATGGCCTCGTGCCCGACGGCATCGTGGGGCCAAAGACATGGCGGGTGCTCGACACCATTCAGTGAGCGATGTGGCACGAGCGAGTCGAGTCTCGCGGTCGCTCCACCGCAGGGAGCACTGGTTGCTGTTCCGTCCGCAGTATGCCAATTCCACACGGTGATGGGAGCATTGATCGCGATCAGATGAACATCCAGCACTGTGATGACTGAAGGAGCCGGCATGCTGAATCGGCCCCCGTATCGCCCGACGAAGGAAGTCAGATTCGCGGTGGTGATGTACGGCGGTGTATCGCAGGCCATCTATATCAATGGTGTCGCCCAGGAGATGCTGCGACTAGTCCGCGCGACGGCGCCGAGCCCGGACGGAAGCTTGCTCCTCGAGGACGCGGTCCTCACGCCGACCGAGAGGGTGTACCGCAAGCTCGCACAGATCATCGGACGGCCGGCTGCCGACGATACGGGTGTATGGCAACCTGATAGCGCCGTGCGCGCGCGTTTTGTCATCGACGTCATCTCCGGCACGTCGGCGGGTGGCATCAATGGGATCTACCTCGGCAAGGCGCTGGCAAACGGCCAAAAGATCGACGCCCTGAAGCAATTGTGGATCGAGGAGGGCGACATCGGGGTGCTGATCAACGACGCGAAGTCAGTCGAGCCCCCGCTGCGGGTCCAGCACCCGCCCCAGGCGTTGTTGAATGGCCAGCGCATGTACCGGAAGCTCCTGCAGGCCTTCAACGGAATGGACGCCAGCGAGAGAGCGCCGGCGGCTTTCGTGGACGAGTTGGACGTCTTCGCCACGACGACAGATATCGAGGGCGTGCTGGTGCCGCTGCGCCTGGCCGACGGCATGGTCTTCGAGCGCCGCCACCGCAATGTGTTTCACTTCCAGTTCGTCGCAGCCGACCAGAGCGGCCGCGCCACGGCCATCAACGACTTCACTCGTGACGTCAACCCCTTCCTCGCGTTCGCCGCCCGGTGCACGTCGTCGTTCCCATTCGCGTTCGAGCCGATGCGCCTCTGCGACATCGACGAGGTGCTCGCCGCGACGCCCGAGTTCGCCCGGGACATCCAGTGCCGCTCCGACAGCAAGAACTGGCAGCGCTTCTACGAGGCCTACCTCGATCCGCCGCCCGGGGTCCCTGTTGTCCCATTTCCCGAGCGGGTCATTCGGCGACGGTGGCTATCTCGACAACAAGCCGTTCAGCCATGCCATCGATGCGCTCGTCACGCGGCATGCCGAAGTGCCGGTGGAGCGCAAGCTGATCTACGTCGAGCCAGCCCCCGACCATCCGGAGGACACGGCCCCTCTACGCCGGCAGCCCGACGCGATCGAAAACAGCCTCGCCGCACTCGTGGAGATTCCGGGATACGAGACGATCCGGGGCGACCTGCAGACGGTCCTCGAGCGCAACCGCGGCATGGAACGTGTGAGCCGGATCCTCAAGGGGGTGGAGCGAGAAATCGAGGCGGCCATCGCGCGCGAGGGGGTAGGGGCCGGGAGAAACCTCCCCGTCAGCGACTGGGCGCGGCTGGACGTGCGCGAGATCGTCGAGCGCTTCGGACTCCCGTACCTGGCGTACACCCAGCTCAAGGTGTCGTCGGTGACGGACGACCTCACCACTATATTCGCCCGGGTCTTTCGCTTCGATGCGGACTCGGCATTCTTCCGTGCGAGCCGGTGCCTGGTGCGCGCCTGGCGCAACGCCAACTACGTCGAGGATCACGACGGCGACCGCCCGACGCAGAATCAGTTCCTGCTGGACTTCGACGTGGCGTACCGGCTGCGTCGCATCCGGTTCGTGCTCAACAAGATTGACGAGCTGGCGACGGTCGACGACAACGCGCGCCGCATCCTGGCGTTGCGGCGCCAGAACGGCTGGCTCGACGCCGAGCCGGCCGAGCTGACGGCGCGGATCGGCATGTTTCAGCGGGAGCTGACCGAGATCAAAGAGGAATTGACGCTCCGGGTCTACCGGCCACTTCGCACGCTCGAGCGACAGCTCTGGGCCCGACCGGCCGATAGCCCCCTGATTCCGCTCGCGGACGGCCTGACGATCACGCTCGAGGACCTGACGGAGCTCATCGCCGACACCGGGGTCGGATCCGAGGACGAATGCACAGCCCGGGCCGCGACCTTCCTGCGCGAGCATCCCGAGAAGAGGGACCAGCTCGACCGGATCGCCGGGGGTCTCCGAGAGATGCTGCGGGATCGATGGGCCGAGCAGATTCCCGGCCGGGACCGCATGACTGCCTTCCGGTTGGCCCGGCCCGAGGCTGCCGACACGCTCCCGGCCGCGGCGGCCCGCGTCGTCGTTCACCACTACTTCAGTCGATACGACGACTACGACGTCGTGCTGTTCCCGATCCTGTTCCAGACCGACATCCTCGGCGAGGGGGCCACGGTTGACGTGATTCGGCTCAGCCCCGAGGACTCTCGGAGCCTGATGGACGACCGAGCCGAAGCGCACAAGCCGAGACCGCTGCGCAAGCTGGCCGGGATCACGCTCGCACATTTCGGCGGCTTCCTCGAGCGCGAATGGCGGCGAAACGACATGATGTGGGGCCGCCTGGACGCTGCCGAGCGACTGATCACGACGATCCTGCCCGATCCGGACGTCCCGGCGCGCCGCGCGGCCATCCAGGCGATCCGCCAACAGCTCATCGACGAGGCCCAGCGCAGCATCATCCGCGAGGAACTCGACGCAGCCCAGCGCACCGCGCTCTTCCGGCAGGTCGCGGCCAGCGGTGCCGGAGCGCCGACGCTGGCGCTTGCCCGGCGGATTCTCCTCGACGAAAAGGGGGCGCTCGAACATTACCGCGAGACACTGGAGCGCCGGCCTGACCCCGAGCGGGCGGTGCGCGCCATCGCGCGCGGGGCGCAGGTCGTCGGCAAGATCCTCGAGGGCATCGCAAAGCGCCGCGAAATGGACACGCGGCGCATTGCCTTGCTGACGCGGCTCGGTCAGCTCTTCTGGGGGCTCGTCGAGGTCGCCACCCCCCAAAGCGCTCCCCAGCTCTTTTTCCGGTACTGGCTGCAGCTCGTCTATGCCTTCGCCGTCGTGATGATCGTCGGCGGCGTGCTGGCCAAATCCGATGTCCAGCGCGTGGGCTGGATCCTGCTGGGCGGGACCGCCGCGGTGCACCTGGCGGCTCTCCTGCTTTCGGACTACATGCTCCGCAGCTGGGGCTGGCTCAAGGCGGTCAAGCTGGCGCTCGTCGTCTGCGTGCTTGGCTTGGCCGCCGTGGGTGGCTTCACGCTATGGTCGCTGGCCCGGCACCTCCCGGCGCTCGAAGTCACAGCCGGTGACGCCATCCTGTCCCGCACTCGGCTCGAGTGGATGGTCTCCGCCCTGGGCATTGTCACCCTGGCGCTAATCGTCGTCGGGCTCTCAATGGATAGGCGCGCCCGGAGCATGAGATTCGTCGCTACGCGACGGCGGACCAGCTCGGGAATCGCGCGCCCGATCCTCGCCTGCGAGCTCGCCGAGTCCCCGGCCGATGTGCGCGCCATCGTCGGCGACGTGCAGAGTCCCGACCGGTCGACGATGGCCACGATCCAGAAAATCGACTTCGTCTTCATCGGCCTGTACTGGGTGCTCTTCACTGGCCTCGCGGTGCTGATGGCTCGCAACGCACCCGAGCTCGGGGGACTCGCGACCATCGCCTTCGCCACGGGGACGTTCGCGGGGCTCTTCGATATCATCGAGAACGTCCGGACGCTCCGGCTCCTGAAGCAGCCTCTGCCCGCAGTCCCACCGTGCGGTGGACCGTTGCAACAAGCGGTCGATAGCATCCGACGGGCGGCGCTGACCAAGTGGGGACTCTTCTTCATCACACTCATCCTGCTGGCCCCGGTTTTCGCGGGGCCCAGTCGATGGGGCGTCGTTCTCAGCCTGTGGTTCGGCTGCGCCGGCGTCGTGGGCCTGCTCGGTCTCCGGGCCCATCGCATGCTGATCGCCGGTTCTGCGCTGTTCGGCATGGGATTGGTCGCGCTGGCAGCGCTCTTCTCGGTGGCGCCGGGAGCATTCCTGGCCCGTTGACTTGCACAACCGGCGAAGGCGGCCCTGCGCGGTGGCCTGATCGGCGCGACTGCGCGGTGCCGTGATCCGGATGCCGACGCGGCCTCGCGGCAAGGTCCTTGACACGGTCGATGGGCCGGTGTCTGATCTGGTATCTCTCGCGGAGTCGACCCGGCTCTTTCGTGGAGCCCGGGCATGTCGCTCGATCCCCAACGGCGCGGGGCGCTGCCGGATATCCCCGGGGCGCGAGGAGCGATCGATGGCGAATCACGAGCGGTCGAGTGGCATCGGTCGGCGCACATTCCTCGGCGCGGCCGGGGCGGCGACGGGGGCCGTCGTGGTCGGCGGGATCCCGGGCATCGTCGCCGCGCAGAAGCCTCCCAGCTTTCCCAAGGGCACCAAGCTCAACATCCTGGAGTGGGTGAGCTTCGTGCCCGCCTCCGACGTCGAGTTCAAGCGCCTCGCCGGCGAGTTCGGAAAGCTCGCGGGGGTCGACGTCACCGTCGACATGATCAACATGAACGATCTGAACCCGCGGATCGCGTCGGCCATCGAGACCAAGTCCGGGCCCGACATCATCATGATGATCTCGAACTGGCCGCACCTCTACGCGGGCGGGCTCGCCGACGTGGACGACGTCGCCGAGGAGATCGGCAAGCGCGACGGCGGCTACTATGACTTCATCACGAAGTCGAGCGTCGTCGGCGGGCGCTGGAAGGCGGTGCCGCTCTGCTCGGTGCCGCCCTCGTGGAACTATCGCGAGGACTGGTTCAAGGAGCTGGGCGCCAGCAAGTTTCCGGACACGTTCGACGAGCTCCGCAAGCTCGGGACCGAGCTCAAGAAGAAGGGGCGTCCGATCGGTCAGGCGTTCGGCCACAGCCTGGGCGATCCGAACGGCTGGGCGTATGCCATCACGTGGTGTTTCGGAGGGGCCGAGATCGACGACAAGGGCAAGGTCGCCATCAACAGCAAGGAGACGATCGAGGCCCTCAAGTTCACCGTCGCGTTCTGGAAGGACTGTCTCGACGAGGGCGGGCTCGCCTGGGACGACAGCAGCAACAACCGCGCGTTCCTGGCCGGGACCATCTCGGCGACGATCAATGGCGCCAGCATCTACTTCGTCGCGAAGCGGCAGTTCCCGGACATCGCCAAGGCCATGAACCACGCCCAGATGCCGCGCGGGCCGGCGGGCCGGTTCTACGCGATCGGCGGTCAGGGGCGCGCGGTCATGAAGTACTCGAAGAACCAGCAGGTGGCCAAGGAATTCCTGCGCTGGTTCATGGATCGGCCCCAGTACGACAAGTGGATGACCGTGAACGACGGCTACGTCGTCGGCCCCACGGTCTACTGGGAGAAGCACCCCTTGTGGGATCGAGATCCCAAGCTCATCCCGTTCAAAGAGGCGTCCAAGATCGGCCGCTGGTCCGGATATCCGGGGCCGCCGAGTCGGCAGGCGTCCGAGGCGCTCGTCAAGTACATCCTCGTCGACATGTACGCGCAGGCCATCAAGGGCATGAAGCCCGAGGATGCGGCCCGCTGGGCCGAGGGAGAGCTGAAGAAGGCGTACGCGTAGCGCCGGCCGGTACGCCGGCGACATCCAATCACCGCCCGAAGCGTTCGGGGGTGCCATGGCGGATCAACGTATCGAGCCCATCCTCGTGGACGGCCCTCCGTCGACGGCCGTGGCTGTCCCCGTCGGGGCTCCCGAGGCCCGCCGGTCGACCAGACTCGGTCAGCTCCTGGAGCGCGAGAACGTGCTGGCCGGTGTGCTCCTCGCCCCGACCCTCGCGATCCTCGCCGTGTTCATCGCCTATCCGTTCCTGCTCGGCGTCTGGCTCGCGGTCAGCGACAAGGTGGTCGGGCGGCCGGGAAGCTTCGTCGGTCTCGCGAACTTCCGGGTGAACCTGGAGGATGCGATCTTCCTCCGGGCATTTCAGAACACGTTCGTCTACACGTTCATCGCGACGATCCTCAAGCTGGCGCTGGGGATGCTGGCGGCGCTCTTGCTGAACCATCAGTTCCGGTTCAAGCGCATCATTCGAGCGTCGATGCTGCTGCCGTGGATCGTCCCGACCGTCCTCAGCACGCTCGCGTGGCAGTGGATGTTCGACGCCACGTTCAGCGTGTTCAACTGGGTCTTGCTGAACGTCGGCCTGATTTCCCGGCGCATCCTGTGGCTGGGCGACGGGACATTGGCGATGGGCTGCCTCATCGCGGTGAACGTGTGGCGCGGCATGCCGTTCTTCGCGATCACCCTCTTGGCCGGGCTGCAGACGGTCAATCCCGATCTCCACGAGGCGGCC